>Ga0187865_1000045_pt1 | contig 156049 bp, 123 predicted proteins | sample June2016WEW_11_1_2_FD_132989 | JGI IMG/M metagenome (GOLD analysis project Ga0187865, IMG submission 132989) | Peatland microbial communities from SPRUCE experiment site at the Marcell Experimental Forest, Minnesota, USA - June2016WEW_11_100 | ecosystem: Environmental > Terrestrial > Soil >... | reverse complement strand
GTGGCGTTGCGTTGCGAAAACCCGCTCAGGCGAGGCGGAGGACGACGGCTGTGGCGGGTCCACCGCCTAGGACGACAACGAAGTATGAGCGGGTTTTCGCCGCAACCCGCAGGGCTGGGGCCGCACACCCCTATATGTCGATACAACCTAAGCCCTCGAACCTTCGGCCAACCCCATCCAGTCACCGCTTTCGCGGCTCCGCGCTTCGGAGGCCAGTCGTTGCAACGCGCTCCGGCTTTGTGACGAATCACATACCGCCTTCCTCCAATTCGGCCTATAATTCCTCGCAGAATTTCAATCGGCACAAGATGCCCGCTTACTGACATCTGCTCCAGGAGGCTGTGATGTTGAAGTCGGTTCTGATCTTTTTGGCAGCTGTTCTGCTCGCCATCGCGTGGTTGCCCCTGCAAGGCCGCGGTTCGCAGACAGCTGCGCCGGCGCCCGCTTTGGCTCCCGCGCCGGCCGTCGAGCCCGCACAGGCCGCGCCGGTGAAGAATCCCGTGAAGCCCACCGCCGGATCGCAGGCAAAGGCCAAGAGCCTGTATCAAATGGACTGCGCCATGTGCCATGGAGACAACGGAAACGGCAAGACCGATCTGGCCAGCGGTATGGAGCTTACGCTTGACGATTGGACCGACCCCAAGACTCTGGCCAACAAGGAGGATTGGGCGCTGTTTAACGTCATCCGCAACGGCAAAGATAAGATGCCTTCCGAGACCGAGGGCCGCGCCAACGACACCGAGGTCTGGAACCTTGTCATCTACATTCGCAAATTCTCCAATTCGCAACCGCCGGCGCCGGCAGCTCCAGCGAAGTAGGCTCTAAAGACGCGAAGCGCATTTGGGCAGCCAAATGCTACCTTAACCGGTAATCGTCATCACCGGACAGGGCGCGTTGGCGATGACGTGAAACGCGCCCGACAGCCGCGATTGCAGCCAGAGGTGAGAGCTCTTGCGGATGGAAAGCACCGGCAAATCATTCTGAAACTCCCGCAGATGCTCAAGAATCCGCGTGTGCGCGCCGCCGAGCGAACTTTTCGCCGCCGTCCTATCGAACCCGCTAAGATGGTTGCGCGATGCCGACTCTCGAAGATTTTCACGGCAAATGGGCGCTGGTCACCGGGGCCAGTTCCGGGATTGGCGCAGCGCTGGCTCGCGAGCTGGCAAGCCGCGGCGCCAAGCTGATCCTGACCGCGCGGCGGCTTGAGCGGCTGGAGGCGCTCGCCGGCGAACTCGGCGCCAAAGGGACCGAGACGCGGATTGTGGCGGCAGACCTGAACGACCCCGCCGCTCCACAGCAGATCTACGAAGCCACAGAGGGCGCGGGGCTGACGGTTGACATCCTCATCAACAACGCCGGCCTGGGCCAGTACGGCGCCTTCCGCACCAATGACGCCGAGCAGGAGCTGAGCCAGGTGCGCGTCAACTGCGAAGCTGTTGTCGGGCTGTCGCGGCTGTTCGTGCCGCGCATGGTGGAGCGGCGGCGGGGATGGGTTCTTGTCCTGGCCTCGACGGCCAGCTTTCAGCCGGTTCCGTATCTTTCCACGTATGCGGCCACCAAGGCCTTCGATCGATTCTTTGCGCTGGGGCTGGCCGCGGAGGTGGCGCGATTCGGCGTGAAAGTAACGGCACTCTGCCCTGGAACCACGGAGAGCGAGTTCTTCGAGGTGGCCCACGCCGGCGCTTTTCGGAGCCGCAACCTGCAAGCGGCGTCTGAAGTCGCGCGCCTTGCCATCGCCGCGATGGCGCGCGGGCAGCGCACCATCGTTCCCAAGCGAAGCGGCAAGCTTACGGCATTTCTGGTCCGCTTTCTGCCGGTCAGCCTCATCACTCACTTTGTTGAGAAGGGCGCGCGGCCAAAGCAGTGAACAGGAAAGGGTGCGCAATCATCGACAAAGCCAGCCTGAGTGCCGGCTTTTCGTTTCTTCCCGGTTTGCGCGCGGGCTCACCCGGGCGCTCAGTCGGTGCGTGGGGGCGCGGTCAAGCTGAACGAGTCGAAGAAACGGTTCACGTCCTCGTCGCGGCGGGCGCTGGCGGCAGGGAAGGCCGCAATCAGCATGTACAAGCGGGTTCCGGCCAGAATAAGGCGCGCATCCAGGATGCCGCCGCCCGCGTTACGCCCGGAAAAGTCGTGCGCGGGGTAGCCGTCGCGGTTGCTCCGGGACTCGCTGAGGAGAGTCGTCTGGGTACGCCCCAAAGCGCCGTTCCTGGCCATATCCAGCGTCTTTTCAATATCTTCGTTCGCAGCCCGCTCTACCGGAGGGTTGTCGGCCCAAGCCACGGCGTAAGTGGCCTCGGGATCCACGGAGGCCTGGATCATGTTCACCTGCTCGGCGACTCCCTGCCCGGTATAAGACGGGATCTGAGCCTCGTTCGCGCCAGCCGGCATCTGAACTTTGAAACCGTCCGAAGTCCGGTCGACGGTCTGCCAAACGATCTGCGCCGGGCGCAGGCCGGGGTTCACCTGTTCCGCGTTGGAGTTTTGCTGGCTGGCGTGGAAGCCGGTCAGTGTCAGGTCGGCGCGATACGCATAAAAGAAATACCCGATCGCCGCGATTCCAAGGACGATAAGGACGAAAAGTAGCGGCCTTTTCACAACTTAAAGAGTGCCCAATTTGGGCCTGCTGTTGCAAGGAGATTGCCCATTTTGGACTGCAAAGGGTGCCAGACAGGTAAAAAACACCCTTGCGAAAGATTTTCCACAGCTCGGTTACGCCTCTTTTTTGAATAAAACTTGCAACCTTCCCCTGATTTGTGCATCTATGTAAGTAATTAGCAGAGGCTTCCCCAATATGTCCCGCCAAAGAAAGGAAACAACTCTCTCTTGAGGGTTCTTCGGAACCTCTTCCCAAATTCCCCTCTGGTTACCCTCCTTTAATTGCCTCTCTAGCGGGCCTACCGGAAGGTAGGCCCATACGCTCTCTCGTCGAGACCGCGCATTGCAAACGGCGCGACGGTTAAAATCGAGGGTGCGATGCGGTCTTCTCCCGGCACGAAATCCTTTTCTGCTTCGGCAATCAAGGCAATCGATGCCCGCTTTTCCAAGGCAGGCCTTGTGAGGAGCCAACGCGGCCAATCGGCGCAACACTCTCGAGCAGTCCACCTGGAACGCGCGACGCCGGAAGAACTTGCCTCACCTGACCCCATACCCCGCCGCGCCGCAAATGGCGTGGAGTGGCTGCCGGTACCGGGGTGGAATTTCTCCTGGCTTTGGTCGGGTTTCAGCACGCGCAGGGGAGGATTGAGCCGGGCCTATTGCGTCGAAGACGCGCACGGCACGCTGAACCTTGGCTTTACAGCTGCCGACGACCGGGAAACCGTTCTCGCCAACCAGCGCCTGCTGGCCGAGGCGATCACGGGCGATGCCGGAACTCCTATCGTCACCCTGCGTCAATTCCATTCCAACCGCGTCGTTCCTGCCAGCCGCGCCGACGCCTCCCGCAAGCTGCCGCACAAAGCCGACGGGCAAATGACCGATGAGCCGGGCCTGCTGCTGGCCATTCTGACCGCCGACTGCATCCCGGTGCTGGTGGCCGACCCAAGACGGCGCGCGGTGGCGGCGTTTCATGCCGGCTGGCGCGGAACGGTGAAGCGCATCGTGGAATCCGGTATCGGCCGCATGCGCCTGGCCTTCGGTTCCCGCCCCGAGGATCTCGTCGCCGCGATCGGCCCCGGCATCGGCCCCTGCTGTTACGCCGTCGGCGAAGAGGTTCTGTCTACCTTTGAAGCGCAGTTTTCTTACGCGCGAGAGTTGTTTCGCGAGGTATACGACTCGGACCCCGTGCGCAGGAAGTATCCCATGCTCTTTCTCACCCAACGCGCGCCCGGCCACTCACCCATTGGCCCCAGCCTGCATGTGGACCTGATCGAAGCCAATCGCCGGCAGTTACTTGCCGCGGGGCTCAAGCCCGGCGCGATTCAAGTGGTGAACGGTTGCACGCAATGCCACCCGGAGCTGTTCTTCTCGCACCGCGCCTCGCACGGTCACACTGGGCGCATGATGGCAGTCATCGGCATTCGCGAAGCGCGGAAGAGCCGCTCCCGGCCCTGAGCAAGGAAGTTGGATTTCGGCTCGGAGTTTTCCCTACGAGACCTTGACCGCTTCGCCCGGGTTGACCAGATCGCGCAGTTCCTTCGACGGTTTGAAGTAGGGCACCTTCTTGGCAGGCACATCGACGCGCGCGCCGGTCTTGGGATTGCGGCCGATGCGGGGTTTGCGCTGGCGGATGCGAAACGAGCCGAAGCCGCGAATCTCAATCTTGTCTCCGCTTTGGAGGGCGCCAATCACAGAGCTGAAGATGGTTTCAACGATCACTTCTCCGTCGCGCCGGGTCAAGTCGCCCAAGCCAGTCACCTTCTCAACCAGATCCGCCTTAGTCATGTCGCACAAACCTCCGCTTCCAGCATAAAACGGATTGTGCCCATGCAAGCACGAAAATGCAAGCTCTTTGTGGGAAATTAGCCTTTGCACATCAGCAGGTTGGCCGTTCGCGGATGCCTGGCCTGGCAGCCAGGGCCGAAGCCTCGGCGCCGGATTTGGCGCAGTGAGCCCCGCCGGAAGGGCGAGGACGTTCGTGCCGGGCCGACGGCCTGAGATAGAGTAATCCTTGAATCTCCCGGGCCAAATGAGCTATCCGCAATACAGCATCGTGATTCCCGCCTTGAATGAGGCCGCCAGGATTTCCCGTGCGCTCGAGGCGGTTGTCGGCTGCATCCGCCGGCGCGGCTGGTCGGCGGAGGTCGTGGTGGTCGATGATGGCTCGCGAGACCGGACCGCCGAACTGGTCCGCGCCTTCGCCGCCAACGCACCGGAAGTGCGGTTGCTTCAGAATCCGGCCAATCGCGGCAAAGGCTACAGCGTCCGCAATGGCCTGCTCCACTCCTTCGGCGAAGTGGTGATGTTCACCGACGCCGATCTGTCGGCGCCCATCGAGGAGGCGGAGGGGCTGTTTGCCGCGATTGCCGCCGGGGCCGACATCGCCATCGGCTCGCGCTGGCTGGAGCGTACCCGCCAGACCATCCGCCAGCCCCTCTACCGCCAGTTCTTCGGCCGCTGTTTCAACGTAGTGACCCGCGCGGTGATGCGATTGCCGTATGCCGACACGCAATGCGGCTTCAAGGCCTTTACGCGGGCCGCGGCGCAAACCGTCTTCCAGCTTCAGACCATCGAACGATGGGGTTTCGATCCGGAGATCCTCTTCATCGCGCGCAAACGCGGCTACCGCGTCGCCGAGGTCCCCGTGAGCTGGGCCCACGACGAGCGCACGCGCATGAGCTACCTGAAAGACGGGATGCGAATGCTTCAAGACATCGCCATCGTCCGCTGGAATGCGCTGCTGGGACGGTATAGCAAGCAGGTGGAGCGGATTCACCGCGCCGGGCTGGTGAAGTAACGCCTGATATCAGGGTGCGGCCGGCTTTTCTCAGCGCCTGTCGAGACTTCCGCCAGCTAACCCGCGAACGCCCGCATGGATTCGATGGCTTGCGTGAGGTCTTTTTTGAGCGCTTCCTCCGCCCCGGGAGCGAGCTTTTCGCCGTGGCTGGTGAGGTAGAAGACGTCGATGGCGGTTTCGCCCTCGGTATCGATGAGCGCCACCTTGATGTTGCACTGGTGCGAGCTGAGAGTGAGGGCGATCTGGCGAAGCAGGCCGGGCATATCCTGGGCGACGACCTGCAACAGCGTGGCGTGCGTGGACGACTCGGAGTCGATCTCAAGCTTGGTGGGAACGTCGACTTTGAAGTTGCCTGGGTGATACAGATGGCTCCGGGCGTCGAGGAGTTGCTGCACCGGAACTTTTTGCGCCACCACATCGCGCACATTCGCCAGAAACCGGTCTTTCTCGCTGGGATTCAGTTCGATGGTGCGGAAGACATCGGAGAAGTGGAAGCTATCCACGATGACGCCGGCGTCGTTCGAGTAGGCGCCGGCGCGCACGATGTTCATGCCCCACGCCGCCAGCACCCCGGCCACGTCGGCAAAGAGACGTACACGGTCGCGCGTGATGACGGTCAAATCGAAGAGTTGACGGATGGGGCGCAGATCGAGCTGCACCGGATCGTCATCGAGGTTGAGCGCCATTTGAAAATGATTGCGGATCTGTTCGGGCAGTCGCGTCTGAAGATAGCGCTGCGGCAGCCCTTCGAGGAACTGCTTCAGCTCATCGTGGTGCGTGGCAGGAACCATGGAACGGATGCGGTTGAGCAAGGTGGGATCGATGGCGGCGTGATAGCGCGCCTCGTCCACCGAGCGGTCCATGAAGTTGGAGGTGGACATGTAGAATTGCCAGAGATTCTCGGCCTTCCACGGGGTCAGGGCGTCGGGGTTGACGGCTTTGATGTCGGCGAAGGTCATGAGGGTGAGCATCTTCAGCAGTTGCGGATCGCCGATCTTGTCGGCAAAGCCGCGCACATTCTCAAGATCGAAGATGTCGCGCCGCATGGCCGCCGACATCTCCAGATGCAAACGGATCAGCTTGAGGATCGATTCGCGCTCCTCGGCGTCGAATTCCAGCCGCGCCAAAAAGCTGTCGGCCAGTTCAACGCTCTGAACGGCGTGTTCGCCGGTGCGGCGCGCCTTTCCTGTGTCGTGCAATAGCAGCGCCAACATAAACAAATCGAGCCGGTCGATCTCCGGCAGCAGTTGCGCCAGCCTCTGCTCGTGCTCGTTGGCAGGCTGGCGAAGGCCGTGGACGTTGTCGATGACCAGGAAGGTGTGCTCGTCCACGGTGTAGCGGTGATAGCTGTCGCGGATGACGAGCGCGTCGATGCCGTGGAACTCGGGGATGAGCATTTCCAACACGCCCAGGGCGTGCATGGTGCGCAGAGCATGAGCGGCGTGGGGACCGAGCAGCACCTCGCGCAGCGCGTTCCACAGATACGGTCCCTCGGGAATCGAAATGGCCAAAACCGGCAGGGCGTCGGTGATGCGGTCCTCGGCGGCTTGCGACAGAGTGTAGCCGTGCGTGGCCATGAGCGAAAAAACGCGCAGGATGGCCGCGGTGTCGTTGAATTGCGCGCCGGGCTGAATGTCGATGCGGCCCTGGTCGAGCAGGAAGTCGGTGCCGGCGATGGGCGCGCGCCGCCGCCGGAACTGGCGGTAGAAGCTGACCGGCGCAGGCAGGTGTTCCATGAGCAGCGCGGCGCGGCGATAGATGACGCGGGCGTGCCGGTAATAAGTGCGCATCCAGTAGCTGGGGTCGGCGGTGCCGCGGGTTTCGAGCCCGATGGAGCGGGCCGCGGCCTCGTCCTGCGACTGCCAGTCGAGGATATTGTCATCGCGGCCGTGACGAAAGTGGAGGAAGCAGCGGGCGGCGGCGAGAAAGTCGAAGGCGGCTTCGGCGTCGCCGCGCGCGCTCTGGAAGACGCCGCCGCGTTGGCGCGGCCACTCCTTCGTCTCCTTCAAATGAAACAGCACCGCGAACCAGACGGCAAGCGAGTAGTCGCGCAGGCCGCCGGGGCAATCCTTCAGGTTGGGCTCGAGATGAAAAATCGTGTTGCCGAATTTGGCATGCCGCGCACGGGCGATCTCGCTCAACTTTTGCGTAATGGAAGTCCACTCGCTCAGGACGAGGCCGGGAAAGGTGACCTGGTGAAGCTGCTGATAGAGGGGAAACTGGCCGGCGAGGAAGCGGCGATCGAGAGTGGCGAGCGTGAATTCCAGGTTGTCGGGGTCGAAGCGTCCGGCTTCTTTTACGGTTCGGGAGTTGGGGCTGGCGCGAAGGCCGATGTCCCACATGCCCTGGATGATCGTCCGGACCGCTTCACGGTTTTGCTCTTCGGTTTTCTCATCGGCGAAGGCGAAGAGGACATCGATGTCGGAGTAGGGGAAGAGATCCTTGCGGCCATAGCCGCCCAGCGCCAGCAGGGCGACGTTCTGCGCGGGCAGTCCGGCAAAGGCCCGGCGCCACATCTCAGTCAGGATGCGGTCCACGACGGCCGAACGCCGCCGGATGGCGGCCGTACCATCGCCGGTGCGCTCGCAGGTCTGGCGCACAAGCGCCATCTCCCTGAGATACTGCTCCCGAAGATCGTCAACCGCGAAAACGACTGGATTCATGAGATTGTCTGCGTGGCCTGCCGAAGCAAGGAGGAATTGCTACAAGAATAAGCGATATTCGCCGGAAGGGGGGATTTTTGGTTCCGCAGTGAGGGAAAAGGCGCGGGTCGGGAGCCGAGTTTGATATACCCGCTTCTACTGCGGGAAGGGCACGAACTTGCCGGCGCAGGAGGCAGGGTTGCCTTCGGCGGGCGCACCCGTGATGGTGGAATCGTCCCCCTTGGGCAGATCGAGATCGGTTGCGCCGGGACCGAGCGTCAGGTCGGCGTGATTCACCTCGTAGGTGTATTTCGCATCGTCGGTAATCTGCGCGCCGTCGAGCGTGGCCGCGATGCGGTGGGTGTGGTCGTAGGGAGTACGATGAGCCATGCGCATTCTGCTCTCCGCAGGGGTGCTTCTCTTTGCTCTGTCGATCGGATCGGCCCAGGACATTGCCCCCAACGCGACTGAAGACAGCGACCACGACGGCCTGAGCGACGCCCTTGAAGATGCGCTACTGGCACAATTCACGCCCCAGTTCATGGTGAGCGCCGATGACTGCTCAGGCCGGCCCGCGGTGTTCGTTCCGTTTGAAGAAACGCCCGTTGTGCAGGCGGAGAACGGCGCCATTTATGGCCAGGTGTTTCCGCGCGCGGGCCATGCCGATCAGGTGGAAGTACACTACTATCACCTCTGGCGCACGGACTGCGGAGAAATGGGCCACAACCTCGATACGGAACACGTATCTGCCCTGTTGGTCCGTGACCAGACGTCGAAGTGGAAAGCGCTGTACTGGTACGCTGCAGCACACGAAGACACGGTCTGCGATGCGAGCCAAATAACGCGTGCAGCCACCGTTGATGCCGAACTGCATGGACCGCGGGTTTGGATTTCGCGCGGGAAGCATGCTTCTTTTCTGAGCGACGCAATTTGCGCGCATGGCTGCGGAGGAGACAACTGCCGTGAGATGGCGCCTCTGGCCGTGGCAAAAGTCATCAACCTCGGCGAGTTGACCGCTCCGATGAACGGAGCCACCTGGATCAATTCTCCCGAATGGCCACTGGCAGCCAAAATGAGCCACAGCGACTTTACCGCCGCTCGCACGGCCCGCGTGGACCAGCTTTCTGCGACGAGCGTCGCATGGGCAAACCCGGAGAAGCGGCCTTTGAAGGCTGCGATTCGTAGCGGAAACAACACGCGCAACGGAATAGCGACAGGCGGCCGCGCCACCGACACGGCCCTGGATCTGGCGGACGCCAAGGCGGGAAAGGCGCTCGACAGCGCCTCCAGCAACACCGGCAGCGGTCTCGCAAAAGCCCTTCGCGCGGTCAGCAAAGCGTTAGCCGCGACGATGCGGAAGACCGGCGATGCGCTCGGTGTTCACTGAGTGGAAGATACTTAACCAGCGAAAACAGGGATATTCCCCACCCCGAAGACGGAACCTAAAGCGCGTTTTCGCCGCGTTCGTCGTTGCGGATGCGGATGGCCTCGTCGATGCGGCTGATGAAGATCTTGCCGTCGCCAATGCGGCCCGTGCGGGCCGCACCAATAATGGCCTGAATCGCCTTCTCCTTGAGATCGTCGTGGATAACCATCTCGATCTTCACCTTGGGCAAAAGATCGACAGTGTATTCGCGGCCACGGTAGAACTCCGTGTGGCCCTTCTGGCGGCCGTGGCCCCGGGCTTCGAGAATGGTCATGCCTTCGATGCCTGCTTCCAGCAGCGCATCCTTCACGGCATCCAGTTTCGACGGTTGGAGAACAACTTCAATCTTCAACATAAACAAAGATTCCTCGTTCGATAGCGTATCAGGCGGAGCGGCTTGTTGGCCGTTGCCCAGGGAAGATTTTCACGCTCCGGAAACTCCGGAAGCAGGTGGATCCGATTTTAGCCTCACGCGGTTCAGCCCCATCTTGCAAGCGGCGCCTCTTCGCCGAGCGAGCGCGTGGCCGGCGGCCAGAAGCCGGCAGCTAAGTGGTCTCGAAGTCGTATCCTTCCTCGCCGTGCTGCGAGAGATCGAGCCCGGCCATCTCTTGCTCGGGAGCCAGGCGCAGTCCCATGATCTTATCCACAACGAAGAGCAGGATCAATGTGCCGACGATGGAAATTCCCCAGGCCATGCCTACACCGGCGAGTTGATTCAGCACCTGGCTCCAATGCCCGTCGAAGCCACCCGTCGGCACGCCCTTTCCGTAAATCGGATTGATGACGCTGGCGGCGAAGACGCCGGTCAGCAGCGCGCCCAGCGTTCCCCCAGCCCCATGAACGCCAAAGGCATCGAGAGAATCGTCGTAACCGAAGCGGGCCTTCACTTGGAAGACCATGAAGGAGCAGACAAAGCCGGCGGCTAGGCCGATGAACAGCGCGGACATGGGCTGGACAAAGCCGGAGGCCGGAGTGATGGCGACCAAGCCGGCGACCGCGCCGGAGATCGCGCCCAGCGCCGTGGGCTTGCCGTTGTGAAACCACTCGAAGATGGTCCAGCCGAGGGCCGCGGCCGCAGTGGCGAAGTGCGTGTTGACGAATGCGCTGGTGGCCAGCGGGCTTGCCGCCAGGGCGCTGCCGGCATTGAATCCAAACCAGCCCACCCACAGCAGGCAGGCGCCGATGAAGCTAAGCACCATGGAGTGCGGCGGCATGGGCGTGCGCGGATAACCGATGCGCTTGCCCAGATAGAGCGCGCAAATCAGCGCCGAAACGCCGCTGGTGATGTGAACGACGGTTCCGCCGGCGAAGTCGAGGCTGGGAATGTGGTTTCCGGTGGCGTTGAGCAGTCCGCCGACGCCCCAAACCATGTGCGCCATGGGGCAATACACAAAGAGCGACCAAAGGGAGAGAAAGACGGCCATGCTGCTGAACTTCATGCGCTCGGCAAACGCGCCGGCGATGAGCGCCGGAGTGATGATGGCAAACATGAGCTGATAGATCATGTAGGTTTGTTCGGGAATCGTCGCGGCGTAGTCGGGATTCGGATTGAGTGAAACTCCGCGCAAGAACAGGTGCTCGAATCCGCCCATAAAGACGTTGCCGTGGCCGAATGCCAGCGAGTAACCAACGATGGCCCAGAGAATCGTCACCAGGCCCATCATGGCGAAGCTCTGCATCATGGTGCCGAGAATGTTCTTCCTGCGCACCAATCCGCCGTAGAAAAGCGCCAGGCCGGGGCCGGTCATCAGCAGCACGAGCGCCGCCGACGTCAGCATCCACGCGTTGTCTCCCGCGGATTGAGCGTTGGCGCTGGCAGTCTGCGCACTGCGCACAGCCTGCTCCAGCGCGGCAATCCGCGCCTGCGTGTCGGCGGCAGGCGCCGGGGTTTGAGCGAGAGCCAGGGCAGGGATCCCCAGTACGACGAAGAGAGACAGCAGTTTGATCGTGCGGCAGAACATGAGGTTTTTAACTCCCGATATGTATGGGCAGGCGAATTCGCCATGCGCAAAGGCGGAATGCCAGCCGCCGTTCCGGATGAAATGCTGGAGATTGCGCCGGCGCTACGAGACTGAACCGACGAGGACCGGCGCCAGAGCACGAACTGCGGTGAAAACAGCCAGGAACAGCTTGCGCCTGCCCCCTTCTAAAGGGTGCGATTGGCCCTAATATTCCACGCGGCGCATAAGGATTCCATGAAGAAATGGGAAACCACTATGGAAACCTTATAGATTTTGTAGTGAACGCCGGTTAGCCGTGATCCGGCATGAGACGAAGCCCGAGTTCATGCCGCGGGCTTTCTTCGGCGTCGCCGCTCCGATGTACCGCAGGCGTCACACCAGACGAAACGATGAGGAGCGCTTTCCCATCCACCCCGTGATTTACGTGGCGGCGGCGCGCGCCGGGAGCCCGGCGCGAGCAAATGGCCGAGCCTCAGAGAGCCGCTTCTCCGCGCTCGTCATTGCGAATGCGGATGGCTTCGTCGACGCGGCTGATGAAGATCTTGCCATCGCCGATGTGGCCGGTGCGAGCGGCGCCCAGAATCGCAGCGACCACCTTCTCCTTTAACACGTCAGGGATGACGATCTCCAGCTTGATCTTGGGAATCAAATCGATGGTGTACTCGCGCCCGCGGTAGAACTCGGTGTGCCCCTTCTGGCGGCCGTGCCCGCGGGCTTCCAAGATCGTGATGCCTTCAATGCCGGCCTCGATGAGAGCTTCCTTGACCGCGTCCAGCTTGGCGGGTTGAATCACAGCTTCAATCTTGAGCATAGGTGCATTCCTCGTTCTTCAGGTTACACAGCCAGAGCCCGTCGTGGCCCGATTGGAATCAAGCGTTGAACTCGTACCCCTCCTCGCCATGCTGCGAGAGGTCCATGCCGGAGGTTTCGTCGGCCGGGGAAAGCCTCAGTCCCATCACCTTGTCGACCACAAAAAGCAGGATCAGCGTGCCGACAATCGAAATCAGCCAACCGATGCCTGCGCCGATGCCCTGGTTGAGAATCTGATGCCAGTTTCCGTCAATGGCGCCGGTCGGCCGAGGTTGCCCGCTCGCGCCCATGCCGAACACCGCGTTAATTGTGCCCGCGGCGAAAACGCCGGTCAGTAACGCGCCCACCGTGCCGCCTATCCCGTGCACGCCAAATACGTCGAGCGAATCGTCGTAGCTGAATAACTTCTTGATCTTCAGGACCATGAACGAGCAAACCAGCCCGGCGACGGCGCCGATCGCCAACGCCGACATCGGCTGCACGAATCCGGAGGCCTGGGTAATCGTAGCCAGACCAGCCACAGCGCCGGAAATCGCGCCCAGCGCCGTCGGCTTGCCGTTGTGAATCCACTCGGCCAAGGTCCAGGTGAGAGCCGCGGCGGCGGCGGCAAACTGCGTGTTGATGAAGGCGCTGGTAGCCAGCGGACCGGCCGACAAAGCGCTGCCGGCATTGAACCCGAACCACCCCACCCACAATAAGCAGGCCCCGATAAAGCTCAGCACCATGGAGTGCGGCGGCATGTCCGTGTTCGGGTAGCCGATGCGCTTGCCCAGATACAGGGCGCAAATCAGCGCCGAAACGCCGCTGGTGATGTGTACCACCGTCCCGCCGGCGAAGTCGAAGACGGGCCAGCGCACTCCGCTGGTGTTGAAGTTCAGCAGACCGCCCACGCCCCAGATCATGTGCGCCATGGGGCAATAGACCAGCAAAGACCAGAGCGACAGAAAGACGGCCATAGAACTGAACTTTACGCGCTCGGCGAATGCGCCCGTGATCAGCGCGGGCGTAATGATGGCGAACATGAGCTGGTAGACCATGAACGTCTGTTCGGGAATGGTAGGGGCGTAATTCGGATTGGGCGAAAGGGAAACCCCGCGCAGGAAGAGATGGTCAAAGCCTCCGATGAATGCGTTGCCGTGGCCGAAGGCCAACGAGTAGCCCGCAACCGCCCAAAGGACCGTGATCAGGCCCATCATGGCGAAGCTCTGCATCATGGTGCCCAGAATGTTCTTGCGCCGGACCAGCCCGCCATAGAAGAGCGTCAGCCCGGGCCCGGTCATCAGCAAAACCAGCGCCGCCGAGACCAGCATCCAGGCATTGTCGCCGGCGGATTGAGCATTCTGGACGGCCTGTTGCAGGGCGGCGATTTGAGCCTGCGTAGCCGGGGCCTGTGCAGTTGGGATGGATTTGATCGCCGGGGCCACAGCCAGCGCCAGTGCAGGAAAGCCCAGAACGATGGCCGGGATCAATGAACGAAGACGGAGAATACGCATAAGCTTCAACTCCAAAATCCACGTAATCCATGACCTGCCATGGAGCGGCTTGGCCGCTGCACGGCTCGGTCTCTGAGTCGCCTCGCCGGTTTGGCAGCTTGCAGGCATCCCGCGAACGCAGAACGCTCCGTGCCGGTTCGGCAGTTGAGTTGGATTACGCTTTTAAGCCATTCTCCGCAAGACTCGAAGAGAATGCAAGTCCTGTGAATACTTTTTTGTTGTTCCTCATTCGCGATGCGCAAAATGATCCGGTCCGGCGCGGCGGAGTAATACGCTCAAAAAAGAACGGCAAACGGCCGCGAGTTGACCCTCGCACCGCATCGGAAACAATCGCGTCCGCGCGAAGGTTGAAGACTGCGCGCCAACAACTGTCCACAGTTCATTGTCCACTGCCCACGGGCGTATAGTGGAGCTATGGCGGCTTCGATGGAGCGCGACCATTATCTCTTTGGCGCGCTTGATAGCAGCGCAAAAAACCGCATCAAGGTGAGTGAAGTCAACTACGGCTACGAAGCGCCGGAGGGCATCTTGCTCACTTCGCTGGATTTTGCGGTCAATTGGGTGCGCAAAAACTCCGTGTGGCCCATGACCTTCGGGCTGGCCTGCTGCGCCATCGAAATGATGTCGACTGGCGCAGCGCGCTTTGATATCGCCCGCTTCGGCGCGGAGGTCTTCCGGCCCTCCCCGCGTCAGTCCGACCTGATGATCGTGGCTGGACGGGTGTCGCAGAAGATGGCTCCCGTGCTTCGCCGCCTCTACGATCAGATGCCTGAGCCCAAGTGGGTTATCTCAATGGGCGCGTGCGCCACCTCGGGCGGTGTGTTTAACAACTACGCCCTGGTTCAAGGCGTCAACCAGGTCGTGCCGGTCGATGTGTATGTTCCCGGGTGTCCGCCGCGCCCCGAGCAACTTATCTACGCGATTTCGCTTCTACAAGAGAAGATACAGCGTGAACCGCGCAGTCTGCTAAAGACCCTGAACGCAGAGTGAGCCCCCATCGGAGACCAGAATTGCTGGAGAAGTTCCTGTGGGAGCCGCTCATGGCGTCGAGCCCGTTTGAGCTTTCAAGTTTCAATAAGCGGCTTGTGGAAAGCGGCTTGTGGAAAGAAAGATAGAATATCGCCAGCAGGGTCTTTCTGTGCTAGGTTTGTGACGGTGAATCGAAGATTGGGAGCTGCGCACGCTGTGCGGAGCAGAAAGGGGGGAACGTGAATTCCCTTTTCAAACCGTTTTTCCAACCCTACATCAGCGTAATCATGGAGCGTAAGAGCATGTATTCACGAACTTTGAAGTCCGTTTTGTTGGTCCTGGGCGTGGCGGGTTTTGCCCTGTTGCCAATGGGGTGTAAGAAGCAACCGCCAATCACGTTATCGTGCAACGCCAGCGCTCCGGCCGTCTTCCCGGGCGATCCGTTGTCCGTTACGGCTACCGCCGGGTCGGTGAGCACGAAGAAGAACAACAACGTAATTTACAGTTGGAGCGGAGACGGCGTATCCGGTAATGGCACTTCAGCCACCGTGAATACGGCTTCTCTGGCTCCCGGTTCCTATACTGCCAAGGCTGACGTGAAGGAAGGTAAGAAGGGCAAGGAAGGCCAGAAACCCGGACAAACCGCCGAATGCTCAGCCGGCTACACGGTGAAGGCGTTCGAGCCGCCGACCATCAGTTGCTCGGCCAGCCCCGACACCATCAAGCCGGGCGACACGGCGACCGTCACTTCAGTGGGCGTGAGCCCGCAGAACCGTCCTTTGACTTATAGCTACACGGCCACGGCGGGCACGGTGACAGGCACCGGGACCACGGCGGAGTACTCCTCGGCGGGTGCGCCGACAGGAGCTGTGGGGATCACGTGTAACGTCTCCGACGACAAGGACCATACGGTGTCCGCCAACACGCAGCTGACCATTCTGGCTCCGCCTCCGCCACCGCCTCCGGCGCCGAAGACGCAGGCGTTGTGCTCGATCAGCTTTGCCAATGACCCGAAGCGCCCGACGCGCGTGGACAACGAAGCCAAGGCGTGCCTGGACCAGGTGGCGCTGGATCTGAAGCAGCAGGCTGATGCCCAGGCGGTGGTCGTGGGTGAAGCCTCGGCGGACGAAGCCGCCAAGACCGCCAAACAGGAGAAGTACGGAGCCACGCATCGGCGCTTCAAGGTTGAGGAATTTGCCGCCCAGCGCGCCGTAAACGCCAAGGACTACCTGGTGACGGAGCAAGGGATTGATGCTTCGCGCATCAGCGTGGCCACAGGCACAACCGCAGGACAGACGGCGGAAGATTACCTGGTACCCGCGGGAGCGACGTTTGCTACCGATGTGCCGGGAACGACGCCAGTGGTCGAGACGTCAGTGAAGCCGGAGATGCGCAAGCCGCTGCCGGAGCGCCACCCGAAGAAGAAGGCTGCCGCGGCGCAGTAAGCCGCGCGGCGGGTTCTCTTCGTATCACGAAACGGCGAGCCCTTCCTGAGGAGGGGAGGGCTCGCAAAGCCTGAATCTTCCTGCAGGAAATTTGAGGCTGCCCGGTGAGCCAACCGGACAGCCTCTTCGCTTTTTGGGCCCCATTTTGTCTATTCTTAATAGAGATGTAAGGGAGTTTTCCGTCTGAATGAGCCGTTTGCGGTGTTTTCTTAAGAAATCGCATCGGGCTGGGGTTCCGGCCCAGATCCTTTTCTTTCTTGCGTTTTTCCTCTGTGTCCCGAAACTACAGGCGCAGACCGCGTGGACCGTTGTGGGCCCCGCAGGCGGCGATGCACGGGCATTTGCATCGTTTCCGGGGCAGCCGAAGCATCTGCTGCTGGGCACGACCAATAGCTGGCTGTACGAATCGGTGGACGAGGGCGCAAGCTGGCATCGGCTGGCGAAGCTGGGCAGCGCCGATGGCTTCGTTCTGGACAGCATTGTGGTCGACTCCGTCGACTCCTCCACGATCTACGTGGGCGCATGGAAGGACAGCGACGGCGGCGGATTGTGGATCAGCCACGACCGTGGCCGGACCTGGATCGAGCCCGCGCCATTCAAGGGGCAGCCGGTTCACGCGCTGGCGCAGGCGCCTTCCGATCCGCGCATCCTGTACGCCGGAACACTGGCAGGAGTCTTCCGGTCGAGCGACGGCGGCGCGACATGGACCCAGATCAGCCCGCCCGACAGCCACGAGATTCATGAGATCGAGTCGCTGGCGGTGGACCCCGATCGTTCGGACACTGTGTACGCCGGAACCTGGCACCTGCCATGGAAGACCACTGACGGCGGCAAGACCTGGCACAACATCAAGCAGGGACTGATTGTCGACTCGGATGTGTTTTCCATCATTGTCGATCCCGAGCACACGCACATCGTTTATCTGAGCGCGTGCAGCGGAATCTACAAGAGCGAGAATGCGGGCATCCTCTTCCACAAGATTCAGGGCATCCCCTCGGAAGCAAGAAGGACGCGGAGCCTGATGCAGGATCCGGAGAACCGCGAAGTGGTGTACGCCGGAACCACGGAGGGCCTCTACAAGACCGTGAATGGAGGCAAAAGCTTTGAGCGCATGACGGACGCTGACGTCGTGGTCAACGGCGTCTATGTGGATCCCGAGGATTCCAGCCGCGTGCTGCTGGCCACCGATCGGGGGGGCGTGCTGGCGAGCCAGGACGCGGGCGTGACATTTACGCCGTCGAACCAGGGGATCTCCGAGCGCAAGGTGGCGGCTCTGCTGGTCGATCGCGACGATCCCGAGCGCCTGTACGCGGGCGTGGTCAACGACAAGAACTACGGCGGCGTCTTCCGCTCCAACGACGGCGGCGCGCATTGGGAACAGCTCGACTCGGGACTGGACGGCCGCGACGTCTTCGCACTGGCGCAGACAAAGGACGGAGCGGTGGTGGCGGGAACCGGCCACGGCATCTTTGTTTTGCATGCCGCGACCGGCGGCGATCCGGCGCCGGCTCCGCCGGATGGATCGGCTGCCGCACTGCAACCGGGCCAGACCTGGCAGGCGCGGAACGATATTGTGAACACCGTGGTGAAAACGATCAGCGAGACGCACCGTGGCACGCGCGTCAACATGGAGAAGCAGGTGCAGGCCCCGGTGATCGAGTTGCAGAGTCCCGTGTACGCGCTCGACGTTTCGGGGGACGTGTGGGTGGCAGCCACAAGCTACGGGCTGCTCACCAGCCGCGACCAGGGCGCCAGTTGGCAGGGCGGGCCGGTGATGGGCGAGGGCGACTACCTTTCCGTAACGGTTCACGGCGACACCATGGCCGCGGCTCGCGCCGACGGCGTGGTTCTGTCGAAGGACGCAGGGCAGAGCTGGTGGCCGATGGGGATCCCGACGATGCTCACGCGTATCCACCGCGTAGCCTTCTCCCCCGACGGTACGCTCTGGCTGGGCGCGCGCGAAGGTGTTTACTACACTCGCGATCTGGGCAAGAGCTGGTTGTGGATTCAGCGCCTGCCGTTCCGCGATGTCGACGATTTGAGCTACGACGCGGCTTTGAAAAGAATCCTGGTCAGCTCGCGCTCCAGCGATCAGGTCTACTCCATTGACCCCAAAACCATGAAGTGGGACTGGTGGCAGACCGGCTACCGGATCGTTCTGGTCCGGGGGGCAGGCGATCGCCTGGTGGCCGCTTCGCTCGACGATGGCGTGCTCGTGGGACCGCTATAGCGGGTCTCCTGCAGGTGTAGACCAAGGCACAATCGCTAAGTGGCTTTTTCATCAAGAAAAAGCCACCTTGAATTCCGTCCGAAATGGCTCATAGTTGCAGGAGAACCGCCGTAGCGGCGCCGACGGCCCAAACTGCCCCCGCGGGCGGCATGAGCGCCCAGCAGTAATCTTCACTCTTTGGGGAATGGACCGGCGACCGGTGGAGCGCCGAGGGCTTTCACTGCAGCTTGAACGCCTTGTCGACGATGGCGTTGGGGGCGCGGCCGGCAGGCAGCAGCGTGAAGAGCGAATTCGTTGAAGTACGCACCACGGCCACGTCGCCGGAGCGGTTATCAACCACAAACAGCAGGTGTCCGGCGGCCGAGAACGCGAGCGCCGACGGCCCGTCGCCAACGTGAATCGCGCCGGTGCGCTTGCCGTCGTCGATCGAGTACACGGTCACCTCCTGTGAATGCTGATTGGCCACGTAGAGGAGGGAATTGTCGCGGGACACGAGGCCGCGGACAGGTTCATCGCCGATCATGTACGTGTCGCCGACCTCGTCGGTGGTGTCGTAGATCTCGGAGACGGAGTCGGAAAGCGAATTGGAGGCAAAGATCTCGCCGCCGTCGGGCTTCAGCGCCAAGTCGACGGGCGCGCGGCCTACATCCATCAGCGCTTCCAGGCGATCGGGTAGAGGGGGATGCGCGCCGGGCTGCGCCAACCCAACGACCATCACCTGGTGACCGGCCGAGCACGGCACAAACGCCTTTGAAGAGTCGGGAAGAATGACCACCGCCGCCGCTCCGGGGCATCCGGCGAACACGGCGCGCACCTTGCCGCTGGCCGGATCGAGGATGGTCGCCGAGTCTCCATGGCGGTCGGCCACGACGAGACTCTTGCCATCAGGGGCAAGGCGCGCGGCAACAGGGCCATCACCCGCAGCGAACTGCGCGATTTCGCGGCGGGCCTGGAGATCGACGATGGAAACCGAGTTTGAGCCGGAGTTGGCTACATACGCGAGCGAACCAGCGGCGTTGACATCGATCGACACGGGCTGGCGGTGAAGGGGAATGGTGGCCACGACGGCGTTGTGTTCCGCATCGATTACCGACAGCGAGCCGTTGGCGCCGGGCGCACCGGAGTTTACAACATAGACTTCATTGCGCGTGAGGCTGGCGGCGACGGCAACCGGATCGCTTCCCACGGGCAGTTCGCGGTCCACGCGAACATCCACTACGTCCAACACCGTGACCGTGCCGCTGTCACCGTTGGTCACGTAGACGTACTCGCGGTAGTTCGGCGGATACTGGGGAAAGTCGTTGGGACGGCATCCGGCGAGGCACAGCGCAAGCAGGCCGGCAGTAAGCCAGGCCAGGACGACCATCCTCGAACCACGCGTGCTCATCGCTGACCACTTTCCACGGTTCACGGCTCGCCGTGCACTGCGCCTGAGCCGCGCGTTCATTTTGCATCCGCGGCAGCGGGAACGGAGACGCCGCGCACGAGATGGCGTCCGACGACGGGCGCGATCTTTTCGATCTCGTCCATCATGGTTGCGAACTGCGCGGGATATATCGACTGAGGGCCATCGGAGAGCGCGTTCTCGGGGTGATCGTGAACTTCGACCATCACTCCGTCGGCGCCTGCGGCCACGGCCGCCCTGGCCATGGGCAGCACGCTGTCGCGGCGGCCGGTTCCGTGGCTGGGATCGACGAGGATCGGCAGGTGACTCACGTGCTGCAGCGCGGGAACGATGCTGAGGTCGAGCGTATTGCGGGCGTGGTCGGCAAAGGTGCGCACGCCGCGCTCGCAGAGAATCACCTCGTAGTTGCCCTCGCTCATGACATATTCTGCGGCCATCAGGAGCTCCTCCAGCGTGGCGCTCATGCCGCGCTTGATCAACACCGGCTTTCGTAACCGTCCCGCCTTTTTCAGCAGCGAGAAGTTCTGCATGTTGCGCGCGCCGATCTGAATCACGTCGGCCCATTCAGCCACAAGGTCAAGAGTTTCGGTGTCGAGCGCTTCGGTCACGATGCGCAGGCCGAATTGTTTCCGGATCTCCGCCATGATGCGCAGCGCTTCAAGCCCTAAGCCCTGGAAAGCATAAGGGGAAGTGCGCGGCTTGTAAGCGCCGCCGCGGAAAAACCGCGCCCCGCCTGCAGCCACCTGCGAGGCGATGGCAAAGGCCTGCTCGCGGCTCTCGATGGAGCAGGGGCCGGCGATTACCGCCAGGTCGTGGCCTCCGATCGCAGCGCTGCAGCCCGCAAAACGGATCACAGTGTTCTCTTCTTTCGCGTCGCGGCTGGCGAGTTTGTAGGCTTTGGAGACGCGAATCACTTCCGCAACGCCGGAGAGCGATTCCAGGTTTCCGCGGTTGACTTCGCCCTGATTGCCGGTGATGCCGATGGCGGTGCGCTGTGCCCCGGGAAGAGGATGGGCACGGAATCCTAACTGCTCAATGTGGTCACAGACCGCCCGAATCTCCTCCGGCGTAGCCTGCGCTTTCATGACGACCAACATGGGTGCCCCCGATCCCCCAGTCTAACGGCTGGGAGAGCGGAGGGCAATTTCCGCGGGGCGATGAAGGTAAAGCCGGCTGGAAGGCCCGCTTGGTCCGAGGGATTATCGAGTGCTGTAACAATGCAGACCTGGGAGGGCGCCTCTCGGAGTAGAGAACGCGCCTCTTATTTCGACTTGGATTCGTCTGTTGTGACTTCGGTAGTGCAACGGGCAGCAACAATGGCAGGAGCAATCACCATACCGATAAAGGCAAGAGCGATCAAGAAATCGTGCATGATATAGGTCCCCATTCGGCACAGAGCGGTTCTTCAGCCGCGCCCGGCGAAAGCCTCGGCGTCGCTCTTGCCTCCCGATGAGGAAGAGACACCGCTACGCGAGAGCCCAAGGCTCAAACCGAAGCCGGAGAACCGTTCTGCAGCCGATCTACCAATGCATCATCGACAAGATGAGAGGAATCTTGAAATACCACGAAACGTGTACAGGGGATGCGGGAGTGTTAGTTCGCCTGTCACTTTGGAGAGTAACGAAGGGCATGAGACTTCACGCCACGAGCGAAGATCTTATGTTGGTGATGGCGCGCACAATGCTCTTGATCGATTCGGCCTGAGACGGCCGTTATCGCATCGATCTCCGCTTTAACGACCGCCATTGGAGGCCCAGCCAGGCCAGATAGCCGAGCTGGATGACCCAGGTGACGACGTACGCGGCAATCCGGAATTGGTGGTCGAGAATCGCTGCCTGATCCATTTTCCCCTCGTTTTGGAATGGTTTCTTGCGCAATCAAGCGTTGATCGCGGCTTCGGCCTCTGCCGCCGCGATCTTCTGTTTCCGGCGTTCGATGTGGTAGCGGAAGGCCAGAATGAGAATGCCCCAGGCAAACCAGGCCAGCATGTTCCAGAGCAGCGCGCCCACCATGGATGGGGCCATGCCGGAGCCTGGAGCGCCGCCGAAGACAGGCGCCGGGTGTTGAGTGCGCCACCAGCGGTTCGACATGTACACGATGGGCACGTCGAGCGCTCCGAAGATGCCCAGCACGGCGGCCAGCGTCTGCACCTGAGACCCGGCGGCAAAGCGCCGCAACAGAAGGTAGCTCACGTAGATCAGCCACAACACCAGCGTGGTCGTCAGGCGCCAGTCCCACGTCCACCAGATGCCCCAGGCCCTTCGGCCCCAAATGGGGCCCGTGGTCAGCACTACGGTGCAAAAGACCACGCCGACCTCAGCCGCTGACAGCGCCCAGGCGTCGAAGACCTGCGCGCGCTCGCCATGATCACGCCGTGAAGCGAGGTACCCGACCGAACCCGCCAGGTTCATGGCAAAGAAGACGAACGCAACCGAGGCCGAGGGTACGTGGTAATAAATAATGCGGAAGATTTCGCCCTGCATGGCGTCGTTGGGAGCTACATAAATGGCCTGGTAGTAGGCCCAGCCCAGCAATACAACGGTAAGTAAAATGTAGAGCCCGATGGCGAGTTTTTTCATGGGGAAATCCTGACCTCTCCAGTGTACAGGGGGCCGGCTCTGCAGTCGCGCGCAGGCGAAACTTACGCCGCGTCAGAAAGCCAGCCTGCTTCGTGCCCTTCCTTTCGCCTTTTTTTAGGTTAAGGGGTAGGAAATCCCGGACGCGCCCCCTTCGCCTCGCGCTGCTACCATGAACTTGCCGCAAGAAATATGCGCGATCATCTAGCCACACTCATCGATGATTTTCAGCGCCTGGACTGCGAGATTGCCGTGGTGCGCTATCAGGGCAGCCGGCGGCGGATCACGAGCTATGGCGAACTGGCGCGGCTGGCCGGCCGTTTTGCGGCGCTGCTTGCCGCCCGAGGTATAGCGCAGGGCGACCGCGTCCTGCTGTGGGCCGAGAACAGCGCCGAGTGGATTGCCGCCTTTCACGGCTGCCTGCTGCGCGGAGTGCTGGCCGTTCCTCTGGACGCAAACGGGGCAGCGGACTTTGCCGCGCGCGTGGCCGCCGACGTGAGCCCCAAACTGGCCGTCGGCGATGCGCTTCTGCTCGGCAAGCTGACCGTAGCGCCCGGCGCGCCAGCCATTCCCACGCTTGCCTTCGAGGATTGGCTTGCCGAGCTGCCCGCCACGGAGATGGGCGCGATCTCCGGCCTTTCGCATCAAACCCCGCTGCAAATCCTCTTCACCTCCGGCACCACCGGCGATCCCAAGGGCATCGTCATTACGCACGGCAATGTGCTGGCCAGCGTGGGGCCCATCGAAGACGGCGCCAAACCGTATATGCGCTACGAGCGGCTCATCCATCCGCTGCGCATTCTGCACACGCTGCCTTTGAGCCACGTCTTTGGCCAGGCCATGGGCCTGTGGGTCCCACCCATCTTCACGGCCGAGCTGCATTTCGAAAGCCGCCTGGCAGCGCCGCGCCTCATCGAGATCATCCGCAGCGAGCGCATTTCCGTGCTGGCCGCCGTGCCAAGGGTGCTGGCGCTGCTGAAGACTCATCTGGAGATGAGACATGCAGGTCTAGTGGAACAGATTGCCAGCTCGCAAACGATGGGTCCCTGGAGGCGCTGGTGGCGCTTTCGCGCCGTGCACCGCGAGTTGGGGCTCAAGTTCTGGGCCTTCGTCTCCGGCGGCGGCGCGCTGCCCGGCCCCATCGAGCAGTTCTGGAACGCTCTGGGGTTCGTGCTGATTCAGGGGTATGGCATGACCGAGACCACCGCGCTCATTACGCTTAACCATCCCTTCCACGTGGCCAAAGGGACCATCGGCAAGCCGATGCCCGGCCGCGAGGTCAAGCTGGGCCCGGACGGCGAGGTGCTGGTGCGCGGCGCGGTGATCTCCGGCGCTACATGGCAGGGCGGCGCTGTGCGGCCCCGCCATGGCGAGTGGCTGGCTACGGGGGATCTGGCCGAGCGGCTGGACTCCGGAGAGCTACGCTTTCTTGGCCGCAAAAGTGAAATCATTGTCACCGCCTCAGGACTCAACGTTCATCCGGAGGACATAGAAGCGGCCATCGAGGAACAGCCCGAGGTTGCAGCCTGCGCGGTCGTCGCCATGGAGACTCCCGCCGGGCCGGAACCTTGCGCGGTGCTGGCCTGCCGCGGATCGGGCGACTGCGCCCTCGCCGCCATCGAACGCGCCAATACCCTACTGCCCGAGTTCCAGCGCCTGAGCCGCTGGGTGCTGTGGCCGGAGCCGGACCTGCCCCGCACCTCCACCGGCAAGGTGAGGCGCAAGCCTGTCGCGGCGTGGCTGGCGCGGATTCAGGCCGCGGCCTCCACGGCCCACACCGGCGCTCCCGGCACGGCAGCCGGCGCCGCCTTCGGGCCCTCCGCGGACTGGCTGCTGGCGCTCATCGCGCAGATCACCGGCGAGGCCAATCCAGGGGTGGGAGACGATCTGCACCTTACCGAGGATCTCCACCTGGACAGCCTGGGGCGCGTCCAACTGGCCGCAGAGATCGAGGAGCGGCTGGGAATCGTCTCCAGCAGCGGATTGCTGGAAGAGGCGCAAACGCTGGGAGAGTTGCGCAGGCTCGTGGCCGGAGGCGGAGAGGCGGAAACAGGGGTCAGGGGTCAGGGATCAGGGATCAAAAAACAGGGATCAGGGATCAGGGATCAGGGATCAAAAAACAGGGATCAGGGATCAGGGATCAGGGATCAAAAAACAGGGAACAGGGATCAGGGATCAAAAAACAGGGGTCAGGGATCAGGGGTCAGGGGTCAAAAAACAGGGATCAGGGGGCAGGGAGCGGAGATCGAGGCTGGCAGGACGCCGTCTGAAGCGGAGCGAAGGAAGTTTGTTTATCCCCAGTGGCCGTGGTGGAAGCCGTTCCACTGGATCCGTGTGGCCTTCATTGAGGCCGTGATGCGGCCGCTGACATGGCTGCTGGCCGCGCCGCGCGTGGTGGGGCCGAACAAGCCGCTGCCGGAGGGTCCGCTGCTCATCGTGGGCAACCACGTGACCGCGTACGACGGGCCGCTGATCCAATACGCGCTGGCCGGGCCGCTGCGGCGGCGCGTGGCTGCGGCCATGATGGGCGAGATGCTCGACGACTACCGGCACTGGCGTAATCCCGAATGGCCGCCGGGACACAAGGGCTTCTATGTCCTGGGGCCGCCGGCTTACTGGCTGGTGACGGCGCTCTTCAACGTGTTTCCGCTGCCGCGCCAGCGCGATTTCCAAGCTAGCTTTGCCCACGCCGGCAAAGCTATGGACCACGGCTACAACGTGATGGTCTTTCCCGAGGGCACGCGCTCGGCCGAGGGACAGTTGGCGCGCTTCCGGCCGGGCATTGGCCTGCTGGCAAAGCAATGCGGCGCGCCCGTGGTCCCAGTAGGCATCAGAGGACTGGGCGAGATGAAAACCGGCCAGCGGCGCTGGTTCCGCTCCGGCATCCTCGAAGTGCACGTGGGCGAGGCGATACGGTTCGGCCCCGGGGAGAGCGAGGCCGCCATCACCGCGCGGCTGCACGAGGAAGTCGAGCGGCTGATGGGGGGAAGGTGACAGGGGTCAGGGATCAGTGATCAGGGATCAGGGATCAGGTTTCAGCGCATCGCGCGAAGGCAGCATTTGTGGCGACCTTCCAGCGCAGAAAAATCGACGACCTGGAGGTCGTCGAAACCGCAATGCGGCGGCGGGAAAAAAATCGTCGCATCCCGAGCTCGCGGAAAAGTGCACCTGCAGGTGGAGCAATCGCGGGAAATTGTGACCTGCGGGTCGATGGTTTTGTGTGAAATCGTCGCATTTGTGTTGTTGCGAAGGGTTTTTCGGTCCTACATGGAGGTGCTTGCGGGGTTTGCGAAGCTAGGAGATCCCCCACCCTAGCGGCAAGAACAAGAACGCCGCGAGGATGGGGCACCCGCCGGGTAGGGCGCGGCGTGGCCCGGGCTACCGTGATGCGAGGAGATAGTTGCCCGGACGTTCAATCGGGTAATTTCCTACATCGCGATTTGAACAAGTTTCTCATCACGATTCGTCCTACGGTACGAATTTCGTCTCCGATAGGTCATGGGCATGGTTGGATACTCGTCATATGTCCGACCACTGAGGAGACGTCCGGCCTTGCCCTTATTTACCCCTCCCCATTGTTTGAAAAAGAACGGAACATTGTACCGGCGGCACTGACGCAGTATCCGTTTTACCCACGAAGGATCTAACGCGCGGGCTCCCGGCCCGCTCTCTCCGCCAACAATTACCCAGTGAATCCCTGAAAGATCGATCTCTCCGAGATCTTCCAATAGTGGTTCAATAGAAAGAAACTTCACCTTTGCCGAGCTTGATCGCAGGTCCTCGATTCGAGATAGCCCGTGCTTTTTATCCTCGACACTGACACCCCACCAGATGTTTTCCTTTGCACCGGCAAACTGAAGATCATCAGCGAGCATCGCTCGCATACGTTCCGATCGTTTGGTGAGCACTTGATAGACATGCCAGTCTGCCTCAACCATTACACTCACCACTTCCCGAATGTAGCCTGCGCTGACACGAGTCTGGAAGAGGTCACTCATGGAATTGACGAAAACCTTCTTTGGCGACTTCCACTTGAATGGATCAAGTAATTTTTCCGGTGCGAGCCTTAGGTCAAAACCTTGTTCATACGGATGGCCGGGAACCCCTCGGAATCGCTCAGCAAAAGTCTGGGCATAGCAGTGTTTACAACCAGGACTAACCTTTGTGCACCCGCGAATGGGGTTCCATGTCGCATCTGTCCATTCAATTGTCGAATTAGCACTCACCGTGGACCTCCTTTGGGAAAGTCACGTTCACATGATCTGGAAAAGTCCGCTCGCCCTTTTGCATGCGTCGCTTACCTGCTGGAGGGTCCGCCCTCACCTTGCCAGCGCTTTCTAGGTTACTCAGTGCACGCTTGTAGTTGCGACTGATGAACGGACGCCCCACATTGTGTTGCAGATAGATGTCATGCATCGCTACTGTCTTGCCCGCAAATTTGTGTAACAGTTCTTTCTCCAAATCCTCCAGGGGAGTGGTCAGGTTAAAAAGCAGCGGAAACCTTTCGGATGCCGGACAATACTGGAAAGAGGGAACCCCTTGGTCTGCCTCAGAACTCTCCAGTGCCATGATCCCCTTCATGATTTCGTACCCTCTGAAGGCTTTGCTTACATAGATCAAATGGTGGGTAGTTCGTGACCCTCTCTCGTTCCTGAACGTGAACGGTAGTACGAACTTCCCTCCCATCTCCTTTAGAGCTTCGGAAAGTTCCTCGACAATGAGAATTTCTCTCTCCTCGGGGTTCAACCCCTTCAACTTCTCGCGTACTTGATCGGCCCTCTCTTCTCCAAAGAGCACATTTATATGATCTCTTACCGCTTCATTGGGCAGGCCCATATTCACCCGGTTGTAGTTGAAGAAGAAGATGCAATCACACCCCCAGTTTTTGAGGACGGAGTTGATCAAGCCGAGAGATAAGCCTTTGTAGCCCCACGGATCAACGAAAAAGAATGTAGGAACCATCCGCATACTTTTGAACAGTTGAACTATTTCGGTTCCCACCTCTTGGTTTGCAATCTGAGGTTTGTACTTCATCCCCTCAATCCCGGGTAGTTCACCGACCGCTCTCTCAAGGTCTCTGGCGTTTTCTGCATCTTTGTCGTTGAAAAGCGTGACGAGCATTTGGCTCATGTCTGGATCAGCTATTGCTTGCTCGAGAATCTTAAGTGGCGTCGAAATAGTCCCATCTTTGTACCTTCCGGGTCCAGCGAAGAGGTCGATATAGGCAATCCGCTTGTCGTGCTGCTTCGCTGTCGGAATGATGACCTTAGCCCAGGCCCAAAAATACTTCGCGATAATCCGGGCCTTAATGATGGACTGCTCACGAGATTCATCGAAGAAACTCTGATCCATAGTGTATCCTCCAAGGCGAACAAAAAGCAAAGCTAATAGGCTTCAGAGCGCTCACCAGGGTGTTTGTTTGGTCAACCAAGCTTAATGCCTGCGGGGGACTCAGGGAGCGCGGGAAATTGGGCCGTAGTGTTGCACCACTTGGAAATTCAAGAGGAGGGCATGACAATCAAAGGTCTGGGCATCGGCCGGCAAATCGGAAACTGCTCATCAAAACGCAGTCAGTTAATGCCTAGTCGTGGATGCGTTCGCCGGTGCTCTGATTAGTAACGCGAAGTCGGCCAGTGTCCAGTAATCCGTGCCAGTTCGGGATGTCAACTGTTGCGTGCAGGTCGATGCGCTCATTGAGCGCAGGTTCCGCATTTCTCCGCAGATTCGTTTCCAGAAACGGAGTTGCAGCAGTCGTACAAGCATAGATTGCCGTTGTATGGCGCGGGGCGATGAGAATTCATCGCGGCTTCGCCGCGTTCTTTGTTTTTCGGTAAGAACGGCGCGGTTCCCAGGGCTGACGCCCTGGGCTATTTTCTGCTCTCCCTCCGGGAGAGGGGGAACGAAGAGCAGTTTCTAGTTCTTAGCTCACTCAGAGAAATGAAGCCTTTGGCGGCACGACTCAAGCCACCCCAGCGACGGAGACCTGTCGCCCCCCTCCGTTTGGCTTCCCGCCCCTGAAGGCAAGAGCAAAGGCGCAGGGGCTGAAGCCCTCGTAGATTTTGCGGGTTGCGGCCCGAGTAAACTCGTGCCCTTGTTACAAAACTCCCCTGCCCCTCCGTTTGGCTTCCCGCTCCTGAAGGCAAGAGCAAAGGCGCAGGGGCTGAAGCCCCGTCCTCCTTTTTAGGCGGTAATCATATTGGCCTGACTGAAGTCATGCCCTTTTACAAAACTCCTCTCTCGACGAGTTTTTCCGCAGCCTGTTAAGACGTGCCCTTTCAAAACACATCCAAACTGACCTACTACCGGGCCGGATGGATAACCGGCGCGCGCTCCGCAGCCCATACCGGCGTTGCGAAAGGGCTTCTCCCAAATTGCCGAGGCCCCGTCTTTTCGGAACGCCGAAGATTCCGTGCCGTGCGGCCCCAAAGGCTATCGCATTTCGGAATCGTAAGCCGCTGAAAACAACAGTCCCGACAAAACGTACCCATGGGTTGCGGCGGAAGACGAGCGCAGCCAGTAGCCCCCTCCCCGGCATGGGAGGAACCCGCCCAGCATCGCTACGTTCCAATATAAGTATTCGCGAACGAGCAGCCAGGCTTTTGTGCGATCCGCGGCTAGCTACGTTCGCCCCGCAATCACTTGCTTTGCACGATGGGCTCGCCGGGGATGTTGAGATGGACGCGATAGACGCTGGTGCTGGCGGCGATGTAGAGGGTCTTGCGATCGGGTCCGCCCCAGGCAAGATTGGCGACGCGCTCGGGCATGACGATTGTGCCCAGCGGCTTGCCTTCCGGTGAAAAGATCCAGACACCGCCGGGGCCTGCGCTGTAGATGTTGCCTTCGACGTCGACTTTCATGCCGTCGGGGGCGCCGGGACGCAGGTCGGCGGTTGCGTCATAGAGGAGCCTGGGATCGGTCAGCGTGCCGTCGGCGCGAACGCGATAGCGCATCCAGATTTTCCTGGGTGCGGTCGAGTCGACGTAGAGGTACTTCTCGCCGGGCGAGAAAGCGATGCCGTTGGGGCGCGGCAGATCGGCGATGAGGAGTTGCAGGCCTTCGCGGATGGGCGGCGCGCCGGGCTGGTGCTGAAGCGCGCGCGGAATGCGGTAGACGCCGTTGACCTGGAGCTGCTTTTCGGGGCCGGAGTCGCTCTGCTTGGGCAGGCCGTAGGGCGGATCGGTGAAGTAGAGCGAGCCGTCGGAGCGGTAGACGAGATCGTTGGGGCTGTTGAGGCGCTTGCCCCCGTAAGTATCCGCGAGGATGGTCACCCGGCTTTCGGGGTTGAGCGACTCGAAGCGGTAGACATCGCGCTGCGCGTTGCCGGCGACCGTCAGGCGGCCGAGCGCGTCGAGCGTCATGCCGTTGGAGCCGGGACTTTGCCCGCCATAGGGAGCGGCGCCTTTGTAGCCGCTGGGTTGAAGGAAGATGCTGACGCCGCTGCCGGGCGTCCAGCGGCGGATGGAGTTGGAGGGGATGTCGGCGAAGAAGAGGCTGGCGTGAACCCACACCGGGCCTTCGACCCAGGTGAATCCCGTGGCGATGCGCTCGAGTTGAGCGCCGGAGGGGACGATGCGGCGGATGGAGGGATCGAGGCGGTCGACTTTGAGCGCGGTCTGGAGCGGCGTCGAGCTTGGGAGACCTGCCGCGGCGGGCTGTGACGGATCGAGTCCGGCGGCGTTTTCCCTGCCGGCAAGGAAGACACAAGAAAATGCCAGCACCGTGAGACCCGGCAGGCGCAGCGGCTTCGTCCAGTTCATGCGTTTTTTCCTGAAGGGAGATTCGAGCTATCGGAGGCGCTCAGCCGGCGCGCGCGTGCGCGCTGTCCAGCTTGGAGCATCCCGCGCATTCATCTTTCGCCGGATGGCGCGGACGTGTCAAGGAATGGCGAAAGGGAATGCCGAAATGGGAACGCTCCAGCCGTGAAGGGAGATCCTCTGCCTTGCGCACGGGAGACAAGCGCGTTATCTTCGGGTTGCGCGGCAGAACGGGTTTCTTTGGTCTGACCGCACGAAAGGAATCTCCGATGCAAACTCGAAGTGCGTGCCGGCGGCTTTATGCCGGGTCCTGGCTTCTTCCTGTTGCTTTCTTTCTGACGGTTTGTGGTTCCACGATGGCGTCCGCGGCGACCAAGGTGGTGACGGATGCGGACAAGGGCTCGACCGTGGTCCTTAAAATGGGAGACGTTCTTGAGGTTCGGCTCAACTCGAATCCCACAACCGGATACGAGTGGTACGTACATAAGCAATCGACGCCGTTGTTGAAGCCGAGCGGCAAGTCGCAGACGGATGCCGCGCCAGGCGAGGGGCGGCCGATCGTGCAAATCTTCAGGTTTGCGACAGCCGGCAAGGGAACAGGGGTGTTGCTGCTGCATTATGTGCGTTCGTGGGAGCCGCCCGATCCGAACGAGGAGCAATTCAGTTTGCATGTGACGATCGAGTGATGGGGCGGCGGCGGGGCACGGACTAGCGCAGAATTGTCCTGCAGGGCCGCCGGTAAACAGCTTAAAATGCTAGTGCGAGGCTAGTGTGTTTGCGGCTTAAATGACAACAAGCAACCGCAGATCCTTCGACTCCGCAAGCCGCAAGAAACGCGGCCTGCTGCGCTCAGGATGACAAGTAGATTTATGCTGCGAGCATAAGTGTCAGGGCAGATGTGGAATGGCGAAGAACAAGGACAAGACGTTCGAGGTGGCGTGCCCGGATTGCGGGGCCATGCTGAAGATCGACGCGACGACCGGCGTGCTGGTGAGCCACACTTCAGCGCCGCGCAAACGGATGTTTGAGGATTTGGAGACCGCGGCCCAGGCCATGCGCGAGCACGGGGAGCGGACGGAGTCGATCTTCCGGCAGAGCGTGGACGCGGAAAAGAACAAGGCCGATTTGCTGGAGAAGAAATTTGCCGAGGCGATGCGCAAGGCGAAGGACGCTCCGGAGGGCAAGCCACTGCGCGAGATCGACCTGGATTGATTTGAGAGCGGCAGCGGCGCGGCGCACGTTTGCGCGCCTGCGCCCAAGAAAAGCCGCCGCAGGAGCAGTTTTCGAGCGATACTTGGTACAGCGTGTTTCAAAAATGGTTGCGTAGGTTTCAGTTGTCATTGCTCAGGGGCTAAAGCCCCCGTATTTTCCTGCATTCTTCGGCCCGGCTAAAGCCGTGCCCTTGTTACGAAACGTATTTTTGAAACACGTTCCAGGCAATTCAGTTGCCGCGCCGGCCTGCGGCCGGGAATGCAAGGAGGGGTCATGGTGGTAGTGCCGCTATCTCAGGGAGTGAACGAATCGGGTGGCGCGCCGCCCAACGAAGGCGCACATTGCGCGAACTGGATCCGCTTTGCCGCGGCGGGCACCCTTGCCGCCAGCGGTGCGCTGCTGATTACCGGCAATCGGCGCGCCGGCCTGATAGCGGCTGCTTCCGGGGCGGCGCTGGCGATGCTCGATCAGCAGGAAACCGTTTGCGCCTGGTGGGACGCACTTCCCGGGTTCCTCGAAGAACTCCAGGGACTGCTCAGCCGGGCACAGACCGCGGTGGAAGATCTCTCGACACAAAGCCAGAAGCTGCGCAAGGCGCTGGGACGCTGAAGGCGTTCGGTCCGCCGGGATTTTCCCGTTCCTTTTTTATCGATATTCGCGATGCGGGCTCAGGCGGCGGCTCGGCCAGCACGCTCCGGTTGCGTCACGCGGGCTTTTCGACGATATGGTTCAAGGAATCCACCAAGACCAACCTGGGCTGGGCTGAGGCGGCTTCTTTTTCGTCGAGCCAGGCAAAACTGGCGACGATCACGAGGTCTCCGACCTGCGCATGGCGCGCAGCTGCGCCGTTCAGACAAATTTCGCCGCTGCCGTGCGCGGCAGGCAGGGCATAGGTTTCCAGGCGGATGCCGTTGTTAATGTTCCAAACCTGAACGGCTTCAAAGGGATGGATGCCGGCGGCTTCGAGCAGCGCAGCGTCAACGGCAATGCTCCCTTCGTAATTCAAGTCGGAGCGGGTAACCGTGGCGCGGTGAATCTTGGACTTCAATAGCTTACGAAGCATCACTGTAGCAAACTCCCCCAGCAGGCGTGCTCTATTCCTCCAGCTTAATTGACGCGTGAAGCAGGAGGTTGATCGGCGTGGCCGCGCGCGGTCCGGCCCCAACAAAATTGCGATACGGCTCTAGTTCTTGCGCTCGACCAGGTAGCGGGCGACGGCTTTGAGGCCATCGGCGCGGCTGCCGTAGGGCGCGAGAGCGGCGAAGGCCTCATCGATGAGCCGCGCGGCGTCGCGCAGGCTCTGCTCGACGCCATAGACGGCGGGCCAGGTGGCTTTTTCGGTGGCCTGGTCCTTGCCCGGGGTCTTGCCCAAGGTCGCCGAGTCGGCGGTCATGTCGAGCACGTCGTCGGCGATCTGGAAGGCGAGCCCGGCTTTGCGACCGAAGCGGTTGAGGCGCGCGACGTCTTCCGCCGCGGCGCCGGCATAGACGCCGCCCGCGACCACGCTGACGCGGATGAGAGCGCCGGTCTTGGCGCGATGGATGGCCTCGACGAGCTCCGGCGTCGGCTTCAGGTGTTCGCTCTCGAGGTCGAGCACCTGGCCGCCGATCATGCCATCGACGGTGCCGACGGCGTTGGCGATGAGGCCGACGATCTGCACGGTTGCGGCAGGCGGGCAGGAGAGGCCGGACAGCACCTCAAAGGCGCGGGTCTGCAGAGCGTCGCCGGCCAGGATCGCGATGGCTTCGCCGAAGGCCACGTGGCAGGTGGGCTTGCCGCGGCGCAGGTCGTCATTGTCGAGGGCGGGCAGGTCGTCGTGAATGAGCGAGTAGGTGTGAAGCATCTCGATGGCCGCGCCGAGACGTTCGATCCCTCTGGGCAGATGGCCAGCGATGGTGACGCCTGCCTGCATGGCGAGCACCGGCCTGAGCCGCTTGCCGCCGGCAAAGACGGAGTGGCGCATGGCGCCGTGGATCGAGGCGGGAACGGTGTCCGTGGAGGGGATCAGCGATTCGAGCGCCTGGTCGGTGAGCTCGGCGCCTTCCTGAATTAACGATTTGACGTCCGCAGGCATTGCAATCATGTTAGACGAGAACGGGCACGGGAACGTTCACATCGCCAAAGAGCGGCCAGCAAAAACGCGCTCAGGGCGCTCAGCAAGCGCCCGGCCAGATCGCCGTATCCGGTGGTCCAGTCGACAGTGAGGAGCACCGGACCCTGGGGAACGGGCACAGCCATGAGGCCGTCAGCGCGATGTGGCCAAGTGCTGTCGAGGCGGCCGTTGACCCGAACCTCCCAGGCCGGAAAGTTGAGGAGGCGTAACACCAGAATGCCGGATTGGGGCATCGTGGCGAGGAGGGTGCGGTGTTCGGGATTAATCTGAGCGCCGCCGGTCCACGTGAATGTGGCAAGGCAACTGCCTTGATCGGTGCTCCAGACGGGGTTGCTGTCCGGGTCGTCGGGGTCCGGCTTGCCGAGGGCGGCCCAGCGATCGCTGACCAGGCAGGCATCGGGAAGTCCGGTGGCGATTAGAGAGCCATCGGCATCGGGGGGCTCGTATTCGTCCATGCCTTCAAAGCCTGTGCCGGCACTGTAGTCTGCCAGCACGGACGGGACCGTGTCTTCCGGGTAGCAGACCTGGAAGAATCTGGTTCCGGCGAACGCTGTAGCCGCGAGAAAGAGCGCGGCGCAGGCAGCGAGAACAGCGCCGCGGCCGCGGCGGGCATCGCGACGGGAGGGCCAGACGGCGGCGACGAACAAGATCGCCATGGGCGCTTCGACGGCCTCGAGCCAGCGCCAGGGAAACTGCAGGAACGGCATCTCAGGGAGCAGATGCCAAACCGGACGCGAGACGGGAAAAAGAAAAAAGAGAACCACGATGGGGATGGCGGCCAAGGGAATCCACCAGCGGGAGCCGCTGAGTTTGGCGATGGGGAGGGTGTCGCGCCGCCAGCAGACGAGTGCACCGGCAAGGGCCACGGCAATCATCGTGACAGCAATCCAGGAGGCCTGGCGCAGGACCACGTCGTGCAAAGCGAACATCGGGTCGGCGTTGCGCGCAAAGAGCCAATTGTTCTCAAAGTTGAAGCCTGGCTCCGCGGTCGCCTGGGCGATGGCAACCCAATGCCTTTCGAGCGCCGCGGGGAGCCAATAGACGGCAGCCAGGCCCAAACCCAGCGCCGCCGCGAGCGCGGCACGAAGCAGCGGCGCCCAGGACCTGTTGACGATGGCCCAGAGGAACGCGACACCAACGAGCAGATAGCCGGACATGACGCCGAGCGGAAGGTTGGAGAGCCACGTGCCGGCGAGGACAAGGGCGAGCGGCGCGGTGGAACCCGAGAAGGCGCGGCGGGAGAGAGATTGCGAGGGTTCGGTTGGTAATTCGGGATCGCTCCCATGTCCCCAAATGCGAGGGACATGGGGCACCCGTTGCGATTGCGGTTTCCCACCCTTTCGCATAAAACGCGAAAGGATGGGGCAACCAGATGTCGGGCGATCGCGCAGAGTGAAGAGAATGAGGAGCGGGAGCCAGAATCCGCCTGTGAATTCGGGGAATGCGGAGCGCTCGTAGGCGGTGAACAGCGCGAAGCCGGAAAAGATGGCGACGCAGCCGGCCAGCGTGGCGGGGAGATCGTCGAGCGCTTCAAGCGCCAGCGCGCGAGTGGCCCATCCGGTTCCGGCCAGGATGAGAAAGGTGAGCGCGATGGGCACGAAATGCCAGGGAAGAATGGCTCCCAACGCCGCGCCCAGCATCCACGTGAGCGGCGGGTAAAAGACGAAACGAGGCTCGCCGGCACCGTAGTTGGGGCTGGGCGCCCAGTGCGGATAAGGGATGCCGTGGCGCCAGGCATTCAGGCAGTCGAGCCAGGAGACGAGGTGCACGTCGAAGTCGTGGCCGCAGGAGTTGCCGCGAAGGAGCTGCGGGACAACGGCGACGAACGCGGCGAGGAGGATGAGGGCGGGGCCGAGGAGGTTCCCCGGTCCCCAAATGCGAGGGACCGGGGGCACCCTCTGATCGATTTCGTGAGGCCCCGGTTTGTTCATGGCAGCAGGCGTAACGTGTGTTTGGTCTGCGCCGCGACCGCAGACGGCGTGAAAGGCAGCGCAAAGGTGGTTCCGTTGTACCAGTCGTTCCACTGGTCGCGGAAGTAGGGACTGAGAGGGTTTCCGCTCTCGCCCAGCACGATGTTCTCCGTTGAGCCGTCGATGTTGCTCCAATCCATGGTGAAACGCTGCGAGGGGCCAAGGTTGCGGCCGACCTGCTTGACGGTGGTTCCATCGCCGCTCTGCGGCTGCGGGCCGGTTCCGGCAATGCGGCCGAAAATGGGCAGAAAGCCGGCAAGCGGGTGTTCGATGTCGACCACGTACCAGCTTCCGTAGGTCCACGCGGCAACGTCGGCGGGGGCGTGACCGTCGTGCATGGCTTTGCGCACGGCGGCGGTGAGCAAAGCATTCCAGTCCTTGTACTCCCTGGGAAGCCATTCCGGCTTGGCGTGCATCACGATCTCTTCCTCGGCGAAGAGGGCTTGTCGGGCACTGCCCGGTTCCTTCGGCCGTAGAGGCCAAGCAGAACCAGGAGCAGCAGCAGGATAGCGCCCAGGACCAGCAAACTGCCCTCGGGGCCGTCGGCGCCGCCGCTCCAGAGCGGATTGCCCGCGGGGTTCGCGGTCAGGTAGTGGCCTTGTCCGCGCATCCCGCTATCGGCCGTGCCGTAGAAGAAGGTTTCGGCCCAATCCCAGCCGGCGTGGCAGCCGATGGCCCACCAGGCCGAGCCGGTCACCCAAATACTCACACAGAACACAAAACCGATGAACCCGGCGGCAAAGATGCCGACCCAATTCTCGCCGCCATTGCCGGTGTGAACGAAGCCGAAGAGTGTGGACGTAGCCCAAGCGGCCTGCCAGAATGCGCTGCGCGCGGCAGCCCTTCGGTGGAGTATGAGACAAGGGAAGAAGCCCAGCGCGGCAAAGGCGTAGACGCCCCATGCGCCGTTGCCGCTGTGCTTGGCGGCCTGGAGAACGCAGAGGAGCGCGACGACGCCGAACGCCCACCAGTAGTTCATGCCGCGGGTGAAGGTGAATTGCAGGTAGCAGCGGAAGGTCCCTTCCTCAAACAAACCCACCAGTACGAAGGCGACGGCCCACACGAAGCCGGAACGAAGAATCGCCGCGCCAGAGAGCGCGACCGGTCCGAAGCCGATCCAGCCGCCCGCCGCCAGCGCGCCAACCAGCGCGGAAAGAGCAACGAAGCCAGCGACAAGACCGGAAAGAAAGTGCCGGGGGCTGTGCGGTCCTCTCAGGTTGTAGTCGAGGATTCGCCTGCGCTCGATGAGAGCGACGATCGCCGCCGCCCCCACGATTCCCAGGACCATGGCGAGTTCGCTGAAGATCGACTCCGAGGGAGTGAAGCGGTGTTCTGTGCCTAAGAGGTGGAGATGAAAGAAAGCAAAGAATGCGGCCGCCGAGAACATCGACCCCAGCACGAGAAAGAACAGTACCGACCAGCCGGCGCGCAGTCCCTTGGCGCCAACGAAGATCCAGAGCAAGCCGTGGTCTGACCCGGGAGAAGGAACGGAGGCGGGCGGCAACCCGGCCTGTGGCGCAACGCACGTTTCGGTTGGAGGAGCGGGCAGGCTCTCTTCTTTTGACTGCGCCACATCGAGAGAGTGGGGCGACTCCGGCTCCATTGAGGCTCCTTCGTACGCAAGAAGATCCGGTTGCTGAATTGTACTAGGGCTTTATCTTGTTACGGAAGAAGAGTCTACTGAGTTCCTGAAGCGCGGTCCCTCCGCAGACGGCGTGACTTTCCGGCCCGTTGACGGAGGGCGGTGGGTTGAAGGGAAAGCTTTCAAAAAGACGGAACGGTCCCGGCCGCGAACAAGCAACCGGGACCGGGAGGAAGGGCGCTATGGCACAGCCTTACTTTGCTTCTCCGCGGGCTGGCCGGCCACCTGCAGGTAGTTCTTTACGCTGAAAACGCCGGAGACGCCGTTGGCGCGAAGAAAAGCCGCCTCTTTGTCGGCTTGCGAGTCCACTTCGCCATAGAGCGCCACGTTGCCGTTCTGCACCGAGATGCGGATGGGCATGGCGGGATCGATAGCGTACCTGTTCAGCGCCGGGTAGCCATAAACGGCGCGCGCCACGGCAACGCGAATTTGCCAGTCCATCGGTGAAACGGGATCGACTTCGACGTTGTCGATCAGATCCTTGACGCCGGGCGTGGTTGCTACTACAGCCAAGGCGGAATTGCGGTTCGGGTAGTCGTGGGCATGACCGCCGAGCGTTACGACTCCGTTCTCCACTTCGACGGTGATGGCGTCGAACACGTTGCCGTAACCCACGCGGTCATAGGTCAGCTTTTTCGATAGCTCATTCCGCAACTGGCTGTCGGACACGCTGGGACCTGTGACCTGGATCTCGTTTCGCACCGCAGTGACGCCTTTGGCGTGAAGCACGCGCGTCCCTGCATCGCTCTTGTACTCATAGAGGCCGACCGTGCCGGTCAACGTTGCAATGCCGTTGTCGACGGTGACCTTTACGTCGTGGAATTGCTTCTTGTCGAGCCGCGCCGCAGCTTCGCTCGCCAGGGTGTTGTTCTGTTGGGACTGTGCGACCGCGCCGGAACTCCGGGCTGCCCCCCAAGACATTTGGGGCACGCTCAGGAGGACTCCGGCAAGCGCCGCACCCAGGACCCAAGTCCCGGTTCCGCGCATCGTCTTCGTCATGTGCATTCCTCCTGGATGTTGCCGTAAGCGATTGAGCGGGTTGGTTGGAGACTTCTCCCGAACCGACTCGTTCCCACACCTCTTTGATGCCTTTTTTCAGGAAAAGTCGCGTTCGCCCGGCGCGAAAAAGGGGCGATTCCGACGTTAACGGCATTTCTCCCAATCCTCAAGAGCGCCCAACTCTCTAGAAGGTCGCCGCTCACTGGGGTTCGAGTCAACCTTGCGGTCTTGAATCCCTATACGCCACTGGGAGAAATGCGTTAGCGGTAGCGCCGCGTGGCCTTGATGACCATGGAGAAGACACCGGATTCGTCGCGAGCCAACACCAGGGAGACGTGCCGGTTGATGGCCACTTCAGCCTGGAGCAACTGCTGGCTGGTGGTGTTGACGTCGGTGGCATAGGTGAGGGTGACGGTGCGGCCCAACTGCTCCTCAACGGTGATGCGGGAGGTGGAGTTGCCGAAGGCGCCAAGATAGTTGGGGTCCACCTTGACGGAGCCGGCGCCGAAGAGCTTTTGGATGCGGCTCGAGACCGTGGCGTTGAGCGCGCCGCCAAGCAAAGCGTCGGTGGTGGGGTTGGCAATGGCCTGTTCCTGCTGCCGTGTGTAAAGGCGCTGCTGGCTGGCGGTGTGGCCGAGGGCCAGCAAAGACACAACGTCGGCCTCGGGGAGCGGGGGATCGCTGCGATAGGACACGGACAGCTTTTGCGGCGAGCCGTGCAGCTCGAGAGAGATGTCGTAGTCCTCAACGCGCGCCGTGGCGCTGAGGTCGATGACCGGTTCGATGCGGACCGGGTTGGTGAAGGCGATGTCGCCGCGCTCGAGATCGTAGCGCGTTCCGGCAATCAGGGCGCTGCCCTCGGTGATGGAGACACTGCCCAGAAGCGAAGGCGAGGCCAGGGTGCCGCGCAGGCGCAGATCCACATCGCCAGCCAGCTTGGCGAAGGCATTCTGGAAGTTGAGCTGCGGCGATGAGACGATGTGCACGTCGAGACGCACGTGATTTGACGGAGCGTTGGGCGGGGCGATGGTTTGCACGTAGGAACCGGCCTGAGCGGCGAGCGACGCGAGATCGAGATCGGGGCTGACGGCAAAACGGGTGATGAGTACATCGCCGCTGAGGAGGAGATCATTCTGGGGCCCCTGAAGGTGCAGCTTGGCGTCGGCCAGAGAGCTGACGCCCTCGGGGTAGCGGATGTGGGCCCCCTTCGCAGTGACCGTGAGGTCGGCGAAGATGCCGTGCTGATAGGCGAGGTAGCCGCCCAGGCTGAGTAATCCGCCGCCGCTCATGGCGGTCAGCGACTTCACTTCAAGCCGGTTCTGGTTGAATTCCAGCGTGCCGTGCAATTGACTCAGGCCGTTGGGCAGATCTTCGAGCGAGAGGGAGCCGTTCTGGAAGTCGATGCGGCCCTGCAGACCGGGATGTTGCAGGGGCCCGTGCGCTTCCACCTGGAAGGCGGCGAGGCCGCTCGCGGTCAGATCGGGATCGAGCGTTTCAGCCAGCTTGAGATTGATGGAGCCGCTGGCGGCAAGATCCAGTTGCCGCGCGCCCTGGAGCGAGACGCTGCCTTGCGCGCGCAGGTCGGTATCTTCGCCGGTCACGTGCAGGGGATCGAGACGGATCGCGCCATTGGCCAACATGGCGTGCGCGCCGCCCTCGCTTTGCAGATTGACACCGGCGATGTCGACCGCCAACTGACTGAGCCGCGCTTCGCCACGAAGCCGATCGGGATGGGCGAGCGGACCCTCGAGCGTGACCGTACCGGCGAGCGCGGAGCCGGCGCTGAAGGCCTCTACGCGCGCCATGCGAAGCAGGGCGCCAACGTTGAACCGGGAAAAATCGAGCCGGGCCCGAGTTTCATAGCCGCTACTCAAAGCCGTCTGGCCTTGCAGGCGCAGCTCGGCTCCGTCCAACTGCGTGGTTGCGTTGTAAGCGAGGGTGCGATTGGCGGTGTTCGCGGAAACTTCGAAGGCGCCGAATCGCTGTCCGCCCAACGTGAGAGCGTCAAAAGTCGCGTGGGCCTTCAGGCGCGGATCGTCGAGCGAGCCTGAGCCGGCGATGGAGACACCCAGCCTGCCCGCCATCTCCAAATTCCGGCGGCTCACCCAGGCGATCCGGGAGACGTCGATTCCAGCGCCATTGGCATCGACGTTAAAGACGCCGGCTTCAAAGTCGTACCTGCCAGACACGGAGACTGTGCCCCCGGCTTCGCTGAGCCGGACCGAAGACACCTTCAGCACGCGATTGGCGAGCGCGCCCTGAATCCTGACCTGCGTAACGGGTTCTCCATAGATGACGCCGCGATCCATCTCCAGCGAGCCGGAGGCCGACAGCACATGGAGCGGCCCGTCAGCCTGGATTTGCGCGTTGAACTCGCCTGTCACCGGCAGGCGCCGGCCGTTCGCAACAAGAAACGGCCGCACATCCGCGACGTCGATGTTGACAGCGTTTCCGCGCGCGTGCAGAACGGAGTTGCCGTCGAATGCCGGTTGCGGACCACCACCCCGGCGACCCCGGCTCTTTGAGCCAGCAGCCATTGGGGGTCCGGGGCCAAGCGAGGCGTCCAGCGTTCCACTCATCGCGATCCTGGAGTTGCCGCGGACGAGCTGCGCGTGTTCGATGGCGATCTGGGATGGGGAGTAGCTGCCCACCACCTCGACGGAGTCCATACGCACATACTGCGGCTGGCCAGGATTGCCGGCCGGCGAAGGCAGCTCAAAGGCGAGCTGTGTCGCCTTGAGAGTGCCTTTCAGATGCGGTTTTACCAATGAGCCGGTCCAGATCCCAAGAAAATCGGCCTGCCCCGCCAGGGCCACGGGCAGGGCCGCAGTTCCAACCCGGCCGTTGCGATGTAGGCCCAGGCTGCGCAGCACGGCGTCGAACTCCGACAAGTCATGGGAATGAAAATCGATGGTGAGCGCCGTTACGCTGCTGACCGGGTAAGCGCCCAGCTCGCCTTGCGCTTCGAAATCGCTGGCGGGCAGGTGGAACTCCAGTTTGCGCAGGTCCACGCTGCCGTTGCGCTGCGTGTAGGTGGCATCGATGACGCCGCTGGCCGGCACTTCGCCAGCGGGAGTTTGCGCGGAGGGACTGAGATCAAGAGCGGCAGTGACAGAGACGGTGCGGTTATCGCCTTCCGACCAGGTTGCTGTTGCCGGGCCATTCATGCGGGCGTCGAAACCGAGGCGACGGCATTCGGGCGCGCAGACTATATCGAGAATCGTGTCGAGAGAAACACTTTTGAAATTGGCTGTGACTTTGCCGTTCATCGGGATAGTGCCGACCGCGGCCCGCACGAGCACGTTGCGGGCGGCTCGCGATTCCTCAGAACCAGGAGCGGTGATGGGAGCAGTGACTTGCGCGGGCACAACTCTGGCGCCGGGAAGCCAGGGCTCAAGCGCGACCGTGCCTTCGACTTGGCCGCCCTGGCGCAGACGGGCGACGATCTGCGTGATGAGCAGTTTTCCGGAATCGGCATCGATACGCGCATCGAGGTTGACGTCCGTGGCGTGGATACCGGCGCCGAGGTAGGAGCCTCCATCGACGTGCACGCTGCCAGCGATGTGAAAAGCGGGCACGATGCCGTTGGCGGCGAGATCGAGATGAGCGATTCCTTCGGGCGCGTCGGGATAGCCCGTGACGGGATCGAGGAGCCGCATATCCAGATCTCCTGCAAGTTTGGCCTGCCAGCGCGGGTGGGTGAAATCGTCCAACGCTCCGGAAACCTGGAGCGTGCGATCTTCGGCTCCGCGACTGTTGGCCGTGAGCTGAAGGCCGCGCAAGGAGACGCGATTGCGTTCGAGGTCGAGCGCCATCCGCAGAGTCCCGTGCACAGGCGGGATTTTCTTTCGCGGCAGATCGCGGACCAGCGTCAGGTCAGTGGCGGCGCCTTCGATGCGATAGCGCTCGGGCGCGTCGAATGCGGCAGGCACGTAGTTCATGACCAGGGACACGTCGTCGGCCTTGAAATCCAGCGGCAGGTAGCGATGCCGGTTGTCGAAAGCGGCGGCGCGATCGTCCAAATCCAACATTCCCTGCTCGACCGCGACATGGCCGGCTTGCAGATGGAACAGCGTCTCCAGCGCGGGCTTTCGGGATCTTCCGGGCCTGCGCGGGCGCGGCTGATTGGTCGATCCGTCGGGATAGACGATGAGGTGCAGTCTGGGCTGGGCAATCTCGAGGCCGCGCAGCAGAATGCGGGGACTGAAGAAACCCAATACACTCACCTGCACGCGCAGGCGACCGATTTGCGCGTAAGGCGTCTCGCCGGGGTCTTCCGTGCCGTGAATCACAATGCCGTCGGCTTCCGCCTCGAGATGAAGCAGGCGCCAATGAAAGGCCGCAATCTGAGCGCGTCCTCCGGTCAACGTTTCGATCTGAGCGATGAGCCGCTTGCGGACAACATTTTCAAATGCGGCAGAACTGGCGGCGAAATAGAGAACGACGGCGGCGAGCGCAAGCAAAAGGGCCGCGGCAGCCGCAGTGAGCGGAACATGCCGCAGGAAGAACCGGCGCAGACGGGCGCGCGCACCGCGCGGAGAAGGTTCCGGCGGGAGGGAAGGTTCCGGAGAGATGGGCGCGGTCTCGAATTCGCTCATGGATCTCCTCTTCCCACGCCTTGCCGAGATGCAGCGGATTCCAGTTTGGGGTCAAGCACCTCGACATCGCCCTGCTGGCGCAGATTCGTGAGCCAGTTGTCGAAGAGCACATTCACTTGCTGCTCGAGCAGAATCTCCTGAATGCGCGGAGCCACCTGGTCGAGGGTTGGAACGGCTTCGCCGGGCGCGAACTGCGGCACGAGCGTGCCGCGATAGTAGGTTTCGATCTGCTCCTGGGAGATTTGAATACCCTGCCGGAATCGCTGTTCGATGAAGCTCAGAATCTCCAGCCGGTAGCGGAGATAAGCCGCGACGCGCTCCGGCGTGAGTCCGTGCGACGCCAGAAATGCCTCCCATCCAGCATCGGAAGCACAGTCCCGATGCACGCAGGCAGGAAGCTGCTTGCGAAGATCGCCCAGTCTGGCATTCACTTCCGCCTGTGAAGGCTCGATGGCCGGTATGTCTTCCTGGCGGATTTGCTGCTCGATCAGGGTGCGGCTAATCAACTGCTCCAGCGCCCGCTGCGGCGTGAGCTGCCCCTGGCCTACCCTGTTGGGATCGAGAACAGAGAGGCGGATCTCGTCTTGGAGATCGCCGTCCAGGATGGCGTGCTTGTTCACCACCGCTACCACACGGTCAAGAACCACGGGGGATGAAGGGTTCGCCAGCTGAGCCAAAGCAACCGCGGGTACGGCCAGAACGAGCAGAAGAAGCAGGTTCCCCACTGCGCTGCTCCCGGAAAAAACAACCGCAGATCCTTCATCTCCGCCTAGCGCGAAGACTCGCCAGGCTCCGCTCAGGATGACGGCTAAATGGCGAGCGCGATCGATGCCGGTTCGACAGGTTCTGTGTGTCATTCCTGCTCGAATTGGAGTGAGGCTTCGCATCAGAAGGCCTGCCCCAGGCTAAAGAAAAAGTTGATATGCGGGGATTGGCCCACGTACGGCGCCTGATAGGGACCGAGCGGAGTGGTGGACGAAATGGGGATCGAGTAGTTGATGTTGACCGGGTAGATGGGCGGATTCAGGTTGTAGCTGAAATCGAAACGGATTGGCCCTACCGGTGTGTGATAGCGCAAGCCCATTCCCAGCGCATGAGAAAAATCGTTGAAACTGCACTGACCCTGTACACCGGTCGAAGTCGTGGCGCCATTTGGCACGTAGGTCGAGGAATCGCCGACTGTAGCCAGTTTTCTACACGCGCTGCTGTCCGGCTGGCGAACGCGCAGGGCGCTGGCCCACGCATCCCCCGCGTTCGTAAAAACGTTACCCATATCGTGAAAGACGACAAAACTCACCGTATTGCCCAGCCAGGGCAGGGTGGGCGAAGGCAGGCGCAACTCCGTGCTGTTGGTAAGCGCCCCCGCGCCGCCGATCTGGTAGCCGGTCTCAGGATCGCGCGGGCCGGCGGCATTCTGAGAAAACCCGCGCAGCGAAACAGCGCCGCCGGCGTAAAGCCGCTCAGGAAGCGGGATCAACTCGTTCGATCCGCCGCCGAAGGCGCGCACCTGGCCGTAGCGCGTATTCCGGGCCACAACGAAGCGGCCTTTATCAAAGCTGTAATAGCTCGAATTCGACGTGTCGATGCGGTTGAACTCGGCCTGGGCGCCAATGAGCCGGCCGGAGAGAAACTCCTGAAAGCTCGTGTAGGTGCCCCGGCGCGCATCCATGGGCACGTCGCGCGTGTCGCGAATCCATGTGAAAGCCGGGCCTCCCACGCGCGTGGCCGTCGAGAGTTCGGAAATCTCGCCGGGATAAACCTGCAGACTGCTGGCGGCGACTTTGACTCTTCGGAAATCGAGCTCATAGATGAAGGTGTTGGCGCGGGAAAGCCACGACCCGGGATGATTGAAGTTTTCGGTCCAGCGGAAGGCGCCCTCCAGGCGCGAAGCCACGTAAGTGGAGACGTCTTCGCTGTTGGCGTAGCCGCCGGAAAAGGTGAGGCCGAAGTTTGGGTTGCCTTCGAAGTGCGGGACCTGGTAAGAAAGGCCGATGCTTTGCTCGAGCAATCCATAAGTGGCTCGCAGCGAGGCCGATTGCTCGCGGCCGAAGAGATCGTTGCGGGTGACGTCGGCGAGCACGCGGGGGCTGACTCCGGTCTTGCCGTTGGGGCTGCATGCCACGCCTGCGGCGGTGGCGCCGGCGCAGTTGTTTTGCGGCTGGCCGGTTTGCGCCTCGAAGCCGAAACCGTAGGTTAAAGTCCAGCGCCTCGCCTCCGCCATCTGTAGAAGAACTGTCTTTTGGGGAGCGTCGCCGATGGGATTCTCTACCGCCGCATTCACTTCGTTGAAGAGGGCGAAATCGTAGAGATTGCGCTGCGTATCGGAGAGCGCGGTTTGGTTGAGGGGATCGCCGGGGTGTATGACAATGGCCCGGGCCACCGTCTGCGGACGGGTGAATTCGAGGCCCGTCAATAGCACGTTGCGGACGAAGATCTGCTCGCCTTCGTCGATGTGGAATACGACGTCGACTTTGCCGGAATCGGAGGGGTCAGGCTGCTGCGTGACGCTGACCGCGGCCTGGTCAAAGCCGCGGCTGTAATACTCGGTCAGGATCGCGTCATGGTCCCCGGCCAGGTTGCGGGGGGAGAGCATCTGGCCCTGCGCGGTGTTCATCAGGGCGGTGAGCGTCGCGGCGGGTATGTGCCCGTTGCCTTCGATGCTTAGCATGCCCACGCGCTGTTGCTGGCCTTCCACGATGTGGTAGGTCACCTCGAGCGGTGCGATTCGCGAGGCGGCAATCTGCGGACCGGCGGGCGGCGGGTTGTCGGCCGCGACAGTCTCCGGTGTGCTGGTTTCCGGAGTGACCTTCACGTCCGCGAAGCCGTTATTCCGATACACGGCTTCAAGCGCGCTACCGTCAGCCGAAACCAGCGCCTGGCTGTAAACGCCATGGCGGTCGAGAACATCGGCTGCGCGGACGCTGAGCAGATCCATGAGCGTCGCCTTGTCGAAGTAATGGTTTCCGGCGATGGAAACCTTTTCGACGCGGCGTCGCGGTCCCAGCCTTACCGTGTAGAGGATGTTCACTTCATCGCTGTTTGGCGATTGCCGCTCGTGATCGACCTTGGCATCGAAGTAGCCCAGGCGCTGATAGTAGTCGCGCAGGCGGCGGTTGCCCTCGTTGAGCAGATCCTCGTCGACGCTGCCTTCTTCAAAGATCGGAACCAGACGCTTGACGCGCTCCGGATCGATGCCGGCGCCCTGGACCTCAACCCTGACCACCGGCCCGCGATTGGCGGAGAAACGGTAGTTCACGGCCTTCGCGGCCGAATCGTACGCGGCGGATTCGAGCTTGACCTCGGCCTCGAGGCGATCCTGATTCTGGTACTCCTTGAGCACGCCGTCCAGGGCGCGATTGGCGGTATCGTGGTCCACGTAAGCGCCGGTGCGCAGATGGGCATGGCGGCGAAATGCCTCCAGGGTCATCCCGGAGCCGCCGGCGACCGTAACCGTGCCGACGCGCGCCCGCGGTCCCGAGACGACGCGAAAAGCGATGTCGGCAAGCTGTTGCCCGGGATGGGGGGTGACAGCCTGCGCGATCGCCGATTCGTAATAGCCATTCTGTTCGAGCGTGACGCGCATCTGCTCGACCGCGCGAAGCATTTTGGCCTTCGTCAGGCGGGTTCCGGCCGTGAGCTGGCAGGCGCGCAGGAGCTGGTTGTTCATGGTTGCACCGGTTGCTCCGTATACGCTCACCGTCCCGATAAATGTCCGCGGGTTCCCGAGAAAAACCAACGCCACGCCGTCCGCCACGCGCGATGCCTCGACCTCGAGGGTGTCATAAAGACCGGAGGCATAGAGTTGGCGGAGGCTCTTTTGCAGATTTTCGGCGGTGAGCGGCGCTCCTTCGGCCTGGGCGAGATGACCGGGAAGCGGGGTGAGACGATCGGGCGGGACGCCTTCGAAGGAGATGCGCCGCACGGGCAAACTCTCCCACTCCCGATAGGAATCTCGCGCCGCATCCGGACTCGGGGATTCCGGCAACTCCGTTTTGACAGATGCAGTCAGGCCGGCTCCACGAGCTACGGCCGGCCCCTGGGACCAGCCCGTAAGCGCCGCGCCCGCCGCGCAAAGAAGAATCCACCCCAACCAAGTTCCTCGCCGCGCCGTATCGGATCGCCGGCGATCTTGCTCTTGCAGGGAACCGCGAGGATGGTTCGGGGAACTCTGCCGCCTGGCGCCCGGGCCACCAAGACCTCTGAAGTGAACCTGCCGCCGGGGGCCCGGGGGAGCGCCGCATCTTTCTACCGGCTTTGTTCGCAAGACCATATTTTAAGTGCGGAGGAAGCGTATCCCCCATGCACAGCGGGAACGGCTCATCCTACCCTCTCGAAGCGCATGGGCCTTCAACGCTATTCCTTCGAGCTCAGCCAACTTTAGCTGCTTACCCTTATACTAACGAGGAAGGAAGCTACGGCAAAACGAGAGAAGCACTGGCTCCCATCCGGGTTGCGGCCGGTCGCATTGCAGCGGACCGGGAGCTGTGATGAGCGGTACAGGTTCTGGGCTCTCCGGTTGGTGCGGGCGCGCCAGCCTCGACTTTGAAATAGAGGGCGCGGATTCGGAACAGGCCATCTCAGGTTTCGCAATCGCAAGTCAAGATCGGTTCGAGAGCAATCTCAAAAGGGGCCGCATGCCCAATTCTCCATCCCCGACGCAAGCGCCCAGCCGCATCCCATCAAACCGCAGCGCGGACACTCCTCCCGCGGCCGCCATGGGCCAATCCACAAACAATGCCCCTTCGGGTTCGCTCAATCCTGGGGAAGCCGACGTGTTGGCTCGCGCCCAGGCCGGCGATCATCAGGCTTTTGCCCATCTTTACTCGCTGCATAAGCGGCGCATCTACTCGCTCTGCCTGCGCATGCTGGGCAATGTCGCGGAGGCCGAAGATTTGACGCAGGAGGCATTTTTGCAACTGCATCGCAAGGTCGCCACCTTTCGCGGCGACTCAGCTTTTTCCACCTGGCTGCACCGGCTGACCGTGAATGTAGTGCTGATGCAACTGCGCAAGAAAGGCTTGACGCTGGTCTCGCTCGACGAAGCCATGGAACCGACGCCGGAGGAGGGTCCGGGCCGTAGTTTCGGCTCCCCCGACCTTGTTCTGACTGGCGCGATCGACCGGCTGGCCCTGGAACGCGCCGTGGCGGAACTGCCCGCCGGCTACCGGCTTATCTTTATCCTTCACGATGTGGAGGGTTTTGAGCATAATGAGATTGCTTCCATGCTGGACTGCTCGATTGGCAACAGCAAGTCGCAATTGCACAAGGCGCGGCTGAAACTGCGCGATGCCTTGCGTACGCAAAAGAGACGGGAGGAGCGGTCATGACCGGCGACCCCAGCAAGTTGAGCTGCGCCGAATTCCAGGCCCAAATGCCAGAACTGATCGGCTTGGGAAAAGACGCCGCCACCCACCCCCATGTCCAAAGCTGCGAGCTTTGCCGGGCACTGCTGGCCGACCTGGAAACCATCGCCGAGGCGGCCCGAGAGTTATTTCCCGGCGTGGAGCCGCCGGATGAGGTGTGGGAGCACATCGACTCGGCCATCAAGCGGGAACAAGCAGACGGGATCGAGCCGGGACTGACGCCCCATCGGCCATGATCGGGCAGGGATGAACCTTCCGGCCGGATTGAAGAGAAGCCGGATCGGCGCCTGGAATGAGTCTGTTTGCCGCCGATTCGACGTATGGGAGAGCCGGCTGACCGCTCTCACCTTCCGGCCATTTCCGCCGATAGACCCCACGGACGCCAGTGTGCCGTCCAGAGGGGCCGCGCACGACGATTTCGGGCAAGATTGGGCAGGCGACTGTTATCCTGTGCGTTTCCCTGCTTGACTCAGGCCGGTGCGCTACCGGATACAGAGACCCAAGGAACCATTTCGGAATCAAGCACGTAGCCAGAAGCACTGCCTGCCAAGGAGCCGTAGGGAAAAGACAATCTTGCAACTTTTGTATTTCTGAGCTATCTAATTGAAGGAAAATTGATACGGGGACACTCAATGTCAAACAAGCCAGCCGTACCACCCCACGACCTGACTCCGACGAACACCCTGGTCCTGCGCATGATTCCAGTGTTGCCGGTGCGCGACACGGTCCTGTTTCCTCACGCCGTGCTTCCGTTGACGGTGGGACGGGAAAGCTCCATCCAGTTGATCGAATCGCTGGGGGAGGAGCGCGCGATTGTGGTGGCGGCGCAACTGGATCCCCGCCTGGATACTCCCAAGCCGGGCGACCTGCACTCGGTGGGAACTCTAGCTACCGTACACAAGGTAGTGCGGATGCCCAACCAGAGCCGGTTCGTCTTTACCGAGGGAGTGAGCCGGGTGCGGCTGGTGAGGTTCGTCCAGTCCGAGCCGTTCATGGTGGCCGAGATCGAGACGCTGGAGGACGCGGAGCCGGCGTCCTCTGCGAGCTTTGAAGCCCTGGTGCGCAACGTAATCGCGCAGTTCCAGCAGATCGTCTCCGAGTCGCCTACGCTCTCCGACGAACTGCGGACGATCGCCGAGAACATCGAGGAGCCGGCCCGGCTGGTGGATTTTGTGGCGTCGTCTCTGCCTTTCCTGACCACCGACGACAAGCAGCAGTTGCTCGAGACGCGCAACATCGCGGAACGGCTGGAGCAGTTGAACAAGCTTTTGGCCAAGGAGATCGAGGTGCAGCAGTTGCGCGCCAAGATCCAGACCGAGGTGCAGGACCAGGTGCAGCAATCGCAGCGCGACTACTATCTACGCGAGCAGCTCAAGGCCATCCAGAAGGAACTGGGCGAGCAGGACGAGGGGCAGCGCGACGTGGAAGACCTGCGCCAGAAAATTGAAGCTGCGGGCATGCCCGAAGAGGTGAAGAAGGAAGCCCTGAAGGAACTGACGCGCCTGCAGCGCATGTCGCCCATGGCCGCGGACTACTCGCTGACCCGGAATTACATCGAATGGCTGGCTGTCCTGCCCTGGGCCAAAAGCTCGGGCTCGAAGATCGACATCAACGTGGCCAAGCAGATTCTGGACGAGGATCACTACGAACTAAGAAAGGTGAAGGACCGGATCCTCGACTACTTAAGCGTTCTGGAATTGAAGCCGAACATGAAGGGGCCGATTCTGTGCTTTGTGGGGCCGCCGGGCGTGGGCAAAACCAGCCTGGGGCGGTCGATTGCGCGCGCGCTGGGGCGCAAGTTCCAGCGCATCTCGCTGGGCGGCATGCACGACGAGGCGGAGATTCGCGGGCATCGGAGAACGTACATTGGCGCGTTACCCGGACAGATCATCCAAAGCATCCGCCGGGCGGAGACCAACGACCCGGTGATGATGCTCGACGAGGTGGACAAGCTGGGCCGGGACTTCCGCGGCGATCCGTCCGCTGCGCTGCTGGAGACGCTGGACCCGGAGCAGAACAACACCTTCCGCGACAATTACCTTGACGTGCCGTTCGATCTGTCGAAGGTGCTGTTCATCTGCACGGCGAACATGCTGGACACGGTGCCTCCGCCGCTGATTGACCGTATGGAGATCATTCCGTTGCAGGGTTACAGCGAAGAGGAGAAGGTGCACATCGCCAACCAGTACCTGATCCCGCGCCAGATCAAGGAAAACGGGATCACGGCAGAGCAGATCGAGTTCCCCGAGGATGCGGTGCGCTACATCATTCGCCATTACACGCGCGAGGCGGGAGTGCGCAAGTTGGAGCAGACGATCGGGACGGTGTGCCGCAAGCAGGCGCGGCGCGTCGTGGAGGGGCACACGGAAAAGCTGGTGGTGACGCGCGATACCCTCAAAGAATTCCTCGGCGGCATCCAGGTGCGCGTGGAGACCGAGGTGGCCGAGCGGGTGAAGCGGCCGGGCGTGGCCGTGGGCCTGGCCTGGACGCCGGCGGGCGGCGACATCCTCTTCATCGAGGCCAACAAGATGAAGGGCAAGGGCGGCTTCACGATGACGGGGCAGATCGGCGAGGTGATGCAGGAGTCGATGCAGGCCGCGCTGACGTGGGTGCGCTCCAACGCCACGCGGCTGGGGCTGGCAGAGGACTTCACCAAGGAGATGGACCTGCACATCCACGTGCCGGCCGGCGCCATTCCCAAGGACGGACCCTCGGCCGGCGTGACCATGGCAACGGTGCTGGCATCGCTGCTGACGGATACGCCGGTGCGCCCGCTGACCGCGATGACCGGAGAGATCACGCTGAGCGGCAACGTGCTGCCGGTGGGCGGCATCAAGGAAAAATTTCTGGCCGCGCGCCGGGCCGGGGTGGAACACATCATCCTGCCCGCCGAAAACCTGCAGAACGTGGAGGAGGACCTGACTCCGGAGATGATGGAGGGCGTGACCGTGCACTACGCCGGCGAGATCGAGGACGTGCTGGCCGTGGCCTTGCCGCAACTGGCGGCACGGCCGCAACTGCGGCCTTCTCCGGTGGAAGTTACAGCGAGCGCGGCGGCGTAAGCGGCATTGAACATGAAATGAGGGCCGGCGCAACTGCCGGCCCTTTTGCTGCTGTCGGCCAGAATCCTTCCCACCCACCACCAGCTATCGTATTTCCATGCATTCCAATCGTGCTAAGATTTGGGCGAACCAGCGCAAAGGAACGAGATCCGTGTGCAGTTGCCACCGCGAGTACGGTACCGCTTGAAAAAAGTTCGAATCGCTGCTCGTCAATGGCGGCATCTTAGGCGAGCTTATGCCGTCGCCCGATACTGCATTCCGCGCCTCATCAGCTATGCTACGGTTCCTATCCTCGGCGAGCGCGCGGCATTACGCGGCTACCATGAGAGGACACAGGATCTTCTTTGCTATAGCAATGAGCCTCGTACTGAACCGGCCCCGTATTCTGCCGCGCTTCCATTTGTGCACTTCGATGAAGCCGACCCTAAACTATTCGTGGCAGAGATTCCCAAGGGGCGTTCACTCTATAGCTGCGGCGCCATCGTTGCGCCGGATCATAAGTTACTCGCCGACGTCTCATGGCAGAATTTCGCTCTCTACCCCAACAAGCCGAACCCGCTCTATCATTTCGCCATGCGAAAACTATATCTACCAAAGGTCCACCATATTCGAGGAAGCGCAGCCGTTTTAGCTTCGGTTCAACCTGATAACTATTACCATTGGATGTTCGACATTCTACCTAGATTCGGTATTCTTCGCAGGAGCGGCCTAACTCCCGACTACTATATAGTCAATACGGATGCATCGTTTCAGCGGGAGAGTCTTAGCTTACTGAATATTCCTTCAACAAAGATCGTAAATCCTACGACGCACAGTCATATTCAGGCCGACAACCTGATTGTGCCATCACTACCGGGTCCGATCTTTGGATCGACAATGCAAGCACAACCATGTGAGTTTCTTCGGTCTTCATTCCTCACGCCAGGCGACAAGAAGGCCCCGCACCGCTTCCTCTATTTATCGCGAAGCGATGCAAAGACACGGCGACTCATCAACGAACCAGAAGTCCTTGACATGATCCTGCCCTTGGGCTTCGATGTACTGACGCTTGCCGGGATGTCTTTTGCCAAACAGGTTGAACTCTTCTCGCAAGCGCGAGCCGTGATAGGACCTCACGGCGCCGGATTCTCCAATGTGGTCTTCTGCCAGCCCGGTGCGGTCTTAATCGAGATTTTGCCGAAGGGAAGATCCGTTGATTGCTTCGAGAAGGTGGCGGGTTTCGTGGGGCTCGATTACCGAGCGATTGCCAGTGAAGTCCACCCTGCACCGGGTGAGCCGTGCGATACCGATGACCACTTCGTCGACATAGCCGAGTTGGGACGGATGGTCCATCGGGTTCTAGGCGTTCAGTAACTGTTTCCGACCTCATCAGACGATGCGGCTCAGTACCTGATAGATGCTACCATTCTATTGGTGTATCGCTCTCCCGCTTCGCGATTGTCGCGTTTCACGACTGCATTCTCGGATGAGTAATTGATGGCTCCACTAAAACGCGTCTTTGCGGCGCTCACACCGGCTCCTCTCATGGAGATTGTCCGCGCCAAGAAAGGCCTTGCTTGCGTGTTGGGCCGGTCATCGTGGATGGATGCCTGTTCTGCAGCGAAGCGTCTTGCTCTGGAAGAATCACGTCTTTCAATTCTCCCACCGAAGCTGCGCGCACCATTGTTTGTTATCGACGTCGGAGCCAACGAGGGCCAGTGGATCGGCTCGTTGATGGAACTTCTTCCCATTCCTGAGGTCTGGATTTTCGAACCCAACCCGGAAGCGATGAAGATCTGCCGAGAGAGAATCGGTCCGCGCCCCGAAGTTAAGTACTTCGATCTTGCTCTCGGCGAGACAGACGGCCATGCGGAATTGCACGTAACAGCGTCCTCGCCCTTCGCGTCGCTATTGCAGCCGAGAGTCGATTTTCTAAAGAAACACTATTGCGCAGAAGCCGCTGACGTGGTTCTGAGCAAACGGATTCAAATTGCCACGCTCGATAGCCTTGTTCCGGAGTCAAGAGTTGTGGACATATTGAAAGTCGATGTGCAGGGATTTGAATGTGCGGTTCTTTTCGGGGCGCAGCGGACACTTCGGAAAACGCGCGCGGTATTGCTTGAAGTCCTTCTACGATCGCATTACATAGACGACCATATGTTCCCGGAGCTGTGGAACCGAATGGCGGAGTATGGTTTCTCATTATGGTCTCTTTCGCAGCCATACACTGGTTCCGAAGGAGAAGCTCTGTGGGCGGACGCCGTGTTCGTCAATGACAGCGACAGTGATACTCTTCCAATCTCGCTTGTTGGCTAAGTGAAGCTGTGCCGGGAGGAAAAGCACTCTTGAAGCGATGCAACCAAACAAATCCGGGTGCGGTATGCGGTAGATCCAGGTAGCCCGTCGGTTTAATGGGGACGTGAGAGAAGCCAATGCTCATGCGTAAGGCCAAGACCGCTTTGGCGAGAATGCCAATTCTCTTATCCGTACTGCGGCGGGTGTTCGGACCGCTCCAGCAAAGAAGCGGATTCAGGCGGCTTAGGAGATACTGTTCACTCTTGCCGAACAGAGTGCAGCAGCCGACTTTTGTCATAGTCGGCGCCAACGATGGGATTACAGAGGACCCGGTTTCCGACATCTTCCTCGCTGACACAAGGTGGAAAGGCCTGCTCATCGAGCCGGTGCCGTTCTGCTTCCAGCGTCTTGCCGCCACCTTTCAAGATTCTCAAAGGTTTGCTCTCGAGCAGGTGGCCATTGGTAAACCATCAGGGAGCTCAAGTTTCTACTATGTGGACCAGGATGCTACAGACGACATGAACAACCGTCCTTTTTGGTTCGATCAGGTTGGCTCGTTCGACCGGGCGCACATCCTCAGACATTTGGGCGGCGCGCTCGAACGACATATTGCTGAATGCACCGTCGCGGTCCGCGCATTAGGCGATATCTTGCAGAAGCACAATATAGAGCACCTCCATTTCCTTCAAATCGACACGGAGGGATACGACTACGAAATCATACAGACACTTGACTTGGCCAATGACGCACCGTGGGCAATTCTGGTTGAACACAAGCACCTGTCGGGCGTGGAAAAGACGGCGATGCTCGACCTTCTTCGCACGAATGGTTACAAGGTCGCCCCATGCGGAGCCTTCGACTATTTTGCGATCCACAATCGGGCACAGCTCCAAGAACTAGCCAGAGACGATGCTCTCTCCTATTGACGACTTGATGAAGAATCGGGATCTGTTGCGTCTAACCGGCAGGCGGTATCCTTTTTCGTGTGATGCGAGTGCAAGTGATCCCGTTTGGAGTATTGAAGGACTGGCTGGGCTCGCCGGCTGGGACGGTCGAGCTGCCGGATGGCGCGACGGTCGCCATGCTACTGGAGCGGCTGCGCACGACGTTGCCAACAAGCGCACCGGAGCAAATGCTGCGCGGCATCGCGGTGAGCGTGAACGCGGAGTATGCCCAGGCAGGCCGGGTCCTCCACGACGGAGACGAGGTGGGGCTGCTGCCGCCGGTTTCGGGCGGGACTGCGCGAGCAAGCACTGCGCGTGCGGGTGCTGCGCGCACGGGGACTGCGCGTCCGGCGAATCTCTTGGACGAGAGCAGTGGTGAGTCAAATGTCGTTGCCGCGCTGACGCGCGAGGCGGTCGATGCGGACCAAATTGTTGCCGCGGCCAAGCGCCCCGAAGACGGCGCGGTGGTGGTCTTTGACGGGATCGTGCGCAATCATTCGCGTGGGCGCCGGACCCATCACCTGGACTACGAGGCTTATGAAGAGATGGCGATCCGGCAGATGCGGACGCTGGGCGAGAAGGCGCGCGAACGCTTCGGCGTGCGCCAGGTGACGATGGTTCATCGTCTGGGCCGCCTGGAGATCGGCGAGACCAGCGTGCTCATCGTGGTGGCCTCAGCACACCGCACGGCGGCGTTCGAGGCTTGCCGCTGGCTCATTGACACCCTCAAACAGACCGTGCCCATCTGGAAGAAGGAGACCTTTGCCGACGGCCAGGTGTGGGCGCCGGGCGAGCCGTTCCCGGAGGGATTGGTAGTGGACCGGGAGACAGTGCAATCCCAGGTCTCAGAAGCGAGACCCTTCGGCAAGCTCAGGGCAGGCTCTGGGGCACCCACTGCGGAGGCTCCGCATGAAGGCTAGGTGCAGTGGTGTTTCCGGCCTGTGGGCCGCCGCGGGCCTCTGCGCGGTGCTGGCGGCGGCGCCTTCGGCGTTAGCTGCGCAAGAGACCACGCTCCACGTGGAAGTGAAGCTGGTAAACATCTTCGTGAACGTGACGGACCAGAACGGCGCCATTGTGGGCGGACTGACGCGCGACGATTTTGCCGTCTTCGAGGACGGGCGCCCGCAACAGATCGCAATCTTCGAGCGGCAGTCGGAGGCGCCGCTGAATTTGACCCTGGCCATCGACACCAGCGGCAGCGTGCAGAAGGACATGAGCGAAGAAGCGGCCGCGGCGCGCCGGTTCGCGCACGCCATCCTGCGCCCGCAGGACCAGATGAGCGTGCTGCAGTTTGCCACGACGGTGCGCCAGCTTACGCCCTTCACCAACAAGTTGCCCGTGATCGACCATGGGCTCGGCGAGTTGCGCGGCGATTGGGCGACCGCGCTCTACGACGCCATCTGCCTGGGCTCGGAGCGCCTGGGCAAAAGAGAAGGCCGCAAGGTGCTGGTGGTAATCTCCGACGGCGACGACACGGCCAAATCCTCCACCTACGCACAGGCCCTCGAAGCCGCTCTGCGCAACGAGGTGATGATTTATTCGCTCATCGACGTGCCCATTGAAGCCAGCGCCGGCCGCGACACCGGCGGCGAACACGCGCTGATTACCCTTTCGGAAGAGACGGGAGGAAAGCATTTCTACGTTGAGGAGGGCGGCCTCGACAAAGCGTTTGCCCAGGTGAGCGACGACCTGCGCACGCAGTATTTGATCGGGTATTATCCTCGGCACCAGGTTCCGGGCACGGATTTTCATCGCGTGACGGTGACGATTCCCCGCGCCGCTCCGGAGGAGTTCAATATCCGCAACAAAGCCGGCTACTACGGCGACTAAGGCATTGGTCCCCGCGCATTTTCACGGCCGCAGCACCGGCCTTGTCAGCTTGCATCTAGAATGGCAATATGACATCTCCCATATCGTCGCACCGCCGCTCCAAGACGCCTCCGCCGGGCGAAACCGGCCAGGAAGGGCTCTACCTGCGCTCCCTCAGCGAGCGCCAGGTGATTGTGAACATCAAGCTGCGCGACGGCGAAACGGTGCGCGGCTGGATTGAGTACTTCGACGACTCCATGCTGCGCCTGACGCGCGAGGGCCAGCCCAATCTGTTCATCTACAAGAATCAGATTCGCACCATCAGCGAGGCGGGGCGGCGGCGGACGCCGCGCTACGAGACGGCGGAGGGTCCGGGCCCCGGCGAGGCGGGCCAGTGAGCGGCGCGGCAGAGGCGGCGATTCCGCAAGATTTGGTTTACGTTCCCAAGGCCGCGGAGATCGCGCGCGAGGCTGGAGCGCGCCTGCGCGAGTTCTTCGCCCAGGGCGTGGAAACCGAGTACAAGGGCGACGTGGACCTGGTGACGGTGGCCGACCGCACGTCGGAAAAACTCATTCGCGCCCGTTTGAGCGAGGCCTTCCCGGAACACGGAATTTACGGCGAGGAGGGCACGCGCGAGCGGCTGGAGGGCGAGTTTCGCTGGTACGTGGACCCGCTGGACGGGACGACGAACTTCGCCCACGGCTTTCCGCAGTTCTGCGTGTCGATGGGGCTGGAGCGCCGGCCCGCGGGCGCAAAGCCCGGCGAAGATGGAACGCTGACGGCCGCGGTGATCTACGATCCCATGCGGGACGAGCTCTTTACGGCCGAGCGTGGGTGCGGGACCCGATTGAACGGGAAGCCGGCAAGAGTTTCCCGGACCCGGCAGTTGGCTGAGGCGCTGCTTGCGACCGGCTTTCCCTGCCACAAGCGTCAGGCGAACCCCAACATCCACTTCTACCAGGAGTTCACGCTGCGCTCGCACGGGGTGCGCCGGGCGGGCTCGGCCGCGCTCGACCTGGCTTACGTGGCCTGCGGCCGCCTGGACAGCTTCTGGGAGTTCAACCTGAATCCCTGGGATACGGCTGCCGGGATTTTGCTGGTGGAGGAGGCCGGCGGGCGCGTGACAGACTTCGCGGGCGCGCACGTTCGGCTTAAAAGCGATGAAGTTCTGGCCTCGAACGGATCGATCCACGAGGAGCTGATTGGGTTCTTCGGCGATATGTTCGCCGGGCGCGGCCTCTCGCCCATCCCCACGCCCGAGGAGTTCGCCCGGGCGCGGAAGAATCGGCAATAGGGACGATTCCCTATTTCACGCTCCCTATTCCCTGCTTTTCCCCCTTTCTCGCATGGCAAAACGCGGTCGATCGGGTAATGTCCTAATTTCTAAAGAAATGATTTCCCCATTTTCCATTGACACGCAGCAACCAATCCCGGAAAATAGGTCGTACTAAGTGATTTGAGGTATGGTCATGATCCTGACCCTTCTTTCAAAGGGCGGTCCCCCGCCCCAGCCGCAATACCCAATGCCGCCCCCCCAGCCTCTGCCGCGCCCCACAAGGCTAAACCGTTATCTTCGTGGGTGACGCGGGTCAAAATGTTCCCTCAAAGAATCCAGTGAGGAAATCCTCCGGCGTTCTGGTTTCTACCCACGCAGGCTATGCGGATGTAGTCAAGTGGAGAAACGATGTAAGTCAGCGTCTTTCGGACTATTTGCGGAGCTGCGGGGCAGGCATACTTTTATTTTGCTGGGGGTTGCTGACGGCCGACAAGGGCCTTGCCCAGGCCGTGTACAAGGGCCATCCGAGATGGATTGTTTTGACTTCAATAGGGGCTGCCGCCGCTTTATTTATCGATTTGATGCATTTCGTTTTTAGCTTCATCGTATCCGACAAGCTCAAGCTTGAAATGGAGAGGGAAAAGCTTGAAAGCAAGCCGTATCCCACAAGAAGCTTCATGTATAAGGCCGTATATGTCTGCTTCTGGGCGAAGCTCACGCTGATTCCTCTTGCATTCGGTTCAGTAATCGTTCTGCTCATGGTAACGCTGCAACAGATGTGAACTGATAATTGCGAAGCGCCTCAGCCGGCAGAAACTTTGCCGCTGGCCGCAACGTATACAACTTCGTTGGCAGCTTGACGTCGCGGTAGGCATGACGGGGCCTATCTGGAGTCCGGAGGAACTGCTTTAGCCAATCCAATCGCCAAGACTGTTCGCATAAGCGCCTCTGGGAAATTAGGACACTACCGTTGACGCGCCGGGAGTCAGCCCGCGGTGCCTTGTGCTACTATCAGCGTCGTGAAGTTCAGAGCGGCGAGCGTTTGCGAGGCCGCCGGAATTCCCCGGAGAGAGTAGAGATGGCATACGTTATTGCAGAACCCTGTATCGGCACCAAGGACACCGCCTGCGTAGACGCCTGTCCCGTCGATTGCATCCACCCCAAGAAGGACGAAGCCGGTCACGGCGAGGCGGATCAGTTGTTCATCGACCCGGTCGAGTGCATCGACTGCGGCGCATGCGTGCCCGTGTGCCCGGTGTCGGCCATCTTCGCGCAGGACGACCTGCCGGAGAAGTGGGCGCACTTTACCGAGAAGAACGCCAAGCACTACGGCCGCTAAGCGATAGCGGCTCGACCCAATACAACGGAGTTCCCCCACACGCGTGTCTTGCCGAAGGGCGGGACGCGCGTTTGCGTTTTAGTTGGATGCGCGTGAATCCGGATGGTGAAGCGCCCTCGCACGGCTCTACGCAAGCAATTCCATCCCCAAGTCACGCGCTGCGATCTCATCGAAGGTGACCATACGACTGCAGCCGGCAAGATTCGCTGTCACGGCAATTACGCAGTCCGCGAAGTCCGCTTTGCTGCTCTGGTATGCAAGGAGGGCCCGACGCACAACATCGCGCTGCTCGAGCACCGTGTCTTTGCTGCTAAGCAGTCTTTCGAGAACTCCGGCGATGGACGTCCGGTCTAGCTTGTAAACTCGCCTCAGTGTCCAAGCTAGCTCCGTCAAAACCAGAATGCTTATCCATCCCGGCTCTTCGGGTGAAAGTCCATGAATCATTCGAACCGCTGCTGGAGCCTGAGTTGGATCGTCCTTAACGAAAAAGCGGACGAGGACGTTTGTATCGATTCCGATCACGCAGCCTCGTCCTTCGACTCACCGCTCTCAGAAACTGTGGGGCGAGCCACACTTCCCAGATAACTCTCCGCGGCGGCGGCGGCAACCGCCTCGTTGAGTTCTTCGATCGTCGGGACATAATCCAGCTTAGGAACACAACCTTCCAGATCTCGAATAGAGCCTGTTCGAGGCGATAGAACAAATCTGTGGTCCCTGTCCTGAAAGAAATCGATCCGGTCTCCTGGCTTCAAGTTCAGAGCCTCTCTCACCTCGACAGGAATGGTGACTTGACCCTTCGACGTGATGGTAGCAGTTGGCATTGGAACTCCTTACAAATTTTATTATACCTTACATTTAAAATCTCGCCTTACATATTTAGAAATTTCCTTGCTTCATAAAACGCCTATCTAACCCCTTCCATTTCAGCGGGAACGACGAATATGACGGGAAGAGAGGATAATAGCGCCATGCCCGTGCTTACGTCGGAGGCGGTGGTTCTGCGTACCTGGCCGGTGCATGAGGCCGACCTGATCGTCAGCTTCTTCACCCGCGATTACGGGCGCGTGCGGGGCGTGGCCAAGGCGGCGCTCAAGAGCCGCAAGCGGTTCGGCGGAGCGCTGGAGCCGATGACCCTGGCGCGCGCCTGGTTTGCGGAGCGGCCGCGGCAGGAGCTGGTGCGGCTGGATCAACTGGAGATTCTGCGCTCGCCGCTCTCCGCGCCGGTGGATCAGACGCGCATGGCGGTGTTGAGCTTCTATGCCGAAGTGATCGACGAGGCGCTGCCCGAGCGCGATCCGCAGGAGACGGTGTTCCGGCTGCTGGTGAGCGTGCTGGAGCAGACCACGGCGGCCCAATCGGAGATTGTCCAGCCGTGGATGGCGCTGACTTATTTCTCGCTCTGGATGACGCGGCTGATGGGGTTGCTGCCGGACATTGGCCGTTGCATGGTGTGCGGAGACACGCTGGGCGCGGGCGAAGTGCGCTTCAACGCGTATGCGGACGGGCTGTTCTGCGGGCTGCACGCGAACGGAACGGGGAGCGCGCTCTCGGCCGACTCGTGGCAAATGGCGCAACGGATGCTGCGGACACCCGCGTCGACTTTTGCGGGCGAGGCGTGGCCGCGGCGGCGCGGTCAGGACCTGCGGCGGTTCACGCTGCAGACGCTGGAGCGGCATTTGGAGCGGAAGCTGAAGTGCGCGGAGGCGATTGCGAGGATGGGCGGGTGAGGGTGAACGCCAACGGAAGCCAGTTCCTCTACGCGAAAACACTGAAGCCAGCCCTTTCGAGCTGGCTTCGCTTCCTGCTCACCAAGGAGCAGGGGTAATATCTTTGGTAATTCTACACCTTCGTCAATACCAGTCAACACTATTTCCTGACCGGTCAACGTGAGGCGTGTGGAGTGGCGTGTGGCAATTGCGAATATTTACATCGACGGTTTCAACCTGTATTACGGCGCCCTGAAACGGACTCCGTACAAATGGCTCGATTTAAGCAAACTGGCACAGACGATGCTGCCCTCCGATACCATTCAGGAGATTCATTATTTCACTGCCAGAGTGAGCGCAAGGCCGTACAATCTCACCTCCGCACACGATCAGAGCCTGTACGTCCGGGCGCTCAAGACGATCCCCAATCTGCATATCCAATATGGGCACTTTCTAACCCACTCGGTCCCTATGTACCTGACCGGCGTCGTTCCTGCTCAAAAGGTTTGGGTGGACAAAACGGAAGAGAAAGGTTCGGACGTCAACCTCGCTTCGCACTTGCTGAGGGATGCTTACGGAAAGCGCTTCGAACTGGCCGTACTCGTCACGAACGATTCCGATCTTGCCGAACCCGTTCGCATTGTTGTTCGAGAGGTTGGCTTGCCCATCGGAATTCTGAACCCGCATCAGTTCCATAGCAGAGAGCTTCGGCAATACGCGACGTTCATCAAGCGCATCCGGCAGGCAGATCTGGCCGCCAGCCAATTCCCGCGAACTTTAACGGATCGAAAGGGGACATTCGCGAAACCGGTTGGCTGGTGACGCAAAGTCGCGGTCAGGATCTGCGGCGGTTTACCTTACAAACGCTCGAACGGCATTTGGAGCGGAAGCTGAAGTGCGCGGAGGCGATTGCGAGGATGGGCGGGTGAGGGGACGCATGAGACTAAGTATCCCAGTTGGCACAAACTGAAGCATCGTCTTTGAAGGAGTTTCCGAAATTCTCATCAAGTAGCGATGTCCGGACCGAGCTCCGCAATAGAAGTTCAAGTCTCTCGTAGAGAGGACTATGTTCAGCTCTCGGTAAAATCGCATCCAGTCCGAAAAGGAAGCTTTCCGCATGAACGAGTTTTGATCGCATTTTCCAAGCATTCTTTAGCTCTTCTGGAGTCAATGGAATCTTGAAATACTCAGCGAGTTTCTGCGTTCGCCCGCGAAATTGGCCCCCACTATCCGTGTCACCAACATTCAGCAGCGCCTCGAGTCCAGCGACAACAATCGTCCATCGGAGGTCTATATAGTTTGTGCGCATTGCGTATTCGTGATTCCAATAGGCGCGGTGAACGCGGGGGTGCATCGTTTTGCCCTTTGCGGTCCATGGCATCAGTTTCAGAAGCGTCTCGCCGTCTTCGCGCGACAGCCAGTCCCGATCATGGGGTCCGAGGGTCACATCGAGACTAGCTCCCCTATACTCGATTGCAAGGATCGCCGAATCCTTCAGTCCGAAGTGCATTATTTGCGCGCAATACCGGCCACCGGTACTTGTTGGATTTACCAAGCGGGACAGCGAGACCACAGCGTGGAGCGTGTCCAACCCGTCGTATCGCGTTTGTTGTCGATCAGGAACCTGCATGACGAACGCGTACAGGTGCCTGTCCCATATTTCCCTATTGATCTTGTAATGTGCCGGTTCGCACGCCTGCTGGACATTTTTGGCAGTCGATTCGTCGAGCCTCTCAATCCAAATGTCCTCACGTAGCTGAAAGCGCGTGTCATCAGGGACAATTAATTGGAAGCCGCCTGCGTCTTGCGCTTGCGTGGGTCCCCTCCCGATGTGCAATATGACATAGCAGGGCCTGGGGAACTCCTTGAAGTTGACTGCATTCCTTGCTTCGCTCAATGGCCTTGCCCTCCTAATCTGTTATTTTGCTCCCAATCCAGCACTTGTCCCGGCTGATAAAATCGATTCTTAGTCCCGATGAGAGAGAAGAGCCTGTGTCTGCTGCCCAGCCCGAAGCGCGCGTGAAGCCGAGTTCCCTCACCTTTCAGGAGTTGTTGTTCCGCCTGCAGGCGTTCTGGGCGGAGCGCGGATGCGTGATCCAACAGCCCTACGACTTGGAAGTGGGCGCGGGGACCATGTGCCCGGAGACCTTTCTGCGCGTGCTGGGGCCGAAGCCCTACAAGGTGGGCTATGCGCAGCCTTCGCGGCGGCCGGCCGACGGGCGCTACGGCGAGAATCCCAACCGGCTGTTCAAGCACACACAGTTCCAACTGATCCTGAAGCCGCCTCCCAAGAACGTGCAGGAGCTGTATCTGGAATCGCTGGAGGCGATGGGGATCGACCTGAAGCACCACGACCTGAAGTTCGAGGAGGACAACTGGGAGTGGCCCGCGGGCGGCGCGTGGGGCGTGGGCTGGCAGGTGATGCTGGACGGCCTGGAGATCACGCAGTTCACTTACTTCCAGCAGTGCGGGGGGGTGGATCTGGACCCCATTTGCGCGGAGCTGACGTACGGCATGGAGCGCATCGCGGCGTTCCTGCAGGACGCGGACTCGATTTACGACATTGTGTGGGCGCGCGACCCCCACACAGACGGATCTGGGACGGGCGCGGCGGTGACCTACGGCGACGTGCGGCTGGCCGAAGAGCTGCAATTTTCCGTGTACAACTTCGAGATGGCCGACGTGCCGAGGCTGTGGGAGCACTTCAATTCGTATGAAGCCGAGGCGCAGGCGCTTCTCGAAAAGGCGGGCGCCGTCCTTAGTGACGAAAACGCCAGCCCAAAGGCAAAGAAAAGATTTCCGCTGCTGGCGACGTATGAACTGGCGCTGAAGTGCTCGAACCTGTTTAACCTGCTGGACGCGCGCGGGGCGATCAGCGTGACCGAACGCGTGGGCGTGATCGGGCGGATTCGCGCGCTGGCGGTGGGCGTGGCGAAGGCGTGGGCGGAACAGCAAGAAACAGCTTCTAGCTACTAGCTTCTAGCCTCTGGCTTTTCTTTGCTGGACTGGGGATTTCGACCAAGCGCAATTCTCGGGCGGGGATGGATTAGGTGGAATGTCGCACGAAAAAGCTAGCAGCTAGAAGCTAGAGGCTAGGAGCTTGAAAGTAACGACTGTATGGCTGAATTTTTGTTAGAGATCGGGCTCGAAGAGGTTCCGGCGCGGATGATTGCCGGGGCGGAGGCAGAGCTGGGCAAGCGCGTGGGCGATCTGCTCAGGCGCGAGCGGCTGGTGGGCGCCGAGGGCAAGGTCGCCACGTATTCCACGCCGCGGCGGCTGGCGGTGCTGGCCGAGGGCGTGCTCGCCAGGCAGGCCGATACCGAGGAGCAGTTGACCGGCCCGTCGTGGAAGGTGGCGTTCAAGGACGGCGCGCCGACGGCGGCGGCCGAAGCGTTTGCGAAGAAGGCCGGCGTGGCCGTTGCGGACCTGAGGAAAGTGGAGACGCCGAAGGGCGAGTATCTGGGCGCGACGGTGAAGCGCGCGGGGAGGACGGCGGCGGAGATCCTGGCAGCGGAATTGCCGAAGGAAGTGCTGGCAATTTACTGGGCCAAGAACATGTACTGGCAAAGCCCCACCGGACAGAAATTGTCCGGCGGGGACCCCGTGCGCGCGGGCAAACCGGAGCGGTTTGTGCGGCCGGTGCGCTGGGTTGTGGCGATGCTCGATTCGAGCGTCGTTCCGCTGGAGATTGCCGGGATCGCGGCCGGCAACGCGAGCCGCGGGCATCGCGTGCTGCACGGGGAAGCGCCTGTCGTGATCGATGCGGTCAAGGAGTATAAAGAGGCGCTGCGCAAGGCATACGCCGTTGTGGATGTGGCGGAGCGGAGACAGATCATCCGTAAGGCGTTGGACGCGGCGACGAGGACGGTTGCCGGCGCGCGCTGGCGCGAGGACGAGGGGCTTTTGGAGACCGTAGTGCACCTTACCGAATGGCCGACGGTGATCCTGGGCGGCTTCGAGCCAGAGTATCTCGAGCTGCCGGAAGAGGTTCTGGTTACGGTGATGCGCGACCACCAGAAGTACTTTGCGGTGGAAGACTCGAGCGGCAAGCTCGCGCCGCACTTTCTGGCGGTGCTGAACACGCAGGCGGACGAAGAGGGCGCGGCGATTATCCGCCACGGCAATGCGCGCGTGCTGAGGGCGCGGTTCAAGGACGCGCGGTTCTTCTGGGACGTGGACCAGAAGACGCCGCTTGCGGAGCGCGTGGAGAGCCTGAAGCATGTGACCTTCCAGAAGGAGCTGGGCAGCTACGCCTGGAAGAGCAAGCAGAACCATTTGGTCGCCCTCAGACTGGGTCTGCATGTTGAAGCGAAGGCCGGCAGTGCGCTTCGGCTCGACCAGGCGGCGTTAAGGCGCGCGACGGAATTGGCTAAAACCGATCTCACCACCGAGCTTGTCAAAGAATTCACCGAGCTACAGGGCATCATTGGTGGACTGTACGCGCGGGCACAGGGCTTGGGCGAGACGGTGGCGAAGGCGATCTACGACCAGTACACGCCGGCGTCGGTCGAGGACCCGATCCCGTCGACGGTTGAGGGGCAGTTGCTTGGGCTTGCCGATCGCATCCAGACGATTGTTGCCATGTTCCAGATTGGCAATGCGCCGACTGGATCGAAGGATCCGTTTGCGCTGCGGCGCGCAGCAAACGCGATCGTGAAGATTCTGGCTGAGTCTGAGATCCCGTTGTATCTCAGCGATGTCGTCGAGGCGACTGCCTCTCTCGACAGCAAGACGACAGAGGCAGTTCGCGCTTTTCTGCGCGAGCGGCTGCAGTTTTATTTAAAAGACGTTCGCGGTTTTGCCTATGACGTAGTGAATGCGGTCACGTTGGCGCCAGTTGCAGGGGCCGGGTTCTCCTACACCATCGAGGATGTACGTGATGCAATTGCTCGCGCCGAGGCGCTGACGGCAGCGCGCGGGTCGGGGGATTTTGTTGCCGTGTCGGCGGCGTTCAAGCGCATCAAGAACATTCTGCGGCAGGCCGAGGAGAAGGGCTTCGCGATTGGCTCCGCCAAAAGTGTGAAATTGGCGGAGGAGGCGCAACGGCTGGCGGACTCGGCGGCGAAGCTTGCGCCGCAGGTGGCGAGGTTGCGCGAGCAGCGCAATTACGGTGAGGCGCTGGGGCTGATTGCCACGCTGCGGCCGACGGTGGATGGCTTCTTTGACAAGGTGATGGTGCTCGATCCCGACGAAAAACTTCGCGGCGCGCATCTCGGGCTGATCGACGAAGTGCTCAGGAACTTCTCCGGTATCGCGGACTTCAGCGAAATCGTGACGGCATAGAGCTCCTCCGGCGGTTTGTGCGGTGTGGGCAGAGCCAGCCCTGTGCGGCTGCGGGCTGAATACGCCGCTGAACTCAAACGGCAAGGCTCTCACTTATACTGACTAAACGAAGGGGGCAGCTTACCAGAACTAAGGCCTGAAACCTTATGGCCGAAAGTGCACAGGATGACCACGCCGGAGTGGACCCATGGGTTTGCCGGGAGTATGCCGGGGTTCGTGAGTTTTGCGCCAAAATGGGGATTGTGGCATGATGGAGATCGAATTCTTTCATGGTCCGCACGAAATTCACGGTGTGGGGGCTTTCCAACTCCTTAAGAAGCACCTTCAGCTTTTACCGGAATCGAATCGGTCACGATGAGTACTCGACCGATTTCAGTTCCGCGCGGAACCGTTTTGCAATGCCAAGCGACTAAAGCGGGTGAGGAGGTCAAAGCGATTATGATACGTGTCTTCGGATTCTTCCAGATCAAGAGGATTCTTTACGGCATCGGGATTTTGCTGCTAGCCGCAAACCTGGCGCCAGCCGGACGGGCCGCAGCGAAAAAGAATCCATCGGGCCCGGAGAAGCCGGCTTTCCCGTTGAAGCTCAGCGCAAACCACCGCTACCTTGTCGGCCGGAACAACAAGCCTTTTTTGATGGTTGGCGATACTCCCCAGGGGCTTATGGGGCAACTGACCGAAAAACAAATGGACGAGTACTTCGCCGACCGCGAGGCTCATGGATTCAATACTGTAGGGTGGGTCGATGTTGCCTGTGCCGGACAGGATTATCCAGACAACAAGACGGGCAGCACGGTAGATGGCATTTTGCCGTTTACAGGATATGTTGCGGGAGGCAACGACTACGCGCACTATGACCTCTCGAAGCCCAATGAGGCATACTTTGCAAGGCTTGACTACGCAGTGGAGTCGGCAGCGAGGCATGGCATTCTGGTGTTCATCGATCCGATAGAGACGATCGGATGGCTGCCAACGCTTCGCAACAACGGTCTTGACGCGGCCTTTGCTTATGGGCAATATCTGGGCAAGCGATACAGGAAATACGCAAACGTTGCATGGTTGAGCGGGAACGATTTCAATAAGTGGCGGATACCGTCAGACGACGGACTGGTGCTCGCTGTCGCGAAGGGAATCAAGGCGGAGTCTCCGAACCAGTTGCAAACCGTCGAACTCAACTACAATGCGAGTTCGTCATTGGACGATCCGAAATGGGCGTCCATCATTTCGCTGAACGGCACTTACATGTATGCGGCGACCTATATTCAGATGCTTCATAGTTACAATCAAACTCCAGTGATGCCGGCCTACCTGGTTGAAGCGCACTACGAACTGGAACAGGTTGGAAACCCGATAGACTATGGCACTTCCGAAGTACTGCGCCGGCAAGAATATTGGACGATGCTGAGTGGAGGGATAGGCCAGTTTTATGGGAACATGTATACGTGGAGCTTTACTCCGGGGTGGGATTCCTACATAGATACTCTGGGGGTCAAACAACTCGCGATGTGGAAGAATTTCTTTACTTCGCTGCCGTGGCAGGACCTGGTTCCGGATCAGAAACACACGGTTGTGACCGAAGGACTAGGAACATTCGGCGACACGGAGCTGGTGTTCGATGAGCATGACCTCGGCGTCACCATGAAGACCCGCGTGAGCGAGAGCGACTACGCGACGGCTGCCAGAACCGGCAACGGATCGACAGTGGTCGTCTATTTGCCGACACCAAGAACCGTCACGGTGAGCATGGACAGCCTGAGCGGGCCAGCGCGCGCGAGGTGGTTTGACCCTACGGACGGCACGTATCATTCCGTTCCCGGGGGGCCTTTCCGGAATGCCGGGGAGAAGAAATTCACGCCGCCGGGAAAGAATCACGAAGGAGTAGGAGACTGGGTATTGGTGGTGCAAGCCGCAGGAGGGGCGCGCCACTAGGAAGGTTGCAGTTCACTGGGGTTCGCGTCAACTTTGCGGTCTTGAATTCCTATACACCATGGGGAGAAATGCGTTAGCGGAGCGGTTGAATTTTCAGCAGCCCGATGCCGCCGCCGGGACTTTTGTCTTGTTGCACGGTGTAAGTAAGATTGGACAAGTCTGCCGCAGACAGAACCACGGGGTTACCACCTCTCCAAAGATCGGTGACCGCATATTTCCCGTCATTCGCGTTTCCCAGCGGCTCCAGCGGGACTTGCAACTTCAGGTGCGCATCCTTTTCCGTGTTGCGATTCGCCATAACAATGATGGCGGTACCGTGATTCCACCGCATATACGGCGCAGGAACGTCGATGTCGGATTGAAACTTTACGCCCATCAACCGCGGCTCGACCTCTCCCCGCATCTCCGCATCCAGCACGGAACTCTCCCGCTTGCGGATGGCGAGCATCTTCGAGACATCGGCAAGCATGGCACGGTGATTTGGTTGATCGAGTTCGGCCCAATCAAGTTGGGAGCCGTAGAGCCAGCGGCCCTTGCCGGGATCTCTGCCGCCATACAGATCCGGAGAAAGGCCGGGCAGGGCATGAAAGCCCGCATCGAACTCTTCGCCCGACATGAAGATGGGAATCATTGGCGTAAAGAGAAAACTGTAGCCAAACGTGGCGCGGCTCCCCTCGGCTGCGTAGGGGTTCTTATCCGAGGGAAAACCCTCCCAGCCATTGTCATGGCAGCTAAGCTGCAACGACGGGCTATAGGCAAAGAACGACGACAGAAAGAGATCGACTACAGGCGCCTTGCCCTCGATTGACAATTCAGCTCCGCCGTGAACGCCGTAGGCCCACCGCCTGGGTTTTGGAGGCCCATTTTCGCCGATCGCGGTCACGACGATGCTTTTGATCGGCGAATCGGCCAGACCGCCGATGGTCAGTTTTCGCTCGGAGCGCCCCGCCGGCAAGGTGGGCTGGTAGGAAATCCGGTCTGTCGTGAACCCGTCCACTTTTACATGAATGGGCCCGTTGCCGTTGGTGCTGCCTTCCGCGCGCCGACCATCGGAATATTCGATGGCGACAGAAAAGTCCTCCTTTTCTGAGTACTTTTCGCGGAAGAGTTCTGGAATGTCGTCGATGTACTGAGCATCCAGTTTGCCTGTCCCTGTGTTGCTGATTCGGTTTTCAGACTGGGTAAAGTCGGTTACGCCGGGGATGACCGGCGCACCTTCAATGAAAATAACAATGGGGTGACCCAATGCAGCGGCGTTCTGGCGAATACGAGACCACAAATCCGGACGATAAATATCAACGTCCAGCCGAAAGCCATCGATGCCATAGTTTGAAACATAGCCTGTCCAGACCCTTACCCACCAATTATCGAGGTCTGTGTGGCCGCCATACCAGTCGTAGTCGATCATTCCCCAACTGCCACCACGGAACCAGTCAGGATGCTGCTTTACCAGCGAACTGTCCGGCATCAGTCCATGTGTAATTACGTCGAGAAATACCTTGATATTGCGGCGATGCGCCTCATCGATCAAGGCCCTGAATTGCCGCGGCGTGCCTAGCGAAGGGTCAATCTTGTCGGGCTCAATGACCGCGTACTGCGTCCAAATGTTGTAAAAGTGATGAGGATCGGACAGGGAATACCCAGTTAGCCAGATTGCGGTGATTCCAAGCTTCTGCAAATACGGCAATCGAGCCTTAAGGCTCTGAAATGTACCGCTCTCAGGTCCGTTTGGAGAAGTAAAGGCCTTTGCCGCAATCTCATAAATCACCAAGCCCTTTGCCCAATCCGGCGTAGGCGGCTGTACCGCGGCCGAAGCTGCAACCTGCGCTGAAGCCGCGCCAAGAGACGTGAACGCCGGACCCATCAATCCCAATGAGATCGCAGCGAGCCCGATCAAGATACTGCGACTACCACCCATCGCTCATTCTCCTCTTCTTTGATTGACGGCGACACGCGCCTCGGCTTACACACCCCCCATCCTCCGCTTTCGAGAGGCCTCCTGGGTAACGCACGACCAATCTCCTGGAGATGTTTTCATGCAGTGCGGGCACATGAAAGCGCATCGATCATCGATGAACGTTTCACTGAACAGGGATTAGGTTATACCGGCACGAAAACGATTGTCACTTCTCGAAATTCTCCCTTTTGAGCTGGGAAGTTAGGAGTTCGAGAAAGCTCCCCAGTGCTCCGATCCCGATGAATCTCTCATCAAGCAGGCGAAACCAATCTGGACAACGGAGGAGGCCGAGGAAGAAGCGTGGGAGAAATCGCTTCGAAATGGGGCAAATGACGGCTTCCGGGTTCCGGTAACGGACATGCCGGGCACGCTCCGGCTCCGGCCTCGGACGAAATGCGAAAGAGATGGCGAGCCGGGCAGCCGGGAGTATATTCTCTTGTGGCCGGGAAAACAAAATGAAAATCCGGCTAGATTCGTTGGTTCCTGCCCATACCATCCAGACCTTTCCGCACGAAGCGGATGTCAGGGGGAGAAATGGAATCCGTTTCAAAGATGGCCGATCCTGAATCCCCGGGTCAAAGTAATACCACCCGGCGCGAATTCCTCAAAACAAGTCTCGCGACTTCCGTTGCGGCTACCACGGTTGGAATGGCCGCGATGGGGGAAAGCGCCGCCGCGACGCCTGAATCAATAGCAGAACATCCATCCATCATCACAGTGAGCAGTGCAGAACCTTCCGCACCGTTACGAAAATCGTGGAAAAACGCCATTGCCGTGGACGTACCTCTCATGCTCTTGCGGGAGGACCTTCAGAGCTATCTGGCAATTTTGCAGCGCGAGATCGGCTATCGTTACTGCCGAACCTTTGGGTTCCTCCAAGACGAGATGGCCATTGCCGCGCGCCGGAAGGACGGAAGCCTGGCGTTCCGATGGGCGCAGGTGGACAAGGCTCTCGATGCGTTGCAGCGGCTCCGCTTACGCCCTTTTATCAGCCTATTCCCAATGCCGGTTGCGCTGGCTTCTGGAACAAAAACCGTCTTTGATTTGAAGTTGAACGTCACGCCGCCTCGCGACTACGCCGAATGGGGCCAGTTGGTGGGGGCCTTCGCCCGTCATTGTGTTGACCGCTATGGCCTGGATGAAATCGCGCAGTGGTATTTCGAGGCTTGGAATGAGCCCAACGGCCCCGATTTTTGGGCGGGTTCGCAAAAAGACTACTGGAAACTCTACGACGTCTCGGCGAAGGCGCTCAAGGCAGTCAGTCCGCGCCTGCGTGTTGGCGGGCCCGTCTCGGCCCAGGCTTCCTGGATCGCGGAGTTGATTGCACACTGTTCCACGGAGGGTGCACCTCTGGATTTCATCAGCACTCATAGCTACCCGCAGGATGAATGGATGTTATATCCGGGGCTCAGGGGCAGCCCGCACAAGCCCGGCCAATATGTTCCGGATGTAGTGCGAGCCGTGCGCCAGACAGTCCGCCAGTCAGCAATGCCCGGCCTCGAAATCCACTGGACGGAGTGGGACAGCATGGTTCCCTTGCCCGATGGGAGGATTGATTGGGTTGATAATCCGAGTTTGGATGAGATGTCCGCCGCGGCAACCGTTTGCGATCTGGCTACGGCGGTGGATGGAGACTGCGATACTTTTTGCTGGTTGTTGGCCAGCGATGTCATTGGCTTAGGAGGCACACTGCAGAGCGAGTTTTCCGGCAGCTACGGGTTGCTGACGCTCAATGGTATCCCCAAGGCGACGTTCAACGCCTTCCGCTTTCTCAACCGCCTGCGCGGCGGGCGGCTGGAACTCAAGCACGAGCCTCTGGCGGCCGGTTGCGGCTTGGTGGCCACGGCCGGAGATGGGAGCCTGCAAGTCTTGCTTTGGTACCGCGATCTCTCGGTCTATGGAGTGGGGACGCAGCAACCATGGACCGGAACGCTGGAATTGCCCTGGGCGGAATCGGCAAAGCCCGTGCTGGTGCAGGAGAGGATCGCGGCGGGCGCGGGCAGTTGCTATGAGACCTGGCAGTCGTTGGGCAGCCCGCAAAATCTTTCGCCGATCGAGCACCACTTGCTGGAAGTTCATGCTGCTCCGGAGGCGCAAGTGTTTTATCCGGACGCAGGTAACGGCCAGGTGACTCACGATTTCCGGCTGCTTCCCGGAGAGGTAGTCTATTTGGAGTTGCGCGCGCAAGGAGAGGCCGCTCTTCCCACAACCCCGCTGCGGCAAGAACTGGCGGAGTGGTATGCAGCCCGGCGCGAAAAGTCAAAATGAGGAGTCTATGATGAAGGAAATCAACCGTCGTCAGTTTCTTGCCAAATCGAGCACAGCGCTCGGGCTGGCGGCAATGACCCCAGGTGTCAACTCGTTAGTGGATGCGCTGGCGGTCCCTCTTGTTGCTGCCGAGCAAGCGGCCGGGTCTGATCCCAACTGGAAATCCACTCCTCTTTACAACACCAACTTGCGCACTGCAATCGGCCTGGGTGACGAGCTGCCGGGAATTGTGGACAAGTTCGGACAATTGCTGCGGTCACGCAATGCAACCACGCGGCTCGAACTGGGCGCGCCACTCCAGCCTGCTGAGAACGCAGAATGGTCTCAATCCCTTCTGGATGGCAATCTCCCTGTTGTTGAGACGCAACTCAAGGCGTCAAACGCCAAACTCCGTTGGGCCGTGTTCTCCTCCGATTACCAAGATGTGAAGGCCGACTACATCGAGATCAAGGAAGCGGACAATCCGTACCGCCTTACCCTGCTCTTCCCCTACACGACCTCCATCAACACGAAACGAGACTCAGTGGTCAGCAACGGCAAGTGTCTCGCCCTCTTTCCGCCGACTGAGAAAATGACCGTGAGTCAGGCAAAATACAATATGGTGACGCCAGAAGCGCATAGCGGGGAGGAAGAGACGCCTTTGCCTCCCGGTGTGGACTCCGCGTTCGCCAACAACCGCCACGTACAACAGCACCGCTGGGTCGAGTATCGTTTTCCCGTGACGCCCGGCAAAACCTATTATGTTTTTCTGGGCGTTCTCTCGTTAAAACGGGCTCTTGGAGAAAACACCATACAACTCTCCGTCAACGAGCAGAGCCAAATGATGGACTTTGGCCTGGAAGGTCCCGGCCCGGTCCTTCGCGAGTACAAAGTCACTCCAAACGGGAATGAATTGCGCGTGCGGTCTGCAAATGACCCTTCATCCACCAGCAGTTTTTGTCTCTGTAAACTCAACGGCATCTGGATCTTCGATGAACCCGTGGAGGGCCAAGAGGTAAAAAAAGGCGTGCTCGACCGGCAGGCCCTTTATTACGTTCAATGTGGGAAGGAGCCCGTCAAGGACATTGGGTGTTGTGTCAACCTCGATTACGAACCGCAAACCAGCGGTGAGAGCCGCTGGGTTCAACTGCCCTATGATTTGAATTCGGGTGATACGTCAAAGGCGTCCGCCATTTCCCCCGACTCGGCGCGTGCAGCTGCAAAAGAGCGCTGGGACTCTCTCTTGGCGAAGGGCGCTGAATTTACCACAGGCGTTTCGCACCTCGACAATATCTACAAGACGTCGCTGATTAATCTTCTCCTCATGCGCACGAAGTACTCCGGGAGAGGCGTTGACGGCCAGGACATCTATGTGGTTAAGCCCGGCCCCGACGAGTACGATACTTTCTGGTCTCGCGACGGTTCTTATATCACGAGAAGCTTCAATCTGGCAGGTCTCCCTGACGAGGCCGAGAAGTCTTTGCGGCTCTTCTGGCAACCCAATCTTCGTGGAACGCTTGCTGCGTGGGGGCAACAAGTGACAGGCGAGTGGGCGTCGCCAATTCTCGAATGGGACGCACAAGGCGAATCGCTCTGGGCGCTGGTCAGTCACTATGAATTCACTCGCGACAAGGAATGGCTTCGCACCGTTTATGAGAGCATCCGAAGAGGCGCTTCTTGGATAAAGAGCGTCACAGAACAAACCCAGTTTCTCAAAGAAGGTGGTGAAAGGCCGATCTACTATGGCCTGCTGCCGATTGGGGAAGGAGAGGGCATTGCGCATGACTACGTCTACTATTTTTGCTTCTGGGCGGTTTTGGGGATTCGGTTGGCAGTCTTGGCCGCGGAAGCGCTCCAGGAACAAGATGATTTGAAGTGGATGAAACCACTCTACGAAGAATTCAGTTCCAACCTCCGCGCCTCGGTCAAGCTTGCCTGCCAGCGCGTGGCGAACAACAAGTTTATTCCCGCGACACCGTTCGACCCCAACCTGCCGATTTGGGGCTCGATGGCGGCTCTCTATCCTTCTCGTTTCCTCGACCCGCACGATCCGGTGATTACCGGCACGTTGGAAATTCTGGACGGCGAGCGGGAAGAAGATACCTACTCCTATGAAAAAGGTACGCTCTGGACTTATATCACCGTCGAAGGAGCGATGTGTCACCTGCTTCGCGACGAGTTGCCAATGTTCCACGCGCTATACAATGGGTTTGTATCTCACGTTTCGCCCACGAATGCCTGGGTGGAAGGGCTCGAACTTAAGGGGCGAATCGGAACCGGCGATATGCCGCACTGCTGGGCAGCCGCCGAGTATGTGACGATTCACCGGAATTCCATGGTGTATGAGAATGAAGGAAAATTGGAGCTTTGCTGGGGAGTTCAACCTGAGTGGTTGCATGACGGCGCAAAGCTTTCGGCCAAGCGTGCCCTGACCAAATTCGGCTGGTGTGAATTCAGCCTCCAACGCTCTGGGTCCGTCTTGGCACTGGATTACAAGCTTGCGCCTGAGGCTGGGTATCCTGCCCCGGAAGAGGTTAGATTTCATATCCCGAAGTTGAAAGAGGCCCTCACCTCCATCCGCGTAAACGGCGAGACGCGCCTGTTGATGCCAGGAGAGTCAGTGATTAAGCTTTCTTGACTTGATCGGGCAGCGATCCAACTGTTCCATTGGAGTGCTGGCCATCCTCTCAACGTGGAGTCCATGGTGGCGAAACATATTTCGCGGCGGAACGATTCGCGATTATGCAAAGGAACAACGGTATGAGCAAAATCAACAAACCCAAAAAACGAAGATGGATTGAAACTTATGATCTAAGCGGCACCGAGGTGGAATTCGCGGCAAAGAGGCGTCGTGGTTGTGTTTAGACGGCGCGAACCGACCAGGTCGTCCTAATGGGGAACAAACATGAATTCAAGACGCAGATTTCTGAAAGACGCGGCCATTGTCTCGGGAGTTGCCGGAATTTCCAGGGTTGTTCCTGGATCGGTTTCCCGTGCATGGTCAGAGACTACCGGCACAGGTTCAGTCCAGAAGATCGTCGTCTCTCCTGACGGTCCCGTCAAGACTCTCCTGGAAGCCCGCGATGCCGCTCGCGCTCAGCGCAGGTCGGGCAAAGCCGGACCCATCACGATCACGATTCGCGCAGGGAGGTATTTCCTCCCGGATACTCTCATTCTTGGTTCTGAAGATAGCGACACCATCTGGGAGGCGCCCCATGGCGAGCATCCCATCATAAGCGGCGGCCGGCTCATCTCCGGCTGGACAAAAAATGCTGCGGGCAGCGCCTGGACAGCACATGCCGCAGGACCATACTTCCGCCAGCTCTTTGTCAACGGACGGCGTGCTGCCCGTGCGCGGAGCCCGAAGTACGGCTTCTTCCGCATCGACGGAGAGAGCCCCCAGGATAAGCCCTTCCAGCTTCGGTACCGCGGCAACGTTATTAAAGAAGAGTGGGCAAACAGGGACGACGTAGAGGTTGTCGCCTATCTTGCGTGGAGCGATTTCCGGATGCCCATCGTAAAAGTGGATCCGGCTGCGCATCTGGCCACTCTGGGATCCGCTCCGGACCCGTATGCGAAAGAGCCGGATGCGCGCTATTTTGTGGAGAATGCACCCGATGCGCTGGACATGCCGGGGGAATGGCACTTCGACAGAGCTGCTCAGGAAGTAACTTACATCCCCTTTCCTGACGAGAACATGGAACACGCCGAGGTGATCGCTCCAACCCTGGAACGTCTGGTCTTCCTTGAAGGAGATCCCGACTCTGGGCAACTGGTGCGCAACATCGTATTTCGCGGCCTGACCTTCGCACATGCGGAGTGGACGATGGGCCCGGAGGGCTACGTTGACGGGCAGGCCGGCTATCGCGCTCCCTATGCCATTCAGGCCGTTGGGGCCGTTAACCTTCGCGTCGAAAATTGTACCGTCGCCCACTCAGGGGGATATGGTCTTTTTCTCGGGCGGGGATCGAAACATAACCAGGTGCTGGCCTCCCACTTCTACGATCTGGGTGGTGGTGGAATAAGAATTGGCGAAGAAACACCGAGCCCCAGCGAGGCGGGCCAGAACTACGACAATCTGATCGCCGACAACGAAATGCACGATCTCTGCCTCGTCTACGCGTCGGCTAACGGCATCTGGGTGTTGCAGAGCTCACGCAACCAGATCGTCCACAACCATATCCACGATCTCTACTGCACAGCCATCTCCGTGGGATGGACCTGGGGATATGAGCCGAATCAGTGCAGCCACAACATCATTGCTTTCAACCATGTCCACTCGATTGGGAAGGACATGCTCAGCGATATGGGCGGCATTTACACGCTTGGGGTCCAGAATGGCACAATCATCCGCAACAACCTGATTCACGAAATTTCGTCCTTCACTTACGGAGGCTGGGGGATCTACCCGGATGAAGGCTCCAGCTACGTTTTGATCGAAGACAACATCGTCTACAACTGCAAGAGCGCGGGTTTTCATCAGCATTATGGCCGCGAGAATCTGGTGCGCAACAACATCTTCGCCTTCAATCGCGAGTTCCAACTCATGCGCACACGGGCCGAGCCTCACATTTCATTCACGATGGAAAGAAACATCGTGTACTTCGACCAAGGCGGTCTGCTTGGGAGCAACTGGTCGGGCGAAGGCTTTATTCTGCGGAACAACATCTACTTCGACCGGCGCGGGCCGGATATTTGGTTTGCCGGCAAGTCTTTTTCCGATTGGAAGGCTTCAGGCCACGATCAGGGCTCGATCATCGCCGACCCGCTCTTCGTCAACTCCGGAAACTTCGATTTTCGATTGCAACCGAAATCGCCGGCAATTGCGAAGGGGTTTCATCAAATCGACATGACCAATGTCGGTCCCAGGTTCCGAACTGGCGCCGATGCCTGGTAGGCGCCCTGACAAATAACGCCTCTCTACTTGAAATCTAAGCGGAACCACCAGCCCTGGAAGGTAGCCCACTTGGCAAGCGGACTGAACTCATTTCTTGTGCGCTGTATTGCCGTCGGGGCCCTGGGCGGGCTGTTGTTCGGATTCGATACGGCAGTCATCGCCGGCACCACGCACGCCTTGACCGCGCTCTACCAGCTCTCGCCGGGCGAGCTGGGGTTCACGGTCTCCAGCGCCCTATGGGGAACCGTCCTCGGGGCAATGCTTGCCGGCATGCTCGGCGATCGTCTTGGGGGACGAGACAGCTTGCGCATTCTTGCTGCCTGCTACATCGTATCCGCACTTGGGTGCGCCTTCGCCTTCAACTGGCCGGCACTGATTCTCTTCCGTTTCATCGGGGGACTGGGTATCGGGGGATCGTCAGTGCTGGGGCCGGTGTACATTGCCGAGATCGCACCGGCCCGCTGGCGCGGGCGGCTGGTCGGCTGCTTCCAGATCAACATTGTGGTGGGCATCCTGGCCGCTTACCTCTCGAACTACCTGATCGGGCTGGCCGGTTTCGGCGCGTACGAATGGCGGTGGAAACTGGGCATTGCCGGCCTTCCGGCCATACTGTTCCTGGCCATGCTCTTCGGTATTCCGCAGAGTCCGCGGTGGCTGGTAACAAAGAATCGCATCAAGGAGGCCGGAGAGGTGCTGCAACAACTGCGATCGGGATCCGCGTTTGGCGAGCTCAGGGAGATTACGGACTCCATTCATCCCGAGAAGCTCGCCGGTTCCGAATCTCTGTTCCAGGCGAAGTATCGACGGCCGATCTTTCTCGCCGTAAGCATCGCCATGTTCAACCAACTGGCCGGAGTGAACGCGATACTTTACTACCTCAACGACATCTTCGCTATGGCCGGCTTTGGCAAGGTTTCAAGCGACCTGCAGGCGGTAGCCATCGGAGCGATGAACCTATTGGCCACGTTCGTGGCGATGGCCCTCATCGACCGCATCGGGCGGCGGATGCTTCTGCTGATCGGATCAGTTGGGCTGGCGGTTTGCCTCGCCGGGGTCTCGCTCATCTTTCTACTTCATGCATACCAGCGCTGGCTGGTGGTGTTGCTCGTTGGCTACATCGGGTTCTTCGCCGTATCCCAGGGAGCGGTCATCTGGGTCTTCATCGGGGAGGTATTCCCCAACCGCGTACGCGCTAAGGGCCAGGCGCTGGGCAGCTCGACCCATTGGGTGATGAACGCCGCGATCTCGGGCATATTTCCACTGCTTGCAGCCCGCTCCGGGGCCTATCCCTTTGTCTTTTTCACCTTCATGGTTGTGCTGCAGTTCGTTGTGGTCTTTTTCTGTTATCCCGAGACCAAGGGACTGACGCTCGAGGAGTTGCAAAATAAGCTGGCGGTCTCTTGAACGCATGAGATCGCATGATGCCGATCCATGTGAACGGGGAGCCCTTTCATCGCGCCGCTGGACTACTCCAGTGTGACATCGGCGATTTCCGGACTCCCGGTCTGGAGTCCGCCTTTGGCGTTTTGCGGGGAGGATTGCATGACAGGACGGACATGAGCAGAGTTCATGTTTCCAACGATGACGAATGTAAACTATGATCGTTCTGGCTATAAGGTGGCTTTCGATGCGCGCACGGGTTTCCCTGCAAGTCGAGTCCCTGCGCCAATGGCATCCTTCTCGAGCAGCTTGCCGTCAATTTGCCGGCGGAAGCGTATGCTTGATTGACTAAGCTTCGCAGCCTGCTTGCTTTCGTATAAGAACGAAAGGTTCACAATTTGCTGAAGAGGTTCAAACCATGCACGTTTCCGCAATAGGCGGCCCATCGCTGGGCGAAGCAGAGGCCAAATCTCCCCTTTATGTTCTCTTCCTTGCCGTCGTTGCCGCCATCTCCGGCTTTCTTTTCGGCTTTGATACCGCCGTCATCAACGGTGTCCTTCTCTTTCTCCGGCGTCAGTTATCTCTCTCCAACATCGAAACCGAAGTTGCCGCGAGCGCTCTTCTGCTGGGCTGCCTGCTTGGTGCGGCGGGCGCCAGCCTGATCAGCGACCGGGTTGGCCGCCGCAAATCGCTTCTGCTGGCCGCGATTCTCTTCGCTATATCGACAGTTGGCGCAGCCCTGGCGAACTCGGTAACGATGTTTTCCATCGGGCGCCTGGTGGGTGGGCTCGCCATTGGCCTCGCCTCGGTAACCACCCCGGTCTACATCGCCGAAGTGTCGCCGGCGCGCTCGCGCGGGCGACTGGTCTCAATGAATCAGCTCGCGATCGTCGTAGGCATCCTTGCCGCTTATGTGGTGGGGTGGGGCCTGGCCAGACTCGGCGACAACAGTTGGCGCTGGATGCTGGGCGTGGCCGCCATCCCGGCACTGGCCTTCTTTCTCGGGCTCCTGGCGATTCCCGAAAGCCCGCGCTGGCTGATCAGCAATCGGCAGCAAGAAAAAGGAAGACGCGTCCTCTCACGCATCTACGGCGTCGAACAAGCCGATCTCCAGGTGAAGGCCGTGGAAGAAGCCGCCGCCAGCGAGCAGGGCACATGGAGCGAAGTCTTCGCCCGCCCCATGCGGCGGCCGCTGATCGTTGGGCTGGCCATCGCGGTTCTCTGCCAGGTCACCGGGATCAATACCGTGCTCTATTACGGATCGATTCTGATCAGCGAACACTTCAAGGGAGCCAGCTTAAGCGCGGCGCTGATGGCCAACGTCATCATCGGCTCATGCAACTTTGTCTGTACCTTGATCGCGCTTCGCTGCCTCGATCGCTGGGGCAGGCGCACGATGCTGCTGACCGGCACCGCAGGTATGGCCATCTCGTTGGCTCTCTTCGTGATCGCGTATCGCATCCCCGGCATCTCGCCGCTGCTCATCCTCGCGTGCATTATGAGCTACACCGGGTTCTACGCTTTTGCGATGGGTCCCATTTCGTGGATTGTGATTTCAGAGATCTTTCCCAACAAGATCCGCGGCCGCGCCGCCTCCATCGCTACTTCGACACTGTGGACAAGCACCCTGGTCGTCACTTTCACCTTCCTTTCCTTAGTACACGCGCTGGGCGTATCGGGAACTTTTGCGATCTACACGGCACTCTGCGTGGTAAGTCTCGTGTTTATATGGAAAATGGTTCCAGAGACGCGAGGTAAAACCCTCGAGCAGATTCAACGCGAATGGGGGGCCTGACCCGCAGAAAGCAAGCGCGAGAAGATCGCGGGGCTCACCGAAACGCCAGCAGAAACATCGCAGAGCGGGCAACAGCAGCGATTTCACGCCATCCTTACGGGGCTTCAGGAAAATGGGGCGGCCGGTGCGGTGAAGCGGAAATTCTCTTGACAAGCGATCGGGTGGCGGGTTGTCCTATCTTCACCCCGCTTCACGGTCCACGACCGCAAAAGCTGACTTCCCCGTTTCCCGGGCCGTGCGCAGCAGTGAAGCAGCACTCCCCCGAGTCAGTGTTTTCCCGAAAGGAGTTGCTATGGCCGATGAACCAAACACCGCAGCAGCCAACTCAGGACTGTCGGACAATGCCGCCGGGGCACTCGCCTATGTGACGATCATCCCGGCGATTATCTTTCTGCTTGTGGAACCGTACAACAAGAAGCAATTTGTTCGCTTCCATGCCTGGCAGTGCATCTTTTTGTTCATTGCCTGCATAGCGGTCGAAATCATTCTTGGAATGATCCCGATCGTGGGCTGGATCATCCTTCGGTTCTTTGGCCTCGGGGTTCTGGTGCTGGTCATTTTTCTCATCATCAAGGCCTCTCAAGGACAGAAGCTGGTGCTCCCCGTGATCGGTCCCTTTGCCGAAAAGCAAGCCGGAGCATAGGCAGACCAAGCTCAAACAAGGAAGCAGGCAGGCGCGTTGCCGATCTCAGCGCCTGCGGCCCTTTTTGACTCGCCGCTTGCCCGCATGGGAAGGCGGCGGCGATGTGTTTTTGTGTGCGTTTTTCCTGTACTTTTTCGACTTTGACGGTGCTGGCCCGACCTTTTTGCCGGTGAGCGGCAATTCTTCCTCCACGAGAGCAAACTGGAGCTTGCGCTCCTGGGCGAGGACGCGGTCGAGGATGACCTGGATGCGGTCGCCGGCGCGGAAGCGGCGGCCAGTGCGCTCGCCGACGATTTCGTGCGTGTTTTCGCGCCAGGTGTAGCGGTCGGCGCGCAGGGTGTCGATGGGGACGAGGCCCTCGACAAACATGTCGGTCAACTCGACGAAGAGGCCGTATTTGGCGGGGTTGAGAACGAGGGCGGCGAACTCGTCGCCCACGCGGTCCTGCATGAAGCGAACCTTCTTCCACTCGACCAGCTCGCGCTCGGCCTCAGCGGCGCGGCGCTCGGCGAGGCTGGATTCCTCGGCGATCTGGGCGAGTTCGGGCTCGGGGATGGGGGGATCAATGAAGGAAGAACTTCCCTTCCCAGGTCCCCAAGTGCGAGGGATCTCCACCCCAGGGACGAAGACCTGTCCCTGGGGACCCCGGACCTGGGGCACCCCCGACCGGGTTGATGTTTGGGCGTCGTGCGGGTGCGACCAGGGCGAGCCGAGACGATTTGGGTCGATGGTGCGATGGCCGGAGACGCCGGAGCGGAGCAGCGCCTTCGCGATGCGATGGACGATGAGGTCGGGATAGCGGCGGATGGGCGAGGTGAAGTGGGTGTAGGTGGGCGCGGCCAGGGCGAAGTGGCCTTCGTTGATTTCGGAGTAGCGCGCCTGCGAGAGCGAGCGCAGCATGAGGTAGCTGAGGATGCGCTCCTCCGGTTTGCCCTCGATACGCGCGGCGAGCTTCTGATACATGCGGGGCGTGACGGCGATGTCTTCGGGCACCTCGTGCCGGCGGGGATTGCGGCCGCGTCCTTGCGATTCGCGGCGCTCGGCGCGGGTGACTACGCGCTTCACAGGTAGTGGTCCAAGACCAAGAGAAAAACCGAAGCCGGCGGCGAGTTCTTCAAACTGGACGACGCGGCGCGGCTCGGGCTTCTCATGGATGCGGTAGAGCGAAGGAACGCCGAGGTCCTCAAGCCAGACGGCCACGCACTCGTTGGCGGCGAGCATGAACTCCTCGATGAGGCGGTTGGCCCAGGTGCGCTCGGCCCGGGTGACGCCGCGCATCTGGCCGTGCTCGTCGAATTCGATGACCGGCTCGGGCAGATCGAAATCGATGGAGCCGCGCTCTTCGCGGCGCTGGTTCATGAGGACGGCGAGTATTTTCATGCGCTCGAAGCGCTCCCGCGCCTCCAGGTCTTGGACGAGTGTGCCGGTTTGGTCAAGGATCGCCGATACCTGGGTGTAGGTCATGCGCGCGGCGGAGCAAATGACGCCTTCGAGAATCTCGAAGCTTTCGATGTTGCCGGCGGCATCGAGTTGCATGATGCAACTGAGCACGAGGCGGTCTTCGTCGGGGCGCAGGCTGCAGATGTCCGTGGAAAGCTCCTGGGGCAGCATGGGGATGGCGCGATCGGGAAAGTAGACGCTGGTGCCGCGGAGGCGGGCTTCGAGATCGAGGGCGGAGCCGGGGCGGACGTACTCGGCCACATCGGCGATGTGAACCTGAAGCTCGTAACCGCCGTGGGCGCGCTCGCGGACGAGCACGGCGTCGTCGAAATCGCGCGCGGTCTCGCCGTCGATGGTGACGATAGGAAGCGAGCGGAAGTCGGCCCTGCGGGCGGCGGTGTTTTGGTCGAAGTGTGCGACCCTGCGCGCTTCGGCGAGGACGGGCTCGGGAAAGATGCACGGCAACTGGTGCTTGCGGATCATCATTTCCACGTCGACGCCGAAGTCGTCAGGCGAGCCGAGGACCGCGATGATGCGGCCGATGGGTGGACGCGTGGGCGTGGGCCAACTGGTGATTTCGACATCGACCACGAGGCCTTCCAAGTGTTCCGCGTGCTCGTGTTTTGGACCGGCTTTCGCTTCACGGCCCAAAACGCGATGCGGCGTTGGAGCAGCGGCGGGAAGGATTTCCGCGCCGGGAGGAATCACGATGGGCTGCGTCATGCGGTCGTCGAAGGGGACGACCACGTTGTTACGCTGGTCGCGGGCAGCATAGTGAAATGTCCCGACGACAGTGGGATTGCGGCGCTCGAGGATGCGCACGATGCGGCCCTGCTGGCGGCCATCGGCTTTGGGCGGCTCGACCTCAACCAGAACCTGATCGCCCTGCATGGCGGCGTTGATCTCATTGGGGGGAATGAAGATGTCCTGCGCTGCAGAAGGAGTTTTTGAGCCAGTAGCCGCGGGGCGACGGTTGGGGCGGACAAAGCCGAAGCCGTCACGGTGCAGATCGAGGCGGCCGGCGACAAGATTCTGGCGAGATGCAGCCGTTGGGCGGGAAGCAGCCTGGGGAATGCTCCAGTGTTCGCGGTCGAGTTGCACGAGCCGGCCGCTCGCAGTGAGGCGCGCCAGTTGCTCGAGCAGCAAGCGGCGCTCGCGCCCGCCGGCGAGCGAAAGCTCGCGAACCAACGGCTTGTAGCCGGTCTTCTGACCGGGGGAGGCGGCGATCCGGGCGAGCAGTTCGCGATCCGTCATATGCCAAGATTACGGCACCTCCGCAGCCGCAACCCGATTATCGGATGGCGGCCACGCTGATTCTTGCCACGGCCAGAGGTTCCGCTGAAATGTTTCTGCATGATGAAATTCCCGGATTGGGATAGAGCGAGGCTGCATGCGCAACAGATTTTAATTTCAGGACGATGCGCCGGGGAGACGTGATGGCGGCTCTACAGGAATTCGAGCTTTGCCGTAGAATGAGGGGGACGCACGATCCTGGCAGAGCCGGAAGAGCGATTCGTCCGATTCCCGGCCGCGCAGGAGATCGCCGCAGAGAAGAGCAAGGGCGGCGAACGCACTTATCCATTTGGGTTCGAGCCATTGGCCTTGCCTTGGCATCCCCCAGTCCCGAGGCGGACAGAAAAGGAAGAAACCCTTGAGCGCTATGTGGAAACCAAGTCAGACCGGATCTTCGATCCCCAATCCCACGCCGGAGCCGCAGCACGCTGCGCCACCGGCATTTGTGCCTGAAACGCCGGCGCGCATGCAGGCAAACAACACGGAGCAGGCCACTATCGGCAAGGGACTGTTTATCAAAGGCGAGATCGCGGGCTCCGAGTCGCTGTACATCGACGGCAAGGTGGAGGGAGCGATCAACCTGCCTGGCAACCGCGTGACCATCGGCCGCAACGGCCAGGTCGGCGCCAACATCACCGCGCGCGAGGTGGTGGTGCTGGGCAAGGTGCGCGGTAACATCTCCGCTTCAGACCGCGTGGACATTCGCGCGGAAGGATCGCTGCACGGCGATGTGGCGGCGGCGCGGATCAGCATTGAAGACGGCGCGTTCTTCAAGGGCGGGATCGATATTCGCAAGCCCGACGCGAAGCCGGCGCCTGGCGCGGCGGGCCCGGTCGCGGCGCCTGCCCCGGCGGTGCATGAGACGCGCAACCCGGTGCAGGCGTAACGATTGCCCGGACGACCGGGCGCCTGCGGCACAGTACAAATTCATATGAGAACGAGCGCCTCTGCCTCGGCAGGGGCGCTTGTGTCTCTTCGGGCCAAGGCAACAAACGGCATTGGAACAAGTGGCGCCTTGGTCGGGTGAGACTCGGAACAAAGAACGAAATGAATTAGAAATGACTATGATATTATCCGCCAACAAAATCAAATAATTGACTGATAATCAATAAGATGGCAAAATACGAATTGGAAATGAATCTGAATTAAGTCAAGAAATCATATGATTCGCTATGAGCTGCCAAAACGCTGGATTCTCTACGATGGCAACGCGATCATGGCGGCCCTTGTCGAGGCCAAATCGGCGGTGCAGGCGCTCACATCTCTGCCGTATCAAAAAAGCTGGGTTGAGGCACTGCAGGAATTACAACTGAAGCGCGAGGTTGCCGGCACCAGCCGGATTGAGGGCGCAGAGTTCACGGAGCGGGAGCTTGAAGAAGCGATTCGGCCTAGTGCTACTCCAGCGGAGCTGCGTACCAGATCGCAGCGGCAGGCGCGAGCCGCGATGCAGACTTATCGCTGGATCGAAACGGTTCCGATCGACAAGCCGATCTCTGACGACCTGGTAAGGGAGGTCCATCGCCGCATCGTGACAGGCTGCGATGAGGATCATTGCCCACCGGGTATCCTTCGCGGGCGCGACTACAATGTCACATTCGGCATTCCGCAGCATCGAGGAGTGGGAGGCGGACCGCCCTGCGAAGAGGCTTTCGCGGCGTTGCTCGAATCGGTTCAAAGCGAATTCCGCGATCATGACCCGCTGGTTCAGGCACTGGCTCTGCACTACCATCTCGCCGCCATGCATCCTTTCCTTGATGGCAATGGGAGAACGGCACGCGCCATGGAAGCGCTGATGCTGCGCCGAGCCGGGCTAACCGACCGGGCCTTTGTCGCCATGTCGAACTACTATTACGACGAAAAGCCGGCGTATTTGCGCACTCTCAGCGAGGTCAGGCGGGGCGAGTACGATCTTACGCCATTCCTTAATTTCGCTTTGCGCGGCGTTCGCATTCAGTGCGAGCGACTGACGGTAGAGATCCGCAGGCACATGCAGCGCGCGCTCTTCCGCGACACCATGTACAGCTTGTTCAACCGGCTGAAGACCAAGCGCAAGCGCGTGATCGGAGAGCGGCAGGTCGAAATCCTGAAGATCCTGCTCGAGGAGCAACGAGTCTCCTTCATGAGTTTGTCTGAACGTACCGAAGTATTCTATGCCTCGATGAAGACGCCTATCCCCGCGCTCCTGCGCGATCTTTCTCAACTAGTTGAGTTGAAGGCGATCCGGCATCATGCGGAATCTCCATATCTGTCTGATTTATTGTTCTCGATCAATATTGACTGGCCGCAAGAGATCGACGAAGGCGAGTTCCTGCGGCGAATGAAAGCGATGCCCAAAGGCAAGACCTTCAAGTTCCTGCCCTGAGATTGCCCTTATGCCAGCCCCAGCCTCTTCATCGCCACTTTGGGCAAGGCTGAGCCGGATTTTTCGAGAACCCACCTGGCTAGCGCGGTCCAGACCACGATGCCAGCGATCAGAATCGCCGTGTCGAGCCAGTAGCGCGCGTAAGGCAGCCGGACCATAGCTGGCAAATGATGCGAGAGGCCGCGCAGGCCCCACGCGACGAGCCATGCGGCTGCACCGCCCGCGCAGGCGGCCAGCAGGCAACGGCCCATCTCAGCGAAGTCGAGGCTGGCGAGGGAGACCATGCGGCGCTTGTGCAGGAGCACGGCGATGGTGAGGGTTTGCAGCGCGATGCCGATGTCGGAGGCGAGCGCAAGGCCCATTGCGCCGTATATATGGTAAAACACGGCGTAGACAGGGATCGAGACCGCGGTCACGATCGTGCCCGCCACCATAGGCGTAAGCGTGTTGCCGGCAGCAAAGAAGGCGCGGGAGTAGATGGCCTGCGCCGACCAAAGCGACATGGTGACAGAGAAGACAGCGAAGTAGAAGGCGCACTGACGCGCATCGGCCGATGAGAAGCGACCGCCTGTAAGGACAAGATCGATCGCAGGCCGGCCCAGCACGATCATGCCGGAGGCTGCGAGCAGTCCCAGGCACGTCACGCGCGAAACGGAGTCGGCCACGCCGGTGGCGAACTCAAAGCGGCGGTCGCGCGACCAGAGATCAGCGAAGAACGGAAGAGAAGCGACGCCGGCCGCCTGCGCCAGCATTGCCACGGGCGCCGAAAACAACTGCTTTGCATAACTCATTAGCGAGACTGCGCCGCTGGAGCCTGAGGCGAAGTAGCCGATGATCCAGTTGTCGGCGGTAACCAGCGTAACTCCAGCCATGAGCGGGAGCGAGAGCCGCACCCACGCACGCAGGCCTTCGTTGCGCCAATCGAGTATCCAGCGGTAACGCACTCCGGCGCGGTGGGCGAAGAACCAGTTGAGCAGGAATGGGCCACAGAGCGCGCCCGCGACAGTGCCCCAAGCCAGCGACGAAACGCCGATGCGCTTGACCAGGAGCAGCCCGCCGACGATGGTGCCGAGTCCGTAGATGAGCGGCGCGACGGCCTGCACGTTAAATTGTTTGCGCACCAGCAGCACCGCGCCAAAGACACCGCCTGCGAGGAAGCACAACTGCGCAGGCAGCAGGATGCGCGTGAGCGTGGTGCAGAGCGCGGCCTTGTCCGGGTCGAAGCCGTGAAGCATCAGGTGCACGTACCACGGAGCGAGGATCTCCGCAAAGATGATGGCTGCTCCGAGGACCACGAGCATGGTGGAGAGAATCACGGAGAGAGCGCGCTCACCCTCGGCCTCGCGACCCGACTCGCGATATTGCGTGAGGATGGTGACGAAGGTGATGGAGGCGATGCCGCCAACCAGGAAGTACGAGATCATGTCGGGCAGGTAGAATGCGGCGTTGAGCGCGTCGGCCTGCATGCCTCTGCCGAAGAGCCAGGCAATATATTTAACCCGCACCAGCCCGATGATGCGCGAGAGAAACGTGGAGACCATGAGCACGACGGTGGCGGAAAAGATCGTGTGCGCGTGGGAGGGACGCAGCACTCCCAGCACCCGCGACCAGCGCGAAGGCTTCGATGGCTCGGTTGAGGACGAACTTGCCACTGGGTTTGATTTTACGGCGCGACTCGACGGGAAGGAGGCGCCCATTGCGAAGAAGCGCGTATGCTGTTTCCCATGAGTCACTGCGCGCGGTTTTTTTCTGGTTTTGGACTGGTTTTATCGATCGGACTTTCCCTTGCGGCCGGCCAGGCCATTCATGGGCGCGGCGGAATTACGCTTCCACCACCGCCCGAAGCGCAGGTTGTTCCGGTCACGGACGATTATTTCGGGACCAAGATTGTGGACAATTACCGCTGGCTGGAGGACGCCGACAGCCCGGCGACGAAGGCGTTTATCGACGCCGAGAACGCGTACACCGCGCGCTACATGGAGCAGGCGCGCATTCGCCCCGAGATCAGCGACGAGCTGAGCGCGCTGGAGCAAGTGACCACCTGGACCGTGCCCATCCAGCGCGGCAACGATCTCTTCTTTACGAAACTTCTGGCGGGCGAGGACCAGCCGTCGATTTACGTGCGCCACGGCTGGACGGGGAAGGATAAGCGTCTAATCGATCCGGCGCAGTTCAGCCGCGATCCGAATACGTCAGTGGAACTCGAGGATGTGTCGCGCGACGGATCGCTGGTGGCGTATGGCGTGCGCGAGGGCGGCGCGGACGAAACCACGGTGCGTGTCTTCGATGTGAAGACGGGCAAGACGCTCTTCGATGAGCTGCCCAGCGGAATCTACCTGAGCGTGGCGTTCACGCCGGATGGGAAAGGGCTCTATTACTCGCGCATGGACCAGAAAGGAACGCTGGTTTACGAGCACGAGCTGGGAACGAGGATCGCGCACGACGCGCTGATCTTCGGGCAGGAGTTCCGCGGCGAGGCGCTGGGCCCGAACGACTTGATCGAAGCCACCTTGTCGGACGACTATCGCTATCTGGTGGTGGAGATCGACCGCGGCGTGCCGGCGAAGCGCGTGGACATTGTTTACCGCGACCTGACGAAACCCGGCTCGTACTTCGAGATCCTGATCTGGGGCGTGGATTCGCGGTTTTCGGCCGATTACGTGAAGGGCGCGTGGTACGTGAGCACGGACTACAAGTCGCCCAACTGGAGAATTCTGAAGGCCGATCCCGGCATCATGCCCGATGAGTGGACGACGATCGTGCCTGAAACCACGGATGCAATCCAAAGCTTCAACATCGTGGGCGACAAGATCTACGTCAATCGCCTGCGCGACGTGAAGACGGAAACGGCCGTCTACACGCTGGACGGCAAACCGGCCGGCAGCATTGAATACGACGGCATCGGGTCAGCGACCATGGTTGCGGGCCGCTCGACGGACCGGTACGGCTTCTATAGCTTCGAATCGTTCATCGTCCCGCCCACCGTCTACCGGCTTGACACGGTGACGGGCAAGCGAGCGGTCTTTGCGCAAACGAAAGTCCCGTTCGATTCCAGCCAATATGAATTGAAGCAAGTGTTCTACACGTCGAAGGACGGCACAAGGGCGCCCATGTTCATCGCCGGCAAGAAGGGACTGAAACAGGACGGCACGGAGCGGTTGCTGATGACCGGCTACGGCGGATTCAACATCGGCATGGCGCCGGAATGGAAGCCCGCATCTGCCTGGTGGCTGCAGAAGGGCGGCTGGTTCGCACTGCCCAATCTGCGCGGCGGAGGCGAATACGGCGAGCGCTGGCACGAAGCGGGGATGTTTGAGAAGAAACAGAATGTGTTCGACGATTTCTATGCCGCGGCCGAGTATTTGATCGCCAACAAGTACACCTCGCCCGAGCATTTCGCCATTATGGGCAGGTCGAACGGAGGGCTGCTGATGGGCGCGGCGATCACGCAGAGACCCGACCTGTTCTCGGCCGTGGAATGCGGCTATCCGCTGCTGGACATGCTGCGCTACCAGAAATTCGAGCAGGGCGCGCACTGGACCACCGAATATGGGTCGGCGGACAACGAACAGCAGTTTAAGTATCTGCTCAAATACTCGCCGTACCAGAACGCGAAGAAGGGCACGGCGTACCCGGCGGTGCTTTTCTTTACGGGGGCGAACGACACGCGTGTGGATCCGATGAACGCGCGCAAGATGACGGCGCTTTTGCAGGCGGACTCATCCAGCGGGCGGCCGGTGTTGCTGCACTACAGCGTATCCGGCGGGCATTCCGCAGGGGTGAGTGTGGATCAGGAGATCCAGGACGCTACCGGCCAACTGACCTTTCTGTGGACGGAAACGGGACAGACTCGCGCGGAAAAGTAACTTCTCCACCACGGCAGACAAGGCACGTGCACTCAAACAGGACATGACCGCGCGTAACCTCATGCTGCGAGGAGTTTTTCCGATAAGTAGTGTACGAAAGCATAAAGCATGTCCGGAGTGCGCCCGCAGGGTACCGGTCCCGGAAAGCGCCCGCGGCGCGCGAACGGGTTGCCGCAGGCGGTATGAACAAGGCGGACGCAAAGAACATGCAGGCTGCCGCAGGCCCGCAAAGAAGTTGCCGGCGGCGCAGCGGGGGCCCGGAGTCAACATGCCGCAAGCAGAACTGCAGATCGGCAAGATGGATTGGCAGGGTGAGGATGCGCGGTTGACGGCCCTGGCAGCGACAGGGATTCTGGATTCGGCGCCGGAGCCCAGCTTCGACGCCATTACGCGCCTGACTGCCGAATATTTCAAAGCCGACACGGTGCTGCTCGACTTTGCCGATGAGAGCCGCGTGTGGATCAAGTCCTACTGGGGCGAACCGGTGCGCGAGTTGCCGCGGAAGCAGAGCGTCTTTGAAATGGTGCTGGCGGAAGACGGGCCGGTGGTGGTGCCCGACGTCTCGAAGCATCCCGATATTGCAGGCGACCGGCTGACGATCCGCCGGCTAGAGGTGGCGTCGTTCGCGAGCGCACCAGTCCGTTCCGGCGAGGGCAGCATTTTGGGAACGCTGACCGTGCTTGGGTGCCAGCCACGGCGCGGCATGGCCGTGGAAGAACTGCGTATGCTGGAAAGCCTGGCCGAAATCGTCACAAGCCAGTTGGAGCTACGCAGGATGCGGAAGACGTTTCTCACCTACTGCACACGGCACACGCACCTCGCCGAGACGGCAGCCGGAATGTGGCCAAGCAAGTCGGACTTGCGGCGCGCACTGGACAAACGGCAGTTTGTGCTGTATTACCAGCCGGAGGTCGAGCTTTCCACGCGCAGGATCGTTGGCCTGGAGGCGCTGATCCGCTGGCGGCATCCCGAACGAGGGCTGATTCCGCCCATGGACTTTATTCCTGCCGCCGAGGAAACCGGGCTGATCCTGCCCATCGGCGACTGGGGACTCTCCGAGGCCTGCAGCCAGATTCGGCGGTGGAGCCGCGAGAATCTCGATTGCGCGGCGCCGCGCGTATGCGTGAACCTTTCGGCGAGCCAATTTGCGCGGGAGGGGCTGGCCGATCACGTAGAGGCGCTGCTGCGCCAGTCCGGCGTCTCGAGCCGGCTGCTCGGCCTGGAGATGACGGAGTCCAGCCTAATCTCCGACCATGGCACGGCGCTGGAGGTTCTGGGCAGCCTGCGCCGGCTCGGGGTTTCGCTCCGCATGGACGATTTCGGCACCGGCTACAGCTCTCTGAACCATCTGCACTCGCTGCCCTTCGACGTGCTCAAAATCGACCGCTCGTTTGTCATGCGCATGACAGGAGGCGACCAGCCGCTGCAGATTGTGCGCACCATCGTGGAGCTGGCGCGCGTGCTGGGGATGGACGTGGTGGCCGAAGGCATCGAAACCATCGAGCAGTACAGCCTGCTGCGGCAGTTGGGCTGCCGTTTCGGCCAGGGCTTCCTCTTCTCCCCTCCCGTGCCGGCCGAGACCATCCGCGAGATGCTGCACCTGCCTGGGCGCATCCTGCCCTCGCTGGAGGTCTGCGAAGCGTCGCCTGCCGGAGCCACTTCATAACCGGAGCCGGGCCAAGGCGCCGAATTGGGAATGACCCGAGCTTTCTCCTGATTCGGGAGGAGCGCGATCTTTTTCATTGGAATCCTCTCACGCCCGCATGTGTGCGCTGCGGTATGCTCCATCCCATGCAGCCCTCAGCCAAGACACAGCCCTCCCCCACCTCATCCAGCTTTGCCGGGTTGCTGGCGGCGCTTGCCTTGCCTTCGCGAGACGAGGAGGAACGTACTTCGTTATGGAGCAGCGACGATCTGGGCGAGGATGTGGCGACGTTGAGCTACGAACGCGCCCTGCGCGCGCACGCCCGATACAAACCGGCGGAGAGCGGGGAGTGGGAGACGGCGCACGCGGCGAGGCCGGAGACGGGCGATGAACGGGAAGAATCACCGCCCGGCGAAGTTGGCGGCACAGCCAAGACGACGCCGGCGGGCGCGCTGATGCAGCAGGCGGCTGACCTTCGGCGGGCGAGTGTGACCATTCGCTTGAGCCAGGCGGAGTGCGCGCGGCTGCACGAGCGCGCTGCCGAAGCGGGAGTGACGGTTTCGGCGTATCTGCGTTCGTGCACCTTTGAGGCCGAGGCGCTGCGGGCTGAGGTGAAGGCGGCGCTGGCCGATTTGCGGGCGGCCGGAGTGCAAGTGACCGAGGGACTGAGAGAACAAGGGAACAAGGGGCTGAAGCAAAAAGGAAACCAGGGAATGCGGCTTGCCCGGGTCCTGGTTCACATTGGCAACCTTTGCATTGGCCTGGCCTCCGGTAAATCCTCTTGACGATCCCATTTCGCTTGCCGGCAAGCTGAATCCGTGCAGTTGCCGATTCCCTTGTTCCCTGCCGGGCCGCGCAGCGGGGGCAGGCGGTTTGTACCCGCTGGAATGGCTTGTTCCCTGCTTCACTCCACTTCGAGCACCAGACACTTGAGGTATTCGGTTTCGGGAAGGTTGAGCACGACCGGATGGTCGGGAGCGGCGCCGCGGCGCTCGAGCAGGCGTACGCGGCGCGAGGCATCGGCCGCGGCCGAGGCGACCGCGCCTTCGAGATCGGCCCAGGCGACATGATGCGAGCAGGAACAGGTGACGAGCAGGCCGCCGGGGCGGAGCATCTTCAACGCGCGCAGGTTCAGCTCCTTGTAACCGCGCAGCGCGCCCTCCACTGCGCGCTTGGTTTTGGCGAAGGCCGGCGGATCGAGAACGATGACGTCGAAGCCGGCGTCGGAGTTTTTGGGGGCCTGCGACCAGTCACGCAGAATCTCGAAGGCGTCGGCCTCGATCCAGTCGACTTCGGCGGAAAGCCGCGAACGGTTGGTTTCGAGATTCTGTTCGGCCACTTCGAGCGAGGCCCGCGAGACGTCGATGCCCGTGACCTTGCAGCAGACCTGAGCGAGATGCAGGGCAAAGCCGCCCTGGTAACAGCAGACATCGAGCGCGCGGCTGCCTGATTCGGACCCTGGCCGGCCCTGTCGCTGCGCCCAATCGCGCGCGGCGGCGTAGTTGGCGCGCTGATCGAGAAATGCGCCGGTCTTTTGGCCGGCGTTGGCGTCGTAGTGAAACGCGAGGCCGTTGAGGTGGAACTGCGTGCTGGCCGCGGGCCGCGCCGAGTCGGCAAGCCAAAGCGGATCGAGACTGGGCGCAGGCAGGCCTTCCAACTCGCGGATGCGCGGATCGGGACGCTCAATAATGGCCGCAGGAGCGAGTTCCTCGCGCAGGACGCGCACGCAGGTTTCGCGCACCACTGCGTGGAGCAGACCTTTGGTCAGCAGTTGCAAAACTACCAGCGCGCCGTACTTGTCGGCGATGAGGCCGGGCAGCTCATCGGCCTCGCTGAAGCAGAGGCGGCAGGCATCGTTGGCGTCGTCGAGCATGGGCTTGCGGCGCGCGATGGCCGCACGAAGACGCGTGGCGAGCAGCTCGATCCACGCGGCTTGATCGAGGGACTCGCGCGAGATGAGGCGCAGCGCAATCTGTGACGACGGGCTGTAGAGCGCCGTACCAAGGAAAAGGCCGCGGTTGTCGGCCAGAGGCAAAAGCGTTTCTTCTGGTTTTGGAGGAACGATTGCGAGAACGTCGGATGCGTAAACCCAAAGGTGGCCGGCGCGAAGGCGGTCGGCAGCGCGGCGGGTGACCATGGCTCCCGGCGCTTGAACTTCGGGCGCACTGTGGTCCATCCGATTCCGGCTCATCCTACCATCTTCTCATCCACGGGAGTTTAGCCCGTCGAAAGGCGCTGTTGCGGCGGCCGACGGTCCGGCTGAGATGGTGGATAGCCGCAATGTCCGGGTTGAGGAAACGGGCCTGAAGGTCCTTAAGAGCGTCATAAGTTGCTTATTTTATTTTATTTGCATTGAACCCGATAAAAGTTGGATCATCCCTTGACAAGTACAAGTGTATGAAGTATACATACACTAGACAGTCGAGGATGACCATGTTTCTTACTCTTCAAGCCAACGACAAACGCCCGCTCTACCAGCAGATCACGAATGGAATCAAGGCCTTGATCGCTGGCGGCAACCTGCGTGAGGGCGTGGCGCTGCCTTCGGTGCGGCAGGTGGCAGGCGACCTGGGCGTCAATCTGAACACCGTCGCCGCAGCCTATCGCCAGTTGCAGGATGAAGGCTTTGTTACTGTGCGTCACGGGGCGGGAGCAGTGATCGCGTCGCGAACTTCCCGACCCGTTGATGGGGCCGAACTCTACCAACCATTGCGCACGGCGCTTACGCAGTTGGTCCTCAGCGGACTCTCTGGCCGTGAGATCGAAGAGACGGTTCGTCAGGAACTCGCGCTCTTGCAACAGAAAGGAGACGCCCGATGAGTGCGCCTACGCAATTTGAATTGATGGTCTTTAGCACTGCACTGATCGTTCTGGCCAGTGTTTATGTCCTGGTGAAGTACCTCTGGAAGTGGCCGCTCCAGAACGGTCCGGGTTTCTTCTTCGGCGTCGAGGTTCCGGCGGGCTTCTATGAAGGACCGGGAAGAGCCTGGCTAAAGGGCTACCACGCCACTCTGGTCGCGTTGCACCTTGTCCTGGCTGTGGCCCTGGCGGTGATCGTTGCGTTCAAGCGCTGGGATTTGACGCCCGTCTGGGCTGTGGGCACGGCGCTCCTTTATGTGCCGACCACGATGGGCTTTGCAGCCTGGACGCGCCACAAACTCGGTCGTAATCCGCCGGTTCGCCCGATAGCGGTGGCGCTTGAAACCCGCCGCCTCGGCGATTACATCTCCTGGCCGATGGAAGTGCTCATGGTTGTGGTGATTGCCCTCTGCTGGTGGCTGGAACTCCACCTTGCATCGCACAAGGAATGGCTGAACATGCTCACGACGACCTGGCTTGCTCTGGGCTTGTTGCCCGGCAAGATACTGCTGGTTCGTTCCAGCGATCCACTTCCAGTTGATCGCACCGAAGAGCACTACAGATACCAGGACGCCATGAGGCGAAACTCAGTTCGCATGTGGAACAGCATCGCCTGGTTCTTCGTGATCGTTCTTGTTGGGATTGCACTGCGAGACACATGGACTCCGGCCCGAACGGTCCCCGGATTGCGATGGCTCTTCCTGAGCGTCCCTCTGGTGGTTTGGGTCTATCTCATGGTTCAGATATTCCGTGGAAAGAGGCTGGCGACGACGCTGGGCCGCGATCTGCTCCCGTCCGGCAGTTGGTCAACGCCCTTTCGCAGAGCGCCGTGGATCGGAGTGAGTGGAACCTATGGGTTGTGGGGAAACCGGCACTATCAAATCTGGTTTGTCTTCTGGTTTGGCGGAATCCTGGCTATGGTCCTTTATTCGCAGTTCCGGTAAAACTCGATGTTTCAGAACCCTCGAATTCGGAAGGAGAACTCATGTTCCGCCGTTCGTTTGCTCTCTTTGTATTGATGTTCGCGTCAGTCGCCTTCGCAGAAGACAAACCTGCTCCCACGCCCACCTTCGCGGAGCGCCAACAGCCTATCTTCAAACTCATGCAAGTGGAAGAAGGTTGGAAGATTACCCGCGGCGGGCCGGGCTGTGTCGTCGGAGTGATCGACTCCGGCTTCGATTACTTCCATCCCGCGCTTCAGGCCAATCTGAAACCCGGCTGGTTCGCTCCGGGAGTCTATCATACCGATTTCTTCAGCATGGACGCGCACGGCACACTGGTCGCGAGCATTATTGCCGCCCGTCGCGTCGAAGGGCAGGACGGGATGCAGGGTCTGGCTCCCGACTGCACGGTGTTGACCGCCGCGCAAGGCATACCGTTGCACAAGATATTCGGCTTCTACAAAGAGTACTTTTCCAGGAAAGACGCGACCATGGACGGCTACAAGAAGGAGCAAGCCGCGCATGAAGCTGAATTCAAGGCGTGGGGCGATGACTGGCTCGAATATGTCTTCGGCACCGTCTCCGAGGCGATCCGCTATATGGCCGATCACAACGTGCGCGTTATCAACATGAGCGAATTTTTAACCACCTCCGTCTTGGCCGACAAGCCTGAATTGAAGGCCCGCGTGGATGCCGCCTTCGCCTACGCGAAGCAGAAGGATGTGCTGATTGTGCTTGGCTCGGGAAACAGCGATAACCGCATCACCGAATATCCGGGAGATGCGGATTTCGTGATGATTGCCGGCGCGTCGACGCTGGCCGATCAACGCTGGAGCATGAAGGTCGATATGTACGGCTCCAAGATCGCGCAAGGAAGCTGCTACGGACCCCGTCTGAGTGTGCTTGCGCCAGTAGAAAACATTGTGGCCGCTAGCCCGCACGAAGAAGCCTACTACTCCTGGAAAGATACACCCATGGGCGCACAGAACGAGTCGTTTGAAGGTTCCTACACCGTTTTGCCGTGGGGCGCCACATCGTCCGCCGCTCCACAGGTGGCGGCTCTTGCAGCGTTGGTGCGCAGCCTTCGCCCCGATCTGACCGCGACCGCTGTTATCCACCTGATCGAGCAGGGCGCCGACCCCATCGGCGGTTCCGGCTTCCACGAAGAGACCGGCTACGGGCGCATCAATTTTCTGAAAACGCTGGAGTTGGCGCGTAAGCAACCGAGCGCGGTCACGCAGCCCTGACACGGGTTCCGCTCACTGCGCTTGAAAATCGGGTGACCCCACCTAATAAACAAGGTGCCTCAGGTCTCGTTTGTTGAGACCTGAGATTCCACCGCCGCTTGTTCGATCACTGCTTACGGCCTATGTATTCACCGCCGAAAACGCAAGCGGCCTATAATGAAGCATGGCGACTGTCCGGCAGACCATTCCGGCAGAGGGTTCAGGCGCGCCCGTTTCCCCCGCGCAGGAGGCAGAAGTTGCCGCCCCGGGGACGCAGGCCGGCCCCAGCGCGGATCGCTCCATCGGCGAGCGGTTCGAGGCGCTGCTTCGCCAGGTGCAGGCCAACCGGCCCAATGAAGATATCTCGTTGATTCGCAAGGCGTGGGAGTTCTGCGTCGCGCACCACAAGGGACAGACGCGCCTCAGCGGCGATCCCTACATTGTGCACCCGCTTGAAGTGGCCGAAGTGCTGGTGGAGATGAAGCTGGACGGGACGGCCATTGCGGCGGCGCTCTTGCACGATGCCGTGGAAGACACCAAGGCCACCAGCGAAGAGATCGCGGACAAATTCGGCGACCAGGTGGCGCACATTGTCGAGGGCGTAACCAAGATCGACAAGATCCAATTTGCCAACCGCGAGGACCGCCAGGCCGAGAACGTGCGCAAGATGCTGCTGGCCATGGTTTCCGATGTGAGGGTGGTGCTGATCAAGCTGGCCGACCGGCTGCACAACATGCGCACGCTGGAGCCCCTGAAGCCCGACCGGCAGGAAGCGATTGCGCGCGAGACGCTGGACATCTACGCTCCGCTGGCGCACCGGCTGGGCATGGGCAAGGTGCGCGGCGAGTTGGAGGACCTGGCCTTCCGCTACACCGATCCGGTGAGCTACGAGCAGGTGGCGGCGGCGGTGGAGGCGCGGCGCGTGGAGGGCGAGCAGTTCCTGCGCAGCGTGGAAGACACGCTGGTGGAACAACTGCGGGAGAACGGAATCCAGGCGCGTGTGGAGTGGCGCATCAAGCGGCTGTATTCCATCTACCAGAAGATCGAGCGGACCAAGGTTACGTTCGACCAGGTATACGATCTACTGGCCATCCGCGCGATCACGCAGGATGTGGCCTCGTGTTACGCGGTCTTCGGGCTGATTCACACGCTGTGGCGGCCGGTGCCGGGGCGGATCAAGGATTTTATCGCCATGCCGCGGGCCAACCGCTACCAGTCGCTGCACACGACGGTGATGAGCGCGGCCGGGCACCAGTTCGAAGTGCAGATTCGCACGGAAGAGATGCACCGCATTGCCGAGGAGGGCATTGCGGCGCACTGGAAGTACAAGGCGGGCGGCGGGGTTGTGACGGCGCGCGACGAGGAACGGTTGAACTGGATTCGCCAGCTTGTGGAGTGGCAAAAGGAGATGACGGATCCCAACGAGTTCCTTTCCAGCCTGAAGATGGACCTCTATCCCGACGAGGTGTACACCTTCACGCCGAAAGGGAAGGTGGTGGTGGTTCCGGCGGGGGCGACGCCCGTCGATTTTGCCTACACCATTCACACCGAAGTGGGCCACACCTGCGTGGGAGCCAAGATCAACGGGCGCATGGCGCCGCTGCGCACCAAACTGCGCACGGGCGACATCGTCGAGATCGTCACGCAGAAGGACCACAAGCCCAGCCGCGACTGGCTCACGTTCGTCAAGAGCCCGCGCGCGCGCAACAAGATCAAGCACTGGCTGAACGAGGACCAGCGGCGGCGCGCGGTGGAGATTGGCCGTAAGCTGCTGGATCGCGAGGCGCGCAAGTTCAAGGTGCCGATGGCGCAGATCGACGACCAGGATCTGGGGCGCATCGCGAACGAATTCGGCGTGGCCACGGCCGCAGACCTGCTGGCGACGCTGGGCCAGGGCAAGCACACCGCGCACCAGGTGTTGAGCAAGCTGGCTCCGGGCTTCTCCGCCCAGCCTGAAGCCGAGGCGGGCAAACCGGGCGAAGCGGGCATGACGGACGCGGTGCGCAAGCTGCACCTGGCGGGTTCGGATTCGCTGCAGGTGGAGGGGCAGAACGATCTGCTGGTCTATCGCGCGCGATGTTGCAACCCCATTCGCGGCGAGGAGATTGTGGGCTACGTGACGCGCGGCAAGGGCGTGGCGGTTCATGCGCGCAGTTGCCCCAATGTGCAGAACCTGCTCTATGAGAGCGACCGGCGCATCAACGTGGAATGGTCGCGCACGCCGGCCGGGGCCGCGGGGCAAGCGCAGCGTTATCCGGTAAAGATTACCGTCTACTGCGACGACCGCACCGGCATGTTGAAGGAATTGACCGCCGTGATTTCCGACGAGAACACCGACATTCGCGGCGTGGAACTGAGCCGCGACGAAGAAGGCGGAGCGGTGATCGAGTTTGTGGTGGAAGCCGAGGATGTGCGCCACCTGAACCGGATGGTCCTGGGCCTGCGCCGCGTGGAAGGCGTGCACAATGTGCAGCGGGCGCAGAAGGTGTAGAAGCAGCCAGTAGCCAATAGCCAGTAGCTCTTAGCTTGTTCAACGATCGTTCAAACTCCCACCAAAGGGCATTCTGAAGACTGCCAGGCACCGCAATCCTTCGATCCTGTCTCGGCCGCAATGCGCTTGCATGAGAAACGCAAAAGCTGGTCTGAACTGCTCAGACTCTCGCCGATTGACGTGCGAGGCTGGACTAGCGTGCAAGATTCCGCGCAACCGCACAGTACCTGGCTAAGGAGATCGCATGTCGTTCAAACTTTATGCCGCTGGCTACGCAATCGTAATCGTTGGACTGGTGTATGCCGCGCACCTGGTGCATATGCCCTCGCACTGGATTCTTGTGGGCGCGGTCGTGATGATCGGCATTGGGCTTCTGTCGGCCGTGAAGGCCACCCGCCAGAAAGACGCCGCCAGCTAATAAGGAGCACTGCCCAGGCGAGGCAGTTCGAATTCCCCTTGCCGGGCGTTACCATCGCTTTATGGCAGAGAACGGTGGCGACCGGAACGCTATTCTGCGCGGCGTCCACGTCATCGACGGCGGGCTGGCTACGGAGCTCGAATATCAGGGCGCGAACATTAACGGCCCGCTGTGGTCGGCGCATGTGCTCGAGGACGAACCGGAAAAACTGCTTGCTGTGCATCGCGCATACATTGAAGCGGGTGCGCAGTGCATCGCGACGTGCAGCTACCAGGTTTCGCGTTTGGGCTACGCCGAGGCAGGGCTGCCGCCCGAGCGCGCCGACGCGGCGCTGCTGCGGTCCGTCGAACTGGCTCGGCGGGTGGTTGCGGAGTTTCCGGGACGGCGCGTTCTCGTCGCCGGCTCGCTCGGGCCCTATGGGGCGGCGCTGCACAACGGCGGCGAGTACCACGGCAACTACGACTGCTCCTACGGCGATCTGGTCCGGTTTCACCGCGAGCGGATCGCGGTTTTCGCCGCAGCCACGGACAACCAGAGACCGGATTTGCTCGCGTTCGAAACGTTCCCTTCGCTCGAAGAGGCGCGCGCGGTGGGCGAGGCGCTTTCTCCCTGGCCGGAGCTGCGAGCCTGGTTCAGCTTCTCCTGTCGCGACGAAAAACACGTGTCGCACGGCGAAAAAGTGGCCGATTGCGCCTCGCTTGTTGCCTCATTCCCGCAGACGGTGGCCATCGGCGTGAACTGCGTACCGCCCAAGTGGATTCCATCGCTGATTGCGGAGTTGCGCGCTGCTTCCGACAAGCCGATCCTCGTCTATCCGAATTCGGGCGAAGGATGGGACTCAGCGCGGCGGTGCTGGACGGGGGCAACCGATCCGGAAGACTTTGGAGCGCACGCGGCGGAATGGTTCAAAGCGGGAGCGCAGATGGTGGGCGGCTGTTGCCGGACGCGGCCGGCGCATATTCGCGCGGTGGCGGAGGCGGCCGGAGAGATGGCCGCTGGTTGAGATCTATGTTTGCCCGCTCTTGCGCCGGAGACAACGAAATGCGGGTTCTTCGACTGCAACGATGGCACACTAAGGAATCCCGCGCGACGAAGAGCGTTAGACGAGAACCAGCGCGGCTTTGCCTTTGCGGGGCGGAATGAAGCGGCCGGCGCGGGAGGCGATGGCCAGCTTTTCGCGGCTGAGGAGCTTGCGGATCTGGCCGCGGGCATGGTCGGCCCATGGGCCGCGGTTGTCGAGCTTGACATAAGCTCGCCAGTGGCGCAGGGCGTGGCGGTTCTGGCCGGTGCGCTCGTAGGCCAGGGCCAGATTGTAATGGGCGTCGGCGTAGCGCGGGGAGAGCGTGACGGCCTTGACGTAGGCGGCAATGGATTCGTCGAGCCGCTCGAGCTCGTCGAGAACGTTGCCCAGGTCGAAATAGGCCAGGACGTAGCCGGGATCGGCCTCGGTGGCGCGGCGGTAGAGCTCCTCGGCGCGGTCAAACCGGCGCAGATGGAAATAGATGGTGCCCAGGTTGATGCAAGCGGCAGCGTACTGCGGGTCGATGGAGAGAATCTCTTCGTAGAGCGCGATGGCGCGCTGCTTTTCGCCGGCCTCTTCGGCCTGGACAGCAGCATGGAAGCGCTCCTGAAGGCCGCGGAGGCCGTGCGCGCCGGGAAGGCGCAGCGGAGCCAACCGCGCGGCGGCGGAAGCGAGATACGGACCGGCTGAGCGCTCGAAGTCGAAGAGCAACTGGCGGCGAATGGGATCGACCATGGCGCCGCTGTGGCGGAAGGCGAGGCGCGTTCCGGTGCGCACGACGCGCGCCTCAAGCAGCGGATTCGACATGCCGGCGACTGCTTTCATGGCCAAGATGGATTCACGGATGGATGCCGCGGGCACGTCGTCCTCGCGCAGCGAGCGCAAGGTGCGCAGCTGCCCGAGATCCTGAAAGCTATAGATCTCCTGTTGAGGGACCAGGCCGGCCCGTTCCCAGGCTTGCAACTGACGGGAACCGATCTGAAGGATCCGCAAAACGTCCTGACGGCGATAACTGGTCACGCTTGGATGCTCTCCCGGTGAAACCGCACGCTGCCGATATGTGAACCCAAGTTCCGCATTCCAGCGGATCAACCTAAATTCCCGGCCGATACCCTGGCCCCTGCGCTCAGAACCGTTACGGAGGAATCGCTCTTGCAGCGATTATGCCAAGAGTCAGCGTGGATAAACGGGGCGGAAACGACGCCGCAACAAAAAACTCGTGGATAACGAGTGTCTGATTTGGTTCGCGCGGCTTAAGCCGAGAGGGATTGCCGAGGAGCGGCACTTTGAGGCGTGGATTTCACGGCAAAGGCAGGGAGAGAGCCGGGGCAGGCGGAAGGCGAGAGCCTGCCGCCGAGGGTGGCGCGCGCAGAAATGGTTGGCCATCATGGGGTTGCGCCACTACCGGAAAGTTGTATATAGATGCGCCGCCGGGGCGATGATTCAGGTTGCAGCTATGTCCTACGATTTTCATAGCTCCTGGAAACTCGCATATGCCAGGCTTGTCGTCAAGTGTGTGCAGCGACGTAGAGGCACCCGTCCCCGTGCGGGATCCAACCTTCTGCTTCGCCTTGGGCCATTCGCCCCGGCTGGTGTCGGTCGGCGGCGATGTGGAAGGTGTGCTCGGCTTCATTCGCGGGGCGTTCCTCGCCTCGAAGGTACATCTGAAGGATCTCATCCACCGGGAAGACGCGGGCGTTGCCGAATCCCTCTTTTCAGCCGATCTTAAGGATCGAAGCGGCGTCTTTAACATCCGCGTGCGCCACGCCGACGGGCGTATCCGCTGCGTCAAAGGCCAGTACACCAAGAAGCCGGGCCGCGCCGCGGACGAAGTGCTTCTTGACCTGATTCTGGAGGATGCGCGGAAGGTGCGAGAACCCGGCGACGGTCTTTTGGTAAGAAATTTCAAGACGCTCATCGAGCAAACCGGGGACTATGTCTACATTAAGAACCGCAACCATGTGTTCCTGGCCGCGAGCCGTGCCGTGCCGAACCTGACCGATACGGCAAAGGATCCTTCCGAACTGGTGGGTAAGACCGATTACGACATTCACCCGGAGGAAATTGCCGACATCGCTTATCGGCTGGAGGCTGAGGCCATCGTCGAGGGCCAGCGCGTGAATGAGATCCAGCAACTGGTGGCGCAGGGCGGGTCGAAGTGCTGGATCGATAACCGGAAATACCCGATCAACGGGCCGGACGGCGAGATCATCGGCATCTTCGGCGTGGCGCCCGACGTCACAGAGCACGTCGAGGCGGAGGTCCGGTTGCGCGAGACCGATGAATGGCTGCGCGACGCGCAGGAGATCGCGGGACTGAGCAACTACGCCCTCGATATTCCGAACAAAATCTGGCACATCTCACCTGAGCTCGAGCAACTGCTGGGGATCGATGCTGCATACGGGCGTGAACTTGAAAAGATATGGCCGCTGATCCATCCGGACGATCACGCGGAAATGGCTGAACATTTCAAGGGCTACTTTACGGGCGAGCGCACTCACTTCGACAGCGAATACCGGATCCTTCGCCACACAGACGGCGCGATGCGCTGGGTGCATACCTTCGGACGGCTGAAGGTAGACAGCCAGGGAAAGGCGCTGGAGCTCCGCGGCACCGTTCAGGACATTACGGAACGGAAACTGACCGAGGCGGCATTACGCGAGAGCGAGGAGACCTTGCGGGAGGCGCAACGGATCGCCGGCCTGGGCAGCTATCGGTTAAATGTCGACGCTGGACAGTGGACCAGTTCGGATGTCCTGGACCAGATATTTGGAATCGATAAGGAATATGAGCACACCGTCGAGGGATGGGTCGCCCTGCTCCATCCCGACGATCGCCAGGCCATGAGCGACTATTTCCGACATGAGGTTTTGGGCCAGGGCAGGCTTTTCGACAAGGAATACCGCATCCTTCGCCGCAGCGACGGAGTGGAGCGATGGGTGCATGGCATCGGCCGGCTGACCTTCGGCGCCGACGGGCGGCCGGCGACGATGCATGGCACCATTCAGGACATTACGGAACGGAAACTGGCCGAGGCAGGGCTGCGCGAGAGCAAGGAACTGCTGCAACTGTTCATCGAACACGCGCCTGTTTCCCTGGCCATGCTCGATCGCGAAATGCGTTATGTGGCGGTGAGCCGGCAATGGCTGGAGATTCACGATCTCAACGGCCGCGAGTTGATCGGGCACTCTCATTATGAGATTTTTCCTACCGTCCCGGAGAGCTGGAAGGAGCAACATTGCCGTGCCTTGGCCGGTGAGGTGATAACGGCCGGGGAAGCCACCCTTCAAAAACCAGACGGGGGCCTCCAGTGGCTACGCAGGGAGATTCGCCCCTGGGTTGCCGGCGATGGTCAAATCGGAGGGATCATCATCTTCTCCGAGGACATCACCGAACGCAAGAAGTCGGAAGCAGCTCTTCGCGAGAACAAGGAACTGCTGCAACTGTTTGTCGAGCACGCGCCCGTCGCTCTGGCCATGTTCGACCGCGAAATGCGCTACGTGGCCGTGAGCAAGCAATGGCTGAAGAACCTGAACCTTGTGGGCCAGGAGGTTCTGGGGCGATCGCATTACGACGTAATAACCAGTATCCCGGAAACGTGGAAACTTGAGCATCGCCGTGCGCTGGCGGGCGAAACGATACGGGTCGACGAGGACCGGATCGAGCATGCTGACGGCAAGGTGGACTGGCTACACAGGGAGATTCTTCCCTGGCGGGCTAGCGATGGCTCGATCGGCGGAATCGTGGTGCTGGTCGAGGATATTACACAACGGAAGCAGACGGAAGAGCGGCTGCGCCTGGCCGCCACGGTCTTCACCGGCGCGCGCGAAGGCATCACGATCACCGATCGTTCGGGGACGATTCTGGAGGTGAATGAAGCCTTTGCGCGCATTACCGGCTACACACATGACGAGGTGCTGGGGCGCAATCCGCGCCTGCTGCAATCCGGGCTGCAGAGCAAGGAGTTCTACCGGAACATGTGGGACTCTCTCCTCCGGAGCGGTCATTGGTCGGGTGAGATCTGGAACCGGACCAAGAGCGGGGACATCTACGCTGAAGTCCTCCACATCAACGCCATCCGCGATGCCAACGGCAAGGTGGAGCAGTATGTGGGGATGTTCACGGACATCACGGAGATCAAGGAGCAAGAGCAGAAACTTGAGCGTATTACGCATTACGATGCGCTGAGCGGCCTTCCGAACCGGACGCTGCTCGCGGACCGGCTGCGCCAAGCCATGGCCCATGCGCACCGGAGCAAGCGCTTGCTGGCCGTGGCCTACTTTGACATCGATGGATTCAAGTCAATAAACGATGGTTACGGCCACTCAACCGGCGACGCGCTGCTGGCGGCACTGGCTTTGCGGATGAAGCGCGCCTTGCGGGAAGGCGATACGTTGGCCCGGCTGGGCGGAGACGAGTTTGCCGCCGTGATCCTGGATCTGGACAACATCGAGGCATGTGTGCCGACATTGAACCGCCTGCTGGCGGCGGCAGCCGAAGAGGCCCAGATTGGTGAAGTGATGCTGCGGGTGTCGGCCAGCGCGGGCGTTGCCTTCTATCCGCAGGCTGCGGATGTGGACGCGGATGTGCTGCTGCGCCAAGCCGGTCAGGCAATGTACCAAGCCAAACTGGAGGGACGCAGCTGCTTCAGCGTCTACGATCCCAGCCAGGATCTGTTGGTCCGCGACCGCAACGAGAACATCGAGCACATCCGCCGGGCGTTGACAGCGGGGCAGTTTGTGCTTTACTACCAGCCCAAAGTGAATATGCGCAGCGGCAAGGTGGTGGGGGCCGAAGCGCTGATCCGCTGGCAACATCCGGAACGCGGACTGCTGCCGCCGGGCATGTTTCTTCCCGTCATTGAAGACCACCCTCTGGCCGTCGAGCTGGGCGATTGGGTGATCGAGAGCGCACTGACGCAGATGGAATCGTGGCAGGCGGAGGGTTTTGAACTGCCGGTGAGCGTGAATGTGAGCGCGATCGATCTGCAGCAGCCGGATTTTGCCGATCGCCTGCGCGCCCGGCTCGCGGCGCATCCGCATGTGAAACCCTCGAGCCTGGAACTGGAGGTGCTGGAAACCAGCGCGATGCAGGATGTGGTGCGAGCCTCGCAGGTGCTCACAGCCTGCCGCGAGATCGGGGTATCGATCAGCCTGGACGATTTCGGCACCGGCTATTCGTCGCTGATCTATCTGAAGCGCTTGCCCGCAAATGTACTGAAGATTGACCAGAGCTTCGTGCTCGACATGCTGGAGGAGCCGGAGAACCTGACCATCCTTGAGGGAGTGTTGGGGCTGGCCGCCGCCTTCCGCAGGCAGGTGATCGCGGAGGGGGTGGAAACCACGGAACACGGATTGATGCTGCTGCAAATGGGCTGCGACTTTGCCCAGGGTTATGGCATCGCCGCGGCGATGCCGGCGCGCGAATTGCGCGCCTGGACAGCCGCGTGGCGGCCCGATCCGCGCTGGGCCGATGTGCCTGTGCTGCGCCCGGATAACCAGTCCGTGCTCTACGCCACCGTGGAACATCATGCCTGGCTGGGAGCCTTTGAGGCCTGCCTCCAGGGCAAGCGCGCTACGCCGCCGCCACTCGATGCCAGCCAATGCCGGGTTGGCGCGTGGCTGGAGGGCGAAAAGAATTCCGCGCACGGTATGCTCGCGCCGATTCAGGCCATTGAAACACTCCATCAGCGCCTCCATGTGTTGGCGGCGGAGATTTTCCGGTCGCACAGGGATGGCGGGAGCACACAGAGATTGCTCCAATTGCGCCAGCTCCACTACCTGCAGGACAAGTGCCTGAAGCGCCTGAGGATCTTTGCCTGATTTTTCTGCCCGCAGAAAAAAGATGCTGTTTCACGAGGCCGGGCCGCACCACGGCGGTTCCCCTGTAACGATGAGCCATTTCAGACAGAATTCAGGGTGGCTTTTTCTTGATGAAAAAGCCACTTAGCGATTGTGCCCTGGTCTACACCTGCAGGAGGCCCGCTATAGCTCTATGTGCAGGCGCGCTCCGGGCGAGGTGGTTGAAGATGGATGCGCGAGGCGGCTGTATCCGTACGCGCTTTGGTTGCGCATTAACGATGGACGGCCGCAGTATCGGCGTGGGCCTCTTCCGGCATGGGCTGCGGTTCGCGCAGCGTGAGCACGGGGCAGCGCGCATGAGCGAGCACGCGGTAGACGGTGCGGTCGCGCGTGAGGTTCTCAAAGGCCGAGCGCTGCGTTGCGCCAAGTACGATCAGGCCGGCATGGCGCTCCGACGCCAGAGCCAGGATCTCGATGGACGGATTGCCGTGCGCGATGACCGGCTCGACGGCGGAGCAGCAGCGAGCGCCGGTTTGCGCGGCCAGGATGCGCAGCTCAACCATGGCAGCCGAGTCCTGCCCGGTAGGCATGCCTTTGCGCTCCATCACGTCAATGGGTGGAAGCACGTGGAGCAGAATCAGCTTTGCATTTTGGGTGGCGGCGACCTGGCAGGCAAGCGCCGCGCTCGGGCGAGAGGTCTCTCGAAGTGTGGTGGCATGGAGGACGACGCGTTCCTCGCCCTTATCCACCGGGAGATGAGCCTCGGGTCCCACGGTAATGACCGGGAGGTTGACCGAGCGCAGCACTTGTTCTGCCACGGAGCCAATGAGCAGCTTGCCCAGCTTGCTCCGGCTTCGTGTCCCGAGCAGCACGCGGTCCACGTGAAATTGGCGGACGACGGCTGCAATTTGATATGTGGGGTGGCCCTCGCGCACCAGCGCGTCGCACGGGATGCCGCGCCGGACGGCCACTTCACACCATGGCCGCAGCATCTGTTCGGCGGTCTCCAAAGCGCCCACAGTGTCATAGTACGGCATTCCGGAGGCGTCGGCACTGATGGCTGCGACGGAAGAGAGGACATGCAGGAGGATGAGCCGAGCCCCGGTTTCACCCGCCTGTTCCAAGGCGAACGGCATGAGGTGGCCGAGGTCGCTCAAGTCCGTGGCGACGAGGACGATGGCTGGATGCGTCCAGCGGCCGATATCGGAATCCCGCATGGCGAACACCTCATACCGGAAAGCGTGTCACCGACCGGAGGCCGAAGATGTGCTAAGCAGCACCACGGAATGTGATTTAGATCACTGCGGGGTAACCATTTGCGTAGCCGCCCGCGAGACTGCGAAGCAATAGAATCAGGGCATGGTGCTTGCCGTGCTGACCATCTCCGACCGCTGTTCTGAAGGCCTGCAGACCGATACTGCAGGACCGGCGGTTGCCGCCATGCTCCGGCGCGAGTGGCCTCAGGCTGAAATCCGCACGGCGCTGCTGAGGGACGATGAGGATGCGATTGCGGCGGTGCTTGAGGAACTCGCCCGGCAGGGCGCGGCGCTTGTGCTGACCGTGGGCGGCACGGGGCTGGGTCCGCGCGACCGAACGCCAGAGGCCACGCGGCGGGCGATCGACCGCGAAGCACCGGGGCTGGCGGAGGCGATGCGCGCTCAGGGCGCGGAGCGCAATCCCTATGCATGGCTTTCGCGCGGCGTGGCGGGACTGCGGGGCGCCACGCTGGTGGTGAATCTGCCGGGCAGCCAACGCGGCGCCGAAGAGAGCCTGGCGACGATACTGGCGCTGCTGCGCCATGGGCTGGAGGTCGCTGCCGGATCGCAGAGTCATCCGTAGCGGCGGCGCGGCCGTTTCTGGATGGAAAGATCAACGTGGGCGTGAACACGATGATTGCGAGCGGCTGGACGGGGCAGACCGTGGAGAACTTCGCGGCTGCGGGCGTCTTTGGGCCGGGGCTCGTGGGTCTGGGAAGTAATGGATTGGTTCCTGCGAATCCCGTCAGCGAAGTTGTGGGCGTGAGGATTCCCTCGTACGCGAGCGTGAACGGGACGTATCGCTTCGGGGTGAAGGCGGAGCGGTAGGTGTGGCCGAAGCGCACGCGCGCCGATGCGATTTCGGTTGATTGAGTGCAATTCCAGAAGCGGCGTGCCCATTTCGCATCGAAAAAGCAACCGCAGGTCCTTCGACTCGTTTTGGTGCAAGAAGCGCACCAAAACTCGCTCAGGATGACAGCGGTGTTTGCATTGCGAGCTTCAGAGACAGGCCACTAGCGGTTGTGCTCGTGCGGATGTTAGTGCGAGTGGTCGTGCTCGGCGTCGAGCGAGGGCACGGTCATCACCAGGCGGCCATGCTGCACACCCTTGAGGCCGATGAGAAGGTCGGCAAAGTGCTGGACGCGGGCGGCCTTGCCGTGGACGATCAACACTTCGAGGCAGGAATCATGGTCCAGATGCGCGTGACTCGTAGAGACAACCAGGTCGTGGTGCTCGTGCTGCGCCTCGGTCAGCTTTTCGGTGATCCCGAAGGCGTGATGGTTGTAAATGAGGGTGACGGTGCCGACGACGGTCGCATCGGGCGCGGCGGTCTGCTCGCGCACCAGCCGGTCGCGGATGAGGTCGCGAAAGGCTTCGGAGCGGTTGGTATATCCGCTCTTCTCGATGGAATGGTCGAACCGCTTCAACAGCTCGGAATCGAGGGCAATGCCGATTCTGCTTAATTCACCCATGCGCGCACCTGCCTGATGGGAAACGAGCGGAGCTAGCGGAGTTGGAGGCGTTCGCGGAGCTAGCCCTGCGCCTTTCCGGGGTCGGTAATATACCCCATCCTAAATCGAAGCAACAGAATAGATGGAAATCTTACGCCCGCTCAAGCGGGCTGTCGGCGCGGGGCTTGATTGCTTTCCCCAGGCTCACGCCTGGGACTACCCTCTCACGCCCGCTACGCGGGCTTTGTTCCCACGAAGCATCTCTCAATAGCTCCCCAAAACCTGGATTTTGGATCGGTTCTTGCACGTTTGAGGCGGCGATTCAAGCTACTGCGGCGTGATGAGGTGATGCGCGATGGCGAAGAGAGCCAGTTCGAGGCGCGTGGAGACGCCGGTTTTGTCGAAGATGTTGGAGAGATGGCGCTTGACGGTCTCTTCACTGAGCGTGAATTGCTTGGCAATGTCGCGGTTGCTGCAACCCTCGACGATGCAGCCCACCACCTCAAGCTCGCGCGGCGTAAGGCCGTAGGTCTTGCGCTGGGGCACGGCGGCCTGCTGCATGAGCTCGTGAAGAGCGGAGACGAGATTGACGACGCGCTTGCCGCCGATCCAGTAGTCGCCGGTATAGACGGTGCGGATAGCAGTTTGCAGGTGGCTGGCGAGGGCGTCTTTGTGGACGATGCCGCGAGCGCCGATCTGCAGGGCCTCGATGATCTGTTGCGTGGTGATGGTTGAGGTAAGGAGCAGGATCTTGGCGGTGGATGGGCCGCTCATGATGGCGCGCATGGCCTCAAGGCCGGGCAGGCGCGGCATGGACACGTCAAGGAGCAGAACGTCGGGTTGGAGTTCGAGGGTCTGAGTGATGGCTTCGTCCCCGTCGGCGGCATCGCCGACCACTTCAAAGCCATCATTTTCCGTAAGCATGTTGCGTACGCCGATGCGGACGACGGGGTGGTCATCCGCGAGCACAATTCGTATGGGTCGTTCCATGTTTGCTACTCGCCTCCGCGAGGCCCGGCCCATGCGCAGGAGACGCGATGGTTCAGGCAGGCAATTCAGCATCCAGCATACGCTCCAATCCGCGGACAGCGGCACGCAAATCGCGGAGGAGGGCGGCGCTGTTATCCAAATGGTTATCCTCCGACTCGAGCAGCGCGCCGAGACGCGCGGTCTGGAGGGCGCCGGCCATGCCGCAGGCGCCCTTGATGGCGTGGCCGATGCGGCGAATTTCAGCGGCGTCGCCTTTGGCGATTGCGGCGTCGAGGGCATCCATGCGCCGGGCAAGATCGACGATGACTGCGGAATAGATTTGCCGCACCGCGGACTCGGGCATGACCTTGCGCAACTGGGCGAGGACCTCAGCGCTGACGACGGGCGCATTGGGATCGAGCAAGGGGGAAGGGGCTCCGGTTTTGTGCTCGCGCAGCAGCCTGTGGAGCGCATCGACATCGAAAGGCTTGAGCAGGAAACCATCCGCCGCAGCGGCTATTTCAGGCGGAGGTTCGCTGCCGCTGACGACATAGATGAGGGCCTTGGCGCGGGCGCGGAGCTCCGCGATCAATTCAACGCCGCTCAGGCCGGGCATCTGCGCGTCCATGAGGATCACGCCCGGCCGGAAGGTTGGGGTGGCGCCAAGCATTTCCAGCGATCCGGCTCCGCTGACGGCGGTGTGGACGGTATAACCGCTCATGGTGAGAATCGTGGCTGTGACCTCGCGGCTGACCAAGTCGTCGTCAATGAGCAAAACGACGGGCAGCTTGCGTTGTGCGGAGCGGTCGAACATAGGTCTAGTGTGCATCTCCGGCGCCATGGAGGAGCAAGAATTTCGTGAGGGGCAGTTATCCGCATGGTTCGGACGCGGACAGCAAGGTTCCCCCAAAAAATGGCGACCCTTGGGGTGGGTTGAATAAAAAAGCCGAACCGCAAATGAGACCCGTTAGTGCGCGCCGTCAGCGGGAGCGGGCAACTCCAAGGCCGCGGGAGAAGGCAGATCCTGGCCATTCTGCCATCTGCGGAACGCCTCCTGAAACTGGAAACCGCGCCGCTGCCACCGTTCGATCTCCAAGTCGTAGCGGACGGTGACGTTGTTGAGCCAATAGGGGCGATTCTCGGCGAGCCACACCTGGCTATATTCGCTCTTCACGGCCGAATAGGCGTCGCGCAGGTCCTGGCAGCGGCCGTTGCCGCCGCTGATCTCGTTCATCAGATTGTTTTGTGCCGAGGTTTGCGTCTTGTCGTGCTGCCGGGTCACAGCGAGCGCGTATGCCGCGGCGATCTCCTGGGCAAGCTCAAATTTGAGGCCGATGAGATCGAGACGGCGCGCGCCCAGGTCCATGGCGGCGAGCGCATCGGGCTCGGCAAGGTTTGGATTGTCGCGGCGCGCCTGGTCAAGCAACACGATGGCCTGTTCCGCGTGGAGACGCAAATCCCGCACCTGAGGCAGCAGCTTTGCCGATACGCTCTGGCCCTGCGCGGTCCAGGGATCGAGCCAGAACAGCGCATCGCTGGTCATGCCGGTATTGGCGTTGGCGATGGCTTCCTGCGCGGCCATCAGCTCCTTTTCGGCTGAATTGACCTTGCCGCTCGGGTCGAGATGAAAGACCTGGCCGTAGGCGTCCTGGTAATCGGCGATGGAGCTCGGGCCGGGCTGCCACGCGGCTACCGCGCCAAAGAGCACGCCGTACCAATCCATGTTGAAGAGGCCCTCGCCATCGTCGTTCCAAACGGTGGTGAGCGCGCCGGTGGATCCCAGCCGCTGGCCGTCGCGAATGAAGCCCTGAATGTTCCAAAGCGCGGTCCGGGCAACGGGAAAGACCTCATTCCAGTTGGAGTCGCCGGGTGCGACCCACGTTTCAATGCCGTTTTTTGCGAAGGGCTCGATGAGCTTGTCGAAGCTCGTCTGGTCCGAATAGTCCCAGGGCACGGCAATCATGTCCTTGGGCAGACCGGCGACCGCGCCGGGGTTGGCGTCGCCGATGTCGCCCCAGAAGAGCAGGCGGCGATTGAGCGGCGCCAGCGTGTCGTGAATCTGGTTGAGGAAGGCAACGTAGACCGGCCCGTAACCTTGCTGCGCGACTGCATCGTGCGTTCGGCCCAGGCCCAGGTCCCAGGTTTCGTCGGCGCCGATGTGGATGAAGGGCGACGGGAACTCCGCGGCAATCTGCGTGAACCAATCCTTGATGAGCGGCAGCGTACCGGGTTGACCGGGCGCGAGCACGTAGCCGTGCGGAGTTTCCGCCTCATCCTGGTAGAGCTCCCACTTGAGCACACCGTGCAGATGGCCGAAGGCCTCCTGCTCGGGCACGATGGTGACGTGATACTGGCGGGCGTACGCGACCAGCTCCGCGGCCTGCGCCGGAGTGAGCGAGCCGCCGGGAGGCGCTGCCAGCGGATGATCGGGATAGAGAAGTGTGTGCTCGAAGTAGGGAGAGTAGATGTTGATTTTGAAAGAGGCGAAGACGCGAATCTGGCGCTTCTGAAAGTCGAGCGTGGGGAACGGGCCGCGGGAGAGATCGTCGTGGATGCCGCGGAAGCGCATGGCCGGCCAGTCGCGCACCGTGCCGGTGGGAAGCACGCGCGGCGCTCCGGGCAGCGGCAGTAACTGTTTGAAGGTCTGCACGCCGTAAAAGATGCCCGAGCCGGTTGTGCCCACGATGGTTGCCTCGCGCGGCTCGACGACCAGCACGTATCCTTCCGATTCCATGACCGGATCGAAGGAGAGTTTGTTTCGCGCCAGGATGGATTTCGCGGCGGCGGAACCGGTGCGGAGAAGCGTGACGCGATAAGGCGGTTGCGCGGCGTGGGATTCATCGCCGGCCGGCGGGATGCGCTTGAGCGCCTCCTCCAAATCGCGCGCGGCAAATTCGTCTTCCGCTTCATGGCCGGGGACGGTGACGAGAATTCTGGCGGGCAGGCCGGCGGCTTGCCCAAAATGCGCCTCGCGCGGCGCGGGAAGCAGAGCAGGCTTCGTCTGCGCGGCTCCCAGAGCGGAACCGGCAATAATCGCAGCGAGGGCCACGCGCGGCAGAGAGAATGAAGTCAATCGAGAGAAACTCTGCATCTACTACCGCCTTCGGCTCGATATCATCGAGTTCCAGTATGCGATGCGACCATTGTAGACTCCACCACAGCTTTCGAGAGGTTGCGCGGACGGTCGACGTCGACGCCGTGCTCAAGCGCCATGAAGTAGGCGAAGAGTTGCAGCGGAACGACTTCGAGGATGGGGAGAAGATACTCGGAGACCGCCGGGGCGGAGATGCAGTCGCTGACGAGAGCGGGAACCTGCGCGTCGCCGGCGTTGGCGAGGGCGATGACACGCGCGCCCTGGGCTTTCATGTCGGCAAGCAGTTGCAGCGTTTTTTCGTAGCGCAGGACGGAGGCCTCGAGCGCGCGATCGACGGTGGCCAGCACAACGAGAGGCACGCGGTCGCTGACCAGCGCGTTGGGACCGTGCTTGAGCTCGCCCGCCGGATACCCTTCAGCGTGAACGTACGAGGCTTCTTTCAATTTCAACGCGCCTTCGCGTGCGATGGCGTAGTGGATGCCGCAGCCGAGATAGAGGAAGGTAGCAGCGGATGAGTATTTGCGCGCGAGGGCAGCGGTCTGGTCGCGCCACGAGTCGAGTTGCGCTTCGAGCAGGGCGGGCAGGGCGAGTAATTCGTCGATGTGCGCGGCGAGCGTAGCCGAGTCCATGCGGCCGAGGCGCGCGCCCTCGTAGAGCGCCAGCAGGTAGAGCATGGCCAACTGGCAGGAGAAGCTCTTGGTGGCTGGGATGGCTTTTTCAACGCCTGCGGCCAAGGGCATGGAGACATCGGCCTCGGTGGCCATGGTGGACGCAGCGGCGTTGGTGATCGCGAGCGTCTTGTGGTCCTGGCGGCGCGCCTCGGCGAGCGCGGCCAGCGTGTCGCTGGTTTCGCCCGACTGCGAGAGGACGAGAACGCTGGGATGGCGGAGGTCGATGTAATCAGGGCCGCCGCGGCAACTGTACTCGCTGGCGTACTCCACGTCGACGGCCAGGCCGCAAAGATCTTCGAGGAGAATTTCGCCGTAGAGGCCGCTGTGGCGGCTGGAGCCGCTGGCGGCGATGAGAATTTCTCCGGCTATGTTGGGCCAGCTTGCGAGAGCTGCGGCAACGTCCGGCTTTAGGGCGCGTCCGGCGAGATAGAGGTTGATCGTACGCCGCAAAGCCTGGGGCTGCTCGTAGATCTCGCGCAACATCTCGTGGGCAAAGGTGGGCATGGCTTTTCTTTCCGCGACGGGCGCGCGCGGTGGGAGATTCAGGCTCCAGATTTCATGATAGCCGCCGCGCTCATCTTGCGTTGGACAAGAGTCCCATTTCTAAACTGACGGTAACCTGTGGTACGCTGTGCACTATTCCATTCCACAGGTCAATGCCCCTGATTCCGAACCGGAGGTGCTGTTTTGAGATGCACCCAATGGCCATTTCGCCCGCTGCACATGACTAATGACGGTGAGGACAGCCGCGACCGGCTCCACCTGGAGGGACTGACAGGACCAGGTATTATCTCAAATTACTATCTAGCGGCATTTCAATCGGAAATATCCAACAGCATCGACCGGCCGACGACTCTCATTGAATTCACGCCATCGGGCGAACCAATCCGAACCGATTCACCGCTCCTGAGGTACAACTTTCATCCAGCATGTCTCCTTTTTCGCAAATTCAATTCATGTGATTTATCCTTGGGAGCGCTCAATGATGGGTGCGGCCCATGCATCGACTCCGACGCTCACCACGCCCGCCTCTTTTATGGCCAAACTCGAGCGCAAATCGATGAGCATCTTCCTTCCGCCGTAAATGACATTCAAGATCCCTTCTTCAAAATCTACGAAAGTAAGCCCACCTGCAGTTTTGAGCGTCTCACCATCGACAATCGGACATTCCTTACTTATGACTGCCCTTGGCTGGGCATGCGCGAGTGCCTATTTCCCATCTATGTCGAGGATCGTGTCGTGGGAGTACTGTTCGATGGGCAGATCGTTCTTCGGGAAAAGGTGGACTTCATTCAAGGCCGCATTCACAGTCTTGTTGAAACCATTCCAGATTATTTCAAGCAGCACCCCGATCAGCAGCACTCCGAAACTTCACCGCAGACCCGGGTCAACGAGATATTGGCAGCTCATGACCAATGGATGAAGGAAAACCAAAAGCGGGTAATGACAGAGGATGTGTATAAGGCTCACCTGAAAAAGATCTGCCAGGAAATCACAAGACTCGAAGACCGCTTAGAAGAGGAACTGACGCACCAGCGCCGGCAATACATCAACGAACACGTCGGGGTTCACATCGAGCAGTTTCGAAATAAGCTGCCACAGAAGCAGGTGAGCGGGCGAGAGGCGTTGGACACACTTTGGCGGGATGTGGAGGATGTGCTCTCCGGTCTGGCAACGGACTTCTCCTTCAGATATATGGCCGTTTTTAGTATTCCCAACCCGACTACCGAGCCGGCTTCCCGATTGCAGATTGTGGCGCGGACTGATGATTTGCCCGAACCTTTCGCTGACCCGGGGGACAAGAATGCTTATCTGGATATAGGCGCACTCCCGGACGGGAAGAACCATGGTTTTATCTACACGTCCACTGATCACTATGCTGAACTTCAGAAGTCCCTTGGCGGGGTCGCTCTTGATGCGCTCGGCAACTTCTTTCTTGTTTCCGTCGGCGTGCCCCTGCACCCTCTGAGCTCCATCGCGATTCTCGTTGGCTGCACGGACACCAACCCTTGCTCAGCGAAGGAAAACTGGCCGCACGAGGACCTGGATCGAACTCTGCAGTCCTTCTATACGCTGGTTGTCTCATCGCTCTCGGCGATTCTGGCCGCCACGTCAGAGCAAGACATAGACAAACGTTTGAGGATACTGCGCCATGAGGTTGGCCAGTTAACTACCGGCATAGACGCACTTCGCGTCATTTATATGAATAATCCAGAAGCTGTTCGTGGTCTAACGGATAAGAAGGCCAGCGATCTTAGCCGCGATCTCGACGCCTTTCGTAGACTCATTTATTTGATCTTCGAAAGTGTGAAATACTCTATCGACGAACTTCCGAAGATCAGCCCGGATCATTTTCTTGCATTTCGCGAGTTACTCTTCAAGTGGAAAGATATTTACCGCCTTGAAGCCAAGATGAAATGCCTTGAATTCTACTTGCCTGAGATTGTCAAAGACGACCCGGAACGTCCACACGTTTATGGCGACCAATACCTGATTGAACAGCTAGTCTACAATCTGGTTAACAATGCCGTCAAGTATTGCCATCGCGGGACCAGAATCCATCTCGATTGCGCAATCGACCAGGGTGACCGGTCAATGCCGCATTTGCTCACGGTGACAAATTATGGCGTACATATGCCAATGGAAGAATATGTTTACGAATTATTTCAAAGAGGAACCGATGCTCCAGATGACGGTCTCGGGGTTGGATTATGGCTGGCAAAAAAGATCGCCCTTGCTCACGGGGGAAGCATCCGGCATACCTCAACACTCGTCTCCCGGTTTAATCTCCCGCTGATGGAGCCGTATCTGAGGCAATTCACCAGTTATACAGACCCCGTAATTCGCGATCAGGTTCAAGAGGAACTCGACCGGCTCAGGTCAAGCGGGGAATGCGATGCTGTTTTGACATCCGGGTCGAGTGACAATCGATATAACCCTTTTGTTTACGAAGTCTTGAATAATATTTCTCAGCCCACGTATCGCGTCAGGATACACGTCACGATTCCACGAGCGCCCAAAAGGGGGACCACCAAATGACAATTCTTTTTCTTGAAGACAGAGGCTCTGTCTCCGTGTCCATAACCGAAATGCTGGAACAGAAGGGATACGACGTCCTATCCGCCTATAACATCAACGATGCTCAGAGCGTATGGGAGGCCAGGGGAAAAGTGCCGATCGATTGTCTGATCATCGACTTGAACATGCCCGCCGACGGCCTCAGTGTCGATGAGCAGAAGCTGACAAAAGGTGGTCTGCTAACGGGCTGGATCTGGCTGCAAGAACATGTTTTCAAGGAACAGCCACAAATGAAGGCGAAAACGGTGATCTTTAGTGAGTATCTCAACGTCTTTCGGACTAACATTACTGAAAGTGAATACGTGGGAGTGATCACCATACCAAAGAGCGCAGCGTATAGCCCCGTAGAGAAGCTCTTGAAATGCGTTCACGCGATTTGTGCAAGGACGAAGAATGAAGGCCTGCCCTATGAGGAGCAAGCATGAGAAGGGCAGAAGGGGTTGTTTTGATTGCGATTCTGTTGGTGATTTCAGCGGCCATGCTTGTGCTTGTTGCCGTGGAAACGGTCAACTGCGTGAAAAGGTTTCAAAGTAGCGTTTTGATTCAGAAAGACGTTGAAGAAATCTTACATCCTCGATCGGGCAGCGAAAAGCCAAGTCTTCCGGATGCATCTCAGAGATACCTCGCAGATTTGGCGGCGATTCAAAAAGATAGCCAGGATTCGGGCACAGCATCATTTCTTTACACATTGACAATGTTTGCAGTGGTCTTGGTCAGCGGCTTTCTTTACAAGGACGCGGTTGCCAAGCTTAACGCAGCACAAGGCCTGATTGATGAGCATCGTAGGTCGGTGAGTCAGACACAAGCTGCTGCATTGAGTCTGGCTGTTGCGGAGGGGCTCGCGGTTCAGATCGGAAAGCAAGGAACTGTTGCTTTAACCAGTGTCGCGCCGGTCATGAGAGATTGCATCAAGGACATCGACAATAGCCTGCAGAATTTGAGGCGCAATAGAGGAGCAATCTCTCCAGTGCTCTATGATGGCCTGAGAAATGGCGTTGGCCGTGTTAGAACCTGTTTGTCGAACATTCCCCGTGACGGAGGGGCAGCGGAAGTCAAAGATATTTTGGACAAGGTCAAAGACCTTTGTGACCTTCTGAATTCAAGGGAGTTTTCTAAGGCTTGTAGGCGTGATTTTGGGCGGCACGACGAAGGTTGAAGATTAGCCGGGCACCGGGCACCCATCGATTTTCAGAACTGGAAAAACACGCACAGGATCACCCAGAAACAGCAAGGGCGCCCGCAACTGCGGACGCCCCCGTTGTTTCGGGTTGAACTGCGGTTACTTGCTGCCGCCCTGTGCGCCGAGCTTTTCTTCGAGCGCGGCCTGCGCGGCGGCGAGGCGCGCCGTGAGCAGGCGGAAGGGTGAGCAGGAGACGTAGTTGAGATCGATCCTGTGGCAGAACTTGACGGACTCCGGATCGCCGCCATGTTCGCCGCAGATGCCGACCTTGAGATTGGGCCGCGTATTGCGTCCCTTGGCCACGGCCATCTTCACCAACTGGCCGACGCCCGTCTGATCGAGGGTGGCGAAGGGATCCTGCTTGAAGATTCCGAGCTTGAGATACGCGGGCAGGAAGTTGTTGATGTCGTCGCGCGAGATGCCGAAGGTGGTCTGGGTCAGGTCGTTGGTGCCGAACGAGAAGAACTCGGCCTCCTCGGCGATCTGATCGGCGGTCAAAGCGGCGCGAGGAATCTCAATCATCGTGCCGACCTTATAGTCGACCGTCGCGCCCTTCTCCTTGAAGACTTCTTCAGCCACGCGGCGAACGATGGCTGCCTGGTTGCGCATCTCCTCGATCGACCCGACGAGCGGAATCATGATCTCGGGATGCGGATTGCCTCCCTTGGCCTTGACGCTGACCGCGGCCTCGATGATGGCGCGAGCCTGCATCTCGGTGATCTCAGGGAAGGTGATGCCGAGGCGGCATCCGCGGAGGCCGAGCATGGGGTTCATTTCATGCAGCTCTTCAACACGCGCCAGAAGCGTACGCAGCTCCTTGAGCTTGGGGGAGCGAGGCTTGGTGTCTACCAGGTGCTGGATTTCAACCAGCAGATCCTCGCGCTTGGGCAGGAACTCGTGCAACGGCGGGTCGATGGTACGGATGACCACGGGCAGCGACTCCATGGCCTTGAAGAGGCCGGCGAAATCGGAACGCTGCATGGGCAACAGTTTTTTCAAAGCCGCGCGGCGGTCCTTCTCGTTGTCGGCCAGGATCATGGCGCGCATGTGAGGAATGCGGTCTTCGGCAAAGAACATGTGCTCGGTGCGGCAGAGGCCGATGCCCTGGGCTCCAAATGCGCGGGCCTGCCTGGCGTCGCGCGGAATATCGGCATTGGCCCAGACCTGGAGCCTGCGCACCGGATCGACCCAGCTCATGAACTTGACGAGATCGGGATCGTCGGGCTGGGCGTCGAGCGTCTTGAGCTGGCCGGCGATGACGCGGCCCGTAGTGCCGTCGAGCGAGATGTAGTCGCCGTGCTTGAATGTGCGGCCCTTGACGCGCAGCTCCTTCTTGGCTTCGTCGACTACGCAGTCGCCCGCGCCGGCCACGCAGCACTTGCCCATGCCGCGGGTGACGACGGCGGCGTGTGAGGTCATGCCGCCGCGCGAGGTCAGGATGCCGGTTGCCACTTCCATGCCGGCGATGTCCTCAGGGGTGGTCTCGCCGCGGACCAGGATCACGGACTTCCAGCCTTTCTGGTGCTGCTTCACGGCTTCCTCGGCGGTGAAGACGATCTGGCCGACGGCGGCTCCGGGCGAGGCGGGCAGGCCGGTGGCGAGCACTTCAACCTTCTCGCCCTTCTCGACGAGCCGCGGAACCAGGAAGTCGTAGAGCTGGTTGGGCTCGACGCGGAAGATGGCTTCCTCCTGCGTGATGAGGCCCTCGCGAACCATGTCGATAGCCACGCGCACAGCCGCCAGGCCGGTACGCTTGCCGTTGCGCGTCTGCAGCATGTAGAGCTTGCCATCCTGGATGGTGAACTCGAAGTCCTGCATGTCGCGGTAGTGCTTTTCCATGCGGCGGGTGATGTCCTTGAGCTGGTCGTAGACCTTGGGCATCGCCTTTTGGAGCTCGCTGATGGAAAGCGGAGTGCGCACGCCGCTGACCACGTCCTCGCCCTGCGCGTTCATCAGGTACTCGCCGAAGAACATATGCTCGCCGGTGGCGGGATTGCGCGTGAAGCCGACGCCGGTGCCGGAGTTCTCGCCCAGGTTGCCGAAGACCATGGCCTGCACGTTCACCGCGGTGCCGAGCCAATCGTCGATGTGATTGATGCGCCGATAGGTCTTGGCGCGGTCGTTTTCCCAACTGCGGAAGACGGCGTCGCGGGCGGCGACGAGTTGATCGAGCGGGTTCTGCGGGAAGTCCTTGCCGGTCTCCTTTTTCACAAGCTTTTTATACTCGGCGATGATTTTCTGGAGCGCGCCGGGCTGGAGCTCGTAGTCGAACTTGACCTTTACGGCGTGCTTGACGCCATCGAAAATGTGCTCGAACTTCTTCTTGGGGATATCGAGGACCACGTCGCCGAACATCTGGATGAGGCGGCGATAGGAGTCGTAAGCAAAGCGGGGATTGTTGCTGCGCCTGGCGAGCGCTTCGACGGCCTGGTCGTTGAGGCCGAGGTTGAGGATGGTGTCCATCATGCCGGGCATGGAGAACTTGGCGCCGGAACGGACCGAAACCAGCAGCGGATTTTCGCCCGCGCCGAGCTTCTGGCCCTGCAGCTTTTCGAGCCGTTCCAGAGCGGAGTGCATATCGGTATCGATCTGCGGGTTCAGCTTTCCGCGCATGTACTCGCGGCAGGCCTCGGTCTGAATGGTGAATCCGGGAGGAACCGGCAGACCGGCATTGGTCATCTCAGCCAAGCCGGCGCCTTTGCCGCCCAGCACGTCCTTCATTTTGCCGTTGCCATCGGCTTTGCCGCCGCCGAAGAAATAGACATACTTGGTTGAAGTCGAGCCCGCCTTTTCGGCAGACGCCTGCTCCAGAACGCCCTGCGTCATGGGTAAAGCCTCCATCTTGGGATTCCGCAATGCTTGTCCACATGAAAGGGTAACGGAACGGGGGCCCAGCACGCCAATGGCGTCCTTAACAGAGGCTGAACTTGAAAGTTACCCGGATCTGCGACGGCTTTTCGCGGCGTTGATCGGTCGTATCTACGAATATCGTCTGAGGGTTAGGATTGCCTGTGCTATGGGTCACACGGGTGGAGAAAGATGAGCCGCCACTCCTGATTCGGGAGAAGCAGTACCGTATTCCGAAACGCCATGCGGTGTACGCACTGCGCTCCGGTCAGCCGTAAATACCTCTTTCGTCAAGCGTTGCGGCCGGATCGCGCCGGAATCGCATCCAAGGCGGAATCGGTCCTGCTGAGCAGAGTTTTCATTGTGGATTCGGATGATGTTGTCGCGCACTTCAACCGTCGCGCCGGGATTCATCTGCTGGGTCAACTCTTTGACCGCATCGAGCGTGGGGTAGTACCGGCTCGTACCGAAGCAGTGCGCATCGTCGATCAGAGGCACGTGCTTGTGCGGCTTATGGCTGAAGATCGCCCGCAACTCATCCATGATCGGCGTTTTGCCGGAGTGGCCGTCCAGCCAGAACAGGCAGGGATCCGCGATGGATTTGAGCAGCCTGGGCAACTCCACCGCGCTGTCTCCGTGAATGACGTGAACATTCTTGTGACCGGCGAAGTTCTTTACCGCCTGGCTGTAGTTCGTGTCATCCAGCTCGATCGTATAAACCTCGCGAAACTGCTTCCGCACGGCGTTAATCATCTGCCCATATTGCGTACCCGTCTCGATCAGCACCGGAAGGTGGAACCGCTCGGCATACTCCCGCACCACTGCTCGCTTGACCAGATGCGGGATCCGCCTAGGCGGCGAACCTTTCAGCCTCCACATCAAAAAATCGGGACCCGCCGAAAGTCTCTTGTAATAGAAAATCAGCCGCGTGCGATACACGAAACCCTGCGACATTGCTTCCCCTTACATCGCCGCTCTAATTTGGAATGTGCGGAGATTCAGCCTGATTCTATCGCACGCGGGAAAGTTCATGACAGACTCTAAGCCGCGCTTTTAATCAACTGAGCCTGCCGCATCGGTCTCTCGTCTTCGTGCTGCGCCAACAGAATCTCGTCCAGCCCTACCACTCGCAGAATCTCCTGCACATGGCGGCCAGGGCGCGAAACAGTAAGGCTGTTCCCCGCTTTGCGCGCCTCGCAGTACAAAGCAATCAATGCAGAAAGCCCTCCGGCGTCAATGCGCTTGACGGACCCGATGTCGAGCTCGACGTGGTGGCAGCGGACCACCGGCATAAGTTCTTTGAGCAGCAAGTCGTCGTTGCCCCGCACCAGTTCCGCAAACCCGCACACTACCGTGCGTGTTGCACCTTTGTGAAGATTTGTGTCGACCATGGAACCTCCCTGCCGCGCTGCACAACGAAACTTCGTACGACGCACCCACATTCGACCGCCTGGGAAATATCCTGTATTTACGCGGGAGTTAAGCAGTCATTCGTCCATACGCAAAGAAGCGCGGCAAAGTTCCATGGTGAATTCCCGAACCAGCCCGGCACCCTACCTGACGCAGGAACAGGCGCGGGAGCTGGCGCTTGGGGCGGGATTTGCCGAGGCAGGCCTGGCGGCGCTGCCCTACGCGGCAGAAGCTCGCGACGCGAGCCGTTTTCGCGAGTGGGTGGGCGCGGGCCGCGCGGGAACGATGCGCTACCTGGAACGAAAAGCGGAGGATGGACAGTTGGCGAGGGAACGCGTCGCAGTTCCCTTCCCTTGGGCGCGCTCGGCGCTGGTGTGCTTTGCGAATTACATCTACTCCGGCGCGCCACTCTCAACCAAGACACAAGAGCGCGGGAGCGCGTGGATAGCGCGCTACGCGTGGACAAGCCGTTTGCCGCCCAGCCGGACCGGCGTGAGCGGCGAGCTGCGGCCGAGCGACTATCACAAGGTGCTGCTGAAGCGGATGCGCAAAGTTGAGGCGGAGCTACACGCGCAGCTTGGCGAGTTCGAATCGCGGGCGTACGTGGACACGGGGCCCGTGGCCGAGCGCGCGCTTGCGGCGGCGGCCGGCGTGGGTTGGACGGGGAAGAACACTTGTTTGATCCATCCGAAGCTGGGGTCGTTCGGATTTCTGGCGGTGCTGCTGACTTCGCTGGAAGTGAGTCCAGAAGGTAAGAAAGCGGAGCTCGTTCCTGATCGTTGCGGGAGTTGCACGCGGTGCATCGAGGCCTGTCCGACGAATGCGTTGATGACGCCCTACCAGATGGATGCGGCGCGCTGCATCTCGTACTTGACTATCGAGCACAAGGGGCCGATTGCCGAAGAACTTATGGAGGGCATGGGGCGGCAGGTCTTTGGCTGCGACATCTGCCAGGATGTGTGCCCGTGGAATGGAAAGGCGCTGCGAAACGGGCAGGTGGCAGTGGACGCGGAGCTGGAGCCGCGCAAGGAACTCATCAACCCCGCGCTGGAGTGGCTGGCGGAAATGGACGAGGTGGAATTCGAGCGGCGATTCAACGGATCGCCGGTACGCAGGGCGGGATTCATGGGCCTCAAGCGCAACGTGGCCATCGCGATGGGCAACAGCGGACAGGCACGGTTTGCGCCCTGGCTGGAAGCGTGGGCGGCGGCAGCCGACGAGGGTTTGCGCGCAGCCGCGCGGTGGGCGCTCAAGAAGCTGCATCGGAATGGTTCGCGCGTCCAACGGCCATGAACGGGACGCCGCGCCGATCGTGCGCATCATACGGGTCCCGCAAAGGGCTATCCTTGAAGGAGCACCTTCCTGCATCCGCAACCTGCGCTGGAACCGCGGAGAACTCTCGATCGAAAGAAGGATTGACACGTGGCTGATGCTCTGAAATCCGCGTCCGACGCCGCATCCGATATCGCCGTTGACATTGAGAGTGCAGGGGCGGCTCTGGCCGAGGCCGCAAAGGGACCATCACAGCCAGTCACGCACTCCAAGTGGTACCGCTGGCGCAAAGACGGCACGGCGCTCATCGCGTATTTGCTCGATAGCGAGGTGCACACGTTCGCCTTCAGCGTGGCGGCCAACGCGATTCTCTCCTTCATTCCGTTCGTGATGCTGCTCTACACTCTGGCCCTGAGGGTCTTTCACTCGCAATCCATGGTGGATGTTGTGGACGCCATGGTGAACTACTTTTTGCCTTCCGTGACCCGGACGCCGAATTGGCTGGCCAACAGCATCGAGACCGTAGCCGCGCTCTCGACACGGCACGGCGTGCAGGCTCTCTCGCTGGTCGTGATTCTGATTTCGTGCACGGGCATCTTCCTGCCTTTGGAGGTAGCCCTGAACCAGGCGTGGGGCGTGAAGAAGAGCCGCAATTATCTTTTCAACCAGGCTATCGCCTTTGGGCTGGCGCTGCTGATGGTGGGGCTGGCGGTGGCCAGCATGGTTGCCAACGTGGCCGTGGACGACGCGCTGCCGGTGGCCTTCTTTCACCACACAGACAATGTTGTGTTCAAATTCGTTTCCGGGGGAGTCAGCTACATCTGGCTGGCGATCTCCACGGGCGTGGCGTCGATTCTGTTCTTCTTTTCGGTGTACTACATCCTGCCGAACCGGCGGGTACCCTGGCGTCCGGTGCTACGCACCGCCGTCGTCACCGGAATCGTCTGGCTCATCTCGAGATTCATTTTTGTAGCCGTGCTGCCGCACCTGGATCTGCAGTCTCTTTACGGGCCGTTTTATGTCTCGGTAGGGCTGCTCTTCTGGGCGTATATTTCGGGGTTGATTCTGTTCGCTGGAGCGCAGTTCAGCGTGGCGCGGCTGGGAGACGTGAAGAAATAGCTGTCGCGCGAGTAGCCGAAGCGGGCGGTGTTGAGCAGCGAAGGCGAAATGACGTGCTGTTCCTGAATGCTCGCCACCTGCTCGTGCAGGCTCTCGCTGACGTAGCTCAGGGGATTGGCGGAGGGCGAAGTTGCAGCGCTCGCATCAACGGTGTAGACCGCGAACAGCAGATCTTTGCTGCCAAGATTGTCATCGAAACGAGTGGTGCCGAAGTCCTCGTTGATGTGCTGCGGCGGATGGCTGAAGGCTTCGGCAATGCCGCTGGGGTTGCCGTTCGAGAGCAGCTCGGGACCGTTCTGGACCGGCCACAGATTGAAGAGCGGCGCGGCATAGCTGCCGTCCGAGCTGGTCGGCAGTGTGCGCGTAGCGCCAGTGTCGGTCTGGCGGACGGTGACGGTGGCGCCACTCAAGGCGGCCCCGGTGGAGTCGCGGACCGTCCCCCGGATGGTGCCGCCCACAATCTGCGCATTGGCCGCGGCCGCGCTGCCCGCTGCCATTGCGACGAAGAAAAGAAGAATCCGGTACAGCTTTTTCTTAAGTGTCATCTGGACCTCCTGAGAATTTGCCGGGCCAGCTTCCGCAGGCCCTGGGATAAGAGCGCGCACCGGGGAGATGCCCACGCAGGGTCTAAGCGCGCTTCAAATGGAAAATGGGGGAAGGGGGTTAACGGCTACAACAATAGCAACAGCCGGCCCGCCGGGAGGCAGGCGCACGCAGCCGCACATGGGAAGAAATCTCATGGTTCCGTCAAAATGGTTGAAATGGGTTTTAGCTTGGAATTGAATTCACCGGCCTATACACGAAAGCCGCGCCAGCAAACTCTGCTGTCACGCGGCCTGGAGGTGAATCGGCTGAGTCTGAATCCGCTCAACAACAAGGCCGGTGCGACGTGCAACAACACGCCTGACACACCGACTTTACGAGCAGCAAACTCATAGCTTTTACAATTCCCGAGATTCAGAGCAAGGTCAACTCAAGACAGACCCTACTGCTGCGGCCGGCGCGGACGGCCCAGGAAACGCGCGCCCAGAGCGCCGCCGGCAACGGCAAAGGCAAGAAGGACCATGGCCAGCAAACCGGCATCGAAAAGCATGGAACCCGCGCGCCCTTCCGGCGACAGCATCAGCGCCCGGTTGGCCGCGATGGTCTGGGCGTCGAACCCCATGGACGCGAGCTGCTGGGTCACCTGGTTGATCTGGTTCTGCCACATATCATCGAAGGCTTTGCCCTGGTGCAGCCAGAAGCGCGTCGCAAACAGCGTGACCCCCGTGGTGAAAGCGGCCACCCAACCGCCCAGAATGCCTGTGACCAGGCCGATGCGAGCGCCCGCTCCAATCGTGATCCACGCCGGCCGCCGATTGCGCATGTAGAGCGCAACCGCCCAGGCCGCGGCGATGGGCATCAATAGCGGCCCCACCAGGCCGATGCGGGTAAGAAAAGCACAAAGCATCCCTGCCGGCACAGCCAGCGCGATGGCCGACCGCAAGGCCGGTTTCCACTCGACTGTGCCTGCATCCCGCACCGCCTCGCCCAAGCGTTCGGGCTGGCCCGCTGCAGCGGAGCTGTCCGCCGTGTAAACAAGTTGCGGCAGACCGCAAACCGGGCAGTAACAATCCCCGGCCTGCACAGTCTGGCGGCAACGGCTGCAGGTCAACTCCATACTTAAGAGCCTATCGCATTCGATGTCAGAGTGGGATCGAGAGAACCGGCGGCGGTTCAGCAAACCTGCTTGGCCGGACCCAGCTTCTCGACGACGATGGCTTCGGCCTCGGCGAGAACCTGTTCCAGCGTCATGCGGGTGGAATCCAGAATGACCGCGTCGGGCGCCGGCTTCAGGGGCGAATCCGCCCGATTGCGGTCCCGCTCATCCCGTGCCCGCAGGTCGCGGACGATCTCTTCAGGCGGCAGCGCGGGCGAGGAAGCTTGCTGGCCTATCTGCTCGTAGCGGCGTTGCCCGCGGACTTCAGGAGCCGCATCGAGAAATATCTTGACCTCGGCGTGGGGAAAAACGACGGTGCCGATGTCGCGGCCTTCCATGACGACTCCGCCCTGCACGCCCACCTGCTGTTGCAGCCGGACCATCCATGCGCGCACTGCCGGGAAGACGCTCACGCGCGATGCAGCGTCAGTCACAGCCGGGTTGCGGATGAAGCCGCTCACGTCCTCGCCGTCGAGCAGAACGCGGTTCTCTTCTTCGCCGGGCTCAAGGCGGATGGAAGTCTCGCGGGCGAGTTGCTCGAGCGCCTTGCCGTCATCCAAAGGGATCTCTTTGCGAAGGGCCTTCAGGGCAAAGGCCCGATACATGGCGCCGGTCTCAAGATTCAGCAGGCCAAAGTGCCGCGCCAGATGGCGGGCGACGGTGCTTTTTCCTGCTCCCGCGGGCCCGTCGATGGCGACGACCATCTTCCGGCGCGTGCCGGGAGCCGCGATGCCGTTTTCTTCCGCGCTCATGCGCGTTTCTTCGATCGCTGCCTGGAGGATGCGGTAAAGCCGTACCGCGCCCGGTTGCCCGCTTTCGCCGAGGCCGCCAAGGCCGGCTTGCGGCTGCCGCGAGTGGCGCGTACATCTTTGCGCGCATCCTTCCGCGCCGCAGTGGCGCGCCTTGCCACAGTCTTCGCGGCGGATTTGCCGGCGGCGGTGCGGCCGTTACGCATACTCTTGGCCGCGGAAGGCGCTGTCGTGCGCAAGGCCGAGGCGCCATTCGCCGAGCGGCCTGTCCCGGCGTTACCGTTGGCATGGAATCGGCTCCCGTTGGAGGAACCTTTGTCCGCCTGCCTCGCATTGTGCTTGCCGTGACCGTTCTTCGCCGCTCCTCGCGCCCAGCGCGCTGCATGACCATGGCGTGAGCCGCCATTGGCGCGCTCTCTGCCGGTTCCCGCTGCCGCACTGCGCACTTCCCGGCTGGCGCGGCCTTTCGCCGGCTTGCGGTCGCGGGAGCGGACAAGCTGGCGGCTGAAATGCGGCTTCGCCTCGGGTCTCTTTTCCCCGGATGGTGACGGAGCCTCGACCGCGATCCGGGGCGCCGGGATCTCCGCCGGTCTCCGGAGTTCAGCCAGAGTGAAAGATGTTGCGGGAACAGACGTTGACGTCTTCGCTTCGCGCACCTCTTCCTCGTGCTCAAAGGAATGCAGGAAGCGCGATGAAGCCGGCATGGACGAACTGGCATAGATCGTGGGAGGCGCCGTAAAGTCCGGCAGCGTTCCGGCGACGTAGTATTGCGGGGCGTGTCCCAGGGAAATCGTGTGCACCTGCCGGGTAGCCACCAGGCCGCGGAGCACCTCACGCACCTTGCTGCGCGCAGTCAGCGGCGCCAGGAACAGCTCCACCTCTTCCATGCCGGCGGCGATCACGGCTTGCAGGTAAATAGAGGCGAGCACGGAAATGGCCGTAACCTGGGATGTGGACGCGCCTTCGGCGATGGCCTTCTGGAAGCGCAGCTTCAGCAGTTGCCATTGCGCCGTCTTGCCGGGAGCGGAGACGACGGGAATGATGCGCAGTTGCTGCCAGAGTTCGGTGATAGCGCGCAGGACAGCGGATTCGCTTACCTCGCGGCCCAACGCATGCTTCAACTGCGGGATGGTGGCGTCGCCCGCCTCAAGCAGCTTGTAGGTTTGAATGGCCAGCGGAGAAACCTGGCGCGATCCGGTCAATTGCGGGCTGCGGCGCCAGTCGCGGTCACCGCGAAGGGCGTAGACATAGGGCAAAACCCAACTCGCTACAACAAAGTCGGGCTGCTCTCCCGGCTGTCCGAGCAGATTCAGGCGAACTGCCACGCCATCCGATTCGAGGCGAATCAGCAGATCCTCCGCCAAGGCGACAATCTTGGCGCCGGGGTATGAGTTCCGCTCACCGGCTACAGCTTCAACGAAGGAAGGGGCAATGTAGGAAGAGAATTGGCGCCGCGGCAAGAAGAGGCACAAACCCGTCTCCTCCAACCATGTACGGGCATCGTCGAGTGTGAGTGCCCCAAGTCCGTTCTGGCGCATCCTTTCGGCGCGCGATGCTTCCATTTGTTCCGATGTCAAAGAAAAAACCTCGCTTCCAGGTCGCCAGTCACACCCCGCAACCCGCGCTCCTGAGAGCGCGGCGGCCACCTTCCAGGGATCCCAGCTCGAAAGGTCCTAAATCCGGTGGAAGGCCCGCTGGATCTCCTTCCAGGAATACAGCAAAGCGATTGGACGTCCATGCGGGCAGCTGGTTGGGTGGCTGGTCTTCGCAAGCTCTAACAATAACCATTGTATACGGATTGGATCAAGAGTGGTATTCACCTTGATCGCCGCATGGCAGGCGATGGAGGCGGCAATGCGCGTGCGAAGCTTTGTAAGTTCCTCATTTTGAACGGATTCGTCCGAGTCTGAGGCGGATTGCTCGATCACCTCGCCCAGGGTGCGCTCCAGTTCCGCGCCTTCCAGCCCCACGGGGGCGGCCTTTACCGCAAGCGTATGAGGACCAAAGGGTTCCACCTCGAATCCGTTGTTTTCGAGCTCCCTGGAGATGCGGGCAAAGACCACCATCTCTTCAGGCTTCAGCTCTACCAGCAAAGGCATCAACAGGCGCTGGCGCTGCACCTGCTCCACCTGGCGATCCCGCAGGATCTTTTCAAAAAGCACCCGTTCGTGTGCAACATGCTGATCGATGATCCACAAGCCATCGTCCCCGGCGGCCAGAATGAACGACTCCCGCAACTGCCCAAGCGGTTTCAATGAGCCCAGACGGCTCAGGCTGGTGGCTGCCTGCTCGGCTTCCACCAGAGCCGTTGCTGCCGCCGTGTTATTTTCGTAATCTATTGAACCATAACGACTTGATCCGCATTGCTCGGCGCCTGGAACGGCCGCCGGCGTGAAGAGCGCCTTGGCGGCTTCGCCCCACGCATCAAGATCGAAACGGCGGGGGTCGAAGTTTTGGGCCTCGTGGCTCTGGCCTTCCGCGATGTTGCGGCCATCGAAGGGCAGCTTGCCTGGAACCGGCGACGGCGCCCTCGAGGTCAACTGGAAAGGCTCTGCATCGGTCCGGACGGCGGCGAATGCATCCGGATCGGAGTCGGGGAGTGGGACACCGCCTGGCAGCAGCGAAGCCGGCCTGCCATCGGGCGGACCTGGGAGCGGTGAGGCGGCGGGCGGGATGAGCGACGGGCTGGCCGAAGGCTGCGAGTCAAGCGCCTGGAGAAAACCCGCAGCCGGCCGCGCCTTGATGAGCGCCGTCCGCAGGCTATCGCGGACAAAGTCATGGATCAGGCTCTGCTGGCGAAAGCGCACCTCGGTCTTGGCCGGGTGCACGTTCACGTCCACCTCCTCGGGCGGCATCTCCAGGAACAAAAGCACTACGGGGAAGCTGGTAGGCGGAATCACGTTGCGATAAGCCTCCGTGATGGCGTGCAGCAGCAGCCGGTCGCGGATGAGCCGTTTATTCACGAAGATGTAGATGGAATTGCGATTCAGCTTTTGCAGTTCGGGCTTGGAGTAGAAGCCGCTGAGCCGCAAAGAGCCGGGCTTGCGCGGAGGCTGGTCAGGATCTCTCCTCCACGGCGGAGGCTCCGGCAAGCCTGCGTGCTCCAACTGCGTCTCGGCGGCCACAGGCAGCAGTTGGCCCAGTGTCTCCTTACCGAAGACCTGATAAATGCGTTCCGCGGTGCAAGTGACAGGCGGAGCGGAGAGTATCGTGTGGCTGGCCGAAACCAGCTCGAACTGCATATCGGGATGGGCCAGGGCGTAATGGGTAACCAACGCCGTCACGTGAGCCAGTTCGGTGGATTCGGCGCGCAGGAATTTGCGCCGTGCGGGAACGTTGAAGAACAGGTCTCTGACGGCGAGCGTGGCGCCGCGGGGCAGCGCAGCGTCTTCCACGCGAAGAATCTTGCCGCCCGCAATCTCCATGCGGGTACCCGCGGCTTCTTCGCCCGCCGCCGTCTCCAGCGTGACGCGCGCCACCGACGCGATCGACGGCAGCGCCTCGCCGCGGAAGCCCAGCGTGGCGATCGAGAGCAGATCGGCCACCGTGCGCAGTTTCGAGGTCGCATGACGCTCGAAGGCCAGCAGCGCATCGTCGCGATTCATCCCCTGGCCGTCGTCGGAGACGCGGATCAGCTTGCGCCCGCCGCCTTCCACCTCGACGCGAATGCGCGCAGCTCCGGCGTCGAGCGCGTTTTCAAGCAACTCCTTGACGACGGACGCAGGCCGGTCGACCACCTCGCCGGCGGCGATCTGGTTGGCAACCTGATCGGGAAGGATGCGGATCTGGCCCATCAGAACTCAGGGTAACGCAAGCGGATGGACCAGACCCGAAGAGAAGCTCCGCGCTGCCGGCGCACTGTCTTTCTAGTTCGCTGCCGGCGCGCTTGGCTTTGCCGCAGGCTTGTTCTGCGCTGTGGTCTTCACCTTGCCGCGGGAAGAGGGTGCGGCTGCTGGCGCTGCTGGCGCTGCCTGTGGCGGTCCCTCCAGCATGGTGGCCTTGCGAATCACTGCATCCGGCGCGGTGGTGGTAAAGCCGGGATTGTTGGTTAACTGCGCCGCGTACCACTGCGGAGGCAGATACCACTTGGAATCGCCGGACGAAGTCAAATAGTCGTAGATCAGGGGCATATTCGACGGCAACCCGGTGTGATCGCGCTCAGAGAGGGCGACATACGCCTTGAGTTCGCTCGAAATCTGATCGCGATTCGACGGGTCTTCCGCCTCCATCAGGGCGACCGCATACTCCAGGTGAGCCGACGGGATGGCGCCGCGTTCCGCATCCAGACGCAGAGCCGCGGTCAGATGATTGAGAGCATCCTGCCGTTCCTCTGGCGTGCGCGCCGTGAGCCGTTCCAGCTTGGCCAAATAGAACTGGGCGTATGGGTCGTCGGGCCGCTCCTCGACAGCGCCCTGGAGGTTCCTCTTGGCCACGGCGAAGAGATCGTAGTCCATGGACAGAATCCCGTTGTCGCGCTTGACGGAGGAGATCATGGGGCCGAAATCGGGACTGCTGGGATTGAAGCCCTTGCCCTTGCTCCGCATCTCGATCTCCGCCTTCAGGTTTCCGTTGAAGAGCGAGTCCAGATGGGCTTGCCGCTCCTTGATACGCGGCGCGCTGCCCATAAAACCGAGTCCCATGCGCGAGTCCGCCGTGACAACCTGATTCAGCGAAGCGAAGAGGTGATTGACATCGCGGGGGTCGTAGCCCTGTTCGATCATTAAATTGATCGCCATATCGTCGGAGTCGTCTTCCTCCCTGGTGGCCCATTCGACCGGCTCGATTTGCGGATGGATAAAGTAGTGGCCCACTTCCATTCCGGTTGCCAGGCCAGCGCTGCCGCCCATCAACGATCCGAGCCGGAGCGGAATCATGGCGCCGCCCAATCCAGCTCCCATAACCAACGAGCCCACGTCGGTGATCATCTTCTCCTTCTCGGCCTTCTCCTTGGCCAGTTCGACTTCCACGTTCTTATCGCGAATACGGAGGTAGGCCTGGCGGAGCTCGACGTGGGCAATTTCATGCGCCTCGACATAGGCCAACTCCGCTTCGTTGCTGAGCATGGAAAGCAAACCCGTGGAGAGGTAGATGGTTCCCGTGGAGAGGGTGAGCGCCTTGGGGATGGGATCGTACAGAACCCGGAAGGTATACACGTTGGTTGAGCTTTTGGGCACCAGCCGCTGCCCAATGTGATTGATGTAGCTTTGCACCACCGGATTGCTGTATAGACGCTGGCGGTCAAACGAGTCGCCGGTAAGACTATCCTGGGACAACCCCATGTTTTCAGTCAGGTTGATGCCATAGGCCAACTGCATGTCGTTACGTCGCAGCGCATCCCATTCCTGCTGAATGGCGTCCTGAACCTCCGGCATCTGCTCGATCCGGGCGATCTTGTCCTTATCGACGTTGCTCAGGTCTATCGGCCCCTCCTGTCCCTTCTTCTGCTTCCCTGTAAGGACGCCGCTAAGCGGGGATGCTTGAGCTGAGGATTGTGGTACTGAAACTCCGCAGAGGAGCAGTACGCAAAGGGCGATTGCGAGAGGTCTTGGCATAAGACTCTCCTTTCTCCTTTTTTGGATGTCGTGTCGATCACACCGCTGACCGTTGCTGGCTGGGGAGGGGAAGGCCCGGTATTGACCGAGTATAGGCCGGAATTTCGCGTAGAGTCAACGGTGGCTCCCGGCGCAGAACACCGCGATCCGAGTGGGGATGCGCCCGTGAGCCAGGGAAACGAGACGCGCCGTCAAAGCGCCGGAAGATCCGCGAAATGCATTCATAGAGCCCATATTATGGAATACGAGTTCGAATTGTGACCCATGGCACATGCGCATCTCCGCCGCCGCGTCACAATAATGAGTAAGGTTCGGCGAGCCCTTTGCTGCGCCGTCCGGGAGAAGCGATTCATGAGCGACCTTGCCACTCTGGCTGAAGCTGTTGCAGTCGACCCACTTGTCGGCCACCCCGCCGACTACCACGTCTTCCACAAGTTCATCGCGCGCTGCAAGGATCTTCCGTCTATCACTACTGCGGTGGTTTGGCCGCTTAGCGACGTGGCCCTGCGCGGCGCCGTCGAAGCCGCCGCCGCCCACCTCATCGAGCCCACGCTCATCGGTCCTGAAGCGGCGATGAAGGCACTGGCCGCAAAGATCGGCGTCGACATCAGCCCTTTCCCAATTGTCCAGGCCGAAACCGAGGCCCAGGCCGCAGAGGCCGCTGTCGTCATTTGCCGCTCCGGCAACGCCCAGGCTCTCATGAAAGGCAGCCTGCACACCGACGAGCTGTTGAAGCCCGCCATGCTGCGCGATAGCGGCCTGCGCACCGCGCGGCGCATCTCCCACGTCTTCATCATGGATACGCCGGCCTACGCGCGCACTCTGCTCATCACCGACGCGGCTATCAACATCACGCCGGATCTCGAAGACAAGATTCACATTGTGCAGAACGCCATCGACCTGGCGCACGCGCTGGGCATCCCCGAACCCAAGGTGGCGCTGCTCTCGGCGATTGAAACCGTCAACCCCAAGATCCAGTCCACGCTCGACGCCGCCGCGCTGTGCAAGATGGCTGATCGCGGCCAGATCACGGGCGGCATTCTCGATGGCCCGCTGGCCTTCGACACGGCTGTCAGCCAGAAGGCCGCGTCCATCAAGAAGCTGGTTTCACCCGTCACCGGGCAGGCCGACATTCTGGTAGTCCCCGATCTCGAGAGCGGTAACATGCTCGCCAAACAGCTCGAGTATCTGGGCGGCGCGCAACTGGCCGGCATTGTGCTCGGCGCGAGCGTGCCCACCATCCTCACCAGCCGCGCCGACTCTGCCGAAACGCGCCTTACAAGCTGTGCAGTTGCCGTGCTGCTGCACTACGCCGAGCACCCCGCGGTTAAGGTTTAGTGTGGTGTCTCTAAAGTTTGTCGCATAATCGTGCATCCTATAGCGGGTCTCCTGCAGGTGTAGACCAAGGCACAATCGCTCAGTGGCTTTTTCATCAAGAAAAAGCCACCTTGAATTTTGTTCGAAATGGCTCATAGTTGCAGGAGAACCGCCGTAAATGCAGGTCCTTCGACTCCGGTCGCCGCGGCTGGTCGCGCTCCAGAATCCGCTTCAGCTTGCGCGGACCCCAGCCCGTGTGCGCCTGGCGCAGCTCCAGCTCGGCTTGCTCCAGCTCGGCTGCCGTCTGGTTGGGATGCCGCTGCGCCGCCCGGTTTAACCGGCCAGCGCAGCCAGCACCCCCTCCCCGCCATTGGAGGAATCTTTCGCCCGGAAGGGATACACATCAGAAGCGCAGCAGGTAACTCACCTTGACGTAAATGGTCTTGCCGTCGTTCATCAGCGACGAATACTCCGGCGGGAGGATCGGGTCCAGCGGGTTGCAAGCGCCGTTCACCTCGCGCGTACACAGCGACCGATCGATGTTGGCGAAGTTCCCGATGTAGCCCACGTACAGCGCGGTGCCCGGATGAGGCATGTAGGTGAACAGGGCATCGGCAAAAAGCGTCTTCGAGTTCGTAAGATCCGTCGACTCCTCGTGCGGCAGCGTGGAGATGTATTGGCCGATCAGGTTGAACGAAGCAGCCTTGGTGAGCTGGTAGTTCCAGCGCGATATGAACTCGTGATTGTCGTAGACATCCTCGCCGCCTTGAAGCTGGGTGAAGTGCGTATAGACGTAGCTGTTCTGGAGGTCGAGGCCGGCGGCAGGCTTCAGTTCCAGGTTCAGGCTCGGCGACGACATGTTGACGGGCGCGGGACCATCGTTCGCCGGAGGCGAGTAATTCACCACCGTGCCCTGGTTGTAGCCGCCGCTCACGGCCAGGTACGGCTTGGGCGCCGAGTTGAAGCCGATCCCCTCCGTATGGCTGTGCCACTCCACGTTCCCCGGCAGCGCGGAGTAGTCGATCGGCCGCAGGCGGTCCTGGCCGAGGCTGACGTAAGCCCAGACGCCGGTGCTGCCGTGAAAGTTGATGGAGTAGGACGGGCTGAGGTAATAATCGAGCGGCAGGCCCGTGTGGTCCCAGATGCGCTCCATGTAGACGTTGGGCCCGTGCGAGAGGATGGGCCCGCTCGCCGGCCGGAACGTGTATCCCAGGTCGCCGTTGGGCTCGCGCACGTCGGGCCGCTGGAAGAAGCCCGTATCCGTAACAAAACCTGCTGAAGTATCGCCGTACGCCGTCCACCAATTCCAGTGCAGGTCGCTGTAATTTACCTGCTGCGTCCACGACTGGCCGCTGCAGCTCAGCGCGTAATTTTCGCACCCCTGCTCGCCGGCGGTGGAGTCGCTCATGTTGCGCGTCTGCGACGTGATTCCCTGTCCGGTGACCGTCCAGCGATTGCGCAGGCGCAAGCGGTAATCGAAGCCGCCGGCGCGATTGAACGAGTCCTGATATTCGCGGTCCGCGTAGATCAGCCCGGCGTTCGAGAGCGAACCCAAATCGCGGTTTAGGCGACCCACCCAGAACTGCGCGCGCGTGCCGAATTCTGGGTCGCCCGGGACCACCGCCTCGCCAGGACTGCGGTCGTCCACGCCCAGCAGCCCCATGGCCCAGCGCCCCAGCTTGCCCGTGAGCCGCGCGCCGTACTGCGGCTTGACGATGTTGTCCGTGTAGTAGAGGTTGATCGGAGTCATGAAGTAGCTGCTGTTCTCGATGAAGAAAGGCCGCACTTCGGCGAAATACGGTGGAAAACGCTGGTTGGGGACCGCGGGGTTGTCAATCCCTACCTGGCTGAAGTCCGGATTGAACGTCGTATCCAGCACCAGGCTGTTGTGCAGGATGAACTTCGCGTCCAGCCCCGCGTAGCCCTGCAAGTGCTTGTTCTCAAAGTACGGATCGATGGGATTGATGGTGTTCAGTTGGCGCAGGCTCCGCGCAATCGCGTATGGCTCAAGTTGCACGTTCTGCTCCCGCTCCACGTCGCGGAAGCCCTCGATCTCCATATCCTGCGTCAGCCAGCCGGCAATGTTGTGATTGCTGCGCGGCCAGAAGTCGGTCTCGTTGGTGTGCGACACGTTGCGCTGGAGGATGATGCCCCAGGTGCGCATCTCGCCGGGTGCGGCCTTGGCAAAGTAGAGGCTGGCGAAGGGAATCCGCATCAGCACCACGTAGCCGGAGCGCGTACGCTTCCCCCACGTGTCCCAAACCGTATCGAACGAGAAGTCGTACCCGCTCTGCTCGCTGTACATGGCGTCGGCCTGGATGCCCAGCGGATTGCTGGCGAAGACAAACGCGCGGCGCTCGTCGTGGAACGTATCCAGCATCACCTGCACGCCGTCGTCGTCGGAGAACGAGTCGCGCGCCAGCATGTGCGCGCGGATCAGCCCCGGGCGCCGGTCGTTGCAAACGAAGGCAATGAAGAGGTACTCGTGCGTATAGCCGAGGAAGGCGGTGGTCGGCTCATTCGGCGGCTTGCCGTCTACGGGATAACGCTGCACAAAGGTGTTGACGCGCAGCATCTGCTTCGCGCCGCCGGCCAGCGCCGTTCCCAGAAAATCCACGAGCTTCGGCGCCGCGTCGAGCCGCGGAATGAAGACGTGCCCGCCGTGGAGCCCGACTCCGCCCTCCGGCGCCGCGGGATCGGCGGCGGAAGCAGCCGGAAGGGGCGCATCGGGGGACCGCAGCGCAGGCGCGGCCCGCAGTGCATGACCCAAGCACAAAACGGCCAGCACCAAAGGCAAACGTAGCCCTCTGGAAACACGAAAATCCATAGATTCAGCGAAGATTCCCGATCTTTCGTTGTTGCATTCGCCGGCATGCGGCGATTCGCGGCTCGCGGGCAAACCAAACTCTCCTTCCAGTTTAATTGGTTCGGAAGTGCGCTGCAGGTGACGGGAAACACGAGCGTCCTGTCTCCAAAGTTCGCATCGTAAATCCGGTTGTCATCCTGAGCGGAGTCCGCCGCGGGACCGGGGCCCCCGGCGGGCGGTCTTTGCCTGTTGGGGTGGTGTGAGGCGGACGGAGTCGAAAGCCTGCCCTGAGCGAGTTCGCCGCAGCGAACGAGTCGAATGGGGATCTGCGGTTGCTTTTCGTCCCGCGCCAGGGCACACGTTCAAAGCCCGCTCTGAGCCGAGATCGCGAAGTGATCGGAGTCGAATGGGGACCTGCGGTTGCTTTTCGTCCCCTATCAGGACATGAGTTCACTCATGCCGAAAATCGTCCACCCCAATTTCGAAAAACAATCCCCGCGGCGAAGCCGCGCTTAACCCCAGCCCGCGTAGCGGGCCAAAGAGAATAGCCCCAGGCGCAAGCCTGGGGACCTCGCCACACCCATTTATCGAGAAATAAAGTACGCGGCGAAGCCGCGATAAAACCCACCTCAGAACTTGATCGTTCCAGCCACCGGCCAACATCGAGCAAGAACCGCTTCCCACAAGGCGACTCACCGCTTCAAACACACAACCCAACCGCAGCGCCCCACCCATTGCCCGGGGGAAACTTGGTACCCTTTCTTTGGCGATCCCAAGATTTCCCTTGTGCAAAGCGAAGATTTGGCGAAATTATAGGAACAAGCAGACCAGATGCGCCCAACGGCGAGAAGATTGGACATGGCGACGAAATCCAAAATCGAATGGACCGACACCACTTGGAACCCCGTCCGCGGCTGCACCAAGGTTAGCCCGGGATGCAAGCACTGTTACGCGTCCACTTTCGCGGAACGCTTCAGGGGCGTGCCTGGGCATCCATATGAGCTCGGCTTCGATCTCCGGATCGTTCCAGAGAAGCTGCTCGAACCGCTCACTTGGGGCACGCCGAACCTAGTCTTTGTTAATTCGATGAGCGACCTCTTCCACTCAGAGATCCCCGACTCATTCATCGTTAAAGTAGCCTCCGTGATGATGAAGACGAACTGGCACACCTACCAGGTGCTCACAAAAAGAGCCGAAAGACTCGAAACGATGCTGTCTGGTCCTCTAAAGTTCGCAAGCCAGTCCCCCCATATCTGGTGGGGAGTCAGTGTCGAGAATGCAAAACATGGAAAGCCCCGAATTGAGCGCCTGCGCAACGCACCTGCGTCGATAAGGTTCCTATCCGTCGAGCCTCTGCTAGAAGATTTAGGGAAAATCGACCTAACTAACATTAACTGGGTAATTGTCGGCGGAGAAAGCGGCCCAGGCGCCCGCCCCCTAAAAAAAGAATGGGTCCTCAATATCCTCAGGACCTGCCGAGACCACCGCGTCCCGTTCTTCTTTAAGCAATGGGGAGGAGTAAACAAAAAGAAAAATGGGAGAAAACTCCTCGGGAGGACTTATGATCAATTCCCAGTTACCACAAAAACGCCCGTTCCTCCGCCTGCTGAACGTCAGCGGATTCTAGCGGCATTGCAGGAGATGCTCACCGAACATGACCTCTGCCAGATTGCAATCTAAGGATCGAGTTGCAGAGAGCTACGCCCTTTTCCCCGATTTACCCAAATCTGAGGTACAAAAGGTCCGTCGCTACAAGCGAATTGTCCAGCCGATCTGGACCGATAACAAAGCCCATTTCATTCAGGCATACCTCAAGTACTTCGTCCAGATCACCAAGCATGGGGTCTATATTGACGGCTTCGCCGGCCCCCAGTACAGAGACAGGCCCGAGTCGTGGACAGCCGCCCTCGTGCTCGCGAGCGAGCCAAAATGGCTCCGGCGCTTCTACCTCTGCGAACTGGCAAAGCAGAGCATTCGCAGCCTCAAAAAGCTGGTCACGGAGCAGCCGCAAGCACGCAGCAAATCTGGTCGAAAACTTCCCCGCAGCATCAAGGTGATCCCGGGCGATTTCAACGAGTCGGTCGATGGCATTCTGAGCTCCGGTGAAATTGCACAAAGCGAAGCCGCATTCTGCCTACTTGATCAACGAACGTTCGAATGTGGCTGGGCAACATTGGCCAAGCTTGCCGCATACAAGCAGCCGCCGAACAACAAAATCGAACTGCTGTACTTTCTCGGAGTGGGATGGCTGCACCGAGCTTTTTCCGGGCTGAAGCGGAAGGAAACGGCCAGGAAGTGGTGGGGGCGAGACGACTATAACTCCCTCCACAGGATGAGTTGCTGGCAAATTGCGGAACTGATGCGGACCAGATTTATCCAGGAGCTGGGTTATAAGTTCGCAGCTGCATTTCCGATCTTCGAGCACGACGGGAGCAACAGGATCATGTATTACATGATCCACGCCTCCGACCACGCCGATGCCCCGGCACTGATGGTTAGGGCCCACGCTAAAGCGGTGAGGGGCCTCCCAAAAGAAACACAACTGGTGCTCCCGGGAACATTCGTCACGCCACCGGAGGCACACACTCCAAAGGCACAGCACCTTCCGGCCGCCACGGCCCCGTGACCCTCAAGGTTCGCCCGTTCGCCGCCCGTCTCCGCTGTGCTACTCTCATCCCAAACCGTGAGCACCGAAAAAAACAAGCTCTACTACGGCGACAATCTCGAAGTCCTCCGCAGGTACGTCAAGGACGAGTCCGTGGACCTCGTCTACCTCGACCCGCCCTTCAACTCCCGCCAGGACTACAACGTCCTCTTCGCCGAAAAAGACGGCTCCCAGTCCAGCTCCCAAATTCGCGCCTTCGAGGATACGTGGGAGTGGAATCCCGACGCCATGCGCGCCTATGAGGAGATCGTCGAGCAGGGCGGCCGCGTCGCCGAAACCATGTGCGCTTTCTGGACCTTCCTCCACGGTACCGACATGATGGCCTATCTCGCCATGATGGCCCCGCGCCTCGTCGAGCTGCGCCGCGTCCTCAAAGAAACCGGCTCGATCTATCTCCACTGCGATCCCACCGCCAGCCATTACCTCAAGATTCTGATGGACGCTGTGTTCGGACCGCAGTTTTTTCGGAACGAGATCACGTGGAAGAGAACCCACGCTCATAGCGACTCAAAGCAAGGGCGAAAGGCGTATGGCAACATCAGCGACGTGCTTCTTTTCTACAGCAAGGGCGCGACATATACCTTCAACACCGTCTACGTGCCCTACGACGCGGAATACGTCAACAAGTACTACCGCTACCGTGATCCAGATGGGAGGAGATACTGGCTCGATAACCTAACGGGGCCTGGCGGCGCGAGCAAAGGAAATCCTTTCTATGAAGTGATGGGGGTGTCGCGCTATTGGAGATACAGCAAAGAGAAGATGGACGAGTTGATCAAGAAGGGCCGCGTTGTTCAAAACAAGCCGGGCAATGTTCCGCAGTTCAAAAGATATTTGGATGAAATGCCCGGCGTTCCTCTGCAAAACATCTGGACCGATATTTCACCAATCAACATGATGGCAAAGGAACGGCTCGGATATCCAACACAGAAGCCCGAAACCCTCCTATCGAGAATCCTTTCCGTCAGCTCCAACGAAGGCGATCTCGTCCTCGACCCCTTCTGCGGATGCGGCACCGCTGTGCAAGTAGCTCAAAGTCTCAACCGTCGTTGGATCGGCATCGATATCACTCACCTCGCAATTAACCTAATTAAGAACAGGCTCCGTACGGCTTTTGAACACAGCGATCCGCCGATCGACACGACCTATGAGGTGGTCGGCGAACCAACCGACTTTGCCGGTGCTGCAGCGCTGGCGGAGCAGAAAGACAAATACCAATTTCAATCATGGGCGTTGGGTCAGGTTTATGCGCGGCCCACGGAGCCTATCAAGAAGGGCGCCGACCGCGGCATCGATGGCCGCCTCTACTTCCACGACGACGAATCCGGCAAATCGAAGCAGATCGTCTTTTCCGTCAAGGCCGGCGGCGTCACCGTCTCCCAGGTCCGCGACCTGCGCGGCGTGCTGGAGCGCGAGAAGGCTGAGATCGGCGTCTTTTTGACCTTTGACGAACCTACCAAACCGATGCTGCGCGAAGCCGCAGAAGCCGGCCTCTACAAATCCTCCGACGGCAGCACGTACCCGCGCCTGCAAATCCTCACCATCCAGCAGATCCTTGATGGCAAGCAGCCCGATTACCCCGCCCACCGCCGCGACGCAACCTTCAAGAAAGCCCCGCGCAGCCGTCCCGCTCCCGCTGAAAACCTCATCCTTCCACTGCTCCCCGGCGAGGACTGAAATTACCGCCGAACCCCAGGGGCGCTCCGCCGCCTGTTCGGTGTCAACACCCTAAATCCCTAAATCCCTGCATCCCCATGGCTTCCATTTGCAGGCAATTTCCACCTTTTGGCGCACAATCGTTGCATGATCCACTTATACTCAAAGGCCCGTGCGCTGTGGCGCGTCGGCAGCCCGGATTGGACACCCTGCCCATCTCCGCGCACGCCCGTCGGCTGTGTGCTGGCCGACGCCGAATTTGATTCTGAACGCAACCATACTTTTTTCGCCGGCAACTGAGGGCCGACCGCATCATTCCCGCCAAGCGCCGCTCCGGTTGCAGGGCAACTGGAGTACGCCCGCAAATGAGGGAGCACTTCCCCACCGAACCGTATGGAAAACGCTCCTTGATCGAAAGTGTCTTCTCGGCGGTAAAACGCAAACTCTCTTGCCGCGCCCCCGGAAGAACCATCCCTACCGAATCCCGTCAGGCTCTGTTGCTCGGCTTGGCCTACAATCTCTATCGCTTCCGATTGCCCGCCTGTTGACCCGCTGCCCAGAGGATGTCAACAGAGCCAAGGAACCTTTAGGAGGCATCCGATCGGTGTTTCAGGAGTTATGGCGCAATAAAAACACCGTTCTTAGCGGGATTTCTGTCTTTGGATGATTGGCGCAGCAGTCTTAACTGATTATCCGCGGCGCTTCCATCCGCCGCGTTGCGCACCCGGCCTCGAAAAACCGCTCTTACTGCCGCGTTCACCGTCGCCGCGGGACTTACCAAACCCTCCCGGCTGCGCGCCAAACTTCGCGCCCTTGCCAAAATCCTTGCCGCTTTCGCCCCCGGCTCGTTTCGTGATTTCGTCTCGCCTCTTCCCCTCGTCGTCCCGCTTGAAAGGTGGCCGCGCGCCCTCGAACCGCTTCTTAGGACGATCGCCCTGTTTGAAAAACTGCCGCTCGCCTTGCGCGCGAAACGGCGTGCGCGGGGCATTCTCAAATCTACCCCCGCCACTCTCGCGCCTACCGCCGCCAAACCCCGGCCTCGCTCCAGACGGCCTGCCCTGCCGCTTGCCGAAATCCGAACTCGCTTTCGGCGGCTTGCCTCCCCGCCCGGCGAAGCCAGTCTTCTCCTTGCGCAGAAACGGCTTGCCTTCACTGCGCCCGCCAAACTCCCGCTCGCGCGGTCCCCATTCCTTCCGCACTCCGCTCCGCGCAGCGCTGCTCCCGCGCCTACTGCCGCCAAACTCCTGCTCGCGCGGCTTCCACTCTGTCCTCTGCCCACGCTCTTCCTGCTGCCGGAACGGCTTTCCGCCCTGCCCAGGCATCTTTTCAAATCTCTTTCCAGCGGGCCTGTTTCGCCACGGTTGCGCCGGCCTTTCGCCGCGCTTCTCCGAACCTCTTCCCGCTTCCTTCGGCAGCACGCGATCCACCTTCACGCGCCGCGGCTTCATTTTGCCCTCGGCTGTCAGCCGCAACGCGTTCACCTCGTCCGCCGTCAGCTCGCGAAGCTTTCCCGGTTCCACGTCGAGCACCAGCGGCCCGTACCCCACGCGCCGAATTTTCTCTGCAAAGTGCCCTACGCCCGCGAACATCTTTCTCAGTTCGCGATTTCGTCCCTCCGTCAGCACGACCTCGTACCACGGATTCTCTCCTACCCGCACCTGCCGGATCCGAGCCGGCGCCGACCGCACGCGCTCCGATCCCGCCTCGCCCTTTTCGATGGCCACGCCGCCGCGCAGCCGCTCCAACTCCTCTTCGCTCGGCTGTCCGGCCACCTTCACCAGATAAATCTTCTCCACGCCCGACCCGGCTTTCGTCAGCAGGTTTGCCAGCTCGCCGTCGTTTGTCATCAGCAGCAGGCCTTCGCTCTGGTAGTCGAGCCGCCCCACCGGATACAGCCGCTCATGCATCTTTGCAAAAAACCGCATCACCGTCGGCCGTCCCTCGGGATCGCTCACCGTCGTTACGTAGCCCTTCGGCTTGTTCAGCACAAAGTACCGGTACCGCTCGGCGCCCTGCAGCAGCTTGCCGTCCACGCGGATATGGTCGCGCTTGGGATCGGCCTTGCTGCCCAGTTGCGTCATCACCTGACCGTTCACCATCACGCGCCCGGCGACGATCATCTCTTCGGCGTGCCGTCTGCTCGCAATCCCCGCCTGCGACAGGATCTTCTGCAGCCGCTCGAGCTTCGTCGGAGGCTGCGCTGCGCCCACCTCTTCTTCCTCCACGCCAACCGCCACGCCAGCCTCGCTCGCCGCCTCAGTCGCAGCCGTCATCTCCTCCTCGGCCTCAAGAGTCCCAACCAGCGCAGCCGTCTCCGTCTCCGCCCGGTAGGCCTCCATCTCCGCCTGGCCCGGCGTCTCGACCTCGCCCAGATACGTTCGCGCCTCTCCGCTGCTCACGTCCCCAATCGGGTCCAGCACCGGCTCGCCAATCTTATAGCCCGCCGCACCCTTGGCCTTTATCTTCCGAGCCTTCGTGGCCGCGGCGTTCGCCTTCTCCGCTTTAGCTCCGCGTTTCTCCGCCGGCTTAACCTTCGCCGCTTTGGTCTTTGCCGCCGGAGTCGTCGCCTTCACCCTTGCCGCCTTGGCCTTCGCGACCGCACCTTTGCTCGCGCCCACTGCTTTGCTCTTCACCGTCGCTTTTGTGCTCCCCGCCGCGTTTCCTGGCGCGCTTTTTGGAGCGCGCTTGGCCGGCGGCGATTTCGCCTTCGATTTCAACTCTTTTTTCATGGGGGAAAGCCTCTGTTTCCGCTTACTCGTTGCCGCTTGGCGCGGCCTCTGGAGTGTTTTCTTTCGTTTCCGCCGGCTCTTCACTCGCCGCCTCGTCCGTCTCCACGCTCATATCCGCGTTGAACTCCGCCGCTTCTTGAGCCGTGTCATCTCCGGCCTCGAGCGCAGCCTCGTCCAGCTCGCTCGCCGCCATCTTCTCGAACTCTTCCATCGATGGCAGCTCCGTCACATCCTTCAGTCCAAAACGCAGCAGGAACTCCCGCGTGGTCTTGTAGAGGATGGGCCGCCCGACTACCGGCTTGCGCCCCGCCGTCACGATCAGCTTCCGCGCCAGCAGCGACCCGAACACTCCCGACGAATCCACGCCGCGAATCTCGTTCACCTCCGGCGCGGTCACCGGCTGCTTGTACGCAATCACCGCCAGAGTCTCCAGCGCCGGCAGCGACAGCTTGAGCGGCGGTTTCAATCTCTTCACAAACGCGCGCACCGCGTCGTGGCACTGCGGCTTGGTCGCCATGCGGTATCCGCCCGCAATCTCGCGGATCTCGATCCCGCGCTCATCGTCTGCGTACTCTGCGGTCAGCTCATCCAGCAGTTGCTCGATCGCGTTGCGCGCCTCGCGCTCGTGCAGCCGCATCGCGCGCTTCGCCTCGGCCTCGTCGCCCGCCACGGACTCTTCTGCCGCTGCTGGTTCAGTACCGCCGGCCTCCTGGCCGACTGTCGTGCGGGCGTCCACGCCCGCACTGCCCTCGTCGGCTTCTGCGCCCGTCTCCACTTCCTCAGCCGCCGCTTCGCCCACAGCAACCGGCTCCAGTTCCAGATAAGGAAACGCCGCGTTCAGCTCCGGCAAACCCGCATCCTCCGTAGCCGCAGGTTCTTCGGCCTTCGCGGCGGCCGCGGCTTCCTGCTCGGCCTTCCACTCGAGCGCTTCCTCGGTGAACAGCGCGGCCAATTGCGCCAGCGTCACCGGCTCCTCGGCAGCATAAATCACAGCTTCCAGCTTTGCTTTCAGGCTCATTCTTCTTGAAGCACCATTCTGTATGGTACCGGATGCGCCTCTGCCTTCGCCCGTTCCCCGCCGCCGCCTCTCTTTGAACACGTAAAAAGGGCGCCCCGCCGTGCCGGACGCCCTTTTGCAATCAATCAAGACTTAGAAGAATGTATGGAACAGGCAGTAAAGTATCCCCGAGAGCAGCGCCGCCGCGGGCAGCGTGAACACCCAGCCGGCCGCGATGTTGCGCACCGTCGACCAACGCAATCCGCTGCCGTTCGCGGCCATGGTGCCCGCCACCCCCGAGCTCAGGATGTGCGTGGTCGAAACCGGCAGGCCCCACGTATCCGCCGCGAAGATCGTCGCCATCGTCACCAGCCCGGCGCTTGCGCCCTGCGCATACGTCATGTGCTCTTTGCCGATCTTTTCGCCCACCGTCACCACGATCCGCTTCCAGCCGACCATGGTTCCCAGCCCCAGCGCCAGTGCGACAGCCACCTTTACCCAGTTGGGAATGAACTTTGTGCTCTTATCCAGCTTGCCTTGGTAAACCTTTAGCGCCGCGCTTTCCCCGGCGGTAAACGCCGGGTTGTGCGACTGCTGCATCAGCCGGATCGCCGCGTCCGTCAAATACATATCGTTGCGGACGTTAGCCTGTTGCTGGGCCGGAACCGATTGGAACGTCATGTGCCCCGCCACTTCGCGGTTCAGTTCGCCCACCAGTTGGCTCAACGCCAGCAAGGTGTCCGGCTGCAATTCTCTCGTCTGAACGTACTTTGTCACCTCGGCGCGCGCATCCGGATCGAGAACAGCGCCCGGATCCACGTGCCGTTCGAGGATCTGCCCTGCCTGCTCTGAGGCGGCGATGAAGCTCTGTACTTCCGCGGGACTCACCGCGTGATTCAGCGCGTAGGCCGTGGGCACCGTGCCGATCAGAATCAGCATGATCAGGCCCATGCCCTTCTGCCCGTCGTTGGATCCGTGGAAGAAGCTGACGCCCGTGCAGGTCAGCACCATCAGCGCGCGGATAGGCCAGGGCGGTGGTTGGTTGCCCTTTGGCGCTTCATAGAGCGAGGGATACTTCAGCAGCCGCTTTGAAAACAGGATCAAAATGCCGGCCAGCGCAAACCCGATCAGCGGCGAAATCAGCAAGGCTTCGAGAACCTTCACCACTTGGCTCCAATCCAGCCCTGAAACGCCGCCTCGCATATTCATCAGTTGGCTGGCCAACCCCACACCGATGATCGATCCCACCATGGTGTGCGAGCTCGAAGCAGGCAAACCAAACCACCAGGTGCTAAGGTTCCACAGAATTGCCGCGATCAGCAGCGCGAAGACCATGGCGAACCCGGCCCCCGAACTCACTTTCAGAATCAGCTCCACCGGCAGCAGCGTGATGACTGCAAAAGCCACCGTTCCCGACGAAAGCAGGACACCGGTAAGGTTGCACAGCCCCGACCAGACCACTGCCGTGTTCGGCGCCAGCGAGTTTGTATAAATCACGGTCGCCACGGCATTCGCCGTGTCGTGGAATCCATTCACAAACTCAAATCCGAGCGCAATCGCCAGCGCCAGGCCAAGCAGGAAATAGGGCCAGATGCTGGTAACGGTCACATGATCTAGGTCTTTGGCGACATGCACGCTGATATAGCCGAGGCCGGCGACGACCGCCAATGCGAAGATCCACGCGCCGGCGCGGCTCGACTTTTTCTTGAGTCCGCGTTCAAGCAGAGAGGGACTTGCTGGAACAACTGGAACTACCGTCGCAAGATCGGCCATCAGAAATCACCAGAGCGGCCGGACAAATTCCGGCACTGCCTGGGCCTCCTGCTGGAAAGCTCTGGAACGGGGTAACTTTTCAACGGAAATGAAGATGGATTTTGGCGGGAGAAAGACGAACCGGAGAAAATGGCTTGCATAAAACCTCAACAACCGCAATGCCCACGATTGTCTACCCGGCCGTGAGGGAATCGTAACCGGGCTACATTTAAGTCTACACCTGCGGGTCGCGTCGAATGTGGAAGATATAGGCTGTTCTCTCCCCAACCAGGCCGTTCCCGGCCGCTCGGCGCCTGTCATATCTCAAATCACAACAATCACTTACGAGCATGCGAATCGCCCCCTCCTCTTTTTTGGGCCAGTCCGTGGGCAGGCTCTTGACACATCCGCGCCGTGGCCCTTCGCCTGCAACGCTTGAAAGCGCCCATCTCGCTGCTTTGCGGCAATGGACTCAAGCAGCGTCAGTGCCCTTCACGCGGAAGCACCCAGTTTCCACCCGCGTTCCCGTGCCCTTTCGACCCGTTCCCAGCCGGCGCGCTGCCATTCGTCAGCACCGCAACCGGCGGCAGTTTCGTGTAACCTTTCTGCCGTCACCCTCGTAAGCAGGATCAGAAAGGGAAGACCGATGCCGGAGCGATCGGACAACGTATTAGATCGGTTCCGGCAGGGCGATCTCGACGCCTTCGAATCTCTCTTCCGTGAGCATCAGCGTGCCGTTTACCGCTGGATTCTGCGTATCGTCCGCGATCCCTCAGCCGCTGAAGACCTCACGGTCGAAACCTTCTGGCGCATCCATCGCGCGCACATGCGATTCCAGCCCTCGCGCCCCTTCGAGCCATGGGCGCGCCGCATCGCTACGCGCGCCGCTCTCGACTGGCTCCGCGTTAAACGGCCCGAAGTCGAGTTGTCCGGGCAAGTCGTCGCCGATCCTCCCGCTCCGCCCACGGCTGATCCCGGCGTTGCCGCCGAGATTCGCTTGAAAACCGCGCAGGCCTTCGTCCGGCTGCCGCCCCGCCTGCGCATCGCGGCTGTCCTTGCGGTCGTCGAAGAGCAGCCGCGCAAAGACATTGCCGCGGCCCTCGGCATCTCGGTCTCGGCCGTCAAACTGCGCGTCTTTCGCGCTCTTCGATTGTTACGAAAGGATCTGGAAAGTCAGGGAATCACGCCATGAATGCACACGACGAAGATCGCATCAAGCAACTGCTCCGACAGGCTCTGCCGCCGGCCGATCCCGCGGCCGAACCCGCTCGCGACCTGTGGCGCGCCGTCCTCCGCCGCCTCGACGCTCAGTCTGCCGCCGCGGCGCCCGGCCCGCTCCGCCAGAATTGGTTCGACTGGGCGCTTCTCGCCGGCCTCATCGTCTTCTCCGTGTCGTTCCCGTACACAATCCCGGTCTTTCTTTACTACTTATGAAAGGCAGCTCACAGTTCACGGCTTCCGATGGCGATCGCAACTGCAAACTGCGAACGGATCACTCACTCTGTCCGAAAGGAGATCTCCCATGAACACCCACCCTTACCTGCGCGCCTATCTGGCAGGAATCTTCGTTCCCACGCTCGTGCTGCCGCTCATACTGGCGAACTTCATCGTCTTGCGGCTGGTGCTGGCCGTGCCGGTTCCCTTCGAGCGCTTCATCGTCTTTCCCATGGCAGTTGTGCCATCGCTCTTTGGGCTGTGGAACATGCTCTACCTCTGGTTCCACCAGCGCAGCCATCTCTCAATTGGCGTGCATGGAGCAATTCTGCCCTTTCTCGGCGCGCCCATTGGAGCGTTGATCGCCCATCAACTTGGCATATTGCAGATTGGCGGCCACGGCGTCACCTATTTCCAGTTGTGCGTGGTGCCGTATGCCCTGATCGCGGTTGTCTTCCTGGCTGCCGTCGTCGTCTACTACCTCGTCTGGAAGTACATCGTCGGCTTCCTCAACCGCATCCTCGGAATCGCATAAGCAGGGGCACGGCTCCTCGCGACGCGCGTTCAGGGATCTTTCAGTCCCGCCCGCATCGCCGTGAGCGAATCGCTGATCGCTGATCACCGGCCACTAGCTTTTAAAGAAATCCCCCAGCCCCGCCCGCTCCGCATGGGCCGCCATCGCCGCCTGAATTGCGAGCGCCAACTCCAGCGCCGCGCGTCCCTGACGCGCCGTCACCTTCGGCGTTTTCCGCGTGCGCACCGATTCGAGAAACGAAAGAATCTCCAACCGCAGCGGCTCTCCCGGCGTCACCTCCGGCTTCACGAAGCGGAGGCCTGGAGCAGGTCCATCGTGGGCCTCGGTCAGGCTTTTCGCCATCGCCCTCAGCTTCTCCGGATCGTTCTTTGCGGCAGCGATCCGCATCGCCACTGTCGCGGGAATCTGTCCCGACTCCATCAACTTCTCAATCACCGCCCGATCGAGCTTTCCCGTAGCCAGGAACTCGGCCGCCGCCTGAGCCAGTTGAGATGAAGAGCCCGAGGCCTCTTTGTCATCCATCCGGATCGCCAGCACGTCCCGCCGCGCGTAGTCGATCGACACGTACTCCCGCGGCTCGAAAAATCTCAGCTTCCTCACCCGCTCCGTCGAAACCCGCGACGCCGTAAAGTTCGCCACGCAGCCCGTCTCGAACTCCACGCGCACATTGGCAATGTCCACCTTGGGCGACACGATCGGCAGCCCCACCGCGCGCACCTCGCGCACCGCCGACCTGGCAAACGTCAGCACAATGTCCAAGTCGTGGATCATCAGGTCCAGCACCACGTCCACGTCCAGCGCCCGCGGCGTAAATACGCTCAGCCGGTGCGCCTCGAAGAACATCGGGCGCTTCAGCCGCGGTTCCACGGCCAGAACCGCCGGGTTGAACCGTTCCAGGTGTCCCGGCTGCACAATCCGCCCGCGCCGCTCCGCGCGCTCAATCAGGTCGTCGGCCTCGGCAAGATTTGCCGCCAGCGGCTTCTCCACCAGCAGGTCCAGCCCCGCTTCCAGCAGCGCCGCGGCCACCTCGTGATGTTTCACCGTCGGCGCCGCCACGCACACCGCATCCAGATTCAAATCCGCCTTCAGCAGCTCGTCGATGCTGGCGAAAACCTTGATCCCGTACTGCTTCGCCGCCTCTTCGGCCCGCGCCGCATCCGGTTCCACCGCCGCTGTCAGCACCACGCCTTGGCCCGCCGCCTCCAGCTCGCGCACCACGCGCAAGTGGTTGCGCCCGAACGCCCCGGCACCGGCCACGGCCACTCGTAACTGTCTTTCGCTGCTTATCGTGCCGCCTCTTTCGGTTGCCCGCTTCCTTCCACGGCCTTCAGGCAGCGGCTGTAAAGCGCCAGCAACTCTTTCACATGCTCCTCAGGCTTGGCCGTGCCCGTCCCGCTGAACCCCGTCGAGGGCGCCGCCGGCCGTCCCACGCCCACCGTCCCCGCCACAAACTTCATCAAATCGAGCGCGACGTCTTCCTTGCTCCGCGCCCCCAGCCCCGCGTTGGTCAAATTCTCCATAAGCAACTTCTCCGAAAAACCGATGCTACCACGCCGGCTTGCTGACTCGCCGCCCCGCTGACTCGCTAACCCCGCCAACCAGGCTCGCTCCGCTATCCTTGTTTCGATGACGCTTGCCTACATCGCCCTCGGCGCCAACCTGCCCAGCCCCGCCGGCTCTCCCGAAGCCACGCTCGCCGCCGCCGCCCAGCGCCTCGCCTCCCTCGGCCGCATCGCCGCGCGCTCCTCGCTCTACTCCACCGCCCCGGTCGGTCTCCCCCCAGGCCTTGTTGATCAGCCCCGCTTCCTCAACGCCATCGTCGCCCTCGAAACGGATCTTGCCCCTCGCGATCTCCTCGCCGCTCTCCTCGCGATCGAGCGCGACTTTGGCCGCGACCGCGCCGCTCAAATCCCCAACGGCCCCCGTACCCTCGACCTCGACATTCTCCTCTACGGCGATCTGATCGTCAGCGAGCCCGGCCTGGAAATCCCTCACCCGCGCCTCGCCCAGCGCGCCTTCGTCCTCGTCCCGCTGAACGAAATCGCTCCCCATGCCCGCGATCCCCGCTCCGGCAGCACCGTCTCGCAACTCCTCTTGAATCTCCCGCGGGGCAACGAACCCCTCGCCCAGTCCGTCGCCCCCATCCAAAGCCCCTTTTGGCCCGCCGAATAAGAGGCGGTTCACTCCGCTCACTCCGCATACTTAGGTGTATGATTAGTGGTCTGCTCTTCTGGCGTCTCCGCAAGCCTGTGGCTGCCCCGCCTCCAGGGTTATCGCACCGCGCAATGCAAGGAGGCGCGAGGTGGATAACGCTTTTCCCCAGGTCCCATCGAGTCATCAACGCAAGCAGCAGTATCGCGGCTTGCAAGTAGCGGCGTTTTTCCTGGCGCTGATCCTCTCCACTACAGCACTCGCACAACCGGACAGGGCCGATTTGCGCTTTCTGCCGCCGTATTGGGCCATGGTTAATCAATGGCTGCAAGCTGAGGTGGCCGACGCGCGAAAGGCGCAAGCCGTCAACCAGAACACACTGGATGCTTGCCTCGCGCTTTTGGATAAAGCACGGAATGCCCGCAACGATACGGCGGTTGCCGCTGCCCAGCGGGCCGTGGACACCGCCGAAGAGGGTTTGCGCAAGAACCAGCTTCGCGAACAGCGCGCCTTGAAAGCCATCTCATGGGTGGAAAGGCTGCGCCAGGAGGAAAACTCCTCGACGGGAGTTGCCGGTTTTTTGCCTCGCGTTGAAGGAACCGTGGAGATTCAATCCGCCAGCGGCGGAGCGGCACGCCCCGTCACCGGCGACACGCCGCCGGTTCTGGGACCGGGCGATACGCTGCGCACGGGCAAGGACGGCCGTGCCGACATTCTGCTGGACGAGGGAGGGCTGCTCAGCCTGGATTCCGGATCAGCCCTGACTCTTACCGAGGGGGGCTATGAGGCTCTTGTTGGCGAGTTTTACTGCCTGGTGCGGCGGAAGTTTGAGATTCGCACTCAGGATGTTGTTGTTGCGGTGCGGGGCACCAAGTTCGTGCTGCGCGAGGCGCCCGGCAAGCCCGCCGCGGTTGTCGTCATCGACGGAACCGTCGCCTTCAGCGACATCAAGGGCGCCAAAACCGTTCTTGTGGGAGCCGGTCAGCAATCTTATCTTTTGCCTGACGGAACGCCCGCGGAACCAACGAAAGCTAACTTGCAGGAGATGAACAAATGGTGGGAAGAATAAGCCGTCTTGCATCTGCCATTCTTGGTTTGGCCGTAGCCTTGGGCGCGGTTGCCGCGCGAGCGCAGACCGCCTCTTATTATTCTTGTCAGGACACCGTCAATGCCTGGAACATTGATCCCCGCATCCCTGCCCAGTATAAGAACTGCAATTGCCTGTGCCCCACCTGTCATCCAAGTTGTCCGCAAGGTTCCAGTGCTCCATCGGCCGTGCCACAGGTCACAGGCGGCACGCCGTCGCAGATGATGGCGACCCAGTTGCTCGGCAGTTTCCTCAATCAGCTCTTCGCTTCGGCTTTTTCCACCAACGAGCCTGACACGGCTGAGAGCGAGCAACAAATCGCCGAAGAACAGGCCAGACTGAAACAGGAGCAGGATATGCTTCGCGCTGAGTGGCAGGAGCAACAGAACAAGGCCGCAATCAGCCGCCAGCAAGAGCAACAGAAAGACCAGGAGGTGGGGAACACTTTGCTCAATGAGATGCACGGCGTGGAGAGCTCCCCTTCTGAGGATAGCTCCCCTTCTGTCGTTTCGCTTGGTGGAACGAGGGAGATCGAAGGTTTCAAATGGGACTCGCCGGCAGGTGTGAAGGTGGAGTCCGCCTCGCTGAGTGTCGGACGCTATGACACCTCCGGTTTGAAATCCTGGCAGCGGCTTCTCTGCGCGGCAGACTTCTCGAAAAAAGCTCTATCTGTTCAGAGTTCCGACCCCGAGCAGGCCCGCTTCTTCAATGAGCAGGCGGACAATGTCTCTGCCGGCGAAGCCGTCGAGGTGGCGTGCAGTTTTCCGCCCATGCCCGCGGTTCCCGAGCCGCCGGTTTCCAGCCTCCAGATGCAGCAAACAGAGAAGAACATCCAGACGGTGCAATTGGACCTCAAGAAACTTCAGGGCATAGAAACCAAGGCACAGAAGATACAGTCCGACAAATCCGCCGCACAGGAGAAGCTCCAGCAGGCCGAAGCGGCCCTTCAACAGGCGGAAGCGGATAAGGCCAGCGCCAATCCCGAGGATGCGGCCCTGATGGCTGAGATCATGCGCCGCCAGGCTGAAGCTCAGGCCCAGCTCGACGACGCCAACCAGAAGCTGAAGGCTTTGTCCGATCAGGGGCAGGAACTCTCCCAGCAAAAAGAGGCGATCCACCAGGAACTCCTGCAGATTCAGCAGCAGAACGGGAGCGGCGAGGCGAGCTCGCCACACTAGCTCCGGCGCTTGAAAGAGCCAACGCTGGCTCTTCCTATCCACCAGATTCATCTTTCAAAGGGGAGGAGTTATGACAAGGTTCTGTATTCGCAGCCTGATTCTTCTGGGAGGAATGCTCCTCTTTCTACCGTGGGGCGGCTTCGCCCAGGCGCCTCCGTCCGCGGCCCCTTCGACCGCGGCTCCTCCGTCTGCGGCGCCTTCCCCCGAAATCAGCGCCATTCAGGCTCAGATTGCCCAACATCCAGATTCCCCCTGGCTATACATACAGCTGGCGCTCGCTGAGATCGATGCGAACCAACCGGATGAGGCCATCGCCGCCGCCAGTCATGCATTGGCAATGGATTACACATCCGGCTTAGATTACCGTCCACAGGGCTATTACGCGTTGGCGATGGCTTATCTCCAAAAAGGCGACCTTGCCAACGCTCTTTCACAGGTGGATGCCGGACTCAGCCGGTACCATGGGAGCCCTTACTTGAGCAATGCTAAGGGAAGGGTGCTGATCGCGAACGGGCAATACTCGCGCGCCAGCGAAGTGTTGTTGCCGGCCTTTGTTTCCGCGACGCACACCAGCGATCCAAAGGTCTTCACTGCATGGGGGTATATGCCCGAAGATATTGATTTCGCATTAGGCCATGATGCGGTTGTTAGCCAGTACTATGCGGGCCAATATTCTCAAGCTCTGGAGAGCGCCCGGCAACTGGTTGCTCTGCACGATCTGGGGAGTGTGTGCGTCAATCCAGAGCTTCCGGAGACAAAAAAACAATGCACTGACCTGGGGGTAGAGGATCGGTATATTAATAGGATTGATGATCACGATATCTCTTTTCATAAAGGGGATTATGCACTCCTACACTTTCTCAAGGGGCCTGTGGGCTCGGTTGCGGAGATATCTACTTGGGGGATCCTTATTAAAGCACGTAAACTGAAGATCGTCCGCCAGGCTGTGCCGTTGACGAAGGACGATGCGAACGATTTTGGCCTCCTGGCCCTCACGCTCAACGCGAACGGAGATCGTGAGCAGGCCCTCGCCATGGCCCAGAAAGCGATCGCTCTTGATCCCGGCAACTTCTGGGCTGAACTTTCCTATGGGCTTGTCCTCGAAGACAGCAATCGCCCGGACGAAGCCTTGAAAGCGCTGGAGACTCCCACCACGGATCCCCCCGAATACTCTCGCAAGAGCCTTTTGCACATTCATCTCGCCGTTCTCTATGCCCGGAAGGGCGATATGGCCAAGGCTCAAGAACTCTATCTCGCCGCTGCCAACCAGATCGACCCCAACTGCCTGCCTGTAGCGAAGGAGAAAGACGCGTTCCTGGCGCTGGTCCAACCCATGGTGAATGCTCACCTGACAAAGGCCAAGCAGTTGGACGCCCAGGGAAAGTATGCCGAGAGCTTGCCGGAATACGCGCAGGCGTTAGGCTACGCCGCCAACGAGCAGGAGGCTTCCACGCTGCGCGCCGCGATGTTTGCGGCCTCCAGCCGGATGCCGACGCCCCCCGAGCTTCCGGATGAGGCTCGCCGGCGCGTGGTGCGCGGAGAACTGCTGTTGAAGGATGGCATGCTGGATCGCGCTTTGACGGAGTTCAACGAAGCGCTGCGCATCGCCCCCTACGTGCCCAAGCTCTACTACAACACGGCGCTGGTCTATGGCCAACTGAAGCAATATGACCCGGCCATTCGCCAGATGCACCTCTACCTGCAGGCTGCGCCTGAGGCTCCCGACGCGCGCGCCGCCCAGGATCAGATCACCAAGTGGGAGCTGCAACAAGAGATGGAGGGCAAGCGGTAAGGACGGATGTTTTTGCTTGCTCCCGCGTCAACTCGCGGGGATGGAGACGATAGTACCGCCCGGCGCTTCAAAGAGCCAACGCGGGCTCTTCCTATCGACCAGATTCATCTTTCAAAGGGGAGGAGTTATGACAAGGTTTTGTATTCGCAGTCTTATTCTTCTGGCGGGAATGCTTCTCTTTCTACCGTGGGGCGGCTTCGCCCAGGCGCCTTCGTCCGCGGCGCCTCCGGCTGCGGCTCCTCCGTCTGCGGCTCCTTCCCCCGAAATCAGCGCCATGCAGGCCAAGATCGCCAAAAATCCAGATTACCCCTGGCTATACATACTGCTGGCGCTCGATGAGATCAATGTGAACCACCCGGATGAGGCCATCGCCGCCGCCAGTCATGCATTGGCAATGGATTACACGGCAGGGCGAGATTTCTTTCTTGATGACACACACATTTTTGGAGGCGCAGACTACCGTTCTGCTGGCTATTACGCGTTGGCGATCGCCTACGCCGAGAAAGGCGATTTTGCCAACGCTCTTTCACAGGTGGATCCCGGACCCAGCCAGTACCTTGGGAGCCCTTACTTGAGCGATGCAAAGGGAGCCGTGCTGCTCGCGAGCGGGCAGTTCTCTCGCGCCAGCGAAGTGTTGTTGCCGGCCTTTGTTTCCTTGACCCACACCAGCAATCCAATGGCCTTCTTTACATGGGGGTATATGCCCAAAGATATTGATCTCGCATTAGGCCATGATGCGGTTGTTAGCCAATACTATGCGGGCCAATATTCTCAAGCTCTGGAGAGCGCCCGGCAACTGGTTGCTCTGCACGATCTGGGGAGTGTGTGCGTCAATCCTGAGCTTATTCCAGGGACAAAAGAACAGTGCACTGATTTGGCCGGCCATGCGATTGATAGCATTGATGGCCACGATGTGTCCTCTTGGCCTCAAGGTGATTACGCTTTCAACCACCTTCTTAAGGGGCCGGTGGGCTCGGTTGCGGAGATTTCTATTCAGGTGCCCGCACATATGCTGTTTGGTCTGATGTCCGGCACGATGCCGCGCAAACTGAAGATCGTCCGCCAGGCTGTGCCGTTGACGAAGGATGCCGCGAACGATTTTGCCCTCTTGGCCCTCACGCTTAACGCGAATGGAGATCGGGAGCAGGCCCTCACCATGGCCCAGAAAGCGGTCGCTCTCGATCCCGACAGCTTTTGGGCTGAACTTTCCTATGGCCTCGTCCTCGAAGACAGCAATCGCCCGGACGAAGCCTTGAAAGCGCTGGAGACTCCTACGGTCAGCTCCGCCATACCGATGACGGAGGCCCTTCACCAGGCCCTGCGGCAGATTCATCGCGCCGTTCTCTATGCCCGGAAGGGCGATATGGCCAAGGCTCAAGAGATCTATTTTTCCGCTGACAGCCACATCGATTCCCGCTGCCTGCCCGCGGTGAAAGAAAAGGATGCGTTTTTGGCGCTGGTCCAGCCCACGGTGAATACCCACCTGGCAATGGCCAGGCAATTGGAAGCCCAGGGAAAGTACGCCGAGAGCTTACCGGAATACGCACAGGCGCTGAGCTACGCCGCCAACGAGCAAGAGGCTTCCACGCTGCGCGCCGCGATGTTTGCGGCCTCCAGCCGGATGCCGACGCCCCCCGAGCTTCCGGATGAGGCTCGCCGGCGCGTGGTGCGTGGAGAACTGCTGTTGAAGGATGGCATG
>Ga0187865_1000035_pt1 | contig 170697 bp, 132 predicted proteins | sample June2016WEW_11_1_2_FD_132989 | JGI IMG/M metagenome (GOLD analysis project Ga0187865, IMG submission 132989) | Peatland microbial communities from SPRUCE experiment site at the Marcell Experimental Forest, Minnesota, USA - June2016WEW_11_100 | ecosystem: Environmental > Terrestrial > Soil >... | reverse complement strand
TGTCATACTCGGATCGGTCATCGTGGCCTCCTTTTGTGGATCTGGCAGTTCACTCAAGGAAGCACACGATGGCCTTTTTTGTCAAGCCAGCCCTACATTTACACCACTCCATGAGACATTATCACGTTATGTTGGAGTCGCCCATGCCGATCTCAGCAGTCTATGAATGTCAATGTGCCGATTGTCAAGGGGCGGGAGAACACCCGGATAAAGAGATCCGCCATCAGACGAACCTTTTGGCGAGCCGGTTGGACGCGCAACAGCGACGCTGGTTTGTAGCAATGGAAGCGAACCGACTGGGGCATGGGGGTATTCAATTGCTCTCGCAGATCCCCGGGACGGATGAGAAGACGATTGAGCGCGGGCAGCAGGAGTTGAAACAAGGTTGGGCCGAGGCCCAACGCAGCAGGTGCGTTCCGCTGGCGGTGGACGACCCCGGGTAGAAAAAAGGACCCGCGGATAGAGGCCGCCTTGCACGAGATGATTGAGCCTGAAACGCCAGGAAATCCGATGAGCGCGCACCAATGGGTGCGCAGCAGCTAGCGCCAATTGGGTAAGAAGCTGGGCACGAGTGGACATCCGCCCTGTCCCAAAACCGTGGCACGCTTGTTGAAGAAGGCCGACTACTCACTCAAGGTCAACTCCAAGCGGCTGGCTGGAGCGCAACGTCCGGATCGTAACACGCAGTTTGAATACATCCAGGCGCAAAAAAACAGCTCTCTTTGAGCCACGGCTGGCCCGTGATCACCGTAGATGCCAAGAAGAAATAGCTGATTGGCGATTTCAAGAACGCAGGACGGTGTTGGTGCCAGACCGCTGAAGCGGTCAACGACCACGATTTCGAATCCGAAGCCATTTGTAAAGCAGTTCCCTAAGGCATCTATGACTTGAACCACAATCGCGGCTATATCTACGTCAGTCAATCAGCCGACAGGGCTCAATTCGCAGTCGAGATGATCGCTCGCTGGTGGCAGACTTTTGGGCAATATGATCTTCCCCGTGCACCAGGCCTCTTGACCCTCTCCGATGGCGGCGGCAGTGATGGTTGGCGTTTGCATCTTATGGAAACTCCAAGCGCAAGAACAGTTGGCTGACCAGCTTGGCCTGGAAGTGATGGTCTGCCATTATCCAAAAAACGTCTCCAAGCGGAACCCGATTGAACATCGTTTGTTTGGCCCAGTCAGCCTCACCTGGGCTGGCAAGCCCTTACGGACTTTGGAGACGATGTTGGCCTATCTTCGCGGCACCACCACTTCTGCTTTTGCTCACCAGCACGTCAAGGTCTGCCAGACACCGGTCGATTTCCCGTGCCGGGAGGTCCGGTGCGAGGATTGCCAAGCCTCGTTCGGGCTTTTCCCGGCCGCGGGTCGAGCAAACGCCTTCTTCCAGACCATGACCGAGTTTGCATCTCCCAGTATTCCTTGGAGCAATCTGGCCAGAGGTCGTTCCCACAGAGCACCCCTAAGGCCGCCTGAAATCACAGGCCAGGTCTTGGCCATGGCGGGCGCGCGCCGGCGCCGCCTTGCCCGGGCCTGGATGCGAGGACAGGTCAAGGGTGCCCATCAGTTTGCCAGGAGGGGAAGGCCAAAGGGACCCAGGGTGGGCCTTCTCGGAGTCCCGACAGGACCGGCATGGGTCTCGGGTAGCTGATCCTCACTGCCGTGAAGTCAGTCTGGGCCACGGACACTCCAGAAGCTGTTGGCAAGAATCGGCTGCCGGTGCAAGGAAAGGCGGATTCGATTTCGAGGGCGCCTTGAGGGCTTGTCTCTGAGGCATCTCTTGCTTGCCTTTCGCTGTCGCCTCCTCTGCTGCCCGCTGAGTCTCTGCGAGCCCTCCCCGCTTGCCCATCGCAGGGGCCCCACGCCTTGACCCTTTTTGGATCCGCCGTTACCTCACTCAAGACAGGCTCACCCAGGATCTCTCGCTCTCTGCCTTGCTCCTCCCACGGACCCTCAACTCGCAGCAGCCGAGACTTTCCGCCCATCCTGACATTTCATTTCACCAGCTCTAGCGCCTCCAGGCCGACCCCAAGGATGCGAGGGTCCGGGTGGCCGATTCTCCAAGACGATGTGGCATTGGGCACCTGGAGGACGACCCGGATCTGTCCTCCGCGGTCCTTCGCCGGATCCCAAGGGAGCGGGACGTCACGTTTTTGCGTGGCGCCGGAGTTGACCACCCACTGGGCTACAACGGCTCCGTTGATTTCGGCCTGGACCGTCTTGGGCGATGCGGCCGAGGCATTGGAAACAATGAAGGTCATATGCAAACGGCAAGAATCATCCTGGTTCTGACACTCTGGCGGCAGTCCGAGGATCATGTCGGCGCTCTTCGAAGACCAGACGCCCCAGGATTCGAGGTCGTACCAGCCGTCTTTTAAGATGGATTCAAAGAGCGAATTCGTTTCACAGGTCATGCTGGCGATCCACACTGTTTGACCCACCTGCAACCCATTGCCCGGGGGAAGGCTGTTTCGAGAGGCGGGCGCCACGGAGATCACCGCATATAGCTTTTCGTCCCTGACAAGGAACGCCGGGTTGTTCTTAAAGTAGTCGACCGTGGGCAGATTCTGCTGCTGATTGGCCTGTAGCGTCGTGTCGGGCGGAGGCCACGTGCCGAGTTCATACATGTTGAAGTAGGGGATGACCACAAAATCGGCGAGGTTTTCCTGGAGCACGGCGCGGATATTGGCGGCACAGTAAGTGGGATTCCCCAGGGTAAAGGAATAGATCAGAGGCGGCCAGCCCGCCTTCGCGATCTCGAGATTTCGATCGCCGCCGACATTATAGGCGCGATAATTCCCCATAGCCGTCAGATAGTTGACGATCCAGTCATTTGCGGGAGGAACAAAGAACACCAGGGCATTCTTGCCGACGTAACTGGCAAGCCCCGAAAAATCCTCGTCGATCTGGTGCATTTGCGTTCGATAGGCCTGGGAAGTCTGCAGCCGCTGAGGAAGATTGGGCAGGTTGGAGACGATCAGGAGCACCGCCACACAGGGAGCCACGGCCTTATATCCGCCAGAGAGAATCCTCTGGTAGAACAAGACGGCAGCCCCGAACAGGCCCACCATCATAAGAGCGACCCAACGATAGGGCGCGCGCATGTCCGTGAATCCCGGCACATACTGATCGAGAAAGGCGCTTCCCGTGGGCGCCACGGCCAGATTTGCGGGCATACTGTCCGTGCCGACCGTAGCCTGGCCGTTCGCGGCGAGCGGAAGGCTTGAATTCACTTTCAGGGACGGGCCGAGGGAAAGGTAGAACCCCACCAGGGCAAGGAGTAACAACGGAAGGGCGAACCGATGTCTTCGCGCCAGCCAGAATCCAACGGCTCCCACGAGAATGAGAGGCAGAGCGAAGGTCGTGGACCAGACGGAGGCATCGCCGAAGAGCAGATATTGATTCCGAATGACGCTGACATGAAGGGCATCCCACAGCCAGGAAATTCCTTGAGTAGGGCGAACCAACATGGTCAGATCCACCCCCCAGGCGCGGAATTGACCCAGGGTGGAGGGCCAAAAACCAGATACTCCCAGAAAGGCTGTGTACAGAAGGTACGACAGGAGCGCCGAGCCTAGAATGACCGGTAAGGCCCGTCCCAGAAGAGCCTTCCAGCTGACGTCCCTCCGAAGGATCGCCACGAGCCAAATCAGGCCGCAGGCGCCGAAGAACATGACGAAGGTGTACCCATCCATGAAGACCGCCAGCACGGACATCAGGGCAAAAGAGACTGAGGCGGTGACCCAGCGACGGGGGACGGGCCGTGTCAGCGACGAGGTATACACGACTCGGAAGCTCATGTACACGTAGAAGGGCAACAAGGCGAATCCGAACGAGAGCATGGAGTACTGGGCATGCCACCATACGAGGGGAAGGGTCAGGTAGATCAGGGACAAGAACGTGCTTTGCAAAGAATTGGCCCCGAGAAGCTGGCAGAACTTGATGGTTCCCCAAAGCGCCAACGCCAGCCAGACAATCGCCCCCAACGCATAGGCATCGGAGGGGTGCATGGCGAAGAACCTGATAAAGGTGCTTTGCAAGAACACTCCGGGAAGTCCAAACTCGATAGGGGCCTTTGTGGGCACGCCGAAATTCGTCGCCTTGATGGTGGGCCATCCGGCATTGACAAAAGATTGTGCGAAACCCGATGGCGGGATGATTCCGCCAAGCGTCGGAATCGAATAAAAGGGTATGGCGGCATAAACGACAACAATGATCAGCAACGAGAAACAATAGGCGGCCCACCGCCAGATTCTCGGCAAGCGACTACCCGGGGCAGCCGAATCGGCGCCGGGAACGAGCGATACGGGAGATTCCAAATGCTTAAGGCGAGGCTCACCCCGAATGTTGGACACTGTGGACCCTCCTCAACTGCATAGCCCTCGCCCTCGTAGCGCAGAGGCAAGGCATCTCTTGACGGCCGGGTGGCCGATTCAGGAACGCCTGCTGTCCCGATCGTGGTCTTGGAAGTCGCCGCACACCAGAGACACAAGGTCCAAGGAAAAGCGGTGGACAAACAGTCCCGACCACAATGTGCGAGCGAGTCCTCCGGAGTCGTCCCCTTTGACTCGCCTGACAACCACCCGCTTGGTTCCGGGGAGACCGTCGGGATCGGCTGCGGCCTCCGCCATCCGACCGCATGGACCGGCACCCTCAGGAGGGTATGCGCCATCTCGAACTGCCGCGCGCCCCGAATGTAGGGCGAGTCTCACATCGAGCCAGCGGCGGCCCAAAGGCAATCACGAATTCCCGCTTCGGCGCAAGCCCTCTGGAAGTCCCATCGAAGTTCAGCGATGGGAGCCCTCGAGGTGGCGCTTGGGCATCACCTGCCCGGGCTTACGCAAGGTCCGGGCTTTCTGGTCATCGGCCGATTCGCGGGCTCAGGGCGGGGGAGGAACAGTCCTCCTCGTCAGGTCGAGAGCCCCATGACCGGGCCGTGCATCATTCTAGTTGAAAGCCAGCGTACGCTGTCGTTGGTGATCCAAGCGGCACATCCAGGTCCACAGCGACCAGAGCTGGGGCGGTTGCCGCCTGACGACCATAGGAATGGTTTGGCGGATTTTAGTCCTTACCCTTGACCAGAGTCAACCACAAAGGGCCTGCTGTTTCTTGCGCAGGGTCACGGGCGGTCTCGGATGCCCTCCCGCCGTGCGCGGATGGGGCCCACACGCGGAGTCTCGCTGCTCACGGGGCATCGATTGGAATGCCGATAGGGTTGGCAACTGGACGAAGACACCCGTCTCGCAAGGCCCCTGAACGAAGCCCCATTCGCCGCGGCTGGCCGTCCCGGCCTCGTGGGTGCCGGGCCGTCGCCGGGTCAATCGCCGGGGAGCCGGCCTCGGTCCTGGTCAACCCGAATTGGTCGGGCTCCAAGTGTCGCCGCCGTCGGTGCTCTTGTAAACGCCAGTATAGGCCCCCGCGTAGAGGGTATTCGGCTTGGCCGGGTCGATGGCCAGAGCAACGACCTGGGCCGCGTCGCCCAGGCCGTCGTTAATGGCGAACCAGGTCGCTCCTCCGTCCGTGCTTCTGAGGGCCCCCTGGCCGTATGTCCCCGCATAGAGGGTGGTCGGTGTGGCCGGGTCAAGGGCCAGGGCGGCAACTTGGGTGCTGGTCAGGCCAATGTTGGCCGAGGTCCAGGTCTCCCCTCCATCTGTGCTCTTGAAGACGTGGCTGTTTAGTGTCCCGGCGTAGAGCGTGGTCGGCTTCGTCGGGTCGATCACCAGAGCATTAACCATCCCGGTAATCACGCCAGTATTGGCGGGGCTCCAGCTTTCTCCGCCATCGGGGCTCTTGAAGACGCCGTCAAAGATGGCCGCATAAAGGATGCTCGTTGTAGAGGGGTTAATCACCAGAGCGGCCACCTGCATATTGGTCAGGCCCGAATTGACCGCGCGCCAATTCCCGCCGCCATTCGTGGTCCGAAACACACCGCCGTCATAGATCCCCACATAGAGGGTCTCCGGCTCCGCCGGGTCGATGGCCAGAACGCTTACGTACGGGACGGTCAGACCGGCGTTGGCCGGGCTCCATCTTTCGCCGCCATCGCGGCTCTTGAAAACGCCGCTTTCTGTTCCCGCATAAAGGGTGGTGGGTGTCGCCGGATTGATCGCCAGAGCTTCCACCATATTCGTGGTCAGGCCGGCGTTGACCGGGCTCCAGTTGACGCCGCCATCCGTACTCTTGAACACGCCGCCGCCCAGTGTCCCCGCGTACAGGGTATCCGGCGCCGCCGGGTCAATCACCAGGGCACTTATGCTGCCGCCCACCGGACCAGCGGTTGCCCTCGTGCTTTGGGGCGGGGGGGTGACAGTGGGCAGGATCGTCATCGTGGGTGAGGCCGTCATTGTGGGTAGCGCGGTCATTGCGGGAGCGTTCGTGGCGAGCGCCGTCGGGAGAACATGCGTAGGGGCCGGTGCCAGCGAACAGCCTGACGAAACCGCCAGGAACAAAACTGCGATCGAAAAAAGATATCGGATTGGCCTTGTCGTGAGATGATCTTGTGTCCTCATGGTTCATGCGCTTTCCTTGATCAGAATGCCTTGAGCTCGAAAGCCCTCCTCCCACCTACTTCCCTCTGGCCTGTGATTGGAAGGGGTCTGGGAATCGCGCCCGCGACCGAACCGAAAGATATCCCTTGGATGTGCCTGTGTCAAGGCGGGAATGCTGATAGGGAGTTTGCTCCCACCCGTAGAGGAACGTGGTTAGACCAGAGAGGATGCTGTGGCCTCCATTTTCGCTTGCCACAGACACGGACTCCGCTTGCCGATATCTCGGCGGCTTGAAACCTCCGCGGACTTTGGGCAAAGGGTTTTCTCATTGGGGTCGGAGGAAAACAGAGGTGGGCTGGGGCTCGAGAAACCGTGTGCGTGGAAGACTCATCCCCCTTGGTGGCACCCTCGACTCGCCGGTTCCAGATCCACAGGTGAATGGGTGGTCTTCGGGACCAGGATGGGGGGAGTTGCCGGGCACCGCCTCCTCCTGGCCGTGGCGGCGATAGGCTCTGCAGGCGTCGATGGCGGCGGACATTGCGTCGGCGGTTGAAAACGTCTATACTTTTCTTCGAGGGCCCGACGGCTTACCGGTTCAAATTCGCCCGAGTCGTGTCTGGCACCTCGGTCTCTGCAGGGTTGGGACGGTTTTCTCGCTCAGGCCGCACTGATTCTGATAGGCTCCGGGGCGCCGGATTGTTTGTTAAGGCAAAGACGCCGCGGGGGGGGTGAAATCGTTGCGGCTTGCCAATGTCCAGCGAACGTCGCGAAGTATCCCTCGAAAGAATGGAGCGCTTCGGATTGCCAAGAGCTGGCCAACGTGCTTTGCGGGACCAATCTTCAACTTTGTTGGCGAGGGGGTCGGTGTGCCTCTGGAGCGGATCCCTTCAGGGGCAGGGCGCCCTCTCGCCAGCGTGCGGAGCGCGATTTCCATGGACCTGCTGCGACACAGGCAAGGCCGTCTCCTCTATGTTAGATAGGTGAAACTCCTGCCGAGATCTGCTCGAAACCGGAACGCATCCATTCCCAGACGCGGGGCCTCGAGAGGGATTTCCCTGATTCGATGCGGCACGGAATGGCGAACGTCCGCACTTGGGCTCATCCCGGCACCCTGGAGGCCGACTCAGGAGAGGCTTCAAGCTAGCCCGCGATGTCAAGGGCTGGTGGTTCCCGCACGAGTAGAGATTGGTGGTTTTCATCCGTCAGGGCGGACTTTGCCGAAAGAGGTGGGAGGTGTCCCATGAATCAGGATTCGTATGGCGACCCGTTCTTGATGACCTTGCGCCAGTTCCAGACGGAGCTCGCGCGCTGCGAGTATTGCGAGGAGAAGCCCTGCACGGCCGCCTGTCCCTGCAATTGCTCGCCCTTCGACTTCATCATGGCCGCGCGCGGGGGACAACCCTCGGATCTGCGGCGTGCCGCCGGTGAAGTCATGCGGAACAACCCTCTAGGGGGTGTTTGCGGCCTGGTGTGCCCGGACCGCCACTGCATGGCGGCGTGCTCCCGGAAGCTGTTCGACGGGGCAATTGACATCCCCAGGGTTCAGGCGACGGTTGTCGAGACGGCCAAGCGGCTTGGCGGGATCCCAACCTTCGCGGACGCCAAGCCCAATGGGAAGGCCGTCGCCGTCGTGGGAGGCGGCCCGGCGGGGCTTGCCGCCGCCGGTTCCCTGGCGCAGATGGGATATGCCGTGGACCTTTTCGAGGCGCGACCGGCGCTGGGCGGAATGATGGCCTTGATTCCCGGCTACCGCCTCGACAGGCACGCGCTGGAGACGGATATTGAATTCGTGCTGTCCTTGGGGAGCATCACCCCGAAGCTGGGCAGGAACATTGATGACCCCCGCCGGCTTCTTGACCAGGGCTACTCGGCCGTGTGCGTCGCGGTCGGACTTTGGGCGCCGATCCGGCTTGGCATCGCGAACGAGGACCTGGCCATCACGATGACGGACCTTCTCTCAGCGCCGGAGGCGTACTCCTTCGCGGGCGATGTGGCTGTCGTCGGCGGCGGGGCCACGGCGCTCGACTGCGCCGTGACGGCCAAGGCCCGCGGGGCCCGACGGGTCGAGCTCTTCATGTTGGAGAAGCTCTCGGAGATGCCCTTAACCGCCAAGGAGCGGAAAGAACTGCTGGACTACGACATTGAAGTCAACAGTCGGATTCGCGTCCAGGGAATCCGGAAGGCAGGGAACTCCGTGGCCGGCATGGACACCGTGAGGGTCCGGCTGCCGGAGGGAAAACCCTTCCACCCGTCCCACATGCAGGACGAGAGCGGAAGCGCTGGCGTCCGGACCGATATCTCGGCTGTGGTCCTTGCCATCGGCATGCGCTCGACGCTGGCGCGGGAGCCAGCCAAGGGAGTGTTCTACGCCGGCGACATGGCCAATGGTCCCACGACGGTCGTTGAGGCGGCCGCGTCCGGAAAGAACGCGGCTCTGCAGATCGACGCCTATGTGCGGGCCCAAGTTGCGCCGGTCATTCCGAAGGCGACCAAGTCGTTCTTCGCCTTGCCCGGGTTTAATCCCGTGCCCGTCTCCTTGGAGACGAAGTTCTTCGGGCGGCGGATCCGTTCGCCATTCCTGCTTTCGGCCTCGCCGGTGACGGATGGGCTGCGACAGGTGACGCTTGCCTATGAGGCCGGCTGGGCTGGAGCGGTCATGAAGACCGCGTTTGACAACGTCCCGATCCACATTCCTTCCGAATACATGTTCACCTTCGGTCCCCAGACTTATGCCAATTGTGACAACGTCTCGGGCCATGCACTCGACCGAGTCTGCCGCGAGCTGGAGCAGCTGGTCAAGAACTGGCCGGACCGGCTCAGCATGGCTTCGACCGGGGGGCCAGTCACGGGCCACGACGAGACCGACGCGCTGGGCTGGCAGTCCAACACAAAGAAACTCGAAGCGGCCGGGGCCATGGGAATTGAGTATTCGTTATCCTGCCCGCAAGGCGGCGACGGAACGAAAGGGGACATTGTTTCCCAGGACGCGGAACTGACCGCCAAAATCATCGAGTGGATCATGGCGGTCGGATCGGCCGAAGTCCCCAAACTGTTCAAGCTGACGGCGGCGGTTACGTCGATCGTGCCGGTCATCCGCGCCATCCGCGAGGTCCTCGCGCGGTATCCCGGCAAGCGGGCGGGCATCACGCTGGCGAATACCTTCCCGACGCTGGCGTTTCGACCTGCGGGAAACGGTCGGGTGTGGGAGGAGGGCATCGTCGTCGGGATGAGCGGGGAGGGGGTTACCCCCATCTCCTACTTGACCCTGGCCAAGGCGGTCCCCGAGGGAATCGTTATTTCCGGCAATGGCGGACCGATGGACTACAAGGCCGCCATGGACTTCCTGGCCCTGGGCGTGGAGACGGTTCAGTTCTGCACGATCGTGATGAAACAGGGGTACGGGATCATCCGGGAACTGGAGTCCGGGACCGCCTTCCTGATGCAGCAGCGCGGCATCCGCTCAGTGCCGGAACTGATTGGGATCACGCAGCCCAAGCCGATCACCGACTTCATGGCGCTGACCCCGGTCAAGAAGATCTCCTCCTTTGACCGCGACCTGTGCGTCTCTTGCGGCAACTGCACACGCTGTCCCTATCTGGCGATCCAGCTGGATGAACAGCACCTGCCCGTTTCGGATCCGGCCAAGTGCGTCGGCTGCTCGATCTGCGCGAAAAAGTGCGCCTTCGGCGCCATCCGCATGCGGGATCGGACGCCGGCCGAGCTCGAGATGCTGGTGGAGAGGTGAGATGAGGCGTGTGCGTGGGAGGACCCTGGCCTGGCCATCGCGCGGAATGGGGCTGGCTCGTGGGCGGAACGGTGGACGGCGAAGGCAGACGGTTCTTATCGGAAAGGACAAGCCATGACAATCCGCTTTGAGAACGGTATTGTGGTCACGCTGGGCAAGGACAATCGCGTTCTGTGGAATCATACGGTAGTGGCTGAGGGCGATCGGATCGGAGCCATCGGCCCGGTGGCGGCGATGAGGTCGCGTTTCCCTCGCGCCGAAGTGGTCGACTGCTCAGGCAAAGTGATCCTGCCGGGCTTCCTCTGCACTCACCACCACTTCTACTCCACCATGGCTCGCGGGATGACCCCTCCCGGTGAGCCGGCCTCCAACTTCGTCGAGATCCTCGAAAGGTTGTGGTGGAAACTGGATCGGGCCCTCTCGGAGGAAGACATCACGTTGTCGGCCCAGGTCCCTTTGGCGGAGTGCATCCGCAACGGGACCACCACGGTCATCGATCACCACGCTTCCCCGTCCTGGAGGAACGGTTCGCTGGACCTGATCGAGAAAGCGGTTCGGGAGGCCGGGCTCCGCGCGTCGCTCTGTTACGAGGTGTCCGACCGGAATGTCCCCGGAGGCGGGATCGCCGAGAATGAGCGGTTCATCCGCAAGACCGGCAAGGGAGATGGGCAGATCGCCGCGATGATGGGACTGCACGCTTCCTTCACCCTCTCCGATGCGACGCTTGAAAAGTGCGTGGGCATTGCCAAAGACGCAGGCGTCGGTTGCCATATTCACGTCGGTGAGGGGGTTGTGGACCGTGAAGACTCCCTGGCGAAGTACGGTGTGCCCACGGTCGAACGCCTGCACCGGCTCGGGGTCACCGGGGAACGCTCGCTCTTTGTGCACTGCGTCCATATTGACGAGGGGGAAATGGACACACTCGCCGGAACGCGGACGAGCGTCGCGCATAATCCCGAGTCGAATATGAACAACGCCGTGGGGGTCCCGAAGGTCCTGACGATGCTGAAGAAGGGCATCCGGGTCGGGTTGGGGAGCGACGGCATGTCTTCGGATATGCAGTCGCAGATGCGCTGCGCTTACCTCCTGCAGCGCCTCGATCAGCATGACCCGCGGGTGGCTTTCGTGGAGGCACCCCAGATGCTGCTTGGCAATAACGCCGCGATCTGCGAGCAGCAGTTCGGCCTTCGCCTGGGGGAGATCGCCGAAGGGTTGCCTGCCGATCTGGCGATCCTCGACTATTTGCCCCCCACGCCGCTGGATTCCAATAATTTTCTTGGACATCTGATCTTTGGAATGGTGGATGCCACCGTGGACACCACCGTGTGCCGGGGCAAGATTCTGATGCGCGGGAAGAAGATCCTGTCTCTTGATGAGGAGCGGATTGCCGCGCGCTCACGGGAGCTCGCGCCGGAAATGTGGCGCCGACTGTAAGGGCCGCGCGCGCGACCGGGGGAAAAGATCAGAGGTACCTTATTTGCCGGGTTTCTCTACGATGGCGCGATCGCAGGCAGCAAGAGTGCCTCTGCTCTTGTCGAAGCTGCTTCGTGCAGGATGATCGTTTCTGCATGGTGGGGCAAGGATTGGAGCCCCTCGACAAGATCGAAGCCATGTTTCGGGCACGGACGCAAGATCCTGGTCCAGGAATCTGCCGGACCCGTCCCTCGAAACAGGCCATCGCCCGGGGGAAGAAAGGCCAGGACGCCAAGTCGCCTACAGCGCCTGGTTGGGCGGATCCTCCTAGAACTGGTTGGCCGCTTGTTAGTCTTTTCTTTCTATCAAAATACCTACAATGGTTTTGTGCCAATGCCGCAGAACCAACTCGAATCATATTTCTCAAACATCTGAACTTCTGAATAACCGGCCCTCAAGAAAAGCTCGCGGAGTTCATGGACGCTGGGGAAGGCTATTTTGATCAATTCTGAAAACTTTTGATTCCGCTTGTCATATTTCCCGCCATTGTATACGCTTCCAATAATAATCAACTTTCCGCCGGGTTTCAAAACACGCAAGATCTCTTGCATGTCCGCGACCAAATCAGGCCAGAAGTTATGGGTGTTCACAGCCGTGACGAGATCAAATAGGCTCCCGGAGAATGGCAAACACGATACAGAACTTTGCTGGATTTCGACGCGGCCCATCTGAACCAATTGCTTGTTGGTCCTACGGGACACCAGGACACTCTCATCGGAGAAATCGATACCGTAGACTTTTCCATTTGCAGCGAGCTTGGCTAACGCATGAACGGTGCCACCCCCGCCACAACCCACATCTAGGATCGTGTCTTGTTTCCCGATCGAGAGATGACTTAACCCCCAGTGGGTTAATTGGTAATGAGAAATGTTCATGGCTCTCATGAGAAGCCTGCCAAGCCTGCCTCCAGGCTTCCGCGCATTTGTCAACCGTTCTTGGGTCAGTTTACTCATGACGTCCATGGATTTGTCCATTGAAAAGTGTTGACTATCCGCGGAACGATTAGGGACGATTACGGCACAGTTCCGAGCAGCCAGCTTCGAGGGCAACCCCGCCAGCCACCGCAGAATCCGGCGTGGAATTAGACTTGCCTCGATACCGATACAATACGCCCATCCTCGTGAGATTCAAAACGCTTGTCGACGCTGGCTTTTCGTTTTTGCACTAAGCGCCCCGGATTCATAGTTGCGGGGTCTTGGCCAGTTTCTTGCATAGCTTGAAAGCATGAACATCGCTGATGTGTTGGCTGAACATAAGCGCTTGCGCGCAGATGCCACCCTCCGGAACGGATCGCTTCTTCGCCACAACTCGCATGTTCTGAGGCTCGGCTGAGTTTCCGGCCGAGGTTGTCGGGCGAGAGGAGGTCGCCCAAAAAGACCCGACCGGCCCCGCCACTCGGAGGAAATCCTTTGGACGCCCTCTGGGCGCATAAGCGTCTGGGGGTCAGCCCAGGGAGGAACCGACGCGTTCCTTTCCCTCGACCCGGGAGGGCTATCCCTGTCTTGCCCCGCACTCGGCGCAGAAGTTGGCATCTGCTGTTAGCTAGGCGCCGCATTTTGTGGAGTACTTGTCCGGCTGGATGGTTCTCCCGCATTCCCGACAGAACTAGACCTTCTTTGCCAGGGGCGCGGAGTAGGTTGGCAGGTGGCGCGGGCTCCGGCCCGCCAGCTCTCATCTTTGACCATCTGTCGGTCAGATTCGGCCACTTTGGAATGCTCCCAGATTACCTCGACCGTCCGGCTGGCCTGTTCGGAAGCCATCTCTACCCCCGTGTCGACCGCGCACTTCTTGCGCAGGCCACAGTGAGTATGCCAGCAGCTCTTGTTGTAGACCCAGGCCGAACAGTGCGGGCATTGGATAAACTCGGGCCTGAGTTCCGCAGCAGCCTTGATGAATGCTTCGTCCCTCGCCTTCTGCCAGAGAGGGCGGCGCACTTTTCGCCTGTTGGGAAGGGCAAATAGGTCGGTCGGATTCGTTTGCCTTCGAACCTCCCCGTTCTGACCTTATGGATCGGCCGCATGGTGCATTTGCGTCCGTTGCGGCGACGCGATATACTCACTCAGTGAGTAGCATGCCTCAATCAGTTCATCATCTCGGGGCTCGCTCGCCGGAATATGCGTTGCTCGGGTTTCTCTACAAGCAGCGGAATCATGGCTACAACCTGCACCAGCTGCTGGCGACCGAACTGGGCCAGGTCTGGCATGTCAGCCAAAGTCAAACCTACACCATCCTGAAACGGTTGGAATCGCAAGGGTATATCTCCTCCACCACCCTGGAACAGCAAAAGCTCCCCCCACGGCAACTCCTGCGGATAACGGCCTCGGGTCGCCGGCGGTTTGAGGAATGGCTGGAAACGCCTTCCGGAAGCAGCGTCCGCGCGATCCGGCTGGAGTTCATCACCCGCCTCTATTTTGCATGGAAACTGTTCCCCGACATGATCCCGGCATTGCTCGAGGCCCAGTCGGCCCAGATCAGCGCGTCTCTCACCCGGCTCGATATCAGTCGGACCGCGGTGGCTCCGGAACAGACTTTCAACCGCCTTGGCCTGGACCTGCGCATTGAGCAGCTCCGATCGGTTCGGGATTGGCTGGCCAGATGCGCTGAGGCCTTTGGATCAAGCACGCATAGGAGAACCACATGAAACGGCTGACACTTCTTGTCCTTCCGGTCATGGCCCTTCTGGTCGCCTGCGGACCGGCGGCGGCAGCGGCACCTGCTCCCGTCACCGTGGCGCCCACAGAAACCTCGATGCTGCCGACATCGTTAGCGCCGACTCAGGCGCCTGAGCCGCGCAGTCTGACCGTCTTTGCGGCGGCTTCGCTTACCGACGCTTTCAAGGAGATTGGGAACAATTTCGAGGCGGCTCATCCCGGGGTCACCGTGAACTTCAACTTCGCGGGATCTCAGATACTGGTCACGCAGATCACGCAAGGAGCGCTTGCCGATGTCTTTGCCTCGGCGGATCATTCGCATATGGACGCGCTGGTGAGCGCTGGTCTGGTCCGGGCGGATACGGCGAAAGATTTTCTGACCAACCAGCTGGTGGTCATTCTTCCGCAGAACAATCCAGCCAACGTGCAGACCTTGCAAGACTTGGCGCGTCCCGGCCTGAAAATTGTCCTCGGGGACGTGACCGTCCCGGCGGGAAACTACGCTCGCCAGGTCCTCGACAGCATGAGCAAGGACCCTTCCTATGGTGCAGATTTCAAGACCAAGGTTCTGGCGAATGTGGTGTCGAACGAGACTGACGTGAAGCAGGTCGTGGCCAAGGTGCAGCTGGGCGAGGCCGATGCGGGCATCGTCTATATCTCGGATGGGATCGCAGCCCCGCAACTGATGACCATTGCGATTCCGGCGAATTTCAATGTGATTGCGAAGTACCCCATCGCACCGCTCATCAAGGCTCCCCAGCCGCAATTGGCCTCGGAATTCATCGCTTACGTTCTCTCGCCAGCTGGGCAGGCCGTGTTGAAGAAGTGGGGCTTCACTCCTGTTGGGCCCTAGGAGCGAGATCCCTTGGATCGTTCTGTGCGGAAACACTTCCTCGACCATAATCCGGGCTGGGTCTTTATTCTGCCCAGCCTGGGATTGGTTGCGTTGCTCGGGCTGCCCCTTCTGGCGCTGGCCTTGCGCGGCATCGGCAGGAATTTCCTCAGCTATGTGCTGTCCCCCCCGGCCTTGTCGGCGCTGAAGCTCAGCCTGCTGACGAGCACGGTTAGTGCCCTCATTGCCCTGGCTACCGGGACGCCCCTGGCATACGTCCTGGCGCGCTGGAAATTCCGTGGCAAGACCGCGTTGGAGTTGCTGATCGATCTGCCCGTGGTGCTGCCGCCGTCCGTGGCGGGATTGGCCTTGCTGATCGCCTTCGGGCGGGAGGGCGTGTTCGGGGTGTGGCTGAACAGCGCTGGCATAGCTCTGCCCTTCACCACGGCCGCCGTCGTTGTGGCGCAGACCTTTGTCTCGGCGCCGCTGCTGATCCGCTCGGCGCACTTGGGCTTTGCCGGGATCGATCGAGAACTGGAAGAGGCCGCCACGGCGGAGGGGGCTAACGATTGGCAAGTCTACCGCTTCATCATGTTTCCCCTCGCGGGACGGGCTGTGCTGGCTGGGCTGATCCTGGCGTGGAGCCGAGCTTTGGGGGAATTTGGGGCGACGCTGATGTTTGCGGGAAATCTGCAGGGCACAACCCAGACCATGCCCTTGCTGATCTACCTGGGCTTTGAGAACGGGCTGGGGGCGGCCATGGCACTGTCCGTGATGCTGGTGGTCGTCTCGGTCGGGCTGCTGGCCGCGATGAGGAGACTGGAACGTCGAAGCGGAGTCGCGACGGGCGGTCGCTAGTTCGCCGCCACGGCCGCATTCGCTTGGCCCGATTCGAAAGATGGCCGTTCCCCGCGATCACTTCGGTTGTCTCTTCTGCACCCCAGATTGTTAACCCTCTCTAGGGAACGGAAAGGGCGGCCAGCCGCGAATCCCGGGCTCGTGAGGCTCAGGCGCGAAAACCACGCGGATTCGTCGTCTTCCCATTCCCGGGTTCGTTCGCTGACGACTCGCAGTGCGGAATTCGTGAAGCGTCGGGCACTGAAAGCCTCGCGGTGGCGCACCGGGAACTCGGAAGATTGCGCTCCGCAAAGGCTGGCTTGGTCATGGAATCGGAGTTTTCGTGCATAATGGGTCGGGACCGTTTCGCCCTCACAGGCCGGAAAGATCACCCAAGAGGGGGAGCCCTTCGGCGCAGGGATCCTGACGAGTGCCATCAAAGCGGCTCCGAAACAAGGGGCGCGGCGGGAGGCGGGATATGAATCGCGTCATCACTTTCGGCGAAATCATGCTGCGGCTCAAGTCGCCCGGTTTTGAACGCCTGTTGCAGTCACCCATCCTGGAAGCCACCTTCGGGGGGGGAGAGGCCAATGTTGCTGCCTCCTTGGCCGGGTTCGGAGAGGAGGTGGCCTTTGTCACGGCGCTCCCCAAGAATGCCATTGGCGAGGCCTGTATTTCCTTTCTTAGAAGTCGGGGAGTGGATACTTCGTTGATCGCACGTGAGGGGGAACGGGTGGGAATCTACTATCTGGAAACGGGGGCGAACCAGCGCCCCTCCCTCGTCCTCTACGACCGGGCCGGATCCTCCATTGCCTGCGCCAGGGCGGACTGCTGGGATTGGGACCAGGTTTTTGAAGGGGCCGCTTGGTTTCACATCACGGGAATCACCCCGGCCATCAGCCAGAGTGCCGCCGATCTTTGCCTTCGGGCCGCTCGAAAGGCTCGGGAGAGGCGAGTCACCGTTTCCTGCGATTACAACTTCCGCGCGAACCTCTGGAAGTATGGGAAGAAAGCTCCGGAGGTCATGCGGGAGCTGGCTTCCCTGGCCGACGTGGGAATAGCCAACGAAGAGGACATTCAGATGGCCCTCGGGGTCGCCCTGCCGGGCGGAGGCTCGGAAGAAGAGATCCGCGCCGGCACCCTCCACGTGGACAAGTACCAAGCGCTTTGCGAGAAGGTCCTGGGAGAATTCCCCAATTTGAAAATGCAAGCCATCACCCTGCGCTCCAGCCGCAGTGCGGACCACAACGGCTGGTCGGCCTGCCTGCACGACCGCGAATCGTTTCTGGTCGGCCCGCAGTTTGACGTCACCGACATTGTGGACCGGGTGGGTGCCGGTGATGCTTTTGCCGCCGGGCTCATCTTTGGTTTGAATTCGGGGAGGGATCATTCGGAGTCCTTGGCCTTTGCGGTTGCGGCCTCCTGCCTGAAGCACTCCATTCCGGGGGACATGAATCGGGTGAGCGTCGAGGAGATCAAACGCCTGATGAGCGGCGAAGCGTCGGGCCGGGTCCGAAGGTAAACGCTTCCGGGCTCGCGGAGGGGTCCACAAAGTCCCTGTCCTCCGGATGCGAATCGGGCTAAGCGGCACGACATTGGGGGAACCGAGGTCCCGCTCTGCTTCGGCGAAACGCTGGAGGCGCCGGCAGGGGGATTGCCCTGGGAGGAACCTGGGGCCGGGCGCGTTCCTAGGCTACCTGGCAGCAGGCGAAAAATGGATCCAAATTGCCGCCCCGTGGAATTGCGGCAGGATGTCGGTTCCGGTCGGGGTGGAGGGCCTAAAGATCGCGCGTCCTCGACAAGCCCGGGCGATGTGCAAACGGCAAGCTGAGAGGGCGGACCATCCAGGTCGCCTCGGTCCGACCGCCTCCCTCGGATGGTTCTTGACTAGGAGTGGACCACGGCTTGCGCGGCCGAGAGCGGTGTGAACTCGAGGCCTTCCTTCCCGCGTTCCACGCGTATCGTCTCCCCTTCATGAAAGTCCCCTGCCAAGATCCTCAGCGCCAGCGGGTCCTGCAGCTCGCGCTGGATCGCCCGTTTGAGCGGCCGGGCGCCGAAATCGGCGTCATAGCCGACTTCGGCGAGATACTCACGTGCGGAGGGGCGCAGGTCAAGCTGAAAGCCGCGCTGGGCAAGCAGGGCGGACACATGGTGGAGTTGGATGTCCACCACCTGCACCAGGTCTTCGCGCCGGAGCGAATGGAAGACGATGATCTCATCGATGCGGTTCAGGAACTCGGGGCGGAAGTGCTCTCGCAGGGCCTGCGAGATCCTTTCCCGCGTGACTTCCCCAGGCTCGCGAGCCGACCAAAGCTCGCTGCCCAGGTTAGAGGTCATGATCACCAGGGTGTTGCGGAAGTCCACCGTGCGTCCTTGGCCGTCCGTCAGGCGGCCGTCGTCGAGGAGTTGCAGCAGGACGTTGAAGACATCCGTGTGCGCCTTTTCGATCTCATCAAAAAGGACCACGCTGTACGGGCGACGGCGGACGGCTTCGGTCAACTGCCCGCCTTCCTCGTAGCCAACGTACCCCGGCGGCGCGCCGATTAGCCGGCTGACGGTGTGCCTCTCCTGGTATTCGCTCATATCAATCCGGACCATCGCCCGCTCGTCATCAAACAGGAATTCTGCCAGGGCGCGCGCCAGTTCGGTCTTGCCCACGCCGGTCGGCCCCAGAAAGATGAATGAGCCGATCGGGCGGTTGGGGTCTTGCAGACCGGACCGCGCGCGCCGGACGGCGTTGGAAACGGCGCGTAGCGCTTCCTCCTGGCCGACGACCCGCTCCCGGAGGCGCTCCTCCATGTGGATCAGCTTCTGGGTCTCGCCCTCCAGGAGCTTGGAGACCGGAATGCGGGTCCAGCGGGACACGATCTGAGCGACCTCCTCGGCGTCGACTTCCTCCTTGAGCAGGGCGCCTCCGTGGGCCTGCAGATCTTTCAGGTGGCGCTCCTCGTCGCCCTGCTTTTTCTCCAGATCGCGCAATGTCCCGTAGCGCAGGCGGGCGACCGTCTCCAAATCTGACTGCCGTTCGGCGCGCTCCATTTCCTGGCGCGCCTGATCAATTTTCTCCTTGGTGGTGCGCAGTTCGGCAATGGCCTTTTTCTCGGTCTGCCAGCGGGTCTGAAGTTCGTGGGACTTCTCCTTCAGATCGGCGAGCTCTTTCTCGATGTTTGCAAGCCGCTGCTGGGAGGCCTTATCGTGCTCTTTCTTGAGCGCTTGCCGCTCGATCTCGAGCTGCATCACCTGGCGGTCCGTTTCGTCCAGCACCTGAGGCTTCGAATCGATTTGGGTCCGCAACCGGGCGGCGGCCTCGTCGATCAGGTCGATCGCCTTGTCCGGCAAAAACCGGTCGCTGATGTAATGCTGGGAGAGGGTGGCCGCCGCGATGACTGCGGAATCCGTGATGCGCACGCCGTGGTGCACTTCATAGCGCTGCTTGAGGCCGCGCAGGATGCTGATCGTGTCCTCCACGGATGGCTCCTCCACGAGCACGGGCTGGAAGCGCCGCTCCAAGGCGGGGTCTTTCTCGATATGCTTGCGATACTCGTCCAGCGTCGTGGCCCCAATCATGTGCAGTTCGCCTCGTGCGAGCATGGGCTTGAGCATGTTGCCGGCGTCCATGGCGCCTTCCGCAGCGCCCGCGCCGACAACGGTGTGCATTTCGTCCACGAACAACAGGATCTCCCCTTCCGATTCGGAAATCTCCTTGAGAACCGCCTTGAGTCGTTCCTCGAACTCGCCGCGGTACTTGGCTCCTGCGACCAGGGCGCCCATGTCTAGCTGAACCAGGCGTTTGTGCTTGAGCCCCTCGGGTACATCCCCGTTGATGATGCGCTGCGCCAGCCCTTCCACAATCGCGGTCTTGCCGACGCCCGGTTCGCCGATCAGAGCCGGATTGTTCTTGGTGCGGCGGGACAGGATCTGGACCGTACGGCGGATCTCCTCATCTCTCCCGATGACGGGGTCGAGCTTGCCCTGGCGGGCCATGGCCGTGAGGTCGCGGCCGTATTTTTCGAGAGCTTGGTAAGTCCCTTCGGGATTCTCGCTCGTGACCCGCTGCGCGCCGCGAACGGTCTTTAGAGCGCCTAGGATGGCTTCCTTGGTGAGGCCGTACTGTGCCAGACGCCGCCCCTCGCTGCTGTCCGTGAGGCCCAGCAGGAGATGTTCGGTGGAAACGTAGTCGTCCTGCATGCCCTTCGCATAACGCTCAGCCGCGGAGAGGACCTCGGCCGTGGGGTGTGCCAGGCCGACCTCCATGCGGTCCCCCTGGACCTTGGTCTGTCTGCCAATCTCGGCATGCAGTTCCTCCTCGAGAGCCTGCGTCCCGCCGGAAACCTGGGTCACAATGGCCGGGACGATGCCGTCCTGCTGCCGAATAAGCGCCAGCAGCAGGTGGATAGGCTCTACGGACGGATGCTGATACTCCTGTGCCAACGCCTGAGAGGCGAGCAGGGCCTCCTGCGATTTCTGTGTGTACTTATCGAGGTTCATCACGTTCTCCTATCCTTCGAAAACTTACGAACTCGAGAGGAGAATAATCCCGGCCCGGACGGGCGGCCGACTAGAAGAAGGGGCGTCGTGCCCCCCGGCAAGGAGCCGCTTGGGATGGGCGGCGTTCTGGGAAGGGACCTGTGTCCTTTTGATGGCGCATGGTCTACCCGTTGTACCCAGTTTTGATCCTAAGTCAAGGGGTTAGCGCTGTCATAGTTATTCCCTGCCAGGGACCCCCGTGGGCTGTTCCCTCGACCTAGACCCCACGGCAGGCGCGGACAGGCGGGGCGAGTTACGCTGGCGGCAGCGGGTCGCCCTGGTGTGAGAAGGGCATACTTGAAGACGCGGACGTTGACCGTGCGGGACTGGCCCTGGAGAACAGCCCCTGGGTATGGCTTGATCGTGGAATGGGCTCCAGGACGGGGCACGCCGCGCATTTTGGACCGACCCCTCGCCTTCCGCCCGGGCTAGAATCACGGGTGATCCCATGATCCGGGCTGGAACCTTTTTCCCACGGTGATGGGCCTTGGGCAGGGCAAGGCTCAGATTGCGACGGGGGGAGGAAATCACGCCGGGGAAGGCCTGACTTCCCTCGCTTTTCGCCGCTGTACACCTTGGAGGCGGTTGAGGTATATGATCCTCTGGGGTTGGGGGTACGCCTCAACGATGGGCTTCTTCGGCCCCCGCCGTGGCTCATGCGGCAGGCAGAACCGTTTCCGGGGCCTGAGAAGGCCTTGGGGCCCCGGTACGTTCCGGCGAAGCCGTGTTGGCTGCTGAGGTCAGGGAAGCGCGCCAATAGCAGGGGCGCGTGACGCCTGCGCCGAGGAAATGCTGAAGGCGGTTTTTTTTCTGCGCCAGGAGGAAGACGAGGTGGAAACCTTCAAAGATCTTGAAGTCTGGTTCGTCACGGGAAGCCAGCACTTGTACGGGGAACAGGCACTGCGCCAAGTGGGGGAAGATTCTCAGAAGATCGTGGAATGGCTCAACCGATCGGGCCACCTGCCTGTGAAACTGGTGTTTCAGCCAGTCCTGGCTACGGCGGAGGCGGTCTCGGCCTTGTGCCAGGACGCCAATGGTGCACGCCAATGCGTGGGACTGGTGACTTGGATGCATACGTTCTCACCCGCCAAGATGTGGATTGAGGGCCTCATATCCCTGCGCAAGCCCTGGCTGGATTTGCACACTCAGTTCCGCCGCGACCTTCCTTGGAGCACCATCGACATGGACTTCATGAACCTGAACCAGACGGCCCACGGCGGCCGCGAATTTGGTTTTATCGCGGCGCGCATGAGGCTGGCCCGCAAGGTGGTGGTTGGCTTCTGGCAGGACAAGGAGACGCTGGCCCGCCTGGAGGCCTGGATGCGAGTGGCCTGCGCCTGGCATGACCTGCAGGGCATGAAGGTGGCCCGCCTGGGAGACAACATGCGCGATGTCGCGGTGACGGAAGGGGACAAAGTGGAGGCACAGATCCGCTTTGGGTTCTCCGTGAACGGCTACGGGCTGGGGGAGCTGGTCCGCCGGGTCCGGGAAGTGTCGGACTCAGAAATCGACCGCCTGGTCGGTGAGTACGACGCCCAGTATGTCGTTGACCGAGACCTGCGTTCCGCCGGCGAGCAGCGCCGGGCCTTGCGGGAGGCCGCCCGGATCGAGTTGGGCTTGCGCGCTTTCCTGGAGGAGGGCGGATTCAAGGCCTTCACCACCACGTTTGAGGACCTGCATGGGCTGGAGCAGCTGCCGGGCTTGGCCGTTCAGCGGCTTATGGCGGATGGCTATGGGTTTGGCGCGGAAGGGGACTGGAAGACCGCTGCGCTGGTGCGCGCGTTCAAGGTCATGTCCAGGGGCCTGCGGGGCGGCACGTCATTCATGGAGGACTACACGTATCATTTGCGGCCGCGCAGCATGAAGGTCCTTGGCGCGCACATGCTTGAAGTGTGCGCCTCCCTTGCCGCGAAAAAGCCGGCCCTGCAGATCCATCCTCTGTCTATAGGAGCCAAGAACGATCCTCCCCGTCTGGTATTCAATGTGGCCTCGGGCATGGCGCTGAACGCTTCCTTGATTGACCTTGGAAGCCGGTTCCGCCTTCTGGCCAACAAAGTCGAGGTTGTGCCACCGGATGAACCGCTCCCCAGACTACCGGTGGCACGGGCGGTCTGGAAGCCGCTCCCCGATTTGAAGACCGCAGCCGGTGGCTGGATCCTGGGGGGCGGGGCCCATCACACCGCCTTCAGCCAGGCGCTCACGGCCGAGCATCTCGAGGACTTCGCTGAGATCGCGGGGGTGGAGTTCCTGTGCATTGACGAAAACACGCGGCTGCCCGACCTGAAGAAGGAAATCCGCTGGAATGAGGCTTACTACTATTTGAGCGACGGGATCAAATAGAGTTGATCCTGCGGGGAAGACCCGACAAGGAAACCGGTTAAGAAGACGGGTCGGCCCCAGTCCAGGTCGCTCGCCGACCGGAAAGATCGTGCCGCGGGGCCCAGATGGGCACTCCTGCGTTTGGGCGTGGGCCTTGGCGCAGGCCCGGTCGGCTGGCGACGGAATGCGGTGCCGTCTCCGTTCTATTCCTTGTACTGCCGCCCGGAGGACCTCAACGCTGAGGAGACTGGAGGTCCATCGTCGGTCATAACGATTGAAGGGGATCGCGAGCAAGACCGCATGCCGATCTTGGGATAAACCGTTCGCCGACAGGGGCCGGAGGCCTTGATGTCGGCCATAGCGGGGCTTGGCCATGGGCGCTGGGCCGCATAAGGGCCGGAACCCGGCGCGCTGCGACATCCTCCGCATGCGATTGGGCGTTCCGCTGTGCTATACTCCTGCGCTAGCCCGGGGAAAGCGCCCCAGGCGTGCGATCAGGATGCGAGTTCTGGGAGCGCGACCTCAGGGAGGGGGAAACCTTCCCCGCCAGGGGTGATGAGTCCCACTGATGGGACACCGAGGAAAGGAGATCCTATGCTGGGCCAAGCGGTTCAGGACGCGATCAACGAGCAGATCAAGAACGAGCTGTACTCGGCTTATCTCTACGTGTCGATGTCTGCCTTCTGCGAATCGGGCAACTACCCCGGCGCGGCAAAGTGGTTAACCGTCCAGGCCAAGGAGGAAGTGGGTCATGCGATGAAGTTCTACCGCTATATCCACGACCGGGGTGGGCAGGTGATTCTCCAGGCCATCAACCAGCCGCCCACGAAGTTCCAATCCCTGCTTGCGATCTTCCAGCAGGCGCTTGAGCATGAACGCAAGGTGACCGGGATGATCAACCACCTGTATGAGGTGGCTGCCAAAGAGAACGACTATGCCACCCAGGTGTTGCTGCAGTGGTTCATCAACGAGCAGGTCGAGGAGGAAAGGAACGCCAGCCAAAACGTTGACCAGCTGACCAGGGCAGGTGATCACCTTCCTGTCGTGCTGATGGTCGATGCGCGGCTGGGTGAGCGCGGGAAATAACTCTCACTCCCGGGGAGAATTGTAGCCAGGGAAGAGGGTGCGATCCGTCCTGTCCACCTGAGGTGCTAGGCGACTGAGCTGGCGGCTACGGCTTGTGAACCGAGGTCTCCAGAGTGCGTGCCATGATCTCTTCTTGCTCTTGCCTCTTGAGGCCTGGTTTGGCCTTTCGGGACCGCGGGCTTGGGGCGGCCTCCTCCGGGCGCGCGCCCTGACGCGCTCTTTCGAATGCGATCTGCATGGAAGTCATAGGAGGTTCCTGGGGAACCTCCGCAGGCTCGAGCTCGGGCTCGGGCTTCTTCTCAAGGGCCTTGAGGCTGAGCTGGATCTGCTTCTTCTTGGGAAGGACGTCCAGGACCAGCACGTCAATTTCATCGCCGACGTGCAGGAGGTCGGCGGGATTCCTTACGTAGTTGCTGGACAGTTCGCTGATGTGGAGCAGGCCGGGCCGCTCCGCCCCGACCTCGACGAAGACGCCGAATTTCTCCAACCGGACCACGGTTCCGTGCACGGTCATGCCCTTCTTGAGCTCATTCCAATCGTAGGCCAAGGGCTTGACCATCGTCAGCTCGAGCTTGCCGCTGGTGGGGTCGACGGCTCGGACCCAGACGGTGACCGCTTGGCCGACCTGGGCCGCTTCGCCGACCTTGTTTACCGGCTCGTGACGAAGCCCTGAGAGGTGGACGAACCCTTCCTTATCCGCTCCCACATCCACAAACGCACCGTACAGATCAACGCGAGTGATCCGGCCTTGGAGCTCCATCTTGGGTTTGAGTTCGTGGAGCGCGACTCGGCTGGCTCCCTGTGGGGACCCGTCTCCCATAGGCACCTCTCCTTGCGCATCGGAATTGTGTCTTGCGCTACAGCGGGGGTCTGGTTGAACAAACTCTTGGGCTGGAGGCCACCGGGCGGATCAGGACAAGCCCAAATCGATCGACCGCGGACCCTGCGGGTAGCACTTGCCTGACTCCCGATCGAGGGGCGCCGGCGCTTCGCGGCCGCCCTCTGAGCTGAAACCCGGGCGAGGCCGCACCGCCAACGATCAGCATTGCGCGCCCTTTGTGATCGGGCCCCCAGGCACGGGCATTTTACCTCAGGGGAGGCGGCCCGACAAGGGCTTCAGGTTTGGTCGCTGTTCTCGAATCGTTTAGAATGGCAGGGGCTCGAAGAGAAACGGCGGGAGCCGCTCGCGGAGAATGGAGGGCCTCCCGTGGAGGACAATCCGATTGGACCGTCCCGCTCGCGAATGGCCGCCCAGGAGGTTCTTGAAACGAGGGCATGAAATGGCTGGCGGGGGCCCCGCATCCAGAGGCCTTTGGCTTCCGCTCGTCTTCGCGAGGGGAGCCTGGGATCCGGGATAGAAGGAAGTCGACAGGATCAGGTTGATTTGATCCTGCGGACCCGGGCGTGGGAAGGCGAGATCACGAGGATCGTGCCCGTCGCGAGGTGAGGCGCGCGGATAATGCCTGAACTTCGAGCAGGCTCGGCGGACAAGAAGGAGCGTGGCGATCGCCAGGTGCCGCTCCAGGCGGCGGAGTTTCTTGAGTCCGCGCTCAAGTCCGAAAGGACCCGGGAGAACTATCGTTGGGCCCTCGTGGCTCTGCAGGAATTTGCGGCCCAGACCGGTTACGGGGGCGCGGGACCTTCGCGGCCGCTGGCTCCAGCCGGAATTCGGGACGACCTGCTCGTATCCTTCCTGGATTGGCTCCGTTCCAAGCGCCGGTACTCTCCGGCCACGCTGGCCTTGTACGTGGCCGCTGTCAAGCGCTACCTCGGATGGCTGTACGCGCGCGGGAGATTGCCCCCGGCCTTCCGGCTGGATCAGGCCCGGGAGAAATTGAAGGAGGAGACCCGCGGCGGAGCGCTCCGCTATGCTCCCCGTCATCCCGATCCCAGCTTGGCTTCCATCCTGGCTTTCTACGACGGGCGGCCCCTGCCGTCTGCGCGGAATCCCGCTTCGAAAAGGGAGCGGCTGGTTATCCTTCGCAACCGCGCTGCCGTCCATACGCTCTACTCATCCGCCGGACGGGCGAGCGAGGTCGCGCAGCTCGACTGTGCGGGCGTGGACAAGGGTTACGCCACCACGGTCGAGGTGCGCGGAAAGGGCGGAAAGCTGCGCACGCTGATTCTCACGCAGGAAGCGCAGTATGCCATTCGGGAGTACCTGGCTGAGCGGGAGCGCCAAGGCGAGGATCTGGGAGGCAGGACGGGTCGGATGGCTCGGACGGGTTCCGCTCCTCTGTTTGTGAGTCATGGCCGAGGGAAGAGAGCCTGCATCTCGCGAACGACGCTCTGGAGAATCGTCGCAGAGGCCGCCCGCGCTTTGGGACTCAAGCCGGGCAGCGGCCCCCACGCCTTCCGGCATTTTCGCGCTCAGTCCTTGCGGGATGAAGGCATGGATCTGGGCCTGCTGCAGGCCATGCTGGGTCACTCGAGCATTGAGACCACTCGGCGGATCTACGCGCCTCAAACCAGCGTGAGCCAGCTGGTCGATGCGCTCTCGACGTACGGGATCTCTGCCCGTGAGGCGGCCCGCAGGGCCCGGAAGGTGATCCCCGGCGAGGCGACGGGGACGGCCGCACCACCTTCCCGGTCCAAGACGAAGAAAGGGTCTTCCTGAGTCCGGATGCGGTGGAGGGCGGCCCGGTGCGAGGCGCCTGGGTCGACCGGCCGCTCCGAGGTGGTTGGGCTTGGACAGAATCGCAGGGTCGTCCCTTGTGGAAGAAATCCGGAGGCACTGGCCCGGCCCGGCCGAGTTGGCGCCGGGCGCGAAGGTCGTCGTGGGGGTATCGGGCGGACCGGACAGCTTGGCTTTGCTCAGCCTGCTGAAGGATCTCGGCCATCCGCTGGTGGTGGCTCACCTGGATCACGGTCTCCGTCCAGAGAGTGAGGCCGAGGCAGAGTTTGTCCGCCAGCTCGCGTTCGAATGGGGCCTGCCGTGCGTCATCGGGCGGGAGAGGGTGGCTGACTGGGCGAAAGAGCATCGCCAGTCCGTCGAAGAGGGGGGCCGAGTTCTTCGGTATCGCTTCCTGGTGCGAGTGGCTCTCCAGGTCGACGCGAAGTGGATCGCCGTGGGACATACTGCGGATGACCAGGCCGAAACCGTCTTGATGCATTTCCTGAGGGGGAGCGGCTCGGAGGGGTTGAGGGGGATGGCGATGGTTCAGGACCTGGGAGTGTGGGTAGAGGGCCTGGACCCCGGACGGGTGTTTCTTGTTCGTCCCTTGCTGAAGGTAACGCGGGAGCAGACCGAGGCTTACTGCCGGGAGCGGGGATTGGTAGCGCGGCGGGACCCTACCAATCTGGGTCCGGCCTACCTGCGCGGGCGGATGCGGTCCGATTTGCTGCCGGCCCTGAAGAGATACAACCCTCGGCTTCGCTCGGCCCTCTGCCGTCTCGCGGATGTGATGGCCGGCGAGGTCGAAGTGATTGAAGCGGAAGTGGATCGCGCTTGGCTCCAGCTGGGAGTGGGTGTCAGCCCGGACCAGGTCTGGATCCCGCGGAAGGAATTCCTGGCGCAACCCATAGGGATTCGCCGGGGTCTCGTCCGGCGAGCCTGCCGAGGTCTCTTGCCCGGCGTCCGTGACCTGGCGTACCGTCACGTCGAACAGGCCCTTGAGTTCTCCCAGCATCCTTCCCAGACCGGTCGAGCGGAGATTTGTCAAGGCCTGGGGCTGCGCTTGTCCGGCGACTGTCTCATCCTGCAGCGGGAAGTGCCGGGGGTGCGGCCTCTGCCCGATTGGACAGGGGCGGAGGTCCCACGGCAGGGACGGATCCGGTTGGAGGGGCTCGAATGGGTGATCGAGGCGCGGTCGGTCCGGCAGTGGGACTGGCGGCGAGTCCAAAGCGGCGCGGGCCGCTGGGAGGCATGGTTGGATCGCGACCGCGTGGAGGGGAATTTGACCGTTCGCGTGCGGGCGCGAGGGGATCGATTCCGCCCCCTGGGGATGGACCAGGAGGTCCGTCTGGGCGACTTTCTTTCCGCCCATCACCTGCCTGCCGACCTGCGGGATCGATGGCCTCTGATCTGTGACGGCTTGGGGATTGTCTGGATCCCGGGCCTTCAAATCGGCGAGCGCCCGAAGCTGCGCCCGGTGACCCGGCAGGCGCTGCATCTGCGGGTCTGGCGGGAGGGATGAGGTCCCGTCCGTTGCCCGCAGGAGGACGATCGAAGGGCGCGGCGCTCGCCCTGGTGGGCACGTTCTGCTGGTCCACGACCTCGATCATCCTGCGGACCCTTCTCTCCGACACGGCGATTGCGCCGCTGACTCTCGCGGCTTGGCGCGACGTCGCCGTGGCGCTGGCCCTGGGCGCGGTCCTGACCCTGGCCCAGCCCAGAGCACTGAAGATTGGCACGAGCGATGTTCCTCTTCTGATTCTGCACGGGGGGCTCGCTCTGGCGGCGATGAACGGGCTCTGGGTTTTCTCTGTTGCCTTGAACGGAGCCGCTCTCGCGACGGTCCTGGTGTATGTGGCCCCCGCCATCAACGTGCTGATCGGATGGCTCTTCCTGGGCGAGGGAATCAGCGGTTGGAGGGCGGCCGCCGTCGGTCTGGGCCTTGGCGGGGTGGCCCTGATTGCGGTGGTCGGCAGCCGCCCGGAGGGGGGCCTGGGCGCGGGAGGCATTCTGGTCGGGTTGGGGGCCGGTGCGGCCTTCGCCCTGTTTGGCCTGACCGAGAAGATGGCCTCCAAGAGGTTGGCCAACACCTGGACAGGGACCTTCTACGGGTTCGTCTTTGCGGCCGCGGCTCTCCTGGTCGTGCAGGCGCTGGCTCATTCTCGCGGGTACCCCCTCGAGGCGCGTGATCTGGCGGGTCTGGCGCTGCTCGCGCTGCCGACCTTGCTGGGCTATGGGCTCTTTTCGGCCTCGCTGAGGTACCTTTCGCCAACGGTCGCCAGTCTGGTGGCTTCGCTGGAGCCGGCCCTTACGGCCGTGCTGGCCGTCACTCTCCTGGGAGAACGGATGCTGCCGGGGCAGTGGATCGGCGGAGGACTTATACTTGGAGGAGTTTTCCTGACCCAGGTGGCGCCCCCGGAACAGGGAGGGCCGGCGGTGCCCGAGGCTCCCGAGCCGCTCCTGTCTCTGCCGCGGGAAGACCCGCGCTCGTGAGCGCTCAGCGGGGCCCCAGAAGAGGGCCAATCTTGCTGGAGGAGGAATCTCATGTCGATCCGGTTCTGGAGAAAACGCCGCAGCCGCTTCCTTGACCTGTTGGTCGAGCAGGCCAAGTATGCTGTGGCCGGTTCGGAAGCCCTGATGGAGTACATGCGCAATCCCAGCGAGGAGACGGCCCAGCAAGTGTCGCGAATTGAGACCGCCGCGGACGAGACCCGACGGATTCTGATCGACGAACTCAACCGAACGTTTGTGACGCCCTTCGATCGCGAGGACATCTATTCCTTGTCCTTGACGATTGATGATGTGCTCGACTACGCGAACACGACGGTCGATGAAATGCTAATCCTGAAGGTGGAGCCTAACCCCTACCTGCAACGGATGGCCAGCCTCCTGGCCGATGCGGCGCGGGAGCTCTACACCGCAGTCACCGAGCTCATCGACCATCCGCATGTCGCTTCGGATCATGCCGTGAGGGCCAAGGCGCTCGAGAACCGGATCGAGAGCGTCTACCGGGAAGCCTTGGGAGCCATGTTCAACCAGACGGTCGACCTGGAGCACGTCGTGGCCATGTTGAAGCTGCGCGAGATCTACCGCCACTTGTCCAACGCAGCCGATCGGGGCGATCAAGCGGCCAACACGATCAGCGATATCGTCGTGAAGCGAGTCTGAGCCGAGCGCTTGCGGTCCCCCTGAGCGAATCGAGAGGAGCAGCCCTGCCCGGCTGCTCCTCATCTTTTTTGTGGCGGTGCCCAATGGTTCTTCACCGGCCTGGCAGATCCGGCTGGTCCGGCCGGGTTCACTTTCTCCTCGACCTCTTGGCCGCCCTGCGCCCCGAGGCTTTCTTTGCCGGGGCCTTCTTTTTCGCAGCCTTCTTTGCGCTCCTCTTAGCGGGAGCCTTGCGGGCGGCCTTCTTGGCCGGCCTCTTCTTGGGAGCTGCGGGCGCGCGGGCTGGCTCTTTCTTAATGAGCGGCGCCGTCGGGGTCACGGCCGCAGGGGGAGGCGGGGTCCAGGGGGAAGGGGGAATCATTGGAGAGGGCGGGGCCGCCGGAGGTTGAGGAGGATATGGCGGCCTTTGAACCTCGGGCCTGAATGGCTGTCCCGGCTCGGGCTTCGGGCCTCCAACGGGGGAGAAGGGAGGTTTCTCGCTCATGGCAATCCTTTCCTCCATAGTGCTGGCTGTGGGGCGAAGGTCCGGCGGAGTGGCCAGGACACCTGCCGGAACATGGCGCCGGAGTTGATCGACAGGGATCTTGAGTGCCTTGCGGCACCGCGGGCAATGTTCGAGATGATGCCTGGCGTTCGCCTCATCGGCAGCCGCGAGGGCAGACGCAACTGCTTCGGAGCTCATCTGGAAGGCCCAGCCGCAATACTGGCACCGCCACGAAAACGCAGACATCCCTGCCTCCTATTCGTCTTCACTATACACATTTTTCGAGGATTTGCAACATTGGGGATGAGGATCGCGGCTCACGTCCGCGCCGCTCCCTTCCTCGGTGAGGCCTCATCGGTTTCCTCGGACCGAAGGCTTTGCCACTCGGCCCGCGAGGCGACGAGAATGCCCGCGAGGATCAGGGCCGCCCCGGCCAGCTTGAGCGCGCCCGGCGTCTCATCCAGGAAGAGGTAGGCCAGGAGAGTCGCGCCGATCGGTTCGCCCAGGACCGCGATGGTGACGAATCCGGCGCTCAGGTAGCGCAGGGCCCAATTGAAAGACGTGTGACCCAGGAGCTGCGGGATCATCGCCAGCAGCAGAATCCAGAGGTAGGCCGAGGGCAAGTACCCGGCCACCTTCAGTCCGGCGGCCGGAAGGGAAAGCATCAAAAGGAGCGCCGCCATTCCGTAAGAGAGGAACACGTAGGCGCGAAGGGAGAGGGTCGGCCGCAGACGGCGGCCAAGGAGGAAGTAGCCCGCCGCCATGAGGGCGCCGGCCAGCGCCAGGCCATCTCCAAGAATCGGCCTGGAAAGGATCTGCCCCGCAGACCCGGGGCAGGCCCAGCAGCCGGTCGACAAGCAGGCGTCGGAGAGGGCGACGCCCACACTTCCCAGAAGAGCCAAGCCCATGCCGAGGACGGTGGCGCGGCGCGGCCGCTCGCGAAACAGGACGAAGGAAGCAAGCAGGACCCACAGGGGCGATGTGCTCACCAGGACGACCGATGAGGCCACGGTGGTGAACTGCAGCGAGGTCGTCCAGGTTGCAAAATGGACGGCCAGGAAAATTCCGGAGGCGAGTGCCAGCCACAGTTCCCTGCGTGGCAGGGTCCGCAGCTCCTGCCGGTCGCGAGCCAGCACGACCGGGGAAATCGCCAGGGCCGCCAAGGCCAAGCGTCCGGCCGCAATCACCAAGGAGGGCGCCCCCAACGCCTGGGCGAATCGGGTCATGAGGGAAGCGGTCGAGATGGCCGCGATCCCGAGGCTGATGACGATCCAGGCGGTGGCTGAGCTGGGGCGGTTCCTCTCAGGGCTCACCGGGGTACCTTGGAAGAGATAAGTGGCGGGATGATTTTGCTTGACAATGTGGGTCGGAAAAGATACAATGCCCCTCCTAAGGCCCGTTTGCCCGGGGAATCTGCAGGCGGGATGATCGTATCGGAATCCCTCGGAATCGGTCAAGAGGGTCGGGTTTCTTTCGACAAGGAGACAAACCATGCCACACGAACTCCCCCCATTGCCGTATCCCTATGAGGCGCTGGAGCCCTACATCGACGCCCAGACCATGCGGCTTCATCACGATCTTCATCACAAGGCGTACGTCGACGGCCTCAACAAGGCCGAGGCGATGCTGAAGGATGCGCGCGCCAAGGGCGACTTTGCGCTCGTCAAGCACTGGGAGCGCGAGTTGGCCTTTCACGGATCCGGGCATTTCCTGCACTCCATGTTCTGGCAGATCATGGCCGCGAACGGCAAGGGGGGCGGGGGCAAGCCGGGCGGGGACCTGCTGAAGGAGCTCGAAGAATCGTTTGGATCTTTCGATGCGTTCAGCAAGCAGTTCAGCGCGGCCTCGGGGGCGGTGGAAGGATCGGGCTGGACTCTGCTGGTCGTGCAGCCCTCCAAGAAGCACCTGGAGATTCTCACCGCCGAGAAACACCAAAACCTGACCCAGTGGGGGGCGATCCCCATCCTGATTCTCGACGTCTGGGAACATGCCTACTACCTCAAGTATCAGAACCGCCGAGCCGAATACATTCAGGCGTGGTGGAACGTGGTCAACTGGCCGGAGGTGGCGAAGCGCTTCGCGGTGGAGTTCAGCAAGTAGCTCCCGGTCGCGGTCGGGCCGGGCGGAGGTCAGGAGAGGCCGTTCCCGCGGAGGGGCGGCGGGAACCTGTCGATCGAGAGGAGATCCCAGCATGACGCACATCATCACCAGTCTCTGCTTGCGCGATGGGGGCTGTGTCGACGTTTGTCCGGTGGAGTGCATTATTGCCGGCAAGCCTCAAGACCAGTGGCCTTGGTACTACATCGATCCCGAGACTTGCATCGACTGCGGAGCCTGTGTCCCGGAGTGCCCGTTCGGGGCGATCTTCCCCGAAGATGAGGTGCCGGTCGGGTACCAGGCCAAGGGGGGTGAGCGGGTCAGCCGTCCCGAGGGCAGCTCCGTCTACGAGGGGAACAATCACAACGGAGAGTCGGTGCACATTGACCACACGGTCGTGCTCAATCCGGGGCAGGTGGTGGACCTGCGCCCCGACAGCGAACCCAACTACAAGTTCTTCAAGGAGGGCCCCGGATACTCGGCCCGCTGAGGGACCGGGGGACGAAGACGGGAGCCGAGCCGGCTCCCGTCTTTTTGTCGTCCGACCGGGTCCGGGAGAACGAGGAGAGTCCTCATGAACGGATTTCGAGTGGAGCGCGATTCCCTGGGCGAGGTGCGCGTCCCGGCCGGGGCGCTCTACGGCGCTCAAACGCAGCGGGCGGTGGAGAATTTCGCCATCTCGGGGCTGCGCCCCTGGCGGGCCTCGATTTGGCCGCTGGGGGTGATCAAGCGCGCCGCGGCGGAAGTGAACGGGAGTCTGGGCCTCCTGAGCGCGGACAAGGCCGCGGCCATTGCCCGGGCGGCGCAGGAGGTGATGGACGGGCAGTGGGACCGCGAGTTTGTCGTCGACCCGTTCCAGGCCGGAGCCGGTACCAGCCATCACATGAACGCCAACGAGGTCATCGCCAACCGCGCCACACAGATCCTGGGCGGCCAATTGGGTGAATACCTTGTGCACCCAAACGACGACGTCAACATGGCGCAATCTACCAACGATGTGATTCCGACCGCCATCCGCCTGGGCTGCTTGTGGCGGCTGGATGAGCTGCTGTCCGCGTTGAAGGGGCTGCAGGGAGCCCTCGCTCAAAAGGCGCTGGAATTTGACGACATCGTCAAGTCCGGCCGCACGCACTTGCAGGACGCGGTTCCCGTGCGGCTCGGCCAGGAATTTGGGGGATATGCGCAAGCCGTAGGACGGGATGCGGAACGGATCGAGCGCGCGGCGGAGGGCTTGCGAAGGCTGGGGATCGGAGGCACCGCCGTGGGGACCGGGCTCAATGCCCATCCCCAGTACCGTGCGCGGATGATTGAGAAACTCAAGGAATGCAGCCGGCTGCAATTGGCGGCGGCCGATGACCTTTTTGAGGCGATGCAGTCCCAGGCCGACGCGGCGCACTTTTCTGCCTCGCTTCGGACCCTGGCCCTGACCTTGATCCGCATAGCCAATGACTTGCGCCTGCTCGCATCCGGGCCAGCCACTGGGCTGGGGGAAATCGTCTTCGCTCCGCTGCAGCCTGGCTCCTCGATCATGCCGGGCAAGGTCAATCCGGTGATGGCCGAGATGCTGGACCAGGCCATGTACCACATTGTGGGCGGCGACACCACCGTGGCGATCGCCAGCCAGGCGGGCCAGCTGGAGCTCAACGTCATGATGCCGGTCATTGCCCACAACCTTTTTGAGATGATGCAGGTGATGATCGGGGCGGTGCGGGCTTTCAGCGAGCGGGGGCTGCGGGGGCTGCGGGCGGATCGCCAGCGCGCGGAACAATGGCTCGCGCGTAACGCCATTGTTGCCACGGCGCTGAATCCGCTGATTGGCTACGCGGCGGCGGCCGAACTGGTCAAGGGCGCGCAGGCCCAGGGGCTCACCGTCTCCGAAGTCGCGGTCGCGCAGGCCAGGCAGGGCCGGCTGCGGAATAAAAAGAGCGGGGAAACGGTTTCCGCCGAGGAGGTGGAAAGCGCCTTGGGGAACCTGCGCCGGATGACCGAGGGCGGGATCCAGTCGGGCGAAGGCGGGACCCCATGAGGGAAGAGCCCGGCCAGCGAGTGTTGCGCCTGCGCCGCCAGCATCTGGCCGAAATGAAGCGCGCGGTCGTTGGCGCCGCCCCGGAGGAGGCCTGCGGGCTCGTCCTGGGCGTCGCCGATCGGGGGTGGCAGGTGGTGGCGATTGAAAATGTCCTCCATAGCCCAGGCCGCTTCCGGCTGGAGGGGACGGCTCAGGTCAGGGCCATGGTTGAGGCTGAGCAAAAGGGGTGGCAGCTGGTTGGGGTGTTTCATTCGCACCCGGCGGGACCGATCCATCCCTCGCCGACGGACTTGGCGGAGGCTGCCTATCCGGAGGCTATTTATTTGATCTGGGCGCCGGGGCCCTCGGGGGGATGGGAATGCCGTGCCTTCGAGCTGCTGGGGGATTGGCTCGGTGCGGGGGCGAGCCGCTTTGTGCCCGCGCGGCTGGTGAGCGAGGAATAGGGCCTGCGGGAGGACGCTTTGGCCCTGGCCTAGATCCAGGTCACCAGGAGGCCCAGGGCGAAACCAGCGGCCAAGGCGATGCCGGCCGGGCGCAGGTACTTTCGAACCGAATAGAACCCCGTGAGTGCTCCCTCCGCCGCCCTGAGCAGGTAGAGCTGGGCTTTGAGCCAGGCAAGTTCCAAGTTGATCATGTCTCTGCCTCCTTACTTGGAAGTGCTGATTCGCAAAATCTGACCGCGTTCGTCCGCCACCACGCGAACCTGGCGGGGAAGCACGGCGCCGCTTTGAGTTCGCACCTTGCCTCGGTAGGTGAGGGCATACTGGGTCCGCCCTCCGCCGCCGGACTGGGTGGTCAGGCTGGGAGCTACCCCTCGCAGTTCAGGGTACTCCCGGTACACCCTCGCGCTGATCCGTTCCATAATTTGAGAGGATAGGGCCATGGTCATCAAGCCTTTCCCGTTCGGACCAGGGGATCGCTGCTGGTCGAGGCCAGGGCCTCCTCGAGCCCCCGGCGGCGACGGCGGATGAAGGCCGGGACGTCCAGGTCTTCTTCTGCCGAGGGGGGTTGGACCCGGCGGCTGAGCGGCGCGGGAGCCGGATTGGTCTCCAGCGGCTGCGCCCGCGGTGCTCCCTGGCCAACCGTGGTGGCTTGCAGGAGGACGTGGGAGGCGCCGGCCAGCACGCTTCCCAGCGGCTGGCTACCCACGCCGGTGACGACAATAATGGCCTGGACGCGCCCGCTCATGCCCGGATCGATGGCTGCCCCGAACACGATCTCCGCGTCCTTGGCTCCGGCGGCGTGGATTTCCTGCATGGCTTGGTGCACTTCCAAGAGCTCCAGGTCTTCGCCCCCGGTGAAGTGAACCAGGATTCCGGCCGCGTGGTCCAGGGACCCGATCTCGAGCATGGGATTGCGCAGCGCGGAGCGGACGGCGGACACGGCCTTCTCTGGCCCGCTGCCCTGGCCGACGGCGAAGTAGGCTCCCCCCGCAAGCTGCATCAGGGCTCGAACATGGGAGAAGTCGACGTTCACGAGTCCCGGCCGGGTGATCAACTCGGTAATGGCCTGCACGCCCTGGCGGAGGACATCGTCCGCCAGCCTCAAGGCCACGTCAAAGCTGGTCTGCCGCGGGGCGACCTGAAGCAGCCGGTCGTTGGGGATCGTGATCAGGGTGTCGCAGTATTGGCGCAGCCGCTCCATGCCCGCTTCGGCGATCTGCGCCCGTCGGCGTCCTTCAAAGGAGAAGGGCAGGGTCACGATCGCGATCACGATCGCGCCCCCGCGGCGCGCGATTTCCGCGGCTACCGGGATAGCGCCGGTTCCCGTGCCGCCGCCCAAGCCGCAGGTCAGGAAGACCATGTCGCTGCCGGCCAGCACGGCGGCCAGTTCCTGCTCGCTCTCCCGCGCGGCCGCCTCGCCGACATCCGCCATTCCTCCCGCGCCCAAACCACGGGTCGTGTGCGGACCGAGGGCGACCTGAACCGGAGCCAGGCAGGCGGCCAGCGCCTGCCGGTCCGTGTTGCAGGCAATGAACTCGACACCTCCCAATCCCAGTTCAATCATCCGGTTGATCGCATTCGATCCTCCGCCGCCCAGCCCGACCACCTTGAGCACGGTGGCTCCGGGGGCCAAAGCCTTATCGGGGGGGGTTGCGCCAAAGTCGCGGTCTGGGGATCTCCCCAAGGATGCGTTCGTCATGAATCCCTCCGCTCATCGGACGATCTCAGCGGCTCGACCAGGCAGCCGGCGATCTGCAGGCGCTCCAGCAGGTCCATCGGCGTCCGGTCGCCTAAGACCGTGACGCGCTCGGCCTGCAGGGCCTCCTCAATCGAATAGCCGCAGGTGGGCCGAAAGGTGCGCAGGTAGTCCTGGACCGACTGCCAGGCGGCTGGAGCGAGCTCTTCGGCCTGGGGGGGAATCAGGAGGTAATGCTCGAACCGCTTGCCTGCTGGCGCGGACGGGGCCGGGGGCACCTCGCCGGGGAGCCCCTTCAGGCTATCGACCACCGGCAAGGTGGTGCCGTCGGGACGGAACCAGGCCTGGTCCGCAAAGGGGCTGTCCTCTTCCGCGGCCAGCAGCCAGAAACTCACGTTCTGGAGCCAGGGTGGGAGCCTGCCCTTGCGAGCTTGGTGGGCGATCTGCAGATTGATCTCGGCGTGGCGCTGGGGATGGGCCGGCGGGAAGTTGGGGTCAATGCAGCTGTGGAGCACGGAGCCCCCGCGGATCATCACGATCGGTCGCGGTTCGCCCAGATGACGCTGGAGGATTTCCTCGGTCCACTCGAACCCAAAGAAGCCGCGCTGGTCTTCACATCCCGGTGGGGAAAGGTAGGGGCGGGCCTTGGGCCAGCGTTGGGATCCTCCTCGGCCCCAATCCCAGGGGCGGTTGAAGGCCCAGGCGTCGACGGCGAACTCCATGACCCCGAGCAGAGCGCCCTTGCCGCGCCGCTTGATGGAAGTCAGGGCGGCATCGAGAAAGGCCAGATCCCAGTAGTCGCCCCCCGGATAGAGGGGAGGGAAAAGCGGGGTCAGCCCTTCCTCTTGTTCCAATTCGGCGATCGGAAGAAAGACATCAAGGAACTGCTCTACGGGGGAAGCCCGCGACCATTGGCCCGGCCGCCAGGAATCCTGCTGGTTGGGAGCTGAGAACAGCGCCAGGTAGCGTACACCCCAGCCTGCGTAGCAGCGGAAGAGAAGGCGCAGTTCGGGGCCCAGGGATCGAATGGGGCTTTCCGGAATGTGCAGGATCGGCTCGATCCCCGATTCGCGGAGGGCGGAGAGGAAACTTTCGGGAACGGCGCGGGAGAGGCTGCAGCGAAGGGTCAGCCACCCGAGGTCGAGGGCCTGGAGTTCGGGCAGCCAGCGCCCCAAATCCTTGCTTGTGTAGTGAAGGTCGTCCGGGTAGTAGTGCAACCCCAGACGCTTGCGCTCTGCGGGAAAGGTAGCATTCATCGGCATTATCCCTCGAAAGGGACGTTGCAAGCTCTATGCCGATTGCCGCCAGCTATCGGGAAACGACCAGCTTGATCAGGTGACCGGCCGCGTCAAGACTTACCCGGGCAAACTGGGCGTGACCTGATCCGTGACCATCGAATCGTTTGTCAAGGGAGATCACCCAGGCCGGAAGGCCGCCGGCCGATCTGGCCGCCGCTCCTTTGAGAGTGTCGGGGTTAAGGCCAGGCGGGATCTGAGGCTCAAAAACCCGTGTCCGGCTGTCGCTCATGCCCGGCAGGCTTTCCTTGAGGACTTCCTGGAGAGACCGCACCAGATCGGGGGGAAGGTTCGCCTGAGCGGCGTCGTCCAGCGCCTTGACCGTGAGCAGGTCCGGGTTGGCCCGTCGCGACGCGCTCCGCAGTGCGGCCTTGGCGCGCGCAGGCCGGCAGAATTCCGGGAGGGCAAACAGCGGATCGCCGAGGTGGATAAAGGAGATCAGCGTCTTCTGGTCTTCCCCGTCGAGGTAGCCCTGACGCCGTCGCATTTCCTCGGCAAAGCTCAGCTTGGCTTGGCGCAGGGCCTCGCCAGAAGGAAGGCCGCGGACCAGGCTCTGCCAATAGTAGAGGGCCACAAGATCGGCCCCGATGAGCGGAGGAGCGGCCGCCCCGTAGGCGATCTTGGTGGAACCCACCAAGGCTCGAGTTCCCGATTCCAAGAACTTCAAGGCCAAGGCGGTGTCCGCCGTCTTGCCGAGGATGTTGGCCCCGTAGCAAGCTTCGCTGAAGACAATGGCCGGGGCCCGTCCCGAGTTGCTCACCTGGTCGGGCCGCAGCGCCGTTGGAAACTCCACTATCGAAGCGAGAGACCCGGGAGAGCGCTGGCCATACCACTCCGCCTCTTCCTCCAGCCCGTGCAGGTTGAAGTACGAGCAGCGGGGGAAGCTCAGATCCCCGACCGGGAGCGTATCGGCGTCTATCGGAGGCGATGTCAGCATGGAATCGGACTGCCCGATCGGCCGGTAGGCCCCCAGCGAGGACGAGCGCCAGATGCTGGCGGTGTACCCCAGGCTCTTGTGGAAGCGCCTCTCTGTCGGACGGAAGATCAGTCCGATCCACCCGGCGATTTGAGCCAGAGCGGTCGGCGTTTTCGCGGGAGAGGCGTCCATCATTCTCTCGATTGCCTTCAGGAGAAACTGGGGATCACTCCCGACGGGGCTGGGAATGCGGCTGACCGGCCATTCCGGGAGATAGTAGTTGTCGTCCCGCGTGGCGTAAGGATTGTCGGAGGGCACATCGTGATCGTCGTCATCGGCGGGATTCGGCAGGCGGTGGAAGGGAATGATGTCATGCCCGCCCACAATCAGCAGGGCACCAATCATCTCGCCGCGTCTCGCCAGGGCGGCATCCAGCTCACAGACCAGGCGCTTCACCTCGGCCGCGTTGGAGGCCTTCACGCTCGCCAGGCCCAACGGGGTCAGGGTTTCCGCGTCATCGACGTAGATTGCGCGGGCGGACCAGCCCTCGCGCACGGACCGGGAGCGGACCAGGGCGGAGAGGGAGCGAACGATTGACGTCCTCCCTTCTGGCCCGTACTGGCTCCGCAAGTTCGCCAGACTCGATAGCACGATCAGGCTGGGGCGCCTTCGGTCTTCGTCACCCCGCTCCTTGCGCATGTGCAACCTTTGCGCGACCCGGTCCAATTCTGCCCGGACCTGTTGCAGCTCCTGGTCCTGCGGCTCCAGGCTCTGGGTGTCCGCGGTGTCGGCTGCGGCCTGGGGCTCCGCCGCGGCGGGGGTCAGCTTCGCGGACGGCCCTTGAAAGTGTTCTCCTGGCAGCGGGCGGATTTGGAGCGGCTCCTGGCCCGAAGAGGGAGCCGGGGCGGAGGGACCTCCCTGGGATGGGGCCGCGGGGTTAGCGGCCCCGGCGGACGGCCCTTGAAAGTGTTCCCCCGGTAGCGGACGGATTAGGACCGGCGCTTGGGCCGGGGAGGAAGCGGTGACGGAAGGGCTTGGCTGGGACGGGGCCGTGGGGTTGGGCTCCCCGCCGGACGGCCCGCGGAAGTGTTCCCCGGGCAAAGGACGAATGGGCTCGCCGGTCTCGTCGGGTTGAGGGCTTGACGCCGGGCCCATGGCCTGCGAGGCGGGGAGGGACGAATTGTCCTGGCTGGGCGCCTCCGTGGATCCGTCCGACGTGGGCGTCATGGCGGACAGCTTGTTGAGTCCTGCGGCGAACGCAACGGCCGATGGAATCGGCCAAGGGATTTCTGCCTCGAGTTCGGCGGGCCAGAGCGCCAGGTAAGGGTTGAAGGCCCCGAGCATGCGCGCGCCCACCTCGTGCGCGGGGTCGGCCACGGCGGCAAGGTGGAGCAGTTCCACCGCCGAAGTGCTCTTTCCGGTGGCCAGCGAGGCTTGTGCCATGGCCAGCAGCACGGCGGCGCACCCGGGCCAGCGCTGGCGGGTGGAGGCCCCCAGGCGTAGGACGGTTTCGTAGTCTCCGGCCAACCAGGCGATCTTCAGCTGAACCCAACGGGGAAGAAGAGACTGCGGCTTGGCCCGGAGAACCTCCTCCACCTGCTCCTGCGCCTGGTCGTAGTTCTGAGCATTGACCTGCGACAGGCCGAGGCGCAAACGCTCCGCCCAGGAAGGCAGGGGAAGAGGAGAAACCACCGGATCGGAAGAGAGCGCGAATACGAACCCCAGGGAGTCGCACGCGGCGTCTTCTTGGCCGAGAGCCGTCTGGATTCCGCTGGCGATCTGATACAAACCGATCTCTTCGGGGTCCGAGACGAGGGCGATCTCGATGTGCCTGGCGGCGCTACCGAGGTCTTGCAGCTGCTGGTAGGCCTGCGCCAGGGAACCGCGCACGCGGAAGTCGCCCGGCCATTGAGCGAGCCAGCTGCGGGACACGTCCCGCGCAAACGCGGAGGCGCCCAATGCGAGGGCGGCGTCGGCCAGGTCAAGGACGGTCTTGCGATCCACACTTCACCTCTTGTCCGGGGCGAGTTCGGGCAGACCGTACACGAGGCCGAGCGCCATGACCGCCGAAAGCAGTTTGTGAGCCGGCAGATTGTTCGGGTTCAAGCGCACCGCCTGGCGCAGAGCTTCGGTGGCCTCAGAGTAGGACCGCAGGTTCTTCAGCACCACCCCCATCCGGTACATCACCTCGCTGTTGGTCGGGCTCAGCCGCGCCGCAGCGCGATAGGCCTCCAAGGCGAGGTCCCAGCGTTGCTGAGCCTCGAGGGCCAGGCCCAATTCCATGTCCGCGCGCCAGTCCTTAGGATCCAGCTCGCGGGCGCGCCGGACGGCGTCCAGAGCCTGGTCGATCTGGCCGAGCTTACGAGCCACCCGGCCGACCAGCAGCCAGTGGTCTCCGCGTCGCGGAGTCAGTTCCGCTGCGGTTTGTGCGCGCTGGAGGGCCTCTTCTCCTTTTCCGAGTTTGAGCAGGGCTTCGGCCAAGGAGTGGGAAAGGAGGTCAGAATTCGGGTGCGCCGGCTCGGCCGCGAGAAGAGTCTCGACGGCGCGCTCCGGTTTGCCCGAAAGGGTCCACAGCTGGGCTAGGTGCAGGGTCTCCGGGAAGGGGTCCGGCAGGATAGAAATGGCTTGGGCCAACAACTCGGCGGCTCGATCCAAATGCTCTTCGCTTTCCTCAATCTCGGCCAGGATGGCAAGAGATTGCCCTTGGTAGCGCGGGTCCGCCCCAGCCTTTTCAACCAGTTTTCGTGCATCCGCTCGATGGCCGGTTCCGATGAGGGCCCGGGCAAGCCAGAGGCCCCATTCGACCGGCGGAGTCGGGGAGGATGTCTCGAGGGCCTTGCGCAGGTCTTGCGCGGCCTCTTGAGGACTGCCGGCCTCCAGCGCCAGTTCCCCGGCCTCAGCCAACAGTTGCGCCGAGGGCTCTGGGGAAAGAGAGAGGGCTTGGCGGTAGTGACGATGGGCGCCGCGCAGGTCGCCGTCGCGACGAAGCGCACGGGCCAGGCTGATCTGGTAGTCCTCAACTTGAGGGGAAATCTCCGCCGCCCTTTGATAATGGGCGATGGAAGCCTCGAGCTCTCCGGCCGCTCCGAGCCATTGCCCGAGCAAGTGCTCCCAGCTGGATACCTGAGGCGCCAGAGCGACCGCCTTCTGCAGCGAGCCGGTTGCCTGGTCCATGTTTCCCCCGCCGGCGTGGATCAGCGCGGCCAGGGCGTGCGGCAGGGCCAGGAAGGAGGCCAATTCGCTCGCGCGGATCAGGCTTTGCAGGGCGTCATCGCTCTTCCCCATCTTCCATTGGCTCAGGGCCAGCGCTAGGCAGGCCGCCGGGTTGCGAGGATCGAGCGCGGCCGCTTGCGATGCCCAGCGGATGGCTTGAGATGGATTGCCCATCCGCAGTTGCGCCTGGGACAGCGAAATCATCGCGGGGGCAGAGGAAATCTCCGCAACCAGGTGCTGCAGATCCCCCATCTCTTGAGCCTCCGGGTGAGCAAAGGCCAGGCGGATTTGCGCGGCCAGGGTGGAGAGAACCTGCTGGGACGCCCCCCGGGCTCCGGCCTGCGCCAGGGCCGCGCGGGCCGCCTGTTCCGCGGCTGGCGAGACAGCCTCTGTCCATTCGGGACCGTCCGCCGCGTGCACGGTGTGCCAGCGGAAATAGGCTTCCGCTCGGGCGGTGAGGGCTTCCGCCAGGCGAAGTGGGTAATCCGCGGCATCCGGATCGGCCTGGACAAGCCCCTCCAGCAGTCGGATCGCTGCGGGGTAGTCTTCCACCAGCATCGCGGCTTCCGCCGTGACCGACATCGCCTCCCGCGATGATTCGCACTTGGCCAGGGCCTTCTGCATGGCCAGGAGAGCCGGGTGCTGGAGCCCGACCGCGGCGGGGGCGGGAGCTCCCAGGCGGGCGTGGCTCTTTGCTAGCAAGGCCCAGCAGATCCCGTCCTCGGGCGCCTCCGAGACCAACTGGCTCGAGATCCGCAACGCCTCGTCCGGCGCCCCGGACTCAAGCGCGATCTGGGCTTCCAGTCTGCGGGCCTCAAGACTCCCTGGGTCGGCCTCGATCGCCTGTTGGACCCAAGCCGAGGCCTTGGCGTGGTCGCCGCTTCGGAGCGCCGCCCGGGAGGCGGCAGCCAGAAGCGCGGGATTCGCGGGGTCCGTTGCAACAGCCTTCTCAAAATAGCGCGCCGCCTCGCCATACTCTCCTGTGCTCAGCAGGGCACCTGCCAAGCGGGCAGTGAGGGCTTGGCCCTTGGGTCCCAATCCGATGGCTTTCTTCCAGAGAGCAATGGCGCCCTCTCGGCGGCCGTTCTGCCAGTAGGCCTCCGCTGCGTGGTCCCAGCGGTCGGGGTTGGCCGGGTCCAGGTCCGCGGCCTTCGTGAAGGCCTCAATGGATTCCTCGAACTGGCCGGAGCGCAGCAGGGCTTGTCCCAGAGTGTCCAGAGTGCGCACGTCCGCAGGGTTGAGCCGAAGGGCCTCGCGCAGAAGCTGGTCTGCCTCGGCGTACTCCTTCAGCTCCATCAGGAACTGAGCCGCCCGAAGCGGAATCTCCCGATCCCTGGGCGAGGCCGCCGCAATGGCCTGGGCCATGGCCTGCCGGGCTTGGTCGACCTGTTGATTAGCCGCGAGGGTTTCCGCCAGATCGGCCCAGCCGCGCGCCTGGCTGGGGGCCAGCTGGGCTGCCTGTTGAAGCAGTTGGACGGCCTGCTCGGTTTGCCCCAGCTTACGCAGGACGAGAGCCAGCCCGCGGAGGGCCTCGGGCTCTGCCGGAACCAGAACCAGCAGCCGTTGAAATGCCTCGCGCGCCTCCTCGAGGGATCCCGCCGCTTCGCAGGCCTGGGCGAGCATCTGCAGGCAAAGGGGGTCGTCTGGCGCGGTCTGGAGGGCGAGGCGCACGTGGGTCAGAGCAGAGGCGGAGTCGCTGAACTGGAGAAAGGCCTGGGCCGCGCCCAAATGGGCCTCGCGAGCCGATGGGGTGGGGGTATCGCCGGGGAGCGGAATGGCGCGAGTGAAGGCGGCAAGAGCTTCGCCCGGCTGCCCATCCAGCAGCAGAGCCTGCCCCAGCAGAGTGAGCGCGGAGGAATCCGGGAGCTCGGCGCCTGGTTCCAGCGCTCGTTGCAGCAGGTCAATGCCCTGTTTGAGGAGGGAGGGGTCCCCGTCCCCGCCCTCGTGATAGAGCGATATCAAGATTCTGCCGAGGCGCAAGGGAAGCGCGGTGGAATCTGGGCGCAGCTGCAGGGCGCTCTGGACAATGTCACGTCCTTCCTCCAGCCGCCTCCCCGCCTCGAGCAGATCGTCGAGGGCCAGGATCAGATCCACGTCTGCCGGTGATACTTCGAGCGCCGCTCGCAGCGCCTGCTCAGCCTCGGCCGTCCGGCCTAGACGCATCAGGGCCTGGGAAAACGGCTGCAGGTAACCCGGGTCTTTGGGACGCAGGGCCACAACGCGCTGGAGAGCCGCGGCGGCTTCGGAGAGCAAGCCTCGGCGGAGTGCCAGCTTGCCGAGGGCCAGCAGGAGCTCATCAGGCTGGCTGGCCGATTCGATGCCGGTCCGCAGCGCCGTGGCCGCGCTCTCGAGGTCCCCTCTCTTTTCGTGGAGCTCGGCCAGCGTCTTCCAAGCGAGCGCGGAAGAAGGGGAGAACTGCGTCGCTTCCTGCAGGGTGGCCTGAGCGGAGCTGAGGTCTCCTTCCGCGAGCATGGCCGCGCCCAGCAGAGCACGGGCTTCGCCCGAGTCCGGGCGGAGGGTCAGCAGTTGCTGGGCGGCGTCTCGGGCTTGGCCGGAGTCCCCCAGCTGAAGGCTGGTCTGGGCGAGGTGCTGCAGCGCCTCGGAGTCGCCCGGTTGATCCTGAACCAGACGACGCCAGCAGTTCTGCGCCTCGCGCACCGCGCCCAGCATCTCATGCCCCTGGGCGACAACCTGAAGCGCTGAGGGCCGGGAGGGATCCAGAGTCCAGGCGAGAAGCGCGTGGCCGCGGGCGGCATCCCAATTGCCCGCAGCGCCCTGGTACTTCGCGAGATCGAGCAAGGCCTCGGGGTTGGAGGGCCTCCTGTCCACAATCGTTTCTTGGATCTCTGAGGCCTCCTGGTAAGCCCCTTGCGCGGCCAACGAGCGGGCCGTGTCGATGAGCAGGCCCGAGGAGACGGAACAGCGCTCGGAGGGAGACACCTGCCGAGCGAATTGACGGGCCAGCGACCCGTTGTCCTGCGCGGACTGGAGCTGGGCAAGGGTCAGCCAGTCTTCCGGTTCTTGCGGATTGGTGGGCATGAGCTGCAACGCCTCTTCCAGGCGATGGAGGCGCAGGAGGGCCCGAGTCGTCCCTGCCCTGGCCTGGCGGGAAGCAGGCAAGAGCTCCATCAGTTCGCGAAACGCCGCCAGCGCTGTGACCGGGTCGTTGCGCTGGAGGGCGTCGTCGGCCAACTCACTGGTGAAAACCGCCGCCCGAAGTTTGGCAGTTTCAACCACGTGTTTGAGATTCTCTCGGTAGGTTTCCTCCGACCCCATGGCCTGACCCACCCGCGCCGCGAGCAGCGTTGCAAGATCGTCTCGGCGCGCCTCGCCCGACGGATCGGACGGCGAGGCGGAGCGGGATGGGGAGGCGGGTCGGGCACTGAGAACCGCGGCAATCCGACGCTCCAGATCTGGCTCACCCAGGTCATGGGCGGCCTCGAGCAGGGCAATGGTCTGCTCTGATCGAAGAAGCGGGATCCACGAGCCGAGGGTCTGATCCAAGGACTCCCCCTCGAGGTTGGCGAGGAGGGCGTGGATGACAGGCTTCGGTTGGGCCGGGAGAAGGCGAGCCAGGACCGATCCGGTCGCCGCCCCGCCGCTGACTAGCCCAAGGAGATAGATCAGTGCGCGAGGGCCGGCCTCTCCCATCTGGGAAAGCTGCTCGGCCGGGTCCGGGCTCGTGGCCATCGACAGCGCGGCCAGGGCGAATTCGGGGATGTCCCCAGGCATTCCCTTGGCCAGGGTTTCCATGGCCGCGCGGGCGCGCGCCTGCAGGTCGGCCGAGAGGCGCCGGCCGGCCCTGGCGCTTTCGGGCTCCAGGGCGTAGCGGACGGCTTCGGCTTCCCCGGCCTTGAGCAATCCCAGAACGGCCGGACGATAGCGAGCTGGGTCTTCCCCGGCCATGCGAAGGCAGGATTCGAGGAAGCTTTCCTCATGCAGAGCCTGCCAAAGGCCCGGCTCCTGACGGAGCCTTCGCGCGGCCCCGGTCACGGAGGGGGAATGAAGGACATCGCCGAGACGCTGGAGCAGACCCAGATCAGTGACCATGTCACTCCTTCGGGACTAGGGAGGGCGAGGGCCTTGAGCCTGGGTGAATGGCTACACGGCCCAGCGGATTTGCAGGATGACGAAGTAGGCGGCGCCGAGCAGGACGAGGCCCATGGTCATCAAGAAAACGCCTATGCCCGTGGAGGTCTTGGTCATCTGGTTGATGACGTTGAGGATGTCGGAAACGTCTGTCACCAAGTTGGTGACATCGTGGGTGACCGCCTTGGCTCCGAGCTTGGCTGACTGCGTGGCCAGGGTGTGCATGTCCCGTGAAAAGCCGCTGCTGGCCAGGACGAGGATCCCAGCCGCCAGACTGCAGAGCCCTGCGCCCATCAAGGTCAATGCGATGAGGAGCTGAAGATCCAGCAAATTGATCGTTCCGGAAATCATGATGACCTCCCGAAGTTCTCGCGGTTCTCACGGGGGTTGGGTGCAAGGGCCATGCCAAGGGAAGGTGGGGCAGCGGGGCCGAAAAGAGCGGGAGCTGCCCAGCGCAGCTCCCGCTCTTTCCTTGTGTCCGAGCTCGGGGAGTTCAGCTCTTCGCGCGGTGGGCGGGGGGCCGGGCGGGGGGAGGCTCCGAGAGCAGGACCGCGAAATCTCCCGGAAGGTCCCCGACGTCGATTTCAGAGGCGTCGCAGAGCATGGCGGCTCGCTCCACCACGTAGCGCAGCTCTCGGATATTCCCTGGCCAGGGATGTGCGGCCAGGGCCTGGAGGGCGCGGGGGGTGGCTCCGCCCATGGAAGCGCCGGTGCGCTCGTTGTACTTGCGCAGGAAGAGACCGACGAGGGCCGGGATGTCCTCCTTTCGCTCTCTCAAGGGCGGCAGGTGGATATCGGCGACCTTCAAACGGTAATAAAGATCCTCGCGGAATTCCCCTTTTTGAATGATGTGTTCCAGATCGCGATTGGTCGCGGCAATGACCTGGACGTCGGTATGGAGCTCGGCGATGCCCCCGACCCGGCGGAAAGCGTGATCGTCGAGAAAGCGCAGGAGCTTGGCTTGAAGGTCGAGGCGCAGGCCCGAAATCTCATCGAGGAAGAGGACGCCTTCGTCGGCCGCCTCGACCAGCCCCGGCTTGCGCTTTTGAGCGTCGGTAAAGGCGCCCGCCTCGTGTCCGAAGAGTTCCGACTCGATGACCTCGGCAGGCAGCGCGGCACAGTTGACGGGGAAGAAGGGCTTGGGGGCCCGGGGACCCATCAGGTGCATCGCTCGCGCCAGGACCTCCTTGCCCGTCCCGGTCTCGCCGGTGATGAGCACGGGGACCGAAGTGGCCGCGGCCCGGCGCGCCTCATGCAAGACGCGCTGCATGGCCGGGCTTTCTCCGGGAATCCAGTCCAGCGCCTCCGCCCGGGCCGACCTTTGATAGTAGTCGAGCTCCCGCTGCAGGCGCACGATCTCGGCCGTCCGCTGGATCACGCTTCGCAAATGGTCCGGGTCGAGCGGCTTCTCGAGCAGGTCGACGGCCCCCAGTCGCGTCGCCTCGACCGCGGTGGCGATGCTGCCGTGCCCGGTGACCACGACCGTTTGGGGTCGCGGTCGCATGTTGGAGATTCGGCGCAGGAGATCCAGGCCGTGGCCGTCCGGAAGGTTGAAATCGCAAATCACGATGTCGGGCAGCTGCGTATCGATCGTGCGGCCGGCGTCCCCCAGGGTCGCCGCCTCCAGGATCTCAAACCCGTCGGCCTTGAGAATCCGGGCCATCGAGCCCCGCGCTTTCGCTTCGTCCTCCACAATGAGGATGCTGTACGCCATCAGTTCTCCTCCGTCGCCGCGGGGATGACGACCCGGAAGACCGTTCCGCTCCCCGCGTAACTTTCGGCCATGAGCGAACCATGATGGGCATCGAGGATGTGCCGGGAGAGAGCCAGGCCCAGCCCGTGCCCCTCCGCGCGCGTGGTGACATAGGGTTGGAACAAGTGATCCTGCACCTGGGCCGGGAGTCCCTGGCCCGTGTCGGCTACCCGGACTTCGACGGCGGGGCGGCCGCTGGCCAGACGCGTGCCCTGCAGGCTGATCGCTAGGTGTCCGCCCTGGGGCATGGCCTTGGCCGCGTTGTCGACCAGATTTAGGATGACCTGCTCGATCGAAAGCGGGTCGGCCAGTGCCGGCAAGACTCCTTCGGCCACGGTCAGGTGGGTCTGGATCGCCGATCGGTCGAGGGAGGGCTGGACTCGCTGAAGCACGCGATTTACCAGGTCGGGCATGGCCGTGGGAACCAAATGGAAGTCCTGGCCCCGAGCGAAGTCGAGCATGCGCCGGGAGATCTCGCTTAGGCGCCGGCATTCTTCCTGCGCTTCCACGACGAGCTCGCGAAGCCCCGGCTCGAGCTCGTGCAGCACGCTCATCTCGCCCAGTTGCAGAGAGAGGTTGTTCAGCGGGTTGCGCACCTCGTGAGCGAAGGAGGCGGCCAGCCATCCCAGGACGGCCTGACGCTGCAGGTGTTGCACCTCGGACTGGACGGCCTGACTCGCGGCCAAGTCGCTAATAACTACCAGCACCTGCCTCGGTTCCCCCGGGTCCATGGGCGCAATCGGGACGGCGCGCAGGAAGGCCGGGAATTCCTCGCCGTTCCTGCGGTAAAGGGTCAGCTCGCTGGCTTCGCGGATGCGGTCGCTCTCGCTGGCGGCGCGCAGAGCCATGACGGCCTCCGGGCTGGTCAGCCAATCCTCCGTCTTCATCTCGGCCAGTTCGCTGGAACGGTAGCCGAACATCGCCTCGGCCCCGGGGTTGGCGCGCACCACGCTGCCGCCGCGCTGGGCGACCAGCAACACGGCCTGGGGCGTGGCCTCCATCAGGCTCTCGGCAATGGCGCGGAACTGGGAGAGCTGACCCTGCGCCTGCTGGAGCCCTTGGTCCAGGGTTCGACCGCGAAGCTCGGCCAGCAAGGCGATGGAGAGCAGGGCATTCAGGTCGGCAGAGTCGGACAGCGGGTTCCTTTCTTTCCACCCTAGCAACAGGAGGGCCCGCAGAGGGGCGGAATGATCCAGATCCTGAACAACGATTTGTCGGGTTCCGGCGGACAACGCCCAGGCCGCCAGAGGCGTCTCCACCGCGTCTCCCAGGTGCCAAAGGTACGGCGCGCTGGACAGGTCCTTGAGGGCCAGTCCGGGGTCGGCGGGAAGGCCCGGAGGCAGGCCTGCCTCGGCGGCGAGAGCCGCAGGCCCGCCCTCTCCGTCGGAGACCAGCACGGCCGAGAAGTCCGCTTCCAGGAGCTGTGTGCCCCAGGCCAGCAACTCCTGGAGCAAGCTCTCCTGCCGGATCTTCTGGGAGAAGGAGCGCAGGAACTGGATGCCTTCGCGCAGGCGTGGGTAGCTGGAGGACTCGGCCTCCGGCTGCTGGCGCAGGCTGACCAGGGCATCGGGCTCCTGGGCACCGGGAAGACGAATGGCTTGGATTTCCCAGAGGTGGGGGGGATCCTCCGGGGGCAGGTTCAACCGTTGGGTCCATCGCACTGGGCGGCCCGGCGCCAGGCTGGAGAGCATCGGGCCGATCTCAGGCACTCCCAGCAGCTCTGCCAGAGGGCGGCCAATCAGTTCCTCTCGCCGGGCGCCCAGCCTGCGGCCGGCCAGGGAGTTGGCGTCCAGGACGGTGCCGTTCGAAGCCGCGACGGCGAACAGGGCCTCGTGGTGCATCTCCCCCAGCCCAAGGGCTTGGGAAGAGAAGCGGTCTCGGGGTCTTGAAGTGGGATGCAACGCCCACATCCGGAGATAAACCTGCCTTCGTCTAGGAGCCGGGCCGGGCCGCTTCGCGCTGCGCCCTCTGGACCTTGCGCAAGGCAGCCGGCAAAATCCCCTCCATTGCGCGGTACTTGGCGATCGTTCTGCGCGCCACCGGAATCCCGCGCTCGCGCAGCATGCCGGCAACTTTGGTGTCGGTGAGGGGCTCACTCTCGCCGGCGATGATCGCGCGAACCTCATCGCGAACGGAGAGACTCCGGTCAAAGAACTTGGAGAGCGGAACGATGCGCCCGTTGGGAAGCCCCGCCCTCTTGCGGCTGACGGCGCGAGAAATGGTGGACTCGTGGAGGCCCAGGAGCTTGGCCACGGAGGCGCGCGTGAGCGGTTTGAGATCGCGGTCCGTGCCCAGGATGAACTGCCGCTGCTCCTCGGCCAGGGTCCGGGCGAGGCGGAGGAGGGTGTTCTGGCTCTGGCGGAGGCACTTCTCCACGAGAGCCGCCTGCTCGACTTTGGCTTCCCAGTTGTCCCGCTCGTCGCCCTCCAGGGCGCGCAGGGCCTCCCGAAATTCTGTGCTCACGTGCAAGCGTGCGGCCAGGGGGGCAAATACCTCGACGATGAGCGGACCGTTGGGCTCGTGGGGGGAGAGGCGGAAGGTCATTTCCGCATCGGTGTAGCGGTCCGGTTCGGGTGAGGCTCGGGTGTGGTCGGTGCCGAGATAGGCCCGCCCGGGATACGGCGTGAGATTGAGGTGGATGAATCGGGCAGCCTGCTCGACCCGGGCGCGCGAGATCCCCAGCTGGCGCGCAATCGTCCCGTATTCTCCGCGTCCGAGCTCCTCCAGGTAGTCTTGGATGATCGAGCGCACGCCGTCGGGGACCGGCTTGGTTTCGCCCAGCTGTTCGACCTGAATGAGCAGGGCCTCAACCGGCGAGCTGGCTCCAATCCCGGGGGGGTCGCCCCGCTGGATGCTGTGCAGGGTCCGCTCAATCAAGGCCAGCGGTTTATGCAGGTACTTGGCGGCCTCGGCCGGGCTCTCGGACAGGAGCCCATTCTCGTCCAGGCGGGCGAGGAGGTAGACCGCGACAGGATGCTGCTCGGCGTCGAGCTCGGGGCCGATCTGCTTCATCAGCCGCTCGCGCAGCCCTTCGGGCTGGGCGGGCTCCGGGAGATCCTCCAAATGGTCCCCGGAGGCGGAAGACACCGGAGGGGGTGAAAGGAAAACGATCGGCTGATCGCTGGGGGCGTGGCACACCGGGCAGGGACCGGGCAGGTAAAGGGGCCTGTGGCAGGTGGGGCAGCGGGCTGGCTTGACGAGCTCCAGGGCCGGGTTGGAAGCGAGCACGGAATTCAACCACTGGTTAAGCTCGGCTCGCGAGAGGCTGAGCAGATTCATCGTCTGGGCCAGGTGTGCGGTTGCCGTCTGGCGCAGGTGGGGCAGATTGCGTTGCGCAGTGTACATTGCGTGTCCTCCAGCGGCCGCAATCCGCGCCTCCAGGGGTGTCCTCCCGGCAAGGTAGCTCAAGAGGCGTTCGAAGGCACGGAGTATAGGTCAAGTCCGCTGAACGGACAAGTTGCAAGTAACGTGCCGACGGGCATGCGGCTTGCACATCGCCGCGAGGAAGGGCTGGCGGGCCGGAAAATAGGCTGGTTGCTCAGGCGGCCGGAGTGAGCGCCTAGGATGCGGTGTGCGCCAATTCGACGTACTCGCTCGGCGTCGCGTCGGCTTGGCCGGCTCCCAGGAGGGAGAGGATCGCGATGATCATCTGGGCCTTGTTTTCGGCGTCACGCCGGGACCAGGTCCTGCTCTTGACCTCGAGGAAGTGCCCGGGCAGGGCTGGTTTGTCCACTTGGTCCAGATTGATGAAGAACTCGGTGCCGCTGTAGCGGACCAGCCAGCGCAGGCGGTCCTTGTGAACTTCGATCTCCTTCTCCGGCTGGAAGTACTCGCGATAGAACCTGAGGCTGTGAGTTGCGGGGGCCAGGAATCGCGACCGCGACAGCAGAACCGTGTGCTGGAATTCCTGTTCCCGGGCGGGGCCGGTCAGGGTGAGGCGGGAGCGCACGTTGTACACTTCTCCGTTCTCGTCGATGAACTCGTCCTCCCGGTATCGCAAGCGGCCCTGGTCGGGATCGGCAAACGCAAAATAGGTGTCGTATTCCCGGTAGTGGCGATGGCGGAGGACGGTCAACTCCGGGCAGGTCAGTTTTTCCACGACGGGTTCGGGCTGCTCAATGCGAACCTTCACCTGGACCTCGAAGGACTCCGCCTCGGTGGTCCCGCCGATCGCGATCAGCTTGGATAGGACGGAGGTTTCGCGCTGCACCAAGAAGGCGTCGATCCGGGAGGCGACTTCCTGGGCGTTGCGGAGCAGTTCCTCCTGGTCGAGGGTCAGCAACTGGCGGTCGTGCATCAGCCAGCGGCCGTTGACCATCACGTCCGTCACGTCGGACGCGTGGGCGGAGTAGACGAGACGCGAGTACACGGCGTCGGGGCTGTGGTGGAATCCGGGCGAGCTGTGAACTTCGCTCGGATTGACCAGGATGATATCGGCCCGTTTGCCAATCTCCAACGAGCCGGTGATGTCCCCCATGTGCAGGGCGCGCGCTCCCAGGCGCGTGGCCATGGTCAAGGCCAGGCGCGCGGGCACGGCCGTCGGGACCCCCGAGATCCCCTTGGCGAGAAAGGCCGCCAGGCGGGTTTCTTCGAACATGTCCAAGTCGTTGTTGGAGGCGGCTCCGTCGGTGCCGATCCCGACGTTCAACCCGGTCTCCAGCATCTTGGCGACCGGGGCGACCCCCGAGGCCAGCTTGAGGTTGCTGGAGGGGTTGTGGGCGACGCCGGCGCCGGCGTGCAGCAGCGTGCGCATTTCCCCCTCGTCAATGTGCACGCAATGCGCGGCCAGGACTTTGGCTTCCAGCAGGTCTTGCTTCTTTACATAGGGGATGACCGGCATGCCATTTTCCCGGCGCGAATTCTCCACTTCGAGAGCGGTTTCGGCCAGGTGAGTGTGCAAGGGGACGTCCAGCTCGACCGCCAGTTCGGAACAGGCCTTCAGGATCTCGGGCGTGCAGGTGTAGGGGGCGTGGGGCCCCACCGAGGGGACGATGAGAGGATGCCCCTTCCAGCGGACGATAAATTCGCGGCAGGCGGCCAGCGAGTCTTCGAAGGAGCCGGCGTCGGGGGACGGGAACTTGAGCACGGTTTGCGAGCAAAGGGCCCGCATTCCGGCCTGCGCTGTGACCCGGGCCACCTCCTCTTCGAAATAATACAAGTCCGCAAAGGTGGTCACGCCGGACCGAATCATCTCAGCGCAAGCCAGCTGAGTCCCCAGGCGAACGAAGTCGGGGTCGACGAACTCGCGCTCCACCGGCACCATGTAGCCCAGGAACCAGACGTCGAGCCGGAGGTCGTCGGCCAAGCCCCGCAGGAGGGTCATGGGGGCATGCGTGTGGGCGTTGATGAGGCCGGGCAGGACGATCCGCCCACGGCAGCTGAACCGCGCCTGAGGCTCAAACTGGCGCTTCAGATCCTCGGGTTGGCCGACTCCGACAATGAGGCCTTGGTGGATGGCGACGGCTCCCGGGTCGAACACCCGATAGCTGTCGTCCATCGTCAGAACCAGGCCGTCTTCCAAGAGCAGGTCAATGGGGGTCACATTTCCGCTCCAGAACTAGCGGGGATCTGCTGCCCGCAGATGCCCCCAGCAGAGGACACGACGCCCTCCCGGGCTGGGCCCCCGTTCGGAGGCGTCCGCCCGTGGCATTGGCAGCATTATACTTATGCGAATGGCGGCGAACAACCGGACCGGAATGTCGCCGGACCGCACCCAGGCGGGGGGAGGCGCCGTGCGCGCTCTGGATATCATCGCCCACAAGAGGGACGGAGCCGATCTCAGCACCGAGGAGATTGAGTATTTTGTCGCGGGTCTCACCTCCGGCGAGATCCCCGATTATCAGGTCGCGGCTTGGGCCATGGCCGTTCTTTGGAGGGGGATGTCGCTGCGGGAGACCACCGACCTGACGCTGGCGATGGCGCACTCGGGGGAGATGCTGGACTTGAGCCACGTCGTCCCGTTCGCCGTCGACAAACATTCCACGGGAGGGGTGGGAGACAAGACGACCCTGGTTGTGGAGCCCGTGGTCGCTGCCTGCGGGGTACCCGTTGGAAAGATGTCGGGCCGGGGCCTGGGGTTCACCGGAGGAACCCTCGACAAGATGGAGTCGATCTCCGGATTCCGAACCGAGCTCAGCCGGGACCAGTTCCTGCAGCAACTGCGGGACGTGGGACTGGTCCTGTGCGGGCAAACAATGGAACTGGACCCGGCGGACGGCCGGCTGTATGCCCTGCGGGATGTGACGGCAACCGTCCCTTCCCTGCCGCTGATTGCCTCGAGCGTGATGTCCAAGAAACTTGCCAGCGGAGCCCAGGGAATCCTCTTGGACGTCCAGGCCGGAGCCGGGGCCTTCATGACGAGTGTTCGCCAGGCCTCGCAGCTTGCCCGACTCATGGTTCAGATCGGCACGCGGCTCGGGCGCCAAGTTGTGGCGCTGATTTCCGACATGAATCAGCCGCTCGGCTGTGCCGTGGGCAATGCGCTGGAAGTGCGGGAGGCCGTGAATACCCTGAAAGGGAGGGGGCCTCGGGATTTTGAGGAGCACTGCCTGACGGTGGCAGCTCATATGCTCTTGCTTGCCCGCCAAGCTTCTTCCCTGGCGGCGGCGCGGCGGCTGGCACGGGCCGCGCTCGATGAAGAACGCGGGCTGGCCAAGTTCGAAGCCCTGGTTCGGGCGCAGGGCGGAGATCCGGCCTTCCTCCAGGACCTCGACCTGCTCCCCTCGGCTCCAATTCGAGGCTCTTTGCCCACCTGGAGCTCGGGCTGGGTGTGCGAAGCGAATGCCCGGTTGATTGGGGAAGCCTCAGTTCGGTTGGGCGCAGGCCGCTCCAGGAAAGAGGACCGGATTGACCACGCGGTCGGGATTGTCTTGCGGCACAAGGTGGGGGACTCAGTCCGCCGGGGAGAGGCGCTGTGCGACGTCCACGCCCGCACGCAAGAACAGCTCGAGCAGGCTCTGAAGGAGCTGCGGCTGGCGTTTCGCTTGGCGCGTCAGCCGGTGGATTCCCTGCCTCTCTTTTATCGGACGATACGCGCCCAGGCGGGGCCCAGGGCCTAGCGCAGGCGCGGGGTCAGTCCGGGCCCCACAGCCACTGCCACCAGATCCTCCAGTTCGCCGAACTCGGGGGCTGGGGGGTGGGCGTGGGCTGGGGCGCGGTGGCCCCCACAGGGGTAACTGGCTGCACGAGCACCTCTCCGGGTTTGGCCATTTTCGCTTGACTGCGCGCCCAGGCCGCGACGGCCTGGTCACTTTGGGCGTCGGCGAGCGAGGTGCTCAGCTGGCTGGATTGACTGGCGAGAGCTGTAACCTGGGCGGCCACCTGATCCTGCAGGGCTCGTAGGTCGCTGGCCTGACCGATCCGCCTCCATAATTCCCCCAGCAGGAGGAAAACCAGGATGATGGCCAGAGCGATCTGCCAGAAGTTGGAGCGCCCCGAGGGACGCTTCGAGATGGGTCGCCTTGAGTCGGGGTTCATCGCCTGTCCAATATACGCCGGATCCCCCGGCCGGGCAAGCGCGGGCAGGAAGGTTGCGGCTACTGGGGGACGCTCCCTCCGGCCACCTGCTCGACCATGCGAGCCACGAGCCGGCTGGCTTCGCCGATGTGCGCGAAAAAGGAATGAGCCGCCTCGCGGACCTGCAGTCCAAGATCCCCGGCGGTTCGCACTTTCTCGAGGAAACCCCGCAGGCCCTCCTGGCTGGCGACCGCGCTGGCCACCCCGCGGCCGACGAGATCCCAGTCATCCAGGGACTTGGCCAGTTCCAGTATCCCGAGCGGGATGCCCAGGAGGGCGGCTTCCAGACCGGCGGTCGTGCTGAACATGAGGGCTGCGTCCGAACTGGAAAGCAAGGGGTAGAGATCCAGTTGCGCCACCCGGGCAAACTCCTCCGCCTGGCGAATGCGCAGAAACTCGCGGAACCGCTCCGCGCTTTCCCCGCGGTGCAGTTTGAAGACCACGGTCAGTTCCCTCCACGCGGGCTCGGCGCGCAGCGCGCGTACCCACCCCAAGAAGCGGGCCAGGGCCTCCTCCTTTTCGTGGGCGGATACGAGAAGCATCTTCTCGATCGGGCTGCTCAGGAAGGTGAGCAGAAATGCCTGCGGGGTTAAGCCCAGCTCGGCTCGCAGCGCCGGACTGGACCGGTCGGAGCGCGCACTGGCCAACTGGTCGAAGCGGGGATTGCCCGTGATGCGTATTCGGCTCGGGGCCACTCCGACCTTGCAAAAGTACTCCACGGAGGTTTGCCCCCAGGCGGCGTACCAATCGCACCGGCCCTGGCCGTACTTGCGCAGCCCTCCCTCGATCCCGAACAGGATTTTTCTCCTCCAGCGAAAGATTAGTTTTCGCAACGTCGGTTCCTGAAACAGGTCCTTGCGCAGGCTCTCCTGAACGAGAAGGGTCGGAATGTGCAGCCTGCGCGCGCGGTTGATATAGGTGTTGGAGGGGAAATTACGGTCGTTGAGGACGACCACAGCCGAGGGATGGAGCCGTGAGACCTCGGCCTGAATACGCGCCCGCAGGGGCACGGCCTCCAATTCCCAGTCTAGATCCGGTCCGGGCAGGGGGCGAGGCGCCATCTGGATATAGGGGATGGATGCTTCCTTCAGAGGGGAGACCCGGCTCTCGGTGCGGAGGATCTCGCAGTCGGAGAAAAGGATCAGCGGGATCCCCCGTTCGCGCAGGATCTTGAGGACGGGAAGGAGGATGGGCAGGTGCGAGTCGCTCGCCGTGATTTCAAAGAGGACCGGAGTTTGGATGGGCATGGGCGGAAATCCTCAGGCGGTCCGGACCTCAGGAAGGCCGGGCCGGAGGCAGGCCGTGTGCCTGCTCCAGCAGCCTGTCTCGCGCTTCCTGAAGATGAACGAGCTTGGCGCGCTCTTTCTCCACCACGGGCACGGGGGCCCGGTGAGCGAAGTCGCTGGCCAGAAGATCCTGCAGGCGTTGGATTTGGGAGTCGACCTGGGCCAAATCCTTGTCCAGGCGAGCCCTCTCCGCGGCCGGATCGGCCGCCTCGGTCAGACCGAGGTGCACCTCAACGGGGCCGGCGGCAAGGACCGCCCAGCCTTCGGCCTCGGCAGGGCGATGGCGCAGAATCTGGAGCCGGGCCGGGTCGAGGTGCGCCAGGAAGCTCAGGGCCGCCCCCGTGGATTGGAGGGTAGTGAAGTACTTGTCGCTGATGACGCGGGCGGGGAGGTGGAAGGCGGCTGGCACTTTGCGTTGGGTGCGAGCGTTGCGGATCGACCGGACCACTTCCATGAACAGCGTGAAATCCTCCAGGGCCTGGCCGTCGATCGAATCGAGTGCGGCGGGCCAGGGGGCGATCATCAGGGCCTCCGGCCACCCCCCGGCCGGACGCAGGTCCGGGCGGATTCCCTGGCAGGCGCGTTGGAGATGGCCGTAGAGTTCCTCGGTCACAAATGGGGTGTAGGGGTGGAGCAGGCGCAAGCAGGTCTCCAGCACTTGAGACAGCAGGACCGCAGTGGCGTCGGCTCGCTGGCCGCCTTCTGCCAGTTGGAGTTTCGAGATCTCCACATACCAGTCGGCGAATTCGGCCCAGAAGAAATCGCACACCAGGCGGCCCGCTTCCCCGAATTGATAGGAGTCCAGCAGGCCGGTGGCGGTCGTGATGACCTGGGAGAGCCGGGACCGTATCCATCGGTCGGCCAGGGTTGACACTGAGGTGGGGCGCGATGGTTCGCCCGCCGTCGGCAACCGCTCGAGGCTGCCGATCACGAACCGGCCTGCGTTCCAGAGCTTGTTGGCGAAGTTGCGGTTGGCCTCGACGCGCTCGAGGCTGAGGTTCAAATCGTTTCCCGGGCTGCTGCTGGTCAACAAGGTCAGCCGTAGCGCATCCGTCCCCATGGCGGGCAAGCCCTGAGGGTACTTCTCCACCAACTCCTTGCTTGTGCCGGATGCTTGAATCTGGGCCGCCGAGGCGCCATCCATCACCCAGCGCGGGTCCACCACATTGCCTGTGCTTTTGGACATCTTACGCCCCTGCCCGTCGCGGACGAGACCGTGCAGGTAGACGGTGCGAAAGGGGGGTTGGCCCGTGAACTCGAGCCCCATCATGATCATGCGGGCGACCCAGAAGAAGAGGATGTCGTAGGCGGTCTCCAGGACCGTCGTGGGGTAGAAATAGGCAAGATCAGGTGTCGCTTCCGGCCAGCCCAGGGTCGAGAACGGCCACAGGCCGGATGAAAACCATGTATCCAGGACGTCCTCGTCCTGTCTCAGGCTGGGGCTGCCGCAGACCTGGCACTGGGTCGGGTCTTCCAAGGCGCAGGTGAGGTGACCGTCCGGGCAGTACCAGACCGGGATGCGGTGGCCCCACCATAATTGGCGGGAAATGCACCAATCCTGGATGCCTTCGAGCCAGTTGAGGTAGACCTTCTCGAAATGCGGCGGAAGAATGCGGATACGGCCGTCCCGGACTGCGGCGATGGCCAGTTCGGCCAGGGGCCTGATCCGCACGAACCATTGGGTGGAAATCATGGGCTCGATGATCTCGCCGCCGCGCTGGGCTCGCGGGAGGTGCAAGAGGTAGGGTTCTTGTTTGAGGACCAGGTCTCCCTTCCTCATGTCTTCCCAGATCCGCCGGCGGCACTCAAAGCGGTCCAGGCCAGCGTACGGTCCTCCCGCCTCGGTGACGCGTGCCCGCTCATCCAGCACGGAGATGATGGCGAGCCCGTGATCCTGGCCGATCTGATAGTCCGTGGGATCGTGGCCGGGAGTGATCTTGAGGGCGCCGGTCCCGAAATCGCGGTCGACGCGCGCATCGCTGATGATGGGGATCTCCCGACCGAGGATGGGGACGAGAACCGTCCGGCCCACAAAGTCCCGGTAGCGGTCATCCTCGGGATGGACCGCCACCGCGGTATCGCCCAAGATCGTCTCGGGCCGGGTCGTTGCCACCGGGACATATCGGCTGGAGTCCTTGAGCGGATACTTGAAAAAGTAGAGGATTCCCGGCTCTTCCGAGTACTCGACTTCCAGGTCGCTGACCGCGGTGCGGAGACCCGGAGACCAATTGATCAGGCGGGGTCCGCGGTAAATCAGCCCCTTTTCGAAGAGGCGGACGAAGGCGAAGCGCACGGACCGAGTGAGCCCCTCGTCCAGGGTGAAGCGGGTCCGCTGCCAATCGCAACTGGCCCCCAGGCGACGGAGCTGGTCAAAGATGATGCCGCCGTACTTTTCTTTCCACTGCCAGACTTTTTCGACAAAGGCTTCGCGCCCCAGATCCTCGCGACGCTTTCCATCCTGTTCCAACATCTTCTCGACCTGCAATTGGGTGGCAATCCCCGCGTGATCCGATCCGGGGATCCACAGCGTTGGGTCTCCTCGCATGCGGTGATATCGAACGAGCAGGTCTTGGATGGAGACGAACATGGCATGCCCCAGATGGAGCTCGCCGGTCACGTTGGGAGGGGGGATCGCAATGACGAAAGGCGGCCGGGAGGGGTCGAATCCTGGGCGGGAAGGATCATTCGCGGGGCGAAAGTAGCCGCGCTCTTCCCACCAGCGATAGAGCGGTTGTTCGATGGCGGCAAAGTCAAACGTTTTGGGCAGGCCTTGCTTTTGCAATCCGTCCTCCAATCCAGGAGCAGGTCCTTGGCGACGAAAACGCCCCTCCGTCCTCGAGGACGAAGGGGCGCTGATCCCTCGCGGTACCACCTCGCTTCGCACCCCAGGATTCCCCCGGGGGCGCACTCAACGGCTGTAACGGGCCGTCCCGCGCTGATCTAGTCCGGTCCCGGTTTCTGCAGCGGGCGAGCGCGCGACCTTCGGCGGGACGCGCTGGGCGGGCTTTCAGCCGTTGGCCCGGCCCTCTCTGGCAGCCGTAATCCGCCTACTCCTCGCGCTCTTTGCCGTTTCCACTCTCTTTGAAGGCGGATGTTAGCACGGGGGCAGGGCGGTGTCAACCTTGAACCGCCGCGGTCGGGCCGATTAGTCTTAGCCGCGTCACGCCCTGTTACAGAGATTGCATGATTACAATGGAACGCAACCAAAAGTGCGTTCCTTGACTAATCCGACATAAATGTGCTATTGTCCCCGAGACATTCGGGGGGAGAGTCGGCGCAAAACGGGCCGAGGCGGTGCCTGGGGGGTGCGTTCGAACTCCCGGTCGGTTGAATTTCGAGCCGATGGGGAGGAAAACTGGAGACGCGACCGGATGATACGGGAGCGAATCGCTGAGGACGTCTATTACTTCTCGAGCGACATCTATGTTCAGGTCTGCGCGGGAGCGGTCGTCACGCCCGAGGGGACGGTGTTGATTGACACTCTTGCCTTGCCCGAAGAGACGCGGGAGATTCGGTCTTTTCTTGAGACGCGGCTGGAGTCCAAGGTGCGCTACGTTGTCAACACGCATTTCCACGCCGATCACACCAGCGGATCTTGTTTCTTCCCACAGGCGACCTTGGTGGGCCACGAACTGTGCCGGTCCCTTCTGGACACGGTGGGTCGGACCGCGCTCGCGGCGGCCAAGGCGGGTAACCCCGCCTTGGGGGGACTGGAGGTTGTCCTTCCCGCCGTCACGTTTCGGCAGGGGAGCGCGACCCTCCAGCTCGGCAAGCGGACCCTGCGCATGGTTCCTCTCCCCGGGCACAGCCCGGACGGCATCGGTGTGCTGCTGGAAGAGGACCGGATTCTCTTCGCAGGCGACGCGGTCATGCCGATACCCCATGTGCGCGACGGCGACCTCGACCCCATGCGGAAAAGTCTGAAGACCATTTCCGCCATGGGTCTGGAGAATATCGTTCAGGGACACGGTGAGATCATCCTGAGGGGGGAGATCGACGAAATGGTCAGCTCACACCTTACCTACCTGGACCGGATCGAGAAGGAGGTGCGAGCTGCCCTGCGGCGCGGTTGGGCTAAGGACGACCTGCCGCAGATCTCCATCGAACAATGCGGAAAGAGCCGGATCCTTCTTAACGGGAGGGCCAGCGAACTGCACTTGCAGAATCTCGCGGCACTTTATGATCGCTTCCAGCGGGAGGGGTCGGCGGCACCCGGGCCGATGCCTCGGGCCCATAGGGGCACACGAGGTCCCGTGGAACGCCATCTCCAGGCCGACCGCGCGCAGGCGATGCCTGGGCGGAAGAGGGCAGTGGGCGGGCCGCGGAATCCGAAACCCGGCGCGCGAGGCGGAGGGCACAGGCTGGCGAGTCCGGTTGGAGCCGCGGCGCGCGCAGCGGCTCGAAGGGACAGCCGCCGAAAGGTCAAGCCGAGGAAGAAGTAGGGCCGGCCTTTGCTTCCCTTTGCCTCCGGGCCGTGCTCCTGCCTGGTCCCCGGCCGCAGAGAGAGTTCCCGGCGGAGGCTTGCCGGGGTCGCGGGGCGCGCTTGACAAGGTCGCCCGGTGCCCAAGGGGAGACCTCCTGCCGGCCCAACCCTAGCAACGGAGGAGTGTTTGCCGTGTTATGTCATGAGGAGCCCGAGCGGGCCAGCGGGATCAGTGAACGACAATTCGGATGAGCCCAGGCTGATCCGCCAGGCCAAGCGCAACCGCGAGGCTTTCGGCCCCTTGTACGAGCGGTACGTGGGACGGATTTATACCTACGTCTATTACCGGACGGGGAACGAACACGAAGCCGAAGACCTGACCGCAAGAGTTTTCCAGCGAGCGCTCACGCATCTGGACTCGTACCAGGACCAGGGGTTGCCCTTTTCGGCCTGGCTGTATCGGATCGCTCACAATCTTGTGGCGAACTGGCATCGCGATCACAGCCGCCAGCGGGTGGTCGGCCTGGACGAGGCGGCACAACGTGTGGGCGGCGATCCTCCAGATCATGTGGCGGAGGAAGAGGAAGAGCAGCGTCGGCTTATGGAGGCGATCCGCGGCCTCCCCGAGGAGAGGCAGCAGCTGCTGATCCTAAAATATTCCCAAGATCTGTCCAATGCGGAGATTGGGGATATCATGGGGAGGACAGAGGGGGCCATCAAGAGCCTATATCATCGGACACTGGTCTGCCTGAGGGAGGAGATGTTACAGGCAGACAGCCGGCCTCTGGACGCGGGGCTCGCGGAGCCGAAGGGACGCTTGTCCCGGAATGGGTCGCCGCGGGGGCGGAGCTGAGGGCGGAGAGAGCCCGCTGGGCGCCAGGATCCGGATGCGCTGGGGTATGGGGATCAGCTGGTGTAGCAAGGAGAGTCGAGAAAGCGGTGAACAAGAGAAAGGGACTGACTAGCAAGAAGCTCATCACGCTACTTGAGGCGAACCTGCAGCCGGTGAAGCCAAGAAAGGAATTCGTGGATGCGCTGCAAGATCGACTTACAAATTCGGCGGGCATGCGCATCCTCGCGGAACGGCGGTGGCGTTGGCTTGGGTCGGCCGCGCTGGCCGGTGTCGGTCTCGTCGGGATTCTCGCCTGGGCCGCCGCGGTGGCGGCGATGGGCCTCCGCATCGTGGGCCGAATTCTCGCCTTGAGCCAGAACGGTTCGGCGGTCACCCCGCGCTCCTAGGCCGCGAAGGCAATCTGGGGGACCGGGGGATTGCGGCTGGGGAAGCCTCCCCTGGCCGCAAGTGATTCTTAGGGGCATTGATCGAGGCCCGAATCTCTTCATAAGACGTGTGGAATGAGGCTTCCTGCAGAAGAATGCGCGTAGCCACGTCCTAACCCAAGCCCGTACCCACTTCACCAGGCACCATCCCACCTCGCGCCAACCCAAAACAACAGCCAGACAGGCCTGCGTCCGCACCCGGGCGCGGTTCATACGTTCGAGATGGCTTCGCGCCGCCGCCTCACGCGAAATCGTGGGGGCTTGCCAGGCGGCAAGACAGCCGCTCAGCGAAAGCGGTGCACGGCCGCCTTGTGTCGCTAACGGGTGCCTGGAGCAGGGGGCGTTGAAGAGCGGGAGGGCGCGGGGTGGCGGTGCATCGTGCCTCACGATAGAACTGTGCGACGACATGAGGCCGGCGACTAAGGATTGTGTAATTGGGGAGGAGTTTGACGCCTCGGACGTGATTCGGTCTGGGAGGCAGGCCCTGGTGGGGGACCTTTTGGGTCTGTGAGCCGAATGTGGTTTGGGGCCCATTATGAAACTTTAGATACATTGTGTTGCATTAGCTGAGGCGGTGTTCCAGGGGGTAAGAGGATGTTCTTCAGCCCCCTTCCGCGCCATTGAGAGGGACCTTGGAAGAGACAGCGATTATTCGCAAGAGGCGGATCGCCTCGGCGTCGAATTGAGTAGAGGTTTGGCGGGCGACGCGCCGTTGGGCTAGACTTGTGCCCCCTGCCCTGAGCCTCCTGCGCTGGGAGCAAGGGATGTTGCGACGGCGCGGGCCAAGCGCAGGACTTGGATGCCGCCGCGAAGGGGCGCCGTGTGCCATTTGGTGGGCTGAGTGGGCCGGGCTTGGCTGAGCACTTCATTGAAGCGGAATCTTGGGCGTTGGGCCACAAGTGCCGTGCCCGTGGGAGGCGGCTGGTTTTGTGGGGCCTCCCCCTGCCCTTGTTGAGACGGATTGCCATTCAGTAGCGTCTCTTCAGCGTCTCGAGTTTCGGCCATCGAGGGCGAAACGGCCGCCTATCTCTTGGCCGCGCCGGGTCTGGTGTCCAGCCGACGATCGGTCCGGTGGCTCGCGGGATCCCTCGGAGCGTAGTAGAATACTTGGCGCGAAGCCTCGTAGGTTCGGTATTGCTTCTCGGCTTGGCGTGGCGAAGCCGGTGAGAGTCCGGCGCTGTCGCGCAACTGTGAGTCGGGGGCTCATCCAAGTCTTCCCCGGCAAGTCAGGTCGCCCACCCAAGTCGAGCGCCATCCGCCTTCGCACGAAAGGTGATGCGCCATTCGCTCCCCGGATTTGGAATCCTATCCTCATACGAATCAAGCGGACTGGCGGCCGGAGTCGTCGGTCGCCGTCGAGCATTCGGGCCGGACTTACCTCCTGACCGTCCTGGTCCTAGCCGCGGCCCTGGTGATCAGCGTGGCTGTGGGTGCCGTAACGATCCCAGTCCGCGAGATCCTGGCGCTTCTCGTTCCCGCCTCCCTGCGCGGCATGCTGAGCCCAAACCTCATCATCCCTGCCAGTGATCGCACGATTGTGCTGGAAATTCGCCTGCCCCGCACGGTGCTGATCGCGCTGGTGGGGGCAGGGCTGGCGGGGAGCGGAGCGGCTTACCAGGGCCTCTTCCGCAATCCGCTGGCGGACCCCTATCTGCTCGGGGTCGCCTCCGGCGCAGGGTTGGGAGCGATCCTGGCCATGAGCTGGGAAGGCCCCGGTGGCGTCCCGGTATTTGCCCGCCTCGGGCCGTCGCTTGGCTTGTATTTTGTTCCGGCAGTCGCCTTCGCTGGGGCGCTTCTCACTGTCCTCCTCGTCTACCGCTTGGGGCGGACCCGCCAGGATCGCACCGGCGTGCCGGACTCGCACCTGTCCTATCTCATCCTGGCAGGCGTCGCCATAGGCGCTCTTGCAACCGCACTAACCTCTTTTCTGATCCTGCGCTTCGAGGGCGACATGCAGCGGGCGATCGTGTGGATGCTCGGCGGCTACGCCCTGGGCGGCTGGCAACCCGTGTGGGCGTTGCTCCCATACATTCTCATCGGGCTGGTCGGCCTGAGCCTGCTCGGCCGGCCGCTCAATGTGCTCCAGTTCGGGGAGGAGCAAGCCCTCCAGCTGGGACTGGATGTGCCCCGGGCCCGGCTGGCAATTGTCGTGCTTGCTTCCCTGACCACGGCCGCCGCGGTGTCCTTCGCCGGGATCATTGGGTTCGTGGGGCTCGCCGTCCCGCACCTCGTCCGGATGATGATCGGCTCGGACTATCGCCGGCTGGTTCCGATGTCTATCCTGTCAGGCGCCATTCTCCTGCTGCTGGCCGATGTGTTGGCTCGGACCGCCGAAGCACCCCAGGAAATCCCCGTGGGGATCGTGACGGCTCTGCTGGGCGTTCCCTTCTTTTTATATCTCTTGCGCACCTCGTCCCGTTTGTCGATGTAAGAGCATGAGCGATCTCATCCTGGACCAGGTCAGCGTTGAGTATTCCGGCCGCGAGGGGCGCAGGCTGGCTTTGAAAGATGTCAGCTTGACCCTCCAGCAAGGAGAAGTCCTGGCGCTTCTCGGACCGAACGGTTCGGGCAAGACAACCCTGATTCGGGCGGCGAGTGGAGTTCTGCCCCCGCAGCGGGGGCGTGTGTGCATTGCCGGCGACCCGAAGGCGCTGCATGACCTGACTCCGGCGGAGAGAGCGCGCCGGGTCGCTGTGGTTCCCCAGGCGGCTCATCTGCCTGGCGGGTTCTCTGTTCTCGAGGCCGTTGCGATCGGGAGGACGCCCTATCTGGGATGGGCCGGCCGCGAGACGGAGAAGGACTTGGAGCAGGTGCGCTGGGCCATGGAGCGCACGAACCTGATGGGGCTCGCGTCACGAGCATTGGACACCCTATCGGGGGGCGAACAGCAGCGCGTGCTCATCGCGCGGGCGCTGGCTCAAAGCTCGCCCATCCTGCTCTTTGATGAACCCACGGCCCACCTCGACCTGCGGAATCAAATCGAGATCCTCTGGCTCATTGCGGAAATGGCCCGAGAAGAAGGCAAATCCATTCTGATCGCGCTCCACGACCTTAATCAGGCGGCGCGCATTGCGGACCGGGTGGCCCTACTGTCCCACGGGAGTATCGTTTCCCTGGGGAGCCCTCGGGAAATCCTAACTGCTGAGCTGCTCACTCGGCTGTACGAGATCCCGGTCCTCGTCGTGCCCCATCCGCTCGGTGGCATTCCTCTCATCGTGCCGGATGGCGCCCAAAGGGACCTGAGGGATTCCAGCCCGATGGAGCGGGAAGGGACGGCAGTGCAAGGAGAGGACCCAGATGCCCAGGCTGACCAAACTCTACACCGGCAAGGGAGATCAGGGCACCACTCACCTGACCTCGGGTGAGCCAGTATCCAAGGACGATCTGCGGGTCCGGGCCTATGGATCGGTCGATGAGCTCAACAGCGCCCTGGGGGTGGCGCGGGCCCTGGCCCCAGGATCCACCCTGGATGGGCTCCTTGGCCGGGTGCAGAACGAACTGTTCCACCTGGGCGCGGAACTATCGGCCTCGGGGAAAGCGAAACAAGCCGGACCCACCATCGAGGCCCGCCATGTGCAGGCGTTGGAGATGGAGATCGACGAACTGATGGGTGAAGTCGGGTCCCTTGACAATTTCGTGCTTCCCACAGGCACCCCGGCGGCGGCGGCCTTGCATCTGGCGCGCTCGATCTGTCGGAGAGCGGAGCGAGAGTTGGTGGCGGTTTCTCGCCGGGAGCAGGTCCCCCCGGCCGCCCTTTCCTACCTCAATCGGCTCTCGGACCTGCTGTTCGCGATGGCCTTGTATGAGAACAAAAAGCGGGGAAGATCCGAGGTGTACTGGGATAGCCGGACGTGAGGGTTATCCGCACGGCTCCTGGAGCGCCAGCCGGCTCGGCTCGGCCGCGCGCGACTCGATGACTTCAAGAAAAACCCCCACGACCCGAGGGTCAAACTGAGTCCCCTGGCAGCGCTCGATCTCTGCCAGGGCCTCCTCGTGCGAGCGTGGGGGTTTGTAGGGGCGCTGGTCCCGAATCGCGACGTAGGAATCCACCACCGCCAGGATTCTTGAACCTAGGGGGATCCTCTCGCCCTGGAGCGCGTCCGGGTATCCCTTCCCGTCGAAACGCTCCTGGTGATGCCGTATGAACTCCGCCGCCCGCCTGAGTCCGCGAACCGCACTGACGATTCGCTCCCCGACCTGCGGGTGCTGTCGGACGATAGCCCATTCCTCATCGGAAAGCGGTCCGGGCTTGAGCAGAATCGGCTCGGGGATGGCGATCTTGCCGATGTCGTGAAGCATGGCTCCCCAGCGCACATCTTCGATTTCATCGGGGAGGCAACCTAGCCGCCGGGCGATTTCTTCGGCGCAAGGGGCGAGGCGTCTACTGTGATCCGCCGTGTAGCCATCGTGGGCTTGAGCGGCGGCCGCCAGGGCCAGGACGGCCTGTGCGTGGACCTCTTCCAGCTGGGTTTCCTTGTCCGAGCGCTGGAGCGCGGTGGAAGCCAAGTCGGCAATCCCTTGAAGCACGCGGGGGCTCCGCCACGAGAAGTCTTCGTCTTCGCCTGCAAAGGCGATCAGGGCGCCCATCACCTGATCCCCGCATTTGAGCGGAGCCAGAAGAAGGCGTTTGCGTACGGGTTCGTCCGGCAGTTGGGTCATTGCGGCGCCAACAGCACCGGAATTGCGATCGGCCGGCTCAAGCTCATGAGACATCGCCTCCAATTCGCATGAAAGGGTTTGAAGGCACGGATAGCAACTCCCAAGCCGATCTCGAAAGACGCCGCTCGCTGCCACGATGGTGAAAGGCGACCGCTGCGATCGGCCAATGGCCACCAGGGCGTCGGCGCAGGACGGGAGCGCAAGCCAGGTTAGGCGCAGCATTAATTCGAGTATCTGGGCAGTCGGGTCCGCGGATCGGCGAAGGAGGCTGACTGTCTCGGATCCATTGAGTCGGGGAAAGGCCTGCCCGCGCGAAGGCCGATTCGGCGGATCGGGGAAAGAAGCGAGATCGTCTCGAAGGGCGGCGTGAATGGAGTTCAGGCGATTCTGTTTCGGAGGCGTGGCAGCGTCAAAGTAGCAGGCGACGATGCTCAGGAGATTGTTTTTCCCGCGGATTGGCCAGAAAGCTACGGAGCGCCAGCCCTCCGTTTTGGCTGGTCTTGGTAATGAGGCACGGCGGAAAGAAACGTGCGGCCTGCGGATCGTCACGGGACGGCCCAACAGGATGGACTTGGTTTTACGCACGCGGTCGACAAGCGCGCTTTCCCTCTTTAGGCGGTTATCCGCGAGGCCCTGGGACCAGATACATTTCAGACGTGTTTGCGGCGAGACGACCCAGAGCGCTGCCTGGTCGGCGCCTGAGAGTCGCGCGGCCAGTTCAGCCGCATTCAAATATCGGTGGCGTGACGTTCGCGCGACACGTGTGGGTTCGCCTGAAATGACGTTGCGTGCCAAGGTGACCTTCCCTCGCGCAGCGCTGGTGCAAAGTCCTTGCCGCGGATCTGCAGCAGGCGGAAGCCCGCGACTCCTCGCGCGCCGATGAGATCTCGGCGCAACGGTGCCAAGTTGCGCGGCCGCGTCGAAGGGGTTCATCTGGTGAACCGGTTCCCCACGGCTTGTTTTGGACGTGGTAAATTGGTTGCGCATAGCCTGGTTATGCATTATGAATGTTTAGTCGTTTTTGTTGGTGGTGGAGCTTGGTGGCTATGCGCAACATCTGTTTTTGGAGGCGGGCTGTAGGCACTTACTCGCTCCCTGCGACCAATTCGGTGCTAGATTTGAGACAGGACTGGCGGTCGACCCGGATGCCGAGCGATGCGAGGAGGAAGGATGGAGGCCGTTGAAGCCGTTCTGGTGTTAAAGCCTCAGGACGTAAATGTCATCATCGGACAGGCGCATTTCATCAAGACCATCGAGGATTTGCACGAGGCTGTGGTGACAACAGCCCCAGGCGCCAACTTTGGCGTTGCCTTTTGCGAGTCGTCCGGTCCCGCCTTGGTCCGCCTGAGCGGAAACTCGCAATCGATGATCGAACTGGCGCGCACGAATGCGCTACAAGTAGGCGCGGGTCATTCCTTCTTCATCTTCCTAGAGAACGCCTACCCCGTCAATATTCTCAACGCCGTCAAGGCCGTGCCCGAGGTCTGCCAAGTCTTCTGCGCAACCGCCAATGCGGTCTCCGTGCTCGTCGTGGAGGCCGCCGGGGGCCGCGGGATCGTCGGCGTCATTGACGGGTCCAGCCCGCGCGGCGTCGAGACCGAGGCGGACGCGGCCGAACGCAAATCCCTGCTCCGGAGAATGGGCTACAAGCTCTGAGACCGCTCAGCCCACCCATACGCATGTTCCTCGTAGGGGTTACTCACGAGAATATCCTTCTAGTGGCAATCCCGGGCGCTTGAATTTCCTCGAGTCTTTCCCCCAAGAGCTCGCTCAAGACGAGACCTCTCGCGAACATCGCCTGCCGGTCCCCCGGCATTTGTTCGATTTCCAACACCGAACTTCGCGAAGCCTCCACCCATTCTCGTTTCGGATTCCAACGGGCGGAATTTGGCATTTTGGCCCTGCATGAGGCGGGGATGCTCGGCGGGGGCGGCCGCCTATTCCGCATAGCGATGGCGTGTCCGAGAGGCACTGTGCCCCCCATTGGCCCCGTTGCGGGGGCCAAGCGGCAAGCCGCGGGGCACGGTTCAGAAAAACAGCGTCGGCGCGTCAAGCAGGCAAAGAGATTTGGAGAGCGGCAATTGGCACGTGAACGCCACGGACGCGCTGACCCGGTGCCCTATCCCTGCCCCGCCGTCAGCGTGAATGCATTTAACCCGACTGAGTAGTTAATCGACGCGGCGTTCTTGCCGACAACGCGGAAACTAAGGGCATGGGTCCCGGCGGCCAGATCAATCGTTCCGATTGGGATTCGGCCGGATGGCAACACAATGGGCGCATATAAATCTATCGCCGGGCCGAGCGGGCTACCATCGACCAGGGTTTGGATTTTCCCATAGTCGGGGGCCATCGTTGCGTAAAGGTTAAGCTGGTACTTCCCGGCCCCACCCACGGAGACGGAGAACCCGATCACACTGTTAGGCTGCGCGTTGGAGAACAACTGTTTGTCCCCACTCCAACGCGGCACATCGCCAAAGGTCGACATGCCCTGCACACTCGGACTCATGTCGACGGTTTTCTCGATCGGCAAGGTCGCGAAATCGATCGCACCGGGAACGCCGAGATTTGTGGGCGTCGCCATTCCGTTTTTCGCGCGCAATTCCAGGACCAGGCGCACAATATTGCTCTGCTGCGGCGTCAAGTCGGTCAAGGCGGCGGGCGGGCCGTAGTACGACATGATGTCGGTTCGCGGCAGCGGGAACACCCGGCCGTTCAAAGTGACGGATTGTACGGGTTCGCATTCGAATTCAGGCGTATTGATGAACGGGTCGGGCGGCGTGTCGCTCAAACCATCACCGTCAAATATTTCCGGATTGTTCCCGTGGGCGCTGAAATACGATTCCGCGGCTTGAAGGCTCGGGAATATTTCTGCAAACGGATGAGACAGTCCAAAATAATGTCCGATTTCGTGCGCCAAAAGACTGATATCTTGATATCCGCAAGCACGATCAATGTTGAATCCGGGCATCTTCACAAAGTTATAGTCCGACCACGAGAAACCGCCTCCCTCGGGTCCCTTCCCCGGTCCGTAGGTGAATAACACGACAACCCTGCCGGGGTAACCTGCGGCGACCTGATTGGCCACATCCACCTCGCCCAACCAGTTCGCATCCGAATCACCGCTCATATCATTAAGTACCGTGCTCTTGAGCGTCGCAAAATCCAAATGCGGATCATAAATGAAGCGAACACTCGCTTTCGCGAAGATCTTATTCGCTTGGTCGTCCCATTGGTTGACTTGCTTTGCTGTGATGTGGGCCGTGTGCTCCCCATCGTCGTCAGATACGGCGACGGCTTGGAGGCCCACGGTAAGTAGGGAGTATGCTGGATTGGGCGCCGGGAAAGTCATCGTCGGCGTCAAGGGCGCCGGGGTGCGCGTCGCGATCGGCGTGCCCGTTGGCCGTGGCGTGCTACTCGGTCGCACCGAAAGCGTCGGAGCAATTGTGGCCGCTGGCGCGCAGGAGGTAACCAATGCGAGTACCAATATTAGCGGGATTCCAGTTGCCTTCACGTCATCTCCTCTCACCCGGCACTTTTGGCCGTTTCACCCGAACGTTCATTATAACTACTCAGGATATTCTCGCGATCAATACTTACGCGCAATCTCCCAAGAAACCGCAAAACGGCAAGTAATTCATCTGTCTGCATTCATTCCCGCGAACAATCCTTCCCAAAGGCCTTGCTGCAAATGAAAAAGGGGGCGCTGGATAGATCCTCACCCGGGCAATTCTCGCCAAAGGCTCGCGGCGATCATCCACGCTGATTGCTTTCAGGCAGTTCCTCATTCGAATTCAAGGCTTCCGCAATCCACGATGCAAATCGCGCACCATTCCAAATGGTGCCTTCCCAAGCTCAAATTGCGAACGCCAAGTCCAAAATGGGAAAAATCAGTTGAAATGCCAGCACCCAATAACCGCAATTCCCAAACAGCTCCGCGACGCACAAGATCAGTTCCAATAATCCCAAATACAAATATCCATATATTCGATCTCACTATGCCGCCGGGAACGTCGGCTGGCCACGGCCACCAGGGGTGCAAAGTTTTATAGGCCCTATAACCTATCCCCTCGCCTGCCGAGCCGCCCATCCGCTTATGCTATACTCGCCCCATGAGCGGCCCTTTTCACATCGCCGTCGACGTGGGTGCGACCCACATCCGCGCCGGCCTGTTCGCTGAGAACAACCCCACCCTGCTCAGCCATGCCCGGAACGGGACACCCCATTCCTCCCAAGCGGACGATATCCTTGAGGCCATCCTGCAGACCATCCGCCAAGTCATGCCTTCCGACAAGCACACGCTCATCGGCGTCGCGGTCGGCGCGCCGGGCCCCCTCGATCCCTATGAGGGGGTTGTCATTTCCGCACCCAACATCCCCAGCTGGCGCAACGTGCCCCTGCGTCAATGGCTGGCCCAGCGTCTGGATTGCCCGGTCCAGATCGGAAACGACGCCAATCTTGCCGCCCTTGGCGAGTGGAGATTCGGTGCCGGCCAGGGCGTTTCTGATCTGGTGTACCTGACGATCAGCACCGGAATCGGAGGCGGGGTCATTGCCGACGGGCATCTGCTGCTCGGCCGCCGCGGCCTAGCGGCCGAACTGGGCCACGTGACCATTCTTCCCGGCGGGCCTCGGTGCAACTGCGGGCAGCGCGGCCATCTCGAGGCCTTGGCCTCTGGCCCGGCCATTGCTCGCGAGGCCCGCCGCTCGCTCTCCGACAGCCCCCGCCCCTCTCTGCTCCGAGATCTTTCCCACGGGGACCCGAGCCGGATCACAGCCCAAATGACCAGCGAGGCGGCGCTCGCCGGAGACCCGCTCGCGCGCGAGGTCATTGCCACGGCCGGCCACTTCATTGGCCAAGCCCTTGCAAGCCTGTTGTGCGTGTTCAACCCGAGCCTGATCATCCTCGGGGGAGGAGTGTCCCAAGCCGGTTCCGTGCTCCTCGACCCTGTTCAGGAGAGCATCACCCAGCTGGCCATCTCCCCTTCCTACCTGGAAGGTCTGCGCATCCTGCCGGCCTCCTTGGGCGACGACGTTGGTCTCTTCGGCGCCTATGCTCTCTCCCTGGGGCTGACCAGCGAGCCCCAGCGCAAATCCTCACCCATGATTCCTTCCTGATCCGGAGGTTACGCTTATGCCCATCCGAAACTACCAGGTCCCCGGTCCCAAGGCGGCCGAGTATATCCGCCGCGACGCCACTTTCATTTCTCCCTCCTATCCCCGGGACGTCCCCTTCGTGATGCACCACGGCCGCGGCTCGGAAGTCTGGGACGTGGATGGGAACCGCTATGTCGACTTTGCTGCCGGTGTCGCCGTTTGCTCGACCGGCCATTCCCATCCCGACGTCGTCGCCGCCGTTCAACGCCAGGCGGCCGAATTCATCCACATCTCCTCGGACTACTACCATCCCAACTGGATCGCCCTCGGCGAGAAGCTTGACGAGATCGCGCCCTTCAAAGAGGACGCGCTGTGCTTCATGACGAACTCCGGGGCGGAGTCCGTCGAAGCCGCGATTAAACTCGCCCGTTACCAGACCGCGCGCCAACGGTTTATCGGCTTCCACGGTGGGTTTCACGGCCGGACCATGGGGGCGCTGGCTTTCACCGCCAGCCGGCCCATGTACCGCCATCGATTCTTCCCAACCATGCCCGGGGTCACCCATGTCCCCTTTCCCAACCCCTACCGGCCCGTGCTGCTCCCCACGCGTCCCGACTATGGCGAAACCGTCGTCGATTACATCGAACAGCAAGTGTTTGGGCACGTCATGCCCCCCGAGGACTGCGCGGCCATTCTCGTCGAGCCGATCCAAGGCGAGGGCGGCTACATCGTCCCCGCCGACGGGTTCTTCCCGGCCCTGCGGAAGCTTTGCGACCGCTACGGCATTCTCCTGATCGTCGACGAAGTCCAATCCGGCATCGGGCGCACCGGCAAATGGTGGGCCATTCAACACTGGGGGGTCGAACCCGACATGGTCTGCTGCGCCAAAGGAATCGCCTCCGGCCTGCCTCTGGGGGCCCTGATCGCCCGCAAGAGCGTCATGACCTGGCCCAGCGGCGCCCACGGTAACACCTATGGCGGCAACCCTATCTCCTGCGCCGCGGCCCTCGAGACGCTGCGCCTGATCCAAACCCAATACATGTCCAACGCCGCCGCCATGGGCGAACTCGCGCTCGGCCGCCTGCGCGAGATGGCGAGAATGCACCCCTCGATCGGTGAGGTCCGGGGCAAAGGGCTCATGATCGGTGTTGAATTCGTCAAGGACCGCACGACCAAGGAACCAGCTCATCAATTGCGCGATCAGATCGTCCACCGGGCTTTCTCCCACGGCATGCTCCTTCTCGGCTGCGCGGACAGCACCATCCGCATTGCCCCGCCACTCAGCACCCCGCGCGAAACCATGGAGGAAGGGCTCGAGATCCTCGACTATTCCATCACCGAAGCCGAGCGCACCGAGGAATGGTAGCCCGGAGAACATCCGCCGGCTCAAAACCGCGGAGGCTTAGTGCTCTCTGACATTCAGGTCCGCCAACGAGACATCCTGCTCGAACTCGCCCGGTCGATCACGCAAGAGCTGGATCTCACGCGCGTTCTGGACCAGATCCTTCGCTACTCTGTCGAACTGCTGACGGGCGAGGCCGGGATCATTGCCCTGCATCAGGCACCGGGCCGTCCCCCCACACAGGCTCCTCCCCGCCGATGGCGAATCGCCGCCTCCTACGGCTTGCAAACCACTTTCCTGCGCCAGTTGGACCCCCTACTGGACGACATCCCCGACCAGGGCGACCCGCAACGTTTTGCCTTGCCGGAAATCAATCGCCGGCTACGGCAGATCACGCGCGTTGCTTCCCTGGGAGTTCTCACCGGACTCGGGCTTCCCTTGATCGCCCGCGGGGAGGTAGTCGGCGTGATTTTTGTGTTCCGCGGCAGCGAGGCCCTTTTCTCGCCAAACGAACGGGCTCTCCTCGAAAGCTTTGCAGACCAAGCGGCGATCGCCGTTGCCAACGCCTCCTTGTTTACGCAGGTCAACGAAGAAAAGCAAAGGCTAGATGCGATCCTCAACTCCTCCGCCCAGGGGATCGCCATCCTCGGCCCTGACAATCGCATTCAGCGGTTCAACCGCAGCCTCCAAAAGCTCACCGGCTACGGCCTCGAAGAGGTGCTGAACCAGGATCACGACCAAGTCATTCGTTTCCAACGCCTCGAAACTGGGATCTCGCTCCGCCAGGCCGAAGCGGGGGGCTGGCCCCTCTCGGACCAAGCCACGCTGTACCTGGAGGGGATCCTTATCCGGAAGAACGGTTCCCTGGTGAGCATCGGCCTGTCCTACGCACCCGTCTTCTCCCTCGAGAAGAACCTGATCAACATCGTCGTAGGGGCCCAGGACCTGACGCGATTCCGTCAAGCCGAGGAACTCAAGAGCACATTCATCTCCATCATCAGCCACGAACTGAAGACTCCCGTCGCCCTGATCAAGGGATACGCCAGCACCCTTCGACGCGAAGACGCCCGCTGGGATCCTGCCACGATCCAGGATGCCCTCTCGGTCATCGAGCAAGAGTCCGATCACCTCACCTCCCTGATCCAAGACCTCCTGGACGCCTCGCGCCTGCAGGCCGGAGGCCTGGAATTGAACGTGGGCGAGGTAAAATTGGACGAGCTCGCCTCCCGGCTGGCGGAAAGATTCTCGACGCAGTCGCCGCGCCACCGATTCCAGGTTCACTTTCCTGATAAATTCCCCGTCATTTTGGGGGACGAGGAGCGTCTCTCCCAGGTGATTTCCAACTTGCTCTCCAATGCCATCAAGTACTCTCCGCCCAGCACAGAGGTCGAAATCCGGGGCCAAGTCGAACCGGATCAAGTACTCGTGACCGTCAGCGACCAGGGCCCTGGCATCGATCCGCAGGATCTGCCTCACGTGTTTGACCGCTTCTACCGTGCGCTGGACGCCGCCCGCAAGACCCCTGGGGCCGGGCTCGGGCTCTACCTGGCACGGGCGGTGGTCGAGGCCCACGGAGGCCGCATTTGGGCCGACAACGAGCCCCAGCACGGCACACGGATTTCTTTCGCCATCCCGCGCACCCAGCCGCTCGGCCAAGCGCGGATCTCGGCTTAGGCTAGGACCCGCGCTCCCTTCTCATCCGCGCCCGGACCGCCAAACTCAGGAAAACAATGCCACCGACAATGACCACCATCAAATGCCCAAACTGCGGCGCGCCTCTGGCAGCCAGCATTGACCAGATCTTCGACCAAGCCCAGGACCCCACAGCCAAGACCCGCCTGCTTCGCGGCCAATTCAACCTTGCCTCTTGCCCGACCTGCGGATATCGCGGAACCCTGGCCACGCCGATCGTCTACCACGACTCGGCCAAGGAACTCCTCCTCACGTATGTGCCCGCCGAGCTGGCCCTGCCTACCCTCGACCAGGAGCAGGCGCTGGGGCGGCTCACCCAGCGCGTCGTCAGCGCCCTGCCGCCCGAGCAGCGCAAGGGCTATCTGCTTCGTCCGCAGAGCTTCCTGACCCTTCAAAGCCTGGTCGAACGCGTTCTGGAGGCCGACGGGATCACCCACCAGATGCTGGAGCAGCAGCGCGCCAAAGCACAACTGGCCCAGGAACTTGCCCAGGCCGACCCCGCGCAACTTCCCGACTTAATTCGGCAGAAAGACCCCGACATCGATGCCCCGGTCTACCAGCTTGTTTCGGCCTTCGCCGAGGCCGCCGCTGCTCGGAACGATGCCTCGCTGCGCGAGCGTGCGACCAAAGCGCGGGACTTGATTCTTGAGCAAACGCGGTTCGGCAAGCGCCTGCGCGAGCAATCTGAGGCCTTCGAGCGTGCTGCTCAGGACCTTCAGAAGCTCGGTCCCATGCCGACGCTCGACAAACTGGTCGATCTATTTGTGTCCGCCCCTTCACTCGATCGGGTCGCGGCGCTGACGGCGCTCACCTGGCAGGCCCTGGACTACACCTTCTTTGAGCGGCTCACCGCCCGGATCGATCGAGCCGCAACCTCCGATCAGAAGAGGCTGACCGCCATCCGCGACCACGCCCTGCAGCAAAGTCAATCCTACCGACACGAAGCCGAAGCCGAGCTCGGATACAGCGCCTCTGTCCTGCGGGCTCTGCTGCAGGCTCCCGATTTGCCAACCGCGATTGAGGACCATCTGGCCGACTTCACGGAGACTTTCTTCGTGGTGCTGCAAACCAATCTACAAGCCGCCCGCCAGGGGAACCAACCCGAGGCAGCCCGTCAGCTCGAGGAGATTGAGAAGTCCGTGCTCCTCGCCTTGAACAAGGCCCTGCCTCCCGAGGTTCATCTGATTCGCGATTTGCTCGAGCAGGAGGACGACTCGAAAGCCGATGCCCTTCTGCAGGCGCGCGGCGGCGAGATCACCGACCAGCTCCTCAGGGCCATGGACCTGATGCTCGAGGACCTCCAGCAGCGGGGGGAATCTCAGGCCTCCGACCGGCTGCGGCACCTGCGCGAAACCGCACAGAAGCAACTCGCCCTCCGCAAGTTCACCGCGTAGCCCCTTTCGTTCAGCTGGCAGGCAGCCGGCTCGCCTGCCTCTGATGGGCTGCCGGGACCCTTCGCATCGTCGCCCCTTGAAGCCGGGCCTTACCCAAAAACACGGCGCCTCTCCGTCCGAGGCGCCATCTCTTTGCAACCGCTTGCCAGGGGCCGCAACTCAGCCGAATGCCCCTCGAGGATCGACGCGTCCACCCGCCCCCAAAGCCTCGTTCACTTCGCACCCAACTCGGAACTCAGACGAATCCGGATCGCCTCGGTCTCACGAACCAACCCCGACGAAAGATCCCACAGGGGCACCCGCCTTCGATCCGCATCGCGCGCCGCCTGATCATCCGACAGGTAGCCGATCACCTCCAACCCAGGAGAACGGCCGGCGATGTAGCGGCGGTCCTCATCGTCTCGAACCTTGCTGCCGACCAGGAAGAGGTTTTTCAACGAAAGGTCTGCGGCCAGAGTGCGAATCTGTCCGGCAGTCGCCAGGCTCCTTTCCGTCGGCTCGGCCACCACCAGCATGGCGTCCACGGCATCAGCCGTGGCCCGTCCAAGATGTTCCACCCCGGCGTACATGTCCAGCAGAACCACCTCGTTCCTTCGAAGCAGGATGTGCGTGACCAGGGACCGCAGCAGGACGCTTTCCGGACAAATGCAGCCCGACCCGCCCTTCTTCACCGCCCCGAGCTCCAGCAGGCGGATGCCCCGGTGGACCGCCGAATACGCATCCGGCAAGTCGTCCACCCGAGGATTGAGGCGGAAGTACCCGCCGAAGGCCCCCGGCTCAGCCCCCGTGCGCTCGGCGATCAATTCCTCCATTTGCGCAATCGGGCGCAGCCCCTGCAGAGCCTCCTCGGGGAAACCCAGAGCGGGGCCCAGGCAGGGCGACGGGTCTGCATCCACGGCCAAAACCTGATAGCCCTGCCCAGCGAAGGAGTACGCCAGCAGGCTGCAGAGCGTCGTTTTCCCGACTCCCCCCTTCCCCGCAATTGCGACCTTCATCGTCTCGCCTCCCCCGCCGGTCCGGCCTGCGCAGATTCCCCGTGCAAGTGGCGCGCCGCCACCACAGGGATACCGGCCGCGATGAGCGCCCGAGCCGTTAAATTGAGCGACTCGTGCTTGTCCAGGTAGTTGCGCAGCAACAGCGGCATCAGCCCCTGGGCCTCTACATCCTCCTTGGCCAGGAAATAGTCGAGAATGTCCGAGGGGTGATCGCGCTTTTGCTCCACCGCCACTTCACCGCCCTCATGCTTGGCCGAAATGTTGGCCACCTGGTGAGCCACCTCAACCAGCTCCGCGCGCCGATTATAGGGCTGGCGGACAATGCTCTTCCACGCCTCCGTAATGTGATGCTCAAACCGCACGATGTCTTCCAAGTTCAGCGCCCGCCTCGCATCGGCGCACAGCCGAAGAGTCGCGTTGTCGACAGAATTGCTGAAATTGAACCCGATCAGAGGAGTCGTCCCGTCCGCCCTTGAGAAGAGACGGGCGCCAATCAGGGTCCACAGCACGGCGTAGACGTTATCATTCCCCAAGAACACGGAGATCTTGAACTCCAGGTCGATCCCAATCTTGTGCAGCAGGTAGCCCAGCAAAACGGTCCCGGAGTTGACGTTCAGGACGGATCGAATCCCGTAGTTTGTGTAGTAGTAAAGAAGCTCGTCCACCCACTGCAAGGCGTGTTCGTTAGGCTCGCCAACCCCTCCGAAGTAGCCAGTAATCGTATCCGGCCCCCCCAAATGCACGTTCGAGCCGTCGGTCCCCTTCGTGTCCAGCGTTTCGACATACGACGCGCCCACAATCTGCATGGCCGCACCCACCGCCAGCAGGTCCCCCCCATCTCCCTCGGACTCCTTCATTCGGCGGACCCGGATGAATCGCCCGGGCATCAGCTCCTTCGCTTCGATCGCTCGCCGGGCCTCTTCCACAATCCATGGAAAGTACTGAAAGGCGCTGATTTCCAGTGTCACGGCCAGGCCCGATTCCAATCTGGCAGCGGCGAACCGATCTCCAAGGACGCCCCGCTCAAACTCCTTCATGCGCACAAACGCGCCCCGATCGCGTTGCGTCCGCAGCCACTCCAGATCCTGAAGGTAGGGGGAGCCCAGCCGCCGGAGCCGTTCGATCAGGCCCGGAAGCGCTCCCGCTTCCTGGGCCTTTCGGTTGATCTCTTCCACCCCGCCATACTTTTCCACAAGATCCAGGAGACCGCGAACCAACGGCCCCTGAGAGTCCCCCAGAAGCCGGTTCACCTCCTGCACGTGCTCCCAAGGGATCGGCAGCCGCCCCGCAAGCTCCTCGTTCACTTCTCCCCCAAAGATTTCACCAACTCCGCAAATTGATCATCCTTGATCGTGAACCAGTTCTCCGGCTGCGGGAACTCCCGGGAGGTCACTTCGCTCACATAGCGCCTCAGTCCCTCCAGAATGACTTTCCCGGCCTCCCCGAACACCTTGGCCATCTTCGGCTTGAAGCGCGGGTACAGCCCAAACATGTCGTGAAAGATGAGCAGCTGCCCGTGCGCGTCCGGCCCCGACCCCAGGCTGATGATGGGAATGCCCGCCCGATCGCGGATCAGTTTCGCCACGCGGTCCGGCACCATCTCCAGCAGGATGCTGAAGGCTCCCGCCGCCTCCAGCTGCTCAGCGTCCTCCACAATCTTCTTTCCTCGGGCCGCATCCCTTCCCTGGACTTTAAACCCGCCCAGCGCCGAGACGCTCTGCGGGGTCAGCCCCAGGTGGCCCATGACCGGAATGCCGGCGGCGGCAATTGCGTGGACCCGGTCCGCCATCTCGGCTCCCCCCTCCAGCTTGACCGCGTCACAGGAGGCTTCCGCCATGAAGCGACCCGCGTTCCGCACTGCCATCTCCACCGCAGGCTGGTAGCTCATGTAGGGCATGTCCCCGATCAGAAAAGCCCCAGGCGCGCCCAGCCGAACGGCCCGAGCATGAGGAATCATGTCCGCCATGGTCACCGGCAGCGTGCCCTCATACCCCAGGAGGGTCATCCCCAGGCTGTCCCCCACCAGCACGATGTCTAGGCCCGCCTCCTCCACCAAACAGGCCATCGAATAGTCGTAGCAGGTGATCATGGTGATGGGCACGCCTTGCCGCATCTTCTCCAGGAGCGCAGGAAGCAAGACCTTGTTTCTCTTCTCCATGAGATCGCCTCCTCTTCTGGGGGAGGAACTCACGCGGGATGTTCCGCCGCAGCAACCCTTTCCCGCAACAGAGGACGCGGGTCAACCATATTGTGCTGCAATCCTGCTTCCCCCTCGAGGCCAAAGGCCACCGCCATCAATTGGGTAAAGTACGCAATCGGCGTGCTCAATTCACGGGGCATGGCATCCTGGCGGCTCTCCAAGTTGTTGCAGCACAGCGGGCAGGCCACTACGATCATCTCGGCCCCGCGCGCCCGGGCGTTTTCAATGATCCTCTGGCACAGCTTCACCACGATGTCCGTGCGAGTGAGGGCCAAAGAAGCTCCACAGCAAGTCGTTTTGAAGTCCCAATCTACGGGTTCCGCCCCGAGTGCGGCCATCACGTGATCCAGCATCCGAGGGTACTCCGCCTCTCCCGATCCCGTGATCCTCGGCGGCCGAGTCAGCAGGCAACCGTAATAGCAAGCCACCTTCAGGCCGGTCAGAGGCCGCCTCACCCGCGCTTGAACCTCATCGAGTCCCAGCTGCTCAACCACATAGCCCAGCAGCGAATGCACTGCCACATCACTGGGATAACTGTGCCCCATCTCGCTCTCGAACTTCTTCCGGCGCTCCGGCTCCTCCTCCATTTCGTGCAAGGCCACTTGGAATCGATTGAAGCAGGCGGCGCAGGGCAGAGTCACCTCGTGAAAACCCTGCTGCTCCAGGAGATCCAGGTTCATGAGCGGCAAGCGTAGCGCCTGGTCCGCGTCCAGACGGTGCGCCGGCGTGGATCCACAACACACCCATCCCTCCGGTTCCACCGGCTTCTTCCCCAACGCCCTCAGGCAGGCCTTGGCTGAACGGTCATAAGAACCGCCAACCCCGTGCAGGGAACAGCCCGGATAGTAGCCCACTTCCCCCTCCGGCCGCGCGGGCCGCTCCAGCGGGGCGGGCCGCCACCGCGGCCGGACGATTTCCGGCAGCATGACCACCTGCCCCTTCCGAATCATCGCAATCCCCAGAGGCAGATCCCGAATCAGGGATAGATTCCTTAAGTCGACTTCGGCAATCAGGCCTAGCTCATACGACCGACCGATCAGGTTCACATCCCGCAAGAACACCTTGTTGAAGACAGCCACGGGAGGCACTTTGGGGCGGATGCCCCGCGCCAGAGCGTCACTGACGATAAAGTCCATAATCCGGGCCAAGTCGACGCCCTGAGGGCAGCGTGTCGTGCAGGTCTGACACGAGGCGCACAGCCATGGGGTTTTGGCCTCGAAAAGTTCCTCCTCCAGCCCCAGCTGCGCCGCTCCCAAGACTTGGTTGGGGGCCAGGTCAAAGAACTCGCCCAGGGGGCAGCCCGAGGTGCATTTCCCACACTGGTAGCAGAGATAGACGTTTTCCCCAGTCTTCTCCCGAATTCGTTCCGCCAGCTCGCTGTTCACCTTGACCGACATGGCCTCTCCTATACCCCGCCCGTCTCCCCCTGCCCTGGCCTTCACGCCGCCCCGTTCATCTTGGGCCTCGGCAACAGACCAGCCCTGGTGACAATCTCCGCCACGGATTCTTCCCATTCAATCGCCATGATGTGCACCCCCGCCACCCCGGGAATCTCCCGCACCTGCTGGATCATTTCAACACAGATGTCGATCCCCACCTTGCGAGTGGCCTCGCTCCTGGCCTTTTTGTCCTCAATGCCGGCGGCCGCGGCCTCCATTCGCTTCACGATCTCCTCCGGCATGTCCAGGCCCGGAACGCTGTCGCGCATATACTTGGCGGCCCCGACCGACTTGAGCGGGCCCACCCCCGCGAGCAGGTACACTTTCTCCGGAAGACCCAGATCGCAAACCCGCGCCATGAACTCTTTGAAGCGCGGCAGGTTGTACACCAGCTGCGTCTGCACGAAGTCGGCTCCTGCAGTGACCTTCTTGCCCAGGCGCAACGGCCTCCACTCGGCGGGATCGGCAAACGGGTTCTCCCCCACCCCCACAAAGAAGCGCGGGTTGACCCCCTTGATCTCCTCGCCGCATTGAAAACTCGCATGATCCCGGAGATCCGCCACCATCCGCACCAGCTGGGTGGAGTCCAGATCATGTACGTTCTTCGCCTGGGGGTGATTTCCGAAGCTGTGATGGTCCCCCGTGAGGCATAGGACGTTGCGCAGCCCAAGCGCATAGGCTCCCAGCAGGTCGGACTGCATCGCCAGCCGATTCCGGTCCCGGCAGGTCATCTGCATGACCGGCTCCAGACCCTCCTCCAGCGCGATCCGGCCCGCAGCGATGGAGGACATCCGGACGATGGCCGTTTGATTATCTGTAATGTTCACGGCGTCGGAAAGTCCCCGAAGCAGGGCGGCCTTCTTGCGGATCGCATCGCCATCCGCATTCTTCGGCGGTCCCAGCTCAACCGTGACGGCAAAATGCCCGGCCCGCAGCACTTTCTCCAAGTTGCTTCCGGAATGGTATCCGTTATTTGTCGCATCCATAGTTCACCTCGGCTCCGATCCCGGCTCCTCGTCGGCATCGACCAAACGAAGGTCTTCGCGCACGATCTTGCGCGGCCCTCCGTCTCGCGAGGTGCGCCAGTCCTTCGGCGGCTGAATCTCCAGCAGCATTTCCAGTCTGCCTTGCGCCTTCAGGCGGTCATAGATCAGCTGCCAGGCACAATCGATATCCGGGTTCACCTCGCAGTGACCTCCCACGGAACCACCGCACGGTCCATTGAGAAGCTGCTTGGAACAACGCGCGATGGGGCAGACGCCGCCCGTCAAAGCCAAAAGGCAGTTCCCGCAAGCCTGGCAACGCTCCGCCCAGATGCCCTGTTCCACCGGCAGGCCCATAAAAGACGTGTTCAAGCCGGGAATCACGATCTTGTTCGGATAGCGTTCCGCCAGGGCCTGGGCCCCCACTCCGCAACCCAGCGACAGGACGCAATCGGCTTCCTCGATGGGCTCCCGAATCGCGTCAATGTATTCCCACTCGCATTGGCGCTGGACCACGCATACGCTGACCTGCCTCGGCTTCCCCTCCATCCGGCTGGACATGCGCAGCGCCGAGGCGAGAATCGTCGACTCCTTCTCGCCTCCCGCAAAGCACACGGTCACGCAGGTCCCGCACCCGACGACCAGCACCCGCTGCTTGTCCCCAAGCAGACCGTTGATTTCCTCCAGGGGCTTCTGTTCCGCAACAATCATTTGGCCTCCGATCGCTCCTCTGCCGGGCAAGTCATCCCTCGGCCCACGGCCAGTCCGGCCTGCCCTCTTGGCCCGCTTCCCACCGCCTTCAGCGCCTGGCCTCCAAACGCCCGTCCTCTCTCAACCGCAGCGGGCTGCGCCCCAGGGCCCGAACGCGCTCCACATGCAACTGGGCCTCGCGGGCCACCGTCCCGCCCTGGCCCCCCGATACGAGAACCATGTGCACCCTTTCGCCCCCGATCCCGATCTTCTCCAGGAGATTCCGCGCCCGCTCCAGGCGAGCCTTGGCCCGGCGGTTTCCTTGGACATGATGGCAATTCCCCAGGGGACACGCCACCACCATCACCCCGTCGGCTCCCTCCTCAAAGGCCTGCAAGAGATAGAGGATGTCGAGTTTGCCCGCACACGGCAGACGCACGACCTTCAGACTCGCGGGATACGCCAGCTTCAGTGCCCCTGCGGTGTCCAGCGCCGTATATCCGCAGTACATGCAGGTGAAGACGGTGATTTCCGGCTCAAACCGAAGAGCCTGCATCCCTTGGGCAGCCATCTCTTGAATCCCGATTTCGCTCACGTCGCATCGCTCCAGGCTCTAACGCCCGACCGACCCTCAAGCCGAAGGGCGTTGTTCGGACAAACCGACCGGCAGGCCCCGCAACCGTTGCACTGCCACGGGTCCGCCCAGACCGCCTCTTCCCCGGAAACCCAATTCAAGGCGGAGTACCGGCACGCTTTCATACAACGATGGCAGCCGTCGCATCTGCCTTCATCGACCCAGATCACCAGCGGCGAGAGGGCCATTTTCTCTACGCCGCCAGGGTTTCCGCTACAGACACCCAGCGGCCGAGCCCGAACCCAACCTGTTCATCAAGGTACCCTCGCAGCTGGATGGCCTTGGCGGGACACTCGGCGGTGCAAGTCCCACAACCCTGGCATAGCGCCGGATCAATCCACGCGGCCCCCAAAATTCCTCCCACCCCGGCGTGGTCCGGACGGATACGGGGCACGCTAAACGGGCAGGTCCGCACGCAGGTCAGGCATCCCGTACAGCGCGTTTCATCCACGAACGCCACCGCTCCGCCGACCTCGATCTCCGGCCGACTGAGGATGGCCAGCGCACGGCTGGCTGCGGCCAAGGCCTGCGTACTGCATTCCTCGATGAACTTAGGATAGTGGGCCAAGCCCGCCAGGAAGACCCCTGCCCGGTCAAATTCCACCGGACGCATCTTGGCATGGGACTCCTGGAAGAAGCCTTCCCGGGAGAGCGGGAGGCCGAGAACTTCGGCCAGCCTCGCCGCCCCGTCGGCGGGCACAATCGGCGTGCTCAACGCCAGAAGATCAGGCTCCAGCTCGATCGTTCTCCCAAACACCGGTTCGCGCACTTCCACCCTGAGCTTCCGTTCCCCTCGGCTTTCAACGATCCGCACCTGGGGCGTGCTCGAGTCGGCATAGCGTACAAACATCACCCCCTCCCTTCTCGCCTCCAGGTAGTACTGCTCGCGGAACCCATAAGTCATGATGTCCCTGTGCAAGAAGACCACGCGGCAGCCCGGATTCAGCTTCTTCAGGCGCAGGGCATTCTTGAGCGCGTTGGAGCAACAGATGCGCGAACAATAGGAGTGGTCCCCCGCCCCATCCGCGCACTGAATCATGACGACTTCCTTGAGCTTTTCCACCGCCTGGGGTTCGTGGGCGAGCATTTCCTCCAAGCGTGACTGCAACATGACCCGGTCGTCCTGGCCGTACAGGTAGGCCTCGCTGGAAGACTCCTTGCCCCCGACCGCCACAATCGTGACCGCATGGCGGATCTCATGCCGGCGGACCTGTCCGCCCGGCTCGCGGGTCTCGATCAGGCTGCGAAAATCACCCAGCGTTCCTTCCTGGTAAACCACCTCACTCTGGAAATGAATGGTCACATGTTCGTGCGCGGCCACCCGATTCACGACGTCTCGCAGCAAGACCTGCGGGTTGTCCCCGACCGCCGTGTAAAAGACATGGCTCAAGTTCCCGCCCAAGCTTCCGCTTCGTTCGACCAAATGGACGTCAAAGCCCGTGTCGGCGATTGCCAGCGCGGCCGTCATTCCCGAAATCCCCCCTCCGATTACAAGCGCGGACCGTTGCGGCACGCGGGTTTCCTTCTCCACCGGCTGGGCCACCCGACATCTCCCCACGGCCAACCGCAACATCTCGCAGGCCTGGCGGGTCGCCCCCGCCGGATCCCCCGAATGCGCCCAGGCGCACTGTTCGCGCAGGTTTACCATCTCCAAGAAGTACGGGTTCAGGCCTGCCTGCCAGATTACCCGCTGGAAAAGCGCCTGATGCGTCCGGTGGCTGCAGGCAGCCACCACCACGCGACTCAGCTGCCCGTCCTCGATCGCATCCCGCATTTGTGTCTGCCCCTCAAAGAAGCAGGCCAAGTTAAGTTTTTGAACATGAACCACGTCCGCAAGGCGGACCGCATAGCGCTCGAGGGCCTGTAAATCAACGCAATTCCCGATCTCCCCCGAGCAGGAACAGAGGAACACCCCGATCCGCACCGGCTGCCCTTCCCGAGCCGATATCTCCGGCACCACGGCACCGCTCACGAACGGGAGACCCCGGCTGAAACCTCGCTCCCCCAGGCTGTGGCGCAGCAGGCGCATCGCCTCCAACGCAGCGCCCGAGGCGTCCGAGAGAGTCTCCGAAATCTCCTTGGGGCAACCAAACGCGCCGCAAACAAACACTCCCGGCCGGGAGGTCGCCAGAGGCGCCAACTCCTCCGTCTGCGTCTGGCAGAAACCGTGCTCGTTCAACTCAATCCCCAGAGCCTCGGCGAGGCGCGCCGCCTCCCTGGGCGGCCGCAGGCCGGTCGCCAGCACCACCATGTCAAAGCGTTCTTCCTGCATGGGACCCTGAGTCTCCGTTTCCCGGCCATGTTCCCGTCCGCCGGGATAGCGCAGAATCAGCTCGCCGGTTGCCGGATCCTCGAGCACCTGCGAGACCCGACTCCGCGTATAGCGGACCGACCGCGTATCGCGAGCCGTTTCATAGTACGCCAGATACCCCTTGTTGAAGGCGCGCTCGTCCATCGTGTAGATATGGCACTCAACTCCCGGAATCCGGTCCTTGGCCAGCAAGGCCTCTTTGGTCGCAAACATGCAGCAAATGGAGGAGCAGTACTGGTTGACCTGGTCCCTCGATCCGACGCATTGCAGCCAGGCAATTCTGTGAGGCACCTTTCCGTCCGAGGGCCGCACGATGCTTCCCTCTGTGGGGCCCGTACGCGACGCCAACCGCTCGTACTGCATGGCACTCACCACGTCGCGATATCGCCCATACCCCAGCTCGGGCATGAGGCCTGCGTCAAACGGCTCAAAGCCCAAGGCCAGGATGACAGCCCCCACATGGACCTCGAGCTCTACGCTCGTGGCCCCCAGGTCGATAGCATGGGTCGGGCATATCTGCTCGCATTTCCGGCAGGTGTCACAGGCCTCGACCTTGTCCGTCAGGTAGTACGCATCCGGTGCCGCACGGGGGGCGGACTTGTGCACGATCGTCACCCGGCTCAGGCCCGCCTGGAATTCGCTGACCCGATCCTGCACGCATACCTGAGCGCAGCGGCCGCAGTTCGTGCAGCGGCTGGGGTCCACATAACGCGGGCGCTGTCGCAAGCGCACGCGGAAATCGCCCGCCTCACCCTCGCAAGACTCAACCTCCGTCAGACTCAGACAAGTAATATTGGGGTGAGGGTTTTGGTCCAAGAGGACCGGCGAGATCGTCGGCCGGGTGCAGCCGTAGCCCGCCTCCGAGCTGCCTCGGCAGAGAACGCAGTCGTGGGTGGGGAACATGAACCCAATCTGCCCGACGCGGCCTCCCAGGGAAGGTGCCCGTTCCACCAGGTAGACATGGATGCCCGCATCGGCCAAATCCAATGCCGCGCGCATCCCTCCCACTCCACCACCCACCACTAGGACACTGCGTGCGTTACCCATTCTTTTCATCCTTTTCTAAAGAGGGCTGATCCTTGGCTTCAATAGGTAAGCAAGTACTCCTGCGCGGCCAGCGCCGCCTTAGCGCCTTCCCCGACGGCGATCAAGACCTGCTCGGCATAGACGTCGGTCACATCCCCGGCCGCAAAGATTCCAGGCGCTGAGGTCGCGTTCTGGCAATCAATGTGAATCCTCTGCTGAGCGTCCCGGCCGACAAGATTCGCCACCATTTCCGATTGGGGGGACAACCCCAATTCCACGAAGAAACCGTCGGCCCGCAGTTCCCGCCTCTCGCCTCCGCGCGATATTGCCAGGGCGCGCGCATATCCATCGCCAAGAACCTGATCTACCGTGTAGCCTTCCAGGATTTCCACCGTTCTCTGGGCGGCAACCCGCTTCCCCAGCGCGCTTCCCAAATCGCCCTGCGTTGGCGCAAGCAAGGTCACCCGCTTGGCGATTCGAGCCAACTCCGCCGTCGCCCGGAGGGCCAAGCTCTGGTCCCCGACGACGACTACCTCGCGGCCCACAAACAGCGGCGCGTACGAGATCGCGCTGTAGCACAGGCCGCGCATCATGAATTCTTTCTCGCCGGGGACATTGAGCAGCCGACCCAATGCTCCCGTGCAAACGATCAGGGTCCGGGCGTCATACGTCTTCGCGGAGCGGGTGTGCACCCGATAGCTCCCCTCCCGCCGTTCGACCGCCTCCGCCATATCAAAGGTCCGTGAAAAATCCAAGTACTCCACTTCGTTGGAAAATCGGCTGACCACCTCTTCCCCGGTAATAACCAGGTGGTGCTCGATAAAGGGCAGTTGAAGCCGATAATTGACCTTGCCTCCCAGGTCGCGCGTGATGAGGAGAACATCCATATGCTTCCGCAGCGCGTACACTGTTGCCGTCAATCCGGCCGGCCCGCCGCCGAGAATCGCCAAATCGTACACGTCAATGCCTCCGCCCTGCCCTATTCTGCCCTCGGGATAAACCCTTCCTCCATCATTCGTCTTGTAAGATTCCGCGATCTTCGGATAAGGGCCTCCGCCTGTTCAAATTCCTGGTCGTAGGTCAGGACCTTGTGCGCCACGCCTTCTTGCACGGCCCGGGCAGCGACCGCCCCCGCCTCCCGAGGGAAAACCTCCCACTCTTCCATGGTCGGCAAAATATAGTCGGGACGCAGACCCTTGGCAGCCGCCGTTCCGGCCAACGTTTCCGCCGCCGCCAAACACATTCCCTCCGTGATCGTCTGCGCCCGAACATCGAGGGCCCCCCGGAAAATACCCGGAAAACCAAGGCAGTTGTTGACCTGGTTGGGGAAATCCGATCGCCCGGTTGCCACCACGGCCGCCCCCGCCTCCTTTGCCTCCCACGGCCAAATCTCAGGAACGGGGTTCGCGCACGCGAAAACCACCGGATCGCGGGCCATCCGCCGCACCCATTCCGGCCGGATCGTTCCCGGACCAGGCTTGGAGTAGCAGATTGCCACATCCGCGCCTTCCAAGGCCTCGGGCACCGAGCCCCCGCGGTTGTCCGCGTTTGTGATCTGGCAGAACTTCCAGCAGTCCACGTACTCCGCCTTGCGCAACTCCAGGTCGCGGCGATCCTTATTTAACATCCCGCTCACATCCACTACGTGGCAACGGCCCGGATCGGCGCCCACAGCGAACAGCAGCCGGGCGCAGGCCACATTGGCGGCCCCTGCTCCGATGAACGCAATGCTCACGTCGGAGAGCTTCTTGCCCACCAGTTTCAGTGCGTTCACCAGCCCGGCCAGGGTGACCGTCGCGGTCCCCTGTTGGTCATCATGCCACATCGGAATTTCCGACCGCTGGCGTAAGATATCCAGGATCCGGAAACACTTCGGCTGGGAAATGTCTTCCAGGTTTACGGCTCCGAAGCCCGGCTGCAGGACCAGAACGGTCTCAACGATCCTGTCGGGGTCCTTGGTGTCCAGCATGATCGGCCAGGCATCCACGCCTCCGAGGTACTTGAAAAGCAAGGCTTTGCCCTCCATCACGGGCAAGCCGGCCTTCGGTCCAATGTCACCCAGGCCAAGGACGCGCGTCCCATCCGAAACTACTGCCACCGCGTTCCACTTATGGGTGTACTCGAACACCAACTCGGGATCCTGCTCAATCGCCTTGCAAGGCGCCGCCACCCCGGGGGTGTACCAGATCGCAAAGTCCTCAAAACTCCGGACCGGGCACTTGAGTGCCACTTCGACCTTGCCCCGGTAAAACGGGTGAAGCCGCATGGCGTCCGCGGAGGGCTGCTTGGCCTTAGCCAGCATCTCCTCCACTCCAGGCGTCGAGCTACCCTCGGCCATGTTGTCCTCCTGCACCCCTTCCCCGCTGCCGTGCTCCCGCTCTGCCGACGGCTCGCTCCCAGGACGCTGGCGCTGCGCCTGCAGCCCCGGCCGTCGGGCACACCCTCTACAGTCGAAGATACGAATCCGTGTAGATCACCTTGTTGAGCAGGGCCTGCACGGTCTTCCACACCTCGACCTGTTCGGGGTCCGACATGTCCACACTCGTCGGCTCCAATTCGCCTCCCGCCGCGACGGCATCGAAGAGTTTCAGGTACAGGCGGGCCACAGGGGTCGACTCATCCCGACTCTCAATCCAGCGCAGCACCTGCATGAGTTTCTCGTCCAAAGGATCAATGATGGCCCCGTCCAGCCCCACCCCCAGCAACATGACCAGGTAGGTGCGGTTCAACAACGAGCGCATCGGTCCGGGCACTTGATTCGAGACATTGGACAGACCCGCCACGGTCAGGGGCGGCGGATCCGCAACCATTTTCAGCATCCGGACCGCCTCGATCGCCTGCGGAACGTATTCCTGGCACCCGGACACCGTCAAGATCAGAGGATCGACTAGCAACCGATCCATGGGGATTCCAACCTCTACCGCCCGCGGCAGCAGCTTTTCCATGGCCAGGCTGACCCGCGCCTCCGCGTTCACCGGGATTCCGCTTTTCTCCATGCACAGCGCGATCAGCCGCGCTCCGTACTTGGCCGCCAACGGAGGCACACTCGCCAGTCTCTCCTCCTCCGCTGAAGTGGAGTTCACAATCGAATTCGTGCCCACCTTCCGAAGCCCGGCCTCAATGGCCGCCAAATTGGTCGTGTCAAACGAAATCGTCATCCCCCCCACGCCTTCCTGCACGCAGTCCACCAGCCAGTCCATCACCTCCGGTCCAGCCTTTTTCTGGGGCCCCACGTTCAGATCCAACGCATCCGCCCCCGCAGCCTTCTGCTTTCTCGCCAGCTCAACAAAGAAGGCGCCATCCCTTTGTGCCAATGCCTCCTTCACGCGGGGCGAAATGATGTGGATGTTCTCGCCGATCTTGATCATGATTCCCTCCTCGTGGCTATGCGCAGGTTTGAGACGAGCCCTCTCCCAATCCGCCTCCGCCCAAGAATTCCCCCTGCTTCAGGCGAACAACCGACCCGCTAGTTGCGAAACGGCCCGGTAGGCCGGCGATGCCCCATCCAACTCGAACAGCGGCCGCCCTGCGCCATCGAATTCGGTCACGAGCGGATCCTCGGGGATTTCACCTGCTATCTCCGCCGGCACACTCTGCAGGGCCTCCTGCAGAACGCCGGGCAACGGGCCGCGGACGCGATTCAAGACAAGCACCGTCTTGCCGATCTTGATCCCCAGCGACCTGGACAGCGCCACCATGGCCTCGGCTGTCTTGACCCCGCGCATCGAAGGATCGCTGGCCAACAACAGAACGTTCACGTCCTGCGTCGTCCTTCGGCTGAGGTGTTCCATGCCCGCCTCATTGTCAATCACCACAAAGTCGTAGGCATGACTCACCCTGTCCAGGACTTCCCTCAGAAGGTGATTCACCGCGCAGTAGCATCCCGCCCCCTCCGGCCGCCCCATGACGAGCAAATCGACCCGATCTCCCTCCTCGACCGCCATCCGCACCTCTCGGTCCAGGAAGTCCATCTTCGCAATCCCCTCCAGGCCGCCAGTGGCTGCTTGCTGCCCCATCTGCTCGCGAATCTCCCCCAACGTGGTCGGGAGCGGTAATCCCAAAGCCTGGTTCAAATTGCAAGCAGGATCGGCATCAATCGCAAGCACCGCCCCATGGCGGTTCTCCAGCAGCCAATGAATCGTCATGGCCGCAATGCTGGTCTTCCCCGTGCCACCTTTGCCCGCCACCGCAATGGCAAAACTCAATTCGCCACCTCCCTTCCAAACCCAGCTACTTCGCCCGGGCGGCCAGTTCCTCCCAAACCGCGGAAACACTCGGGAACAAAGAAATGTCCGTGTGCGGCAGAAAGAGGGCCGCCGTGAACGCGTCGTAGAAGGTGTTGTCGGCCGACAGCTCCAGATAGGTCATCTTCCCCGCCATTTCGCTCACCCGCGATCGGGCGTCCCTGGAAAGCAGCGCCATGTAGGCCCCCTGGATCGCGGTGTTCCCCAGGAAATTGAACCGCTCCCAGGGAAGGTCCGGCAGCAACCCGATCTGCACGGCCTTTTCCACGTTCAAGTACCTTCCAAACGACCCGCCAATCAAAACTCTCTGCACATCGCCGAGGCTCAGGCCCACACTGCTGGCCAGCACACTGAACCCGGCGTAGATGGCGCTCTTGGCGCGCATCAAGTTGTTCACGTCTGTCTGCGTAATCACGATATCGCGGCCGACTCCGCTGTCTTTCGCCCAGGCCACGACATATTCCCCCCCATGCTCACCCTCTCGAACTCGGCTGGTCCGACCGTCCATCACGAACTGGCCGCTCCGGTCAATTACTCCGGTCACGAACATCTCCGCCAGCAGGGCAAGCAAGGCGGAACCGCACAACCCTTTCGGCGCGACGGACCCCACCACGCGCACGGTGGGCTCCAGAGTCCGCGAGTTGACCCACACCTCCTCAATCGCACCCAAAGTTGCGCGCATGCCGCTGGCTACCCCGGCTCCCTCGAAGGCCGGTCCGGCAGAACACGCGCAACTCACCAACCAGTCCCTTGTCCCCAGGGCCATTTCCCCATTCGTGCCCACGTCGATGAAGAGAGTCAGCTCCTGGCTGTCACACATCCCGGAAGACACAACTCCCGCCGTGATGTCTGATCCCACGTACGATGCAACTCCAGGAAGGCAGTCCACGCTGGCCATGGGATTCACATTCAGCCCAATCTGCCCAGCCTCCACAGGCTGCGGCCGGTTGACCGCGGGGATATACGGCGCCAGACGGATCGAGGCCGGAGGAATCCCAAGGAAAAGGTGAATCATCGTCGTATTGCCGACCACGGTGACCCGATAGATCTCCTCGGGGCTCACCTTCCGGCGCGAGCACATTCTGTCGATCAGTCCGTTGATGGTGCCGCGCACCAGCTGGCCAAGTTCCGCCAGGCCGCCCACCTTCCCCGCGTAGATGATACGCGAGATAACATCCTCCCCGCGCGAGATCTGCCCGTTATATTCCGCGGCATGATCTATGGCTTGTCCGCTGTTCAAGTCCACCAAGTACGTCGTCACCGTGGTCGTGCCAATATCAATCGCAAGTCCAAACGGCCGGATCGCCCCGCTACGCACATCCACGACTCTCCACCAGCCCCGCGGGGAATTCCAAGTGTCCGTTTCAACCACCGCTTGCGCCTTCCAGCCTCCCGATCGCAACAACTCTCCCACATGCCTGAGCAGCCCCAGGGGCACGACGGGAGCCGGCAACTCCCCCACCGGACCTGAACGGCCCAGCTGCCGGACCATGTCCGGAGTGCTTGCCTGTTGTATGGCGCGCAGGAGGCGGCTCTGGTCATCGGTGTTGTCTCCCAAATCCGGAGCGTCCATGGCCAGGTCCAAAACGCGAATCGGTTGATCAAACTCGGGCTGGTATGCAAACGGCAGCTCAGCCGGCCGCTCCACACGATCCGTGACCAGCTTGCGCTCAATCTGCTCCTGAGGAGGGATGCGCACGGTCGCATCCCCTTCCACCACCGTCTGGCACGCCAGAGCGTACCCCTCGCTAATGTCCGCGGCCGAAAGCCGGATCGCCGAGCGTCTCCGCACCGCCCCCTCAACGACCACCACAGCGCAGCGCCCACAGCGCCCCTGCCCGCCACACGGCTGATTCAGCTCCAGGCCCGCCGCCTCAATCGCCTCGACGAGCAGCGAGCCGGTCGGCACCTCGACCTTCTTGTTCCCCGGGAGCAGCGTGACCGTGTGCTCAGCCATGGTCTTTCCCGTACGCTCAGCGTCCGAATCGCGAGGACCGAGAACCGCGGGCCTGCCCGCGCCCGGAGGAATTCATTTCAGCTCTGGTCCTTCCGCCTCAGCGGACAGCTCGGACCGGCCGCAGGCACGCGACCCTAACGACAACTCCCGGCCGCGCGGACCAGCGCCCCCGCGGCCTCGCTCTCTGGCATTCCTCCGAGGGGCCTTTTTCCACTCCCTTCGGGCCGCTCACTTCCACATGGCCTTCAAATATCCGGGAATGTCCACGGCCTCCCGCGGACCGACCATGATCTCCCAGCCGGGGAGGGACTCCTCCAGCTCGCCCGAGAGCACCGCGACTTGTCCAGGAATGATCAGCTTGTGATGCGCCACTTTGTCCTGCACCCCCGTGGTCTTCATGGCCTTGGAAATCCGATCCGCATCGAACTTGCCGGCCGCCCACGCCGTGAGGACGCTCATCCCTTCGGCATCGGCCACGACCAGCCACCCGGGCCAGCCCGATCCCTCCACCTCGTTGGAAACCGCGAAGTAAGTGATCGAGAAGTTGGTCGTCACCAGAACCGGCGAATCATCCTTCGGCTTGTTGATTTCGTACAGCCCGGGTTGAACCTGGATGGGCTTCTGCGGGTCGGTGTAGATGTTCTGGCGCAGCACCAGAAGAGGGTACAGGCTGGGTGGGTCGAACGTATCCAGGACGACCAGGCTACCGTACTTGGCGATCTGTTCGGCCGCCAGGATGGTTGCGTCCATTTTCCCGTTACTCGCGGTCCCAGGGAAAGTGATCACAGGGTATCCCAGAGGGCGAAACAACTTCTTCAGGGCCAGCCGGCGAACCTTTGTCAACTCCACGAGACTATCCTGGTATTCCTTCACGGCCGGAGCCAGGACGATATCCTCGACTCCCGCTTTGCTAACGTTCTGCGCCAGTTCCGCCAGCCCCTCGAGCGTCGCCGCCTCAACGGTCAGCGGCAGTTTGTTCGCCTTTGCCAAGGCGACCATCTTCTCCCAGTTCTCGCTGGTTGCCCCATGCAGCAGGGGGTTACCCCCGCGGGCCGCCTCGACCCCTGCCGCCATGACCTGCGGGTCCCGGCAGATCAGAATCAGCGGCTTCTTGCTCAAGGAGCGTACGGCGCCCACCGCCGCGGCGAACGCCGGAGCGTCCTGCGAACAGGCCTCGACGGCGAACCCATCGATTCCCAAGGGGATGCCCACATAGTCCACCCGGTAGGCATCAGCCTCTTTGACCAGGGCTTGAATCGCCTCCAGCCCCTCCCGGTCCCGCACACGGATAAAAAGCCCCGGCCGGTGGAAGAAGGTCTTCTCGTGCCGGAAGAGGACGATCTCATTGCCGACCTCGATCTTGGACTCGGCCCCCCCGAAGGCCACCAGCCGGATGGGAGGCGCGGCCGCCGCCTCCAGCTTGGCCTTTGCTTCCTCCGTGATATAGGGGCACTGCTTCACTTCCGCCTGCTTGGCGGCCAACTTCATGGCAAATGCAAGGCATGTCGGATAGCCGCATTCCTTGCAATTCGTCTGGGGCAAGATCTTGTAAATCTCCAATCCGCTCAGTGGCATGGTGCGCCTCCAGGAACGATCTGCGTGCGCTTCTCCTCGCCTACTTCGCCGACAACGCCTCGACCAAGGTCTTGACTCGTCGCAGCGTGTCCGGATGCCGCACCACCGCAATGTCGGCGCCCGCCAGAACCAGGCTGGCCGCGGTGAGGGCTTCCCAATTCAGGGCCCGCGCCTTCCATTCCCCCCAGGCCTTGGGCACCCCTTCGCCCACTTTCGCTTCTTTGGCCTTCCAGGCCTCCTCGCCGGGGGTCACAATCATCGGCTGCTGGGTCATGCTGTCGCCCTGCAGTGCGGCAAGACGCAGCCGCTCCATCACCGAATAGCCGTACTCGATTCCATAGCCCAGTGCCCCAGTCGTCGGATCCATGACAATCCGTTCCAGCGGCATGCCCATATCATGGATGAGGATGACCAACTGTTTGGCCAGGTTAACGTCCATGGGCGTCTTGGACTGCACGAGATGATTGTTGGCCATCGCCGTGGCCACGATGGTCCGGTAGTTCTTGTCCTCGCACAGCCCCAGCACCAGCCGTTCCCCCTTTCCCTCCTCGGCCACAGCGACCAGCAGTTCATTGTCCAATTCCGCCTGTCCGGGACCGATCACCATCAGCGGCAACCCGGTGGCCTTCAGCACTTTGCGCAACACCCCCCTCACGTTGTCGGCTGTATTGGGCTGCCCACCCGCGTTGCTCGCGCTCAACACCAAGAAGACCAGATCGGCGCCGGCTTCCTCCGCCGCCCGCGCCCAGTCCCCCGGATCCTGCATCGCCTCCCCCCAGGCCTCATAGAGCAAAGGCGACCAGTCCTCCGGTTTCTTCTCCCGGACTTCCACCGCCAGGGCGGGCGTATGCGGCAGCTCCCCATCAAAAGACAGGCCGGTCAGGGTCCCCTCGCCCCCCACCGTGACCGTGCGTGACCGCGTGCCCCCCTCGGCCGAGCTCGCCCCCAAGGTCACCTCGCGGACCTTCCCGGACCATTTCTCCTTAGGAACCTCGATGCTGACAGGCATTCCCCAATCTCCTTCTAGTGACCATCCATTGGTTCGGCCTCGTGGGGGGCCGCTCATCCTTCCTAGAGCAGCGAGGGCATGGCCAAGGCTGGATGGTTCTTCTCCTGAATGTACTGGACCACCCCTGCCACGTCCGTCGCAAATCGTTCGTCGCAGATCTTCTCCAGGAGGTCCGGATCCCCCTCGCGCTCGCAGGTGGCCCGCAGCTGTTCGGCCATTTGCTCCTTGAGCACCGAGGACATCCACACCACCCTCTTGAACCCGCCGTCCGCGCCGAGGAACTTCGGACTGAGAATGTAGAACTTGCCGTGCCCCATGATGCCGGGCGTTTGCAGTCCCCCCCCGGCCATCCCCGCCAGGGTCGAGAAGGTCATCCCCGCCGGGGTCATGCTGGTGTCTTCTCGGCTGACAATCATGACGCCGTTCGCCTCCGGGATGACCATCGCGATGCACTCAAAGCATCCGCAGGCGGTCATGGGGTTCTCCATGATCGAGTAAACCGCCACCTCGTTGACCTGGCCGTGGCTGGCCGTCTGAACGAATTCGTTGATCCCCTGATAGTAGCCCTTTTGGGGGTCCAGGGCCGCGCCTTTGCGGATCGGCTGATTGGGGCCGGTCGGGTTGATTTGGTTGGAGGCCTTGCAGTCGAGCCAGTTATAGGCACCGCACAGCCCCAGCCGCTGCGGAGACACCACACAAACATGATTCGGGGCAAACGACTGGCAGAGGGTGCACGAGTAGAACTCCTCGACGCTCTCGTCCGTCATGCTCCCCACGCGTTCGTTCCGCTCTTGATAGGCCGCCCGGGCCTTGGCCAGCCACTCCTCCAGCTGGACAGGGTCCGTGTAGAGGGTGACCTCCACCTTGTCCACGATGGCTCCAAAATCGCTGTGGAAACGGGCGTGCAGGATTTCGCCGAAATGGTTGAGGCTGAACCCCTTCTCCGCATCGGCCTTGCTGATGCGAATCCAGGCGATGTCCCGTTGTCCAATATGCTGAATTCCGCTGGCCCCGTTGATGAAGTGGTGAATCTGCCGCTCCAAAACCGGTTCGAAATCCTTCTGCAGTTTTCGACCCGCCACGGCCGCGACGATGCCCAGATCCATCGCGGCTCCCTCGGGCTTGTCGCTGAAATCCGGGCCCACCAGGGTGATTTTGCCGTCTTGGATCTCATCCAGGCCGGCCATATGCAGGTACTCGAACGCCCTCGAATACTTTCCTCCAAACTCGATGCGCATGTCGGGCTTGCGCACTACCTCCCCCTCAAATGCTGACCCATAGGGCACCGGGATGGGCACCTCATGCACCGTCACCTTCACGCCCCGCACCTCAATACATTTCTGAACCAGCCGCTCCGCACGCTCGAGATCGTCCTTCCCCTCGATCTCATCGAAGGGCATCGAGACCACATGCTCATAGGTCGTCACGCCAGTCGGAAGAATTTCGGGGATGCGCGTGTCGGCCACAACGGGGAAACCGAAGTTGATGGCCCCGGCCGCCGTCGCGTACTTGATGTCATCGACCTCGCCCAGCGCCAGCACAAAGGCAAAAACGCGATCCTTGTTGTACAAGAGGATTTCGCGCGACTGCCCGCCCTTCAGCCCCCCGAAGGTGAGGGCGGACCGAACGGCAAAGCCCAAGGCATAGATCGCGCTGTAGGTGTCCAGGCCAAACGGGACGGTGTAAGTATCGTACCCGAGCTCGACCCCCTCTTCCATGAGCTGCTGAATGATGCTCCGGCCGTTCACGTTTCCGGAAAGGAAGCAAAGGATGTTGCGCCGCTGCAACTCGCGGACGATCTTCACCGCAACTTCGTTGGACTTGGCACACCCCACAATCGCGGCAAACCCGGGCATACGTCCGTCGACCAGCTGAATGCCCCAGGAACGCAGCTGGATGTCGTCAATCGGCCCGTTCAGATGCCCGTTCCCGCTGACTTTCTCCATCTCGGGACTGGTGAAAGACGTTCCTCCCGCCAGATGGAATCCCTCCAATCTCTGCGGCTCCTCCCCGTACAGGAAGCGGATGGCCTCAATCCCCTCTTCCGCCAGAAGGGTCGCCATCCCCGAATCCAGCGTTTCTCCAAGGTAGGGGAGCCAGTGCCGGTCCCCCGGCAAGGGATGGACCAAGGCGCGCGCCTTTGCCACCACGCTTCCCAGGTCGCTGAGCTTTTCCACGGTCTTTCCCGTCATGCCCAGGATCAAGGGCAGGTGATAGGCCGTGTTCGGGAAGGCGAGGGCCGCCTCCGGTCCCTTCTCGGCCAGGGCCCGGTCAAGTCGTGTTGAGAACTCGTCCACGACCTGACGGGCGCCGCGCATCGCGCAAGTTGCAATGTATCGGGACATTTCAATTCCTCCCGGGACTTATTCTTCTTGCCAGAATCGGATCCTATCAGCCCACCTCGGCCGCTACCGGATTCCGCGTTTTCTCGAAGAAGGGCAGATCTCCGCTGCGGCCCCAGCGACTGGCATCGTAGGCCGGCAGGTTGAGCGCCACCCTCTTCGCGTCGAGATGCGCCATCGCCCGCCGGAGCATCTCTTCGTCGCTGGTGACGAACTCCATCTTCCCGCCGAGGGCGCGCTGCCAAGTCTCGCTCATGAGCCGCGTCACCACGTCGCTGGCACCCACCGGGGAGTCGATTCCAAAAAGCACGTAGGCGCCCGACGCCGCCGCATAGGCCCCAATCGATAGCGCCTTCTCGCTCATCCACTCCGGCGCCAGGCCCACGGCCGGGATGTCGGAGATGTCCTCCCCCAGCCCTCCCTCCGCCACGATCTGAGTGAGAACCGTCAGGATGCGCGAGTTGTCCACACAGGATCCCAGATGGAGCACCGGCGGCATCCCCGTCGCCTCGCAGACCTCGCGCAGTCCCGGCCCAGCCATTTGCAAAGCCGCCTCCGGCAGCAAGTAGCCGTACTTCCCCGCCGCCAGCGCCCCACACCCGGTCTGGACCACCAGCACGTCATTCTTCAAGAACTCGCGCAGCAAGAACTCGTGGCTGCGGTCCTGTGTGGTCCGCGGGTTGTTGCAACCAACATCGGCCGCCACTCCCCGAATCCGGCCCGCCATGATGGCGTCGTTGAGCGGCCGGAAGGAGGCCCGATAGGAGCCACCCAACATGTAGTTGATGTACTCTTGGGAGAAACCCGGCACGACCTCCTCACTGATATCCGGAATGTGCACCTCCCCTCGGTTCGGGAAGTTGTCGATGGCCATCTTCACGAGCTCCCGGGCTTGGTCCAGCGCATGGTGCTCATCAAACTCCATGTGGATCCCCCCCTCAATTGCCACCTTGGGAGAAGTGGTCACGAATTTGGTGTGGAAACGGCTGGCGACCTCGGGCAGGGCCTGCATGATGCATTGCACGTCCACGATCATTGCATCCACCGACCCGGTCAGGAGGGCCAGTTCCTGATGCAGGAAATTCCCTGCCGAGGGGATTCCCTGCCGCATGAGGGTTTCATTCGAGGTGCAGCAGATGCCGGCCAGGTTGATCCCCTGTGCCCCCTTGCTGCGTGCGTATTCCACCAGATCCGGCTCCCCCACCGCCCGCACCAGCATTTGCGAAAGCGTCGGCTCATGGCCATGGACCACGATGTTGACTTGGTCCTTCTGCAACACCCCGAGATTCACCCGTCCGACTCTTGGTCGAGGAGTGCCAAAGAGGATGTCGGAGAAGTCTGTGGCCAGCATCGACCCGCCCCAGCCGTCCCCCAACGCGCAGCGCAGGGCCCCCTTGAGAATGTGTTCGGCCTGCTGGTCATCGCCCATATGCGTGCGATGCATCACTTCCACGACTTCGCGGTCAATCCCACGCGGCACAATCCCGTAGCGCCTCCAGCGCTCCTGCTGCTTCTTCGGGGCGTGGCGGATGTAGAGGAGCTCCCCTTCCTGCTGCCCGAACATGGCCAAGCCCGTCCGCGCCACGTCCCCGGCAATTTCCTCCTTCGATCGCCCCTCCACCTTGACACCATACTTGCGAGCCACCGCGAGCAGTTTCTCTTCGTCACGGACCTCGTATCCCTGCGCCTTCCCTTCTGAAGTGGCCAGAAGAGTCAGGGCCAAGTCCCGACCATGATCCGAATGGGCTGCGGCGCCGGCCGCGATCGCCCTCGCCAGGTTGCGGGCGGCGATCGTGTCGACCGTGGCGCCGCAGATCCCGACCTGGCCTTCCTTGGTCAGCCGGCAAGGCCCCATAAAGCAGTTCTTGCAGCACACTCCCGCCGTCGACCCAATTCCGATGGGGCAGGCTGCCATGCTGTCCGCGCGATCGAAGGCCGTCGTGATGTTCAGCACCTCGGCACGCGCAAGCATTTCTTGAGCAGCCGGGTCGATAGAACGTTCGCTTGCGGTCCGCTTCTTCGGCATTACGCCTCCTTGAGTATCTGACACTGCCGAGGGCCGTCCCCCAGCCCCCGGCAATCCACGGCTACAGGGAGTCCACGAGGTTGGACGGTCGCAGATAGACTGTCGGAAGAATCGATTCAACCTCCCGTTGAATCTCATCACGCAACAAGTTTCCAGAAACGTGCATCAACGTGTCCTGGTAATCCTCATCGATGTTCATGCTCGCCAAGCAAGGGTAGTGATGATGAAGCATCCCGGCCGCTTCCACGGCTTCACCAACCGGAACGCCGGACAAGCCCTCGGCCACGAAGCGCGCACACCCGCAACACGCATCCCGCAAGACCCGCACGGAACTCAGCCTCCCGCCCTCCGCCGACAGCTCGTACTTTGGCCGCCCGAAATAGCGGGCAAACCGGCGGATGGTCTCGTCGTCGTACGGCATCCGGATCGGCGCGCGGTTGTAGCCCTCCTCATCCAGTGAACACAGCGGCCGCGGGAAGACGGCCACCACGCCCGCCTCTCTCAACCAGCCTGCCAGCTGCCCCACCAGCCCTGCCGGCAACGACGCATTCCGGTCCACGGGCACCACAGCGGCACGCACGCCAGCTCGCTTGGCGATCATCGGCACCAGTTGAGCAAACCCTGGAGTTTCCCCCAAGGCCACCAGAAGATCCGAGTGAATAATTGGACTAGTTAGGTATTCTTCGGGGTCATCAACAACGGGAGGAATACAGCGAGGAGCCTCCCAGACGGAGACCCGCCATTCGGGAGGCGAATTTTTCGAGATGCTGGCGGCAATCCGTTGCCCCCAAAACCCCTGGTAGGCAGCCATCACGCCAAGCCCCGAATCAACAATATTGGCTCCAGTTGGAGCCATCCTGTCCTCCGACAAGAGCGCCGGACCATGACCTACCAATTAGATTAGATTGGCTGGAAAACCCTGGTTAGTGGGGAAAGTCACGCTTTGCTTGCGCGGCCCGTCACCCCGACGGAGCCCCGTTATCATCGTCTGAGGAAGCGTCCGAGCCTGCCTGCTTGAAGCATTACAGTCAGAAGCAACCAAATATCACTCGCGCTGCACGGGCCAGGCACGCTAAAATTCATTCAAGAAATTGAATATGCTGAGAGGCGTGATGGAATCTTCAACCCTGCGGATCGAATCCCATATCCTCAAAGCCCTCTCGCATCCCGCCCGGCTACACATCCTCACGCTGCTCGCTGGGCAGGAAGCCTGCGTCTGTCACATCCAGGCGGTGGTCGGCCTTCGGCAAGCCTCTGCATCCCAGCACCTCAGAGAGCTGAGACGGTCCCACCTCATCGCCAGCCGCCGGCACGGCGCGCATGTCTACTATCATGTCGACGATCCCCGCGTTCCGGCCTTCCTGGAGAATCTGCTGGCGCTGGTCCAGGCGCAGGACGGGCGACCAAAGTCTGCGACCAAGCTACGGCTCACCCCCCCGCGAGGTCAATGCAAATGTCCTCAATGCAGACGGGCCGGCCCCTAGATTCCACGCGGTTTTTCCTGGGCACCCCGGCCAGCAGCGACCGCCCTCCGCGCTTCGGTCGCCGCGACCTCCAGCAGGACCCTCGTCCCCTCCTCCAGCCATCTGGCTGGCAGTCCAAGGAACTTGGCCTACCATGGCACATGCCCCGCTTGGGGGCGTGTCCACCCGCCGCGTCCGAACCGACATCTTAAAAGGAGAAAGCCAATGTCACCGAATCACTCCTGCTCATGCCCCGATGACTGTTGTTGCGAATGCCCCTGCCACGATCATGCCCAGTTCCACCGCCGGTTTCAAACCAGGGCGGAACAGGCAGAAGAGCTCCAGGCCTACCTGCAGGAGCTGGAAACGGAAGTCGTGGCCGTGAAAGAAAGGCTAGCGGACCTCAGGTCGCACCCCTAGCCCGAGGCTCGCCTAGTCTGATCCTCCTTGGTTCTCCGCGACCCATGTTCCTCTGCGGCTCCGGCGCCGCATCACAGCCGCTGCGATGTCCTGTTGCGTCCGGAGCGACCTGCCGAGAAACTACCCGATGCCATCCATGCTATGATGGCCCCGCCATCAGACCCGCCCCTGCTAGCGTTCGGACTCCGCTCGTGATTTCCAGGAGCAGAGCCCCTTGAGATAACCTCGATCGTGGTCCTGCTGAATTCCGGACGCCATCCACCACTCTGTTCCCTTTGGGTTGCGGTGCCAACCGGAGCGAGCGCTCCTTCGCCCCTTCTCGCCGGCGGCGGGCGCGTTCCGGGAGACGGCGCCCTTCCTTTCCTGAGCCGGATCCCCTTCGGGATCGCCTTGGGTGGGCTGGTCTTGGCAATTACTATCCTCGGGATAATTTACGTCTTGATCTCGCTCGTGGGGGTTTATGAGAACCCTGGTCCGAGGTCGGGCTTGGAAAGGTATGCCCTTCCCCTCCTCGCCTTGGCGGGCCTGGGAGTGGCCGCTTACCTATCCTATGTTGAGCTTTTCCATGCCGAAGCCTTCTGCGGCCCCATCGGTGGCTGCAATGTTGTCCAGACCAGCCGCTATGCCAGACTGTTCGGGGTTCTTCCGATAGGGGTGCTGGGTGCCGGCGGCTACTTGCTGATCTTAGCCTGTTCCGCCGCACAGCAGGCGTGGAAACAGCGGTTGGGGCGGGCCGCCCGCTTGGCGATCTTCGCCGGTGCGCTCTTTGGGACGGTGTTCTCTGCGTACTTGACTTGCATCGAGATCTTCATACTCCACGCCGTCTGCATTTGGTGCCTGAGCTCCGCCGTTCTCATCACGCTCATTCTGACAATCTCCGCGCGTCCGGCGGCTTCCAGTTTTTGACCTATACCACGATCGGTACCAGCCTCGGCCGATGCGATCTTGTCCCGACCTCGCTGGGCTCAATCTGCCATGCTGCCCACAGCTCGCCTCGTGAAGCCGGCCGCACCTCGCCTGGCAGGCCAAACCGTGCCCATGCGCGGCCGTCAATCTCCCCAACATCGCGCCCAGCTAGGTCGTGGCCCACTCCTCCTTGCCGTGCCAAACTTACCTGCCTAGTGTGCCCATGGTCAGCCCCCTCGCATCTTCCCAGCTTTTTGTTCGCATGGATGAGGTCAAGGGGCGGACTCCTTCTGGCCCCAAAACGGGCACACCTCTCAGCCTCGCGAGCGTGACGATCTCGGCCGCCAACCCGCAATGCCCGGCTTACCATTCTCGTCCGCGTGGCTTTCAGGCCCAACCCCAGCAACGGACAGGGCTCACCATCCAGCCTCCTTTGCCGCTGGGAACGCAGGCGCTCACCCACATGTTCCCCCTTGCGCGGAAATACTAAGACCATCCTCCTTCCGGGAGCCGTCTCTCGTTTCGGCTCTTCCCGGTCTCCGCCCAAGGAGATCGGCCCCCAAGGAAAACGAACCGGGGACTTTTGCCATCTTGCCTAAGCTCAGCTTCCCCTCATTCCCGGCCATAATCGCCTTCATAGCAGATCTGGGAATCTGGCGGCCCCGTTAAAGCCGCCTCCCAGACCCTGCTTCACCAGGCCTCCCTCCCTTCGACCGCAGTGACCAAGCGCCTCCCCAGCGGGAGGCGCTTTTCTTCCAGGTCCAGTGGTCGCTTCCGAGCTGAGCGCTTACGGAAGGCCGACCGGACGCATTTCGCGGGCTGACCTCAACAAAGCCTCGATGGCCGCCACATTCCCTCGACTCTCCTGCAGGCTCACTCGCAGCGGCTTTCCGGACAGTACGGAGTCGGCCAAGCCGTCTATCTCGCCTCGATACAGCTCCTCGCCTGGAACGATGATCGTCTCCTTTTTCGTCTCGCGGGTCAGCGACACCTGCCCGTTCACGTCCGGCTGGTAGGGATGCAGGGTGCTGAGCGTCCCTTCGCTGCCAATGATCTCCACCCTCGCTCGGTAGGGAGTACGAAAACCACAGTCGATCTGGGCAAATACCTCCCCGGGAAAACGCATCGTCCCCACAAAAAGCTCGTCGACCCCGGTGGGCCCGAGGACTTCCCACCCAGCCACCTCGCTGGGCTCAGCACCGATGACGAATCGCGCATAGCTGGTGGTATAGCAACCGACGTCCCAGAGGCTTCCCCCGCCAAGCTTGGGGTCAAGGCGGATGTCTTTCTCCTGGGAGAGTCGGAAACTGAAGGAGGCCCGAACCAGGCGAAGTGAGCCGACCGCCCCTTCTTCCACCAGTGCCTTGACCTTAAGCGTCTGGGGATGATACCGGTACATGAAGGCCTCGGCCACCACGACACCCGCTCGCTTTGACGCCGCAATGATTCGGTCGACGTCCGCGACCGTAAGTGCCAGCGGTTTTTCGCACAGGACATGCTTTCCCGCTTCCACGGCCTTCACGGTCCATTCGGCATGGAGGCTGTTAGGCAGCGAGACATAGACCACATCGACATCCTGGTCCTGGAGCATGGCCGTGTAGCTTCCATAGGCTCGCGGGATTCCCAGTTCCGAGGCGTAGGGCCCCGCTTTCTTCATGTCCCGGCTCGCTACGGCGACGAGCGTGTTTCGCTGGGAAACACGCAGCGGGTTCACCAGCGCGCTGTTGATCCGCGCCGTGCCGAGAAATCCCCAACGCAAGATGCCCTGCGACATGGTCTCCCCCCGAAAACAGCGACAATTCTCATTGTCCCAATCAGCCGGGCTAGTATAGTCCAACATGGGGGTGCGCTACCTCCCCCACGACGGATGAAAATGGGGCGCGGCGGGAGTATCGTTGAGGCGACCCGGCCGGGTGTAGCAGGTCGACGCATACTTGGTGCCGAGAGCTCGGAGTATAGTCTGACCCGGATGCCCGAAGGCACCACGGACTGTCACTCCCCTCAGGGGAAGGACGCAAGGTAGACTCTTTTTTCACAGGCATCCCTCCCGGCGGGCGAGGAGGAGGGAGATGGAAGTCCTGCATCCGTGTTGTTGCGGCCTGGATGTTCACCAGAAGACGGTCGTGGCATGTGTGCGCCGCGTGGGGGCACGCGGGAAAGTGGCGACCGAGACGCGTACCTTCCGGACGATGACGGATGAGATTCTGGCATTGGGGGATTGGCTCCGGGAGTGCGGGGTGACCCACGTGGCCATGGAAAGCACGGCCGTTTACCCTGCCCGACCGCCAGCCCGCCCTCGGTGCGCGGGCCGAGGGGGCGGGTTGGAAGCCGATCTACAACGTGCTGGAGGAGGACTTTGAGTTGCTGCTGGTGAACCCGGCGCACATGAGGAATGTGCCTGGGCGGAAGACCGATGTACAAGATGCGGAGTGGATTGCGGACCTGCTGGCCCACGGGTTGCTGCGGGCCAGCTACGTTCCGGATCGTCCCCGGCGGGAAGTGCGTGAACTCGTGCGCTATCGCAGAAGTCTGGTTGGGGAGCGGACAGCGGAAGTGAACCGCTTGCACAAGGTGCTGGAAGGAGCCAACATCAAGCTGGGCAGCGTGGCCAGCGATGTTACCGGGAGAAGCGGACGAGCGATTCTCGGGGCCTTGCTGGCAGGCGAACGGGATCCCCAGGTGCTGGCGGAATTGGCCAAAGGGCAATTGCGCAAGAAGCGGGTGGAACTGGCCCAGGCCTTGCAGGGCCGCTTTGGCCCCCACCAGCACTTCATGCTGGTCCAACTGCTGACGCATATCGACTATCTGGATGAAGCGATTGCCGAGGTCGAGGCGGAGATCGGAGACCGCCTGCGCCCTTTTGAGGAGGATCTGGCGCGGCTCCAGACTGCGCCGGGGATCAAGCGACGCACGGCTGAAACCGTGTGGGCTGCCTTGCCGGACCTGAGCTACTTTCCCAGTGCGGATCACCTCGCCTCTTGGGCTGGGCTGTGCCCTGGCAACAACGAAAGCGCTGGCAAGCGCAAGACGGGAAGGACGCGCCAGGGCTCCCATCTTCTCAAAGATGCGCTCATTGAGGCCGCCTGGGCCGCCTCCAAGAAGAAGGGCAGTTACCCTTCCGCTCAATTCCACCGCTTGGCGCCGAGACGGGGACCCAAAAAAGCCACCGTCGCTGTTGCCCATAGCCTCCTCACCAGCATCTATCACATGCAAACCCGCAGGACCGACTACCACGACCTCGGAGCCGCCTACTTCGACATCCGCAAACGCGCTCAGGTCAAGAACCACCTCATCCGCAGACTTGAGGCCATCGGATATGCCGTGACCCTGCAACCTGCCACCCAGGCAACCTAGACCTTGATTTTCTAGGTAGCATGCGCTACCTCTGTGCCCGCCCTACCTGCATGCCATCGAGCTTCTTGCCCTCCTCCTAGGAGCTCATCCCCGAAGCTCGGTAACTCGAGTCGTGCCCCGGTGCGCGGGATCTGGCCTGCCTGCCAACCGACGCAGTAGAATAGACGTGCCCTGGCCCGTTGCTCCCTTGGCGGCCTGATCAGGCGGAAAGGCATTGAACACCCGTCAATCGATCCGCAGGGGCTCCTCCATTGCGAGGGCCCATTTCCCCAGGGTCACGTCGAGCTCCGCCCCGTCGAAGGGCACAGCAATCAATGGCTATCCCAGACCCCAATCCACCCAAGATTCATTCCACCATCCGCAGGGATCCGAGGGGCTCTCGCGACTCACCGCCCACGCGGACCACTCGAAAGGAGACCTGAACCGTGGCTGATCCTCGTGTGACCCAACTGGCCGAGCTACTGGTGGGGTATTCTGTGGACGTCAAGCCGGGCGATCGCGTTCTCATCCGGGGGGATTCGAATGCCGAACCTCTGTTGCTTGAGATTTACGCCAAGGTGCTGCAAGCAGGAGGCCAGCCTGTCTTTTTCACCGGGTTCCCGCGGCAGAACGAAATCTTCTACAAGTACGCCTCTGACAGCCAACTGGACTTTGTTCCTGACCCATACCGCATCATGCTGGAAACATACGCGGTCTATATCAATATTCTCTCGCCCGCAAACACCAAAGCCCTGAGCGAAGTAGACCCCCTGCGAGTGCAACGCAGGCAAAAGGCACTCGGGCCAACTATGCAGACCATGCTGAAGCGTGCGGCCGAGGGGGGCCTGCGCTGGACGCTTGCCCCCTACCCCACTTCCGCCCTGGCTCAAGACGCGGAGATGAGCTTGGCCGATTATGAGGAGTTCCTTTTCCGGGCCTGCATGCCTGACCAGAGGGACCCAATCGGCTACTGGAAAAGTGTTTCCGCCAAGCAAGCCCGGGTCATTGACTGGCTTCGAGGGAAAAGCCAGGTTCACGTGACCGGCCCCGAAACCGACCTGCATCTCAGTGTCGCCGGCCGGACCTTCATTAACTGCGACTGCCACGTGAACGTCCCCGATGGCGAGGTGTTTACCGGTCCCGTCGAGGACAGCGTGGAAGGAAAGGTGTCGTTCTCCTTCCCTGCCATATACCAGGGACGCGAGGTCCAAGGCGTCCGGCTCTGGTTCGAGAAGGGCCGAGTCGTTCGAGCCAGCGCTACCAAGAACGAGGACTTCCTCCAGAGAATCTTGGATACGGACGAAGGCTCTCGAAGGGTCGGAGAATTCTCGATCGGTACCAACGAGGGAATCACGAGATTCACACGCGAGATTCTGTTCGACGAAAAGATCGGCGGCAGCTTTCACATGGCGTTGGGCGCCAGCTACCCTGAATCGGGGGGAAGGAACCAATCCGCCATCCATTGGGACATGATCTGCGACCTGCGGCAGGGAGGCCGAATCACCGTGGACGGCCAATTGCTCTACGAAAACGGCCAGTTCGCGATCTAGCCCGACAAGCGGATCCCAATAGCCCCCTCAGCGACTGAAGTCTCCTCTATCGCTGGGAAGTGGAAAACGACGGGCATCCATCGAAGATCTACCGTGATGGACACCCAAGAATTTTCAGGCTCTCCCCTTGCTGAGGCCAGCAGAAAAGGAGGCCCTTTGCCGCAAAGGGTTCGAGCCACTCGGCTCCCGGGCCCTCAGGCGGAAGCGGCTGACCCCTCCTGAACTTCCCCTTTCAGCGGGCTTTCCGCGAAGCTCTGCACCTGGTAGGTCAGAGCTCGGCTTCCGCCGCGCCTCCAGGCACCGGCAGGCTGACCCATCTTCTCGCAGAGCGCATCCAAGAACTCGACTGGATCGGGGATCTTCTCCCAAACCTGCGGCAGAAACGTGGCTCGCCGATTTCCCACTATCAGGATGACCCCATCTTCGCCGGGTCTCAGCACTCGCAACAATTCCTCGGGGGAATCAATTTTCACTGGAACCGGTTGTGTCAGCACCGAAATCTCGATCTCGAGTAGACGCACCTCTTCCATCACCACCGGCGGAAAACGAAAGTCATTCTGAGCGGCGTCCGCCGCATGCTCCCACACATCCATGGCCAGGGGCTGGCGCGCTTCGATCGAACCGATGCAGCCCCGCAATTGCCCGCCGATCGTCAAAGTGATGAAGCAAGCGCCCGGCTTCAGCAGCGTCGCGTCCAGACCCTCCAGATCTGGCTGAGGAGACCACGACCCGAGCACGGCCCCCTCGATCGAGCGGCGCGCCATACCCAAGAGTGTTCGTTGCTGCGAAGGTTCAAGCATGGTTCCTCCCCTGGACATCCCGGCTGCCCAGCCCCCCAGACTAGGCCGTGTTGAGTCAATATTATCCCGGATTGGTGAACGCATGGGCCACTCGTTCTGCCAGCCGATTCGGCCTACCCCCTCCAATTCAAGCGTCTGGCCCCCTCGGGCCGCTTCTCGCATCTTCCGCCCACCCAAACGAAACCGCGGCAATTCCAGTATCCAGCGTCGGCTGCCAGGGGATGAGGTCTTCATGAGCCAGTACAATCAGGCCAAAGGCCACCCCCCGAAGCCAGGGAACCATGCCGTAGCTCCCCGGCAGCCATCTTCACGCGAGGTGAACGCACAAACTCCCGCTGGGGCTCTTTGGCTGACCCCTCTCCAGGGTTCTCATGTCCAGGCCGCTCCCAAAATCGGCTCTGATACTACCGAAGGCGCCGAGCGCGGTCCCAGAAGTGGGCCAGTTGGTAAACCCTCCGCAAGCCGAGAGCTCTGAACGCGGCGCCCCGTTATCCCCGCATCAGGCCACCTGTCCGGGACAGCGCCCGCCCGACCCGAACTTGATGGCCCCCCTTTCCAAACCCAGCAGGCCCCGGCATTCCACGAGAGTCTGCCTTGTTGACGATTGCGCTCCGGTATACTTGTCGCCGCCACAAATCGTGGCCCGACCTCAAGCTTGACTCCATCTTGGCGCCCGATTCCGGAACCATTGGGCGACCTTCTGGCGATAGGCGAAACGCTATGAAACTCACGAACTGGCATCTTGAACAGCGCCGAGACGTGGTTTACCGGATCTCCCCACCCCCTCAAGGGAAAGGCTGCCCGATTGCCCTCTTCCTCCATGGCCGAAGTGGGAATGAGAACTCGATGGAGCTCTTTGCCTCGACTATCCCCGACAATTTCCTCAAGGTTTTCCCAAGAGGCATCTTGCCCGATCCCGACGGGGGTTACAGTTGGCACCCAAAACTTCCGACCGGCAGGTGGCCCGAGTTGAAGGATTTTGACCCCGCGATCGCCTCCCTGGCGAATCTGCTCCGGTCTGTGCAGGAGCGGCACTTAGCCCAGGCCGGGGGAATGATTGTGATAGGATTCAGCCAGGGAGCGGCTCTGGGCTGCGCTTTCACGCTGGCCTTCCCAGCTCAAGTCAGGGCCCTGGCGATTCTTTCGGGATTCGTCCCCGAGATCCCCTCGGCCACAAGAAGCCAGCCGATCCTCTACGAAAAGCCAGTGTTTGTGGCCCATGGGATCGAGGATCGCCTCGTTCCTCTTGGTCTGGCCGAGAGGGGAATCCTGTCCCTCACCCAACTGGGGGCCAAGGTCGATCAATGCCAGGCCACCATCGGACACAAGGTCAGCGCGGACTGCCTCCGCGCCTTGCGCGCATGGCTCGCCAACCTTCCATCCTAATCGCACCTTCGACATGGTAACTTCCCGCCCTAGTCACAGGACCAACATGACAGGCTCTCAGGCGGCAAGGACCTTCTGTCGCCGTGCCGGATTTCCCTTGGCTTCTCTGGTCACGGGGAGCCTGGTCCTCGCTATGCTGACCAGCTGCGCGGCCCCCCCCTCCGCGCCGGGGACCGCCACGGCCAGCCTTGCTCGCCCTCTGCCTGAGACCGAGATTCAACTGGAAAACGCCAACAGCCTCACGGAGATCGGCAAACTGGGGAGCGGCTCGCCTTCCCGGCCAGCCCTGTCCCCCGATGGCAAGACCTTGGCTTTGGCCACAACCCTGGGCGTCTACCTTTACAGTTTCCCCAGCCTGACCCTGCAGCAGTTCCTGCCTTCCGCCACCCCGATTCTGACCGTCGCTTTTTCTTCTGATTCCACTCTGCTCGCCGAAGGCGACAGCAGCGGGACGATTACGACCGTCCGCCTCGCCTCGGGGCAGAGGCTCTTCCAGGTCCGCGGTCATCCGCGCGGAGTCCGCAGCCTCGCCTTCTCGCCGAATGGCCAACTGCTTGCCTCAGGAAGCGAGGACGGAACGGTGAAAGTCTGGGTTCTGCCCAGCGGCACCTCTCGCTATACGTTTGGAGGAGTTGCCTATGGGTACTGGGGCTACGGCGTTCGCAGCCTAGCCTTCACTCCGGATAGCCAGCTCCTTATTGCCGGCGGGGACACAGGATACCTTTCGCTTTGGGACATGAGCACCGGCAACCAGGAACCCACCCTCAAGGCGCAGACCGGCCTGCTTTTTGGCGTCGCCATTTCCCCAGACGGCCAGCTGCTTGCGTCGGCAAGCAGCGACGGCACGGTGGCCCTCTGGGGCCTATCCCGACGCACCACCCTGCGCATGCTTTCCGGCAACCCATTCGGCGCCTGGAGTGTTGCCTTCTCCCAAGACGGGAAGACGATCGCGGCCGGCGCAGCCGACGGATCCGTCCGTCTCTGGAGAACTTCGGACGGAAAACTACTTTCCACGGTTCATGCTGACAACGGCGTTGTCGACACGGTGCTTTTCGCCTCTGCGGGGACCCGTCTGATCACGGCCTCCTCCGGCGAAAGCGTCCGGATGTGGAGTCTGCCTCAGTTCCAGCCGTTGCCCTTGCCCTTCGGTTTCCTCCCCGCCATGCGGGCCGCTGCTTTCTCGCCGGACTCCAGCGCGGTGGCGGCCGGGTCGGACGACGGTTTCGTCCGTATCTGGACGTTGGCTTCAGGCCGTGTCCTGGAGCTTGCCCCCGGATCGGCGCTCGCGGGAACACCGATTATCGCGCTCGGCTATTCCGGGGACGGACAAGAGCTGGCGGCGGCCCACGGCACCGCCGACACGGTGGTCGTGTGGAATCTGCACACGGATCAGCCCACGGCGCAGCAAAAGCTCGCGGGCTTGCGGAGCATGGCTTTCAATCCCCAGCAGGCGCAAATCGCCCTGGGGGCGGGCGATCTTGAACTCTGGAACCCTAGCACCGGATCCCTGCGCAAGATCCCGACCTCCAGTATCGTCAGTGCCTTGGCTTATGCCCCGGCTCGCCCCGCCAACAAAGATAACTCCCTGCTGGCCACGGGAGGAGACGACGGCTCGCTTACGCTGTGGAATCTGGCAACCGGCGCTTCTTACCCCTTCCAGGGGCCTCACCAGGGCTCGGTGACTTCGGTGGCGTTCACCCAGGACGCCTCGCTGCTTGCCTCCACCAGCGATGACGGAAGCGTCAAGCTCTGGTCCGTGGCCAACCGCAAGCTGCTCGTTTCCTACGCCGGCCATAACGCAGCGGCCATGATTGTCGCTTTCGCGCCCGGCGCGCCGCTGCTCGTCTCCGGTGGGATGGATGACACCGTTCGCCTCTGGAATACCAGCAGCCAGGGAGCCCTCGGCGTCCTCCCGACCTTCAATGGATGGGTTTTTGGCGAGGCCTTTTCGAGCAACGGGCGGCTGTTGGCTACCGCCTCGTGGGATGGCACACTTAGGTTGTGGGGGGTCTCAAGGTGATGCAGGCCCCAACCTGTCCCTCCGCAGCGGTTCTGGAACCGGGCGCCCTTGGAGCCCACAGCCCTGAAGCTCCGAGGAGACGCCCTGCCGTTCCCCTCGCAAGGGATGCAATCCCGGTCGGGCGCCCTTTGGGCGCCCTCCCGCTTCAACCTCCGCTGGTCACCCGTTCCGGCATCGGAATGTCGGGGCCAGCCACAAGCGCTTGATGCACGCAGGCTTTTCGGCCTGTTTCCAAAAATCTCCTGCTCCACGGGGCGACCTGCAGAGCCAGTCCACCCGGTCCCCGCAGTCGAACCGCGCCGGATTCCTCCAGGCCTAGTTGTCAAGCAGCCGTCTCCACAAGCCCACACCCTCGCCCTGCCGCAAGCCACGCTTCCTGTCAGTCGGGCTACGACGTCGACTTGCTGCCATCCCCCACCTTGTGCCCGGCGGAGGTCCGTAGCTCGAGCAACATCCGCATTCTGCGGGCGCGTGTCCTTTTCGCGCTGGAATAAAGCGCCCGTGACCCATCGGATAGCAAGCCACCCGCTGACCCCTGCCCCGTTTCCGTCCGCCCGTTTCTCCAAGCCAAAGTCGGCACGCACTCAGGGATGATTCTGGCCGTCAGACCAACGCAGCGCATCGATCGCCGGGAACCCTTCCCCGACCCCGAAGATCCTCACACGCCCGTCCTGGCTTCGCCGGAAGGAGGAATCGGACGCCACCCCCAGGCACGATAGGACACTCCAGACCCGGGACAAGGATCCGGATCCAGCTGATGGCTTACGGAGCAGTGGCTTTGGGGGTGGGGGACGCTGTACTGGCCGTGGCAGTCGGTGTTAAAGTGGGAGTGGGAGTCAGCGTCGGGGTCGGCGAAAGCGTCGGCGTAGGGGTCTGGGTCCACGCGGGTGGAAGGATCATCACCGGGGTCGGAGGCATGGTGGTAACGGCGGCCGCGTGGGTTGCCGTCGGCGTTCCCCCGGCGCGTACACCAAGCATTCTTGATCGATAATACGTCCAGCCTAAATCCAGACCTCCCAAGACGATGATCAGGCCGAGGATCACGATGGCCGCAACCATCCAACCCGGGGCCTGGTCGCGCTTTCCTTTCGCCACGCTTCGTCGCGCCCGGGTGGCCGCCTGCGCGGTCGGCCGTGGGCCTGCGACCGAGGCAACTGCACTGGGGGCGGCAACAGGGCTGGGCGTGGCCTCCGCGGCCAGCCCGGTCACAGCCCGGTCCGGCTCCTGCTCCTTTTCTTCCTCAGGCGCCTCTTCCTCCGCCTGTTCCTCTGGCGATTCCTCCTCGCCCTCCCGTTCAAAGAACACTGGGGTCACATCTTGGTCGGGCAAGCCCATGGGCGGCATTGTCGGCGGCTCGAGGATCGCCGCGGCCGTCTCGGCGGTTGGGCCCGGCAATGGCGGAGCAGGCTCGGGAGAGGGCGTCTCACCTTCCCCCCCGACAAAAGGCGGGGTGACCGGCTGCGAAATGGGTTCGGGAGGCGCCACCCCACCCAGCTTTTCCAGCCGGTCTCGGGCGTTGGAGTTGCCCGGGTTGATTCTCAGGACTCTCTCCAGGCAGTCCCGTTGGTGGCCCGGGTCCGTCACGGCAAAGCTAAGCAAGAACCAACCCAACTCATCTCGAGGATGCTGGGTAACCGTGTCGACCAGGACCAGCCGTGCCCTGGCGAGGTTACCTTCCTTCAGAAGGGCAACCGCTTTCCGCAAATCCTCTGAGGTCGGGTTGTCCGTCATCCCTTCCGAGCTCCTGGCGCCTCGAGCCCGATTGTAGCATCGAGAACCTGAGTGGGTGGCACGGGATAGAGGCCGGGGCGCCGCTCGGGCCTTGCCGACTCAGAGGCGGCGCCCCGGTTGCGTACCCGCTCTAGGGCTCATAGAGCGCATCCAGGTAGGCGGTAAGCAGTTGGCCCTCCAAGACCTCTCGTCCAGCCGGCTGGGCCGCGAGGCCATAGATCGCCCCCGTCTGTGCGACAGGCTGCTCCGGATGCTTGGCATATTCCACGCCGGCGCGCAGATCCTCCACGAACCGCTCCGCCACGCCCGGCAGCGTCTGTCGCAGGGTGATGCAAAAGTGAATTCCCGGCGGCAACTGGCAGGCATTCATGCGCCAGCCCTTCTGCGTAAGGTAGTCATTCACCTGGTAGATGTCAACCACGTCCGATAGGATCCCGACCACGAAGGTCGAGTTTCCTGCCACCTTGAGCTCGGGAATCTTCGCAATCCCCGCCCGGATCTTGTCCGCCGCCTTCATGATGGCGCTCGCGGCCTGCAGGTACCCGTCCTCCCCCATTGTGACCATGGCCGCCCAGGTCGCCGCGGTCAGGCCCTCCGATCGGCTGCCCTGAAGAGTCGGCGAGGCATACATCCCTCCCTGCCATCCCGCCATCCCGAAGTACTGGAACTGGCGAAGGTGTTTGTTGCGGTACAAGACCACCGATGTTCCCTTCAGCCCATAGCCGTACTTGTGCGTATCGCAGGACATGGACGTGACTCCCGGCAGGCGGAAGTCGAAAGGCGGTACGGGGTAGCCGAGCTTTTCGATCCAAGGCAGGATGAACCCTCCCAGGCAGCCGTCCACATGCAGCCCCAGGTTGTGTTCAAGCGCCAGATCCGAAAGCTGCGACAGGGGATCCACCAGCCCATAGGGATAGTTGCCCGCGGACCCCGCCAGCGCGATCGTCTGGGGCGTGATCCGCGCGCGAATCGCATCGACATCCGCGAGGTAATTCCGCACGGGGACTCGAATCAGCCGGATCCCAAAGAGTTGAGCGCCTTTCGTAAACGCCGGGTGAATTGTATCGGGAGCGATCACCTCCGGCTCAGCGATTCCTCGCTCACGCCGGGCCCATTCACGGTAGACGAGCATCGCGGTAATAATGCTCTCTGTGCCTCCAGACGTGATCGCCCCGCAGACTTCATCCTCGGGATTGCGCTGCTTGGCCGTCTCGCTGTGGAGCATCCCGGCGGTCATGCGGATGATCTCCCCCTCCATCTTGGTCCCACTCGGGCACAGGTCCCGCTGCAGGAGATTAGCGTGGGAATAAAGACTGAACACGCGGTTGAGATACGCGTAATGCTCCATGCCCCCATGGTAAAAGGTACCGGAAACCTGGCCCTGGTCCCACTTCTTGTTCTCGCTCTCCGCCATGTATTTCAGCTCGCCGAAAACCTGCTCAGGGTTAAGACCTTCGGGAGGAATGCGCAGCTGGGCGGCGAAGCGTTTCGCGTAGGGATGCAGATCGCCAAACACGCTGGACAGGGCATCTAGGGAAGCATCTGAGTCGGTCATGGGATCCTCTCTGAGGGTTCCTTGATTAGGAACGATTGAGGGCGTGGAAGATCGGCTTCAGCGTCTTCTGGCACGCCATGAACTGCCCGAAAAGGTTGTCATACACAGCGCGGTTCTCCTCTCTGGGCTCAAAGACATGCCCAATTTGCACGAGGCGCGCAAAATCCTCAACGTTTACCAGCCCCAACCGATTGAGCGCCAGGAGGCCGATCCCGATCACGTTGCCGTTGCGGGGATCGGCCTGCGAGTGAATGGGCACCCCGATCACATCGGCCATGATCTGAGCCCAAGGTGCGGACAAAGCCCCGCCCCCGGCCAAACGCAGATGATCGAACTTTCGCCCTACGAACTTCTCTGCCGAACCCACAAGCCAGCGCCAGTTGTACGCAAGACCCTCCAGAACCGCCCGGGTCATGTGAGCTTGAGTCGTCTGGTGCGAAAGATTGACGAACCCACCCCGCATCGCCCCGTCCTCCTGAGGACACATCGTGCCGTTAAACCACGGCAGAAAAATCACGCCGCCAGATCCTGCCGGGACCCCCTCGACCACTTGATTCATCCGCTCATAGACATCACCGGGAGTCTCCTGGCTGCTGAAGGCAGTTCGGCAATATACATAGTTCCCCAAGTAGGACTCAAGAACCTTCCCGTTGTTCCCCAGGTCGCCAAAAATCAAATAGCGGTCGCGCAATGGGCTGGGCATCGTGGTGATAAAGCTGCTCAGGTCCGTCTTCTTGTATGGAACGTGGCAAGCCAGATGGCCGGAAGTCCCCAGAACAGCCACCGCCTCATACTCCTCAACGGCACCGCTACCGAGCGCCGAGGTGTGATTGTCATAGGCTCCGACGATCACGGGCGTAACTGGGCTCAGGCCCAGCTCCGACGCAACTGAAGCCGACAGGGTGCCTACGATACCGTCATTGGGAAGCAGCTCGGGAAGTTTGGTGGGGTCGATTCCAGTGACGCCAACCAGCCAGGAGTCATATGTCTGACTACTCCAATGCCGGTTGTCGGTCATCCACGAACACCAGACCGTGCTTTGCGAGCACGCGGCTTTTCCGGTCAGACGCATATTGATATAGTCGAGAGGCTCGAGGAACTTGTACGTCTTTTGGTAGATTTCCGGCCGCTCGTGCTGGATGAAGAGCATGTGACCCAGTGAATCATTTCCCCGATGAACGGGCACACCCCCGGCTTTTTGAATCCAGTTGATCAGCTTGCCCACGGCATAGCCATCGATGCTCGGGAAGCCCCGGCTGATTTCCTCGTTGTATGGCGCCCCGCGCGTGTCCATCCACGACAGGGCGTTCATGAGCGGCTCGCCGTTTTCATCCACCGCGACCGTGACGGACCACTGGGCAGTGCAGCCCACGGCGACGATCGATTCGGCCGGGACGTGCGCTTCGCGAATCGCCTTTTTGGAGGCGCTCAGCACAGTCTGCCACCACTGATTGGCATCCTGCTCCGCACCCCCGCCGGGAAGCAGAACCATGTCGTTCCGCTCAAACGCACTCGCCACAACCCGCCCCTGGTCATCTACCAGCCCCACCTTCGGCCCCCCGCTCCCAAGATCGATTGCCAACACATATTTTCGGTCAGCCCCCGGCATTTCGCCTCCTTCCGCATCGCCACATTGAACGCCCTCGGTGCAGTCCCAACCTTCGCCTTTAGCATAACCCCGAATGGGAAACTTGGTCTGCCGGCGGGCGCCAACTTGCAGGCGAATTGGCCTAGGAGCCAGCTTCGGAGGCTGCCTTCGCACTGTGCTCTCTCACCCCGGCCTTAGGGGGCGATGAGTCCCAGCAAGTCCTATCCAATTCTCAATGCCCAGCCGAATCCTCCGCCTCCGCGCCGACAAAGGGTCGGACAGGGTATATAATCTTTTTAGGAATGCGCGTTCGGTCCTGCGACCCGCAGTCTGCGCCCAGGCCGGCTGCGCTTGGGGGAATGAGAACTGCGACGCCCTAAGGGGCGGCTTCCAGGGCGGGCTCCCGACAATCGATCTTGGCGTACCCAGCGCCCCGGCGAGCGGGAATGCCGCCGGGGCGCAAACTGTCGGATTTGCGATAAGGATGCGACTGTGCCAACTTCGTCCGATCTTCAATTGCGCGCGATCAACACCCTGCGTTTCCTTTCGGCCGACGCGGTTCAGAAGGCGAAGTCTGGCCACCCCGGCCTGCCCATGGGCGCGGCGGCGCTGGCCTACACCATCTGGACCCGCCACCTGCGGCACAACCCCCGCAATCCCAGTTGGCCCGATCGGGACCGGTTCATTCTCTCCGGGGGTCACGGGTCTGCGCTCCTCTACTCGCTCCTGCACCTCACGGGCTACGACCTCCCGCCGGAGCAACTCAAGGAATTCCGCCAGTGGGGGAGCCTCACGCCCGGGCACCCCGAGTACAGGCTCACTCCAGGGGTGGAGACCACCACGGGGCCCCTGGGACAGGGTTTTGCTAACGGCGTGGGCATGGCCATCGCCGAAGCCCACCTGCGCGGGCTCTTCAACCGCCCGGACCACGAAGTGATCAACCACTTTGTGTTTGCGATCGTGACCGACGGCGATCTGATGGAGGGGGTGGCCTCGGAGGCCGCCTCGCTTGCCGGGCACCTGCGTCTGGGCCACCTGATCTACCTTTATGACGACAATCATATTTCCATCGACGGCCCGACCAATTTGGCTTTCTCCGAAGACCGGGCGGCGCGCTTTTCCGCCTACGGATGGCAGGTTCTGCCGGTCCCGGATGGCAACGATGTGGAGCAGATCGATCGCACCATCCTGCAGGCCAAAGGCGATCCGCGGCCGTCCCTGATCTTGTGCCGCACGCACATCGGCTTCGGGCTTCCGACCCGGCAGGATACCGCCAAGGCCCACGGGGAGCCGCCCGGCGAGGAAGAATTGAAAGGGGCCAAGGAACGCATCGGTTGGCCTCTCGAGCCGAGCTTCTTCATTCCAGCCGATGTGCTCGAGCACTTTCGGCTCTCCCTGAACCAAGGCGCGCAGGCCGAGAATCAATGGCAGGAGCGCATGCGCGCATACCAACAGCACTACCCTGCCGAGGCAGCCGAACTTTCACGCCGGCTGTCCGGGAAACTCCCTGAAGACTGGGAAAAAGGCCTCCCAGAATTTCCGGCCGACGCCAAAGGAATGGCAACTCGGGCGGCCTCCGGCAAGGTGATCAACGGGATCGCCCCCCGTGTGCCCGAACTCTTGGGAGGCTCGGCCGATCTGACCCCTTCCAACAACACCTGGATTGACACCAGCACCGCCTTCCAAGCCGACAACCCCAAAGGACGGTACCTCCATTTCGGGGTGAGGGAACACGCGATGGGGTCGATCGTTAATGGCATGGTGCTTCACGGCGGAGTAAGGCCCTACGCCGGCACCTTTCTCGTCTTTTCCGATTACATGCGGCCTGCGCTCAGGCTTTCGGCGCTTTCCCACATCCCCTCCATCTGGGTCTTCACCCATGACAGCATTGGCCTGGGAGAAGATGGCCCAACGCATCAGCCGGTGGAGCAACTGGCCGCGCTGCGAACCATTCCCAATCTCGTCACTATCCGCCCAGCCGATGCCAATGAAGTGTGCGAGGCTTGGCGGGTAGCCCTCCGGCGTCGCGACGGTCCTACCGCAATGGCCCTCACAAGGCAAGCGGTGCCAACCCTTGACCGGGCCCGTTATGCTCCGGCCCGGGGGCTCGAGCGGGGCGCGTATGTCCTGGCCGACCTCGGTTCGGGTCCGCCGGTGGTCATCCTCATGGCTTCTGGTTCCGAGGTGGCATTGATCACCGCAGCGGGCGAAAAGCTTGCCGCCCAGGGCCTACCGGTGCGATTGGTCTCCTTTCCCAGCTGGGAATTGTTTTGCGCGCAGACCGAGAGCTATCAGAATTCGGTTCTCCTTCCCGGCGTGAAGGCCCGCCTCGCGGTAGAGGCCGGGGTGCCCATGGGCTGGGAACGCTGGGTCGGAGACGGCGGCGTGATTCTGGCCATGCGACGTTTTGGCGCCTCGGCTCCTGCCCAGATCCTTTTTGAACAATTTGGATTCACTGCCGAGAACGTTGTGACGAAAGCGAGGGAGTTATGCGGGTGGCGCTCGGATTCGACCACGCCGGCTTCCCGCTGAAGCCTGCGGTCCTCGAGGCAGTGCAGGCCGCGGGTCATGAATCCCTGGACCTCGGCACTTTCACCGAGGAGAGGGTTGACTATCCCGACTATGCCGAGAAAGTCGCACGGGCCCTCCTGGAAGGCCAAGCCGAGCGAGGGATCTTGGTGTGCGGGTCGGGAGTCGGCGTCTGCATAGCGGCCAACAAGTTCAAGGGCATCTACGCTGGGGTGTGCCACGATACCTACTCCGCTCACCAGTCGGTCGAGCATGACAACATGAACGTCCTATGCCTCGGCGCACGGATCATCGGGCCGGCCCTGGCGGCCGAGATAATTCGGGCCTTTCTCGGCGCCCGCTTCAGCCACGAGGAAAGGCACCTGCGCCGGGTCAAGAAGATCATCCAGTTTGAATCCCAAGGCCGCCCGACCCAATAAAGGGCATAGCGCCGACCTGCGGGCCCAGCACGGCCCCAGGCCACCCTTGACGCATGAGGGAAGCACCGGTTAGACTTGCAGGCGCCGCATGGAGCGGCCGCCGTTCTCACTGGGTCCTCGGGGTGGTCGGGACGGCCGGGCGGAGGAATAGTGGGGCGAGGGCGGGTGGCTTTCGGTGTCTATGCGCAGAGCCGCCCGGAGGCGCCTCCGGAAGGACACTATGGCCAAAATCGAACTGCAAGCAGAGAAAAGAACCAAAGTCGGCGGGGGATTGTTCAGCCTGCGGTCTAACGGGAAGATCCCGGCGGTTATTTACGGCCCGTCCACCCCTTCTCAGCCAATCCAGCTTGAGGGCAGGCAGGCTGCCAGGATCATCGATTCCCTGGCTGGATCGGATCTCATTTCGCTCAAAATCGACGGCAAGGATCACGATGTTCTCCTCAGAGATGTCCAGCGGGACTCCATCCGCAGGACAATTCTGCACGTTGACTTCTATGAGGTCCCAACCGACCGCCTGATTCGCGTCCGAATCCGCCTGGAGTTCGTCGGGTCGGCCCCGGCCGTGCGGGACTTTGGCGGCGTTCTCGTCCACCTGATCGACGAACTGGAAGCGGAATGCCTGCCCAAAGACTTGGTGGGCCATCTGCAGGTGGACCTCAATGGGCTTTCTCACACCGGGGATTCCATTGCGGTCAAGGACGTCCCGCTTCCGCCGGGGATCCGCCTGCTTATGGACCCGGATGAGGACGTGGTCACCGTAACCGAACAGGCCAAGGAAGAGGTCGTAGAGGCCGCTCCGGCTGTGGTGACGCCCGAGGTCGAACTGGTCCGAAAGGAAAAGGCCGAGGAAGCCCCGGAGAAGGAGACGGAGGAAGAGTAGTTTCCGGTCTGCGAGCGCCGAAGGGCGGGGGCTCACCCCGCCCTTTTCGTTTTCCCCCCGGTCCCCCTCCCAGCCAATTCTTTAAGGTGCCCGTAGGGCGGCAGTCCTTCCCCGTCAGGTTCGCCCGTGCTACAATGCGAATCCCCAATAGGTTGGAAGCGACTCTTGTTTCGGGTTAGGTCTGGCATGAAACGCCTGTTCACGGCCGGGGTGCAGTCATGAAATGCCCATACTGTGGGGCTGAAGATTCTCGCGTAATTGACACCACCCACGACGCGAAAGGGGGCGTTCGAAGGCGGCGGGAGTGCCTGGGCTGCAAGCAGCGCTTTAGCACCTACGAACGCCCGTTTCTCTCTGCGCCTCTGATTGTGAAACAGGACGGGACCCGCGAGGAGTTCGATCGCGAGAAACTCGCCCGCGGCCTGCGGATCGCCTGCGGGAAGAGGCCGGTCCCGGCCGCGCAGATCGACCGCCTGGTCGGAGAAATCGAATCGACACTGCAACAACTGGGCAAAGCCGAAGTGTCCAGCCGCGTCGTGGGGGATATGGCCATGGCTGGCCTCAAGGAACTGGACCACATCGCCTACATCCGCTTTGCCATTGTGTACCTCCGAATGGACGATCTGCGCTCCATCCGCGACGAAATCAATCTACTCCTTCAAGAAAACTAGCCTTGACAGACTGACCCGACCCTGGGGTGTCCGCTTGGGTCGCGGAATTTCCGTTCGGCGACGAATTACGGAGGTGAAGATGACGAGAGCCGCAACAAATGGCCGTGCCACCCCGGAACCGAGCGGAGGCCCACAGTTGCAGACGGTCGAGTTACCGCAGAATGCCCGTCTCGTGCTGCAGAAGCGCTATCTGCGGCGTGGGCATGATGGACAGCCTGCGGAGACCGTCGAGGAGATGTTCTGGCGCGTGGCCCAGCATGTGGCCGCAGCCGAGGCCGAATGGGGCCAGGCTGACCCCGCGGTCGCTCGGTCGTTTTACGATCTCTTGACGAGCCTGCGCTTCTTCCCCAATTCTCCCACCTTCACGGGTGCCGGCACCCCCCTCAGCCAACTCGCGGCCTGTTTCGTCCTGCCCATCGACGATGACATGGGGCGCGAGTCCGCGGGCATATTCCAGACGCTTCGAGATGCCGCGCTCATACAGCAGACCGGCGGCGGCAATGGGTTCTCCTTTTCCCGGCTGCGCCCCAAGGGCAGTCTTGTCCGCTCCTCCGCGGGACAAGCGACCGGCCCGATTGGCTTCCTGCGCGTCTATGATGAGGCCTTCGGCGAAATCGCACAGGGCGGAACCCGGCGGGGCGCAAACATGGCCGTCTTGCGGGTGGATCACCCCGACATCGAGGAATTCGTCACCTGCAAAACGGATGAGAATGACATCACCAACTTCAACATCTCTGTAGGGGTGTTGGACAAGTTCATGCAGGCCGTCAAAGACGACGGCGATTGGGAACTTCGGTTTCCGGACGTGGAATCCAGTCAGTACTCCAACTTCCGCGGGACCCTCGAGCAGCTGGAGAGCCAGGGCGTTCCCATTCGGGTCTTTCGCACCGTTCGGGCACGCGAACTCTTTCAGAAGATCGTGCGTCAGGCCCATCACAACGGCGAGCCGGGCCTCCTCTTCCTGGACACGGCCAACCGTTCCAACCCGGTCTCCGGACTTTACTCTCTCGAAGCCACCAATCCGTGCGGCGAGCAATGGCTCGGTCCCTACGAGAACTGCTGCCTCGGCTCGGTGAACCTGGCCCAGCACTGTGCTCCGGGTCGAGGGGTCGCCTGGGAGAAGCTGGCGGAAACCGTCCGCCTTTCCACACGCTTCCTCGACGACGTGGTCTCTGCCAATGCTTATGTCCCGGCCGTTCCCCAGCTGAAAGAAGCCGCGCACCGTGCCCGGCGAATCGGGCTCGGGATCATGGGGCTGGCGGATCTGATGTACCACATCCGCATCCGCTACGGGTCGCCCGAGGGTCAGGAGTTCGCCAGCCAAGTCATGGAGTTCATCCGCTTCCATGCCATGCAAACGAGCATCGCCTTTGCCCGAGAACGGGGCCCTTTCCCAGGAATTGACGGGTCCATCTACGACCCTCAAGGCTCGGCCTGGGAGCCTCCTAAGCCCGCCGTCGCCCACCACCACGACTGGAAGCGGCCCTTGCTGGATTGGGAAGGCATCCGCCGCGGTCTGCGCGCGCACGGAATCCGCAATGCCAGTCAGTGCACCATCGCGCCCACCGGAACGATTGCCACCGTGGCTGGTTGCGAGGGATACGGCTGCGAGCCCGTGTTCGCTTTGGCCTACGTGCGCCACGTCAATGATAACGGCCAGGACCTCCAGCTCCCCTACGTAAGCCCGCTTTTCGAGCAAGCTCTCGGGGAGGCTGAGGTCTCCGCGGAGGCCAAGAGCCAGATCATCGCCGAGATCCTGCGGACCGGAACCTGCCAGCCGATCGCGGAACTGCCCGATGAGATACGGGACGTTTTCGCTGTCTCCCAAGATATCCGCGCGGAAGACCACGTGCGCATGCAAGCGGCCCTGCAGGCCTTTGTAGACAACAGCCTTTCCAAGACGATCAACTTTCCCCCCGACGCCAGCGAGGAGGATGTGGCCCGCGCCTACATGCTCGCCTGGGAACTCAGCTGCAAGGGAATCACGGTTTTCGTCACGGGCTCGCGCCAAAAGGTGGTCCTAGAGACAGCAGAAACTGCCCACGTCAGAGCAAAGGCGCTCCCCCTTCCCAGTTCATCACCCGGCGCGGTGACCTCCACTGCCGGGCCTCAGCCTCTGCCCCTTTGGCATGAGACCAAGCGCCCGCGGCCGAACCGCCTGGAGGGATGCACCTACCAGGTCAGCACACCCGTGGGCAAAGCGTTTGTTACCATCAACCAGAACGGGAACGCTCAGCCCTTCGAGGCATTCATCAACACGGCCAAGGCCGGGTCCGAGACCGCAGCCGTTTCGGAGGCCCTGGGCCGGATGATCTCATACGTGTTGCGGATGGAATCCCCGATCGCGCCGCGAGAGCGCTTACTGGAGGTCGTCAGACAATTGGCGGGAATCGGAGGCGGCCGGCCGATGGGGTTTGGCCCCAACCGGGTGCTTTCCCTGCCGGACGGAGTGGCCCGAGTCCTAGCGGAGTACCTTGGATCGACGCCGGCCCCGACCCTGGTCCTGGAGGAGAATGTACACCCCGAGCCGGACCCGATCCCCGTGAGGATCGGAGATCTCTGCCCTCAGTGCGGCGAGGCGGCGGTGGTCAATGAAGAGGGCTGCCGCAAGTGCTACTCCTGCGGCCACAGCGAGTGTTGAAGGTGGCCAAGCGCCTGGTGGTCATTGCGGGCAACATCGGCGCGGGAAAAACCTCCCTGACGGAACGTCTGGGCGCGCGACTCGGCTGGAAGGCCGCCTTTGAATCGGTGGCCGACAATCCCTACCTTGCCGATTTCTACCAAGACATGCGCGCCTGGGCCTTCCACCTGCAGATCTTCTTCCTGGGCCATCGCGTCCGTCAGTACCTCGATCTGGCCGCCTCGCCCCAATCGGCCATCCTTGACCGAAGCATTTACGAGGACGCTTACATCTTCACACGCGCCTTGCACCATCTCGGAAACATCACGGAACGCGACTACCTCTCCTACCGCCGCGTGTTCGATCTCCTGGTGGGGACCCTGCCGCCACCCGACCTGCTCCTTTACCTCAAAGCTCCCGCCAAGGTCCTCCTGGCTCGCATCCGCAAGCGGGGGCGCCCGATCGAGGCGGACATCGGCCTCGAATACCTCTCGCTGCTCGAGTCCTACTACGACGAGTGGATGGGCAACTTCGACCTGTGCCCCGTCCTGACCCTCCGCTCCGACAACCTGGACTTCGTTCACGAGGCCAAACATCTCGACCTCGTGATCCAGCACATCCAGGACAAGCTCTCGGGCCGAGAGGAAATGATCTTCTCGGCCCCGTCCGCCTGAACTGGCACGGGGCGCCTTCCAGGCGACCTGGCGCACTTGCCGGCACCTGCCGGGCCGGGACCCCGCTCAGCGCGGCACGTCCCCAACTCAAAGGGGCTGGTCCCACCAGCCCCATCAGCGAAGCTCCCCGCGATCAGGGCTTTCCGCCGCGTCTAGATCAGGAGCTGCAGCGGCTGCTCCAGACAGCCTGCCAAGGCCTGCAGAAAACGTGCGGCCTCGGAACCATCCGTAACTCGGTGATCCGCAGAGATCGTCGCCTTCATTCGCTGCCCGACCCTCACTTGCCCTTGCTCGGCCACGGCCGACTCCAGAATCGATCCGAAGGCCAGAATCGCCGCCTCGGGCGGGTTGATGATGGCGATAAAATTCTCGACCTGAAACATCCCCATGTTGCTGATTGTGAATGTGGACCCCTCGACGTCCTGGGAACGCACCCTACCCTCTCGCGCCCGCCCGATCATCTCTCGCAACTCAGCCGAGATGAGACGCAACGGCTTGACGTCCGCCTCCCGGCAGACAACGTTCAGCAGGCCCCCTTCCACCGACACCGCAACCCCCACATCGATCGATCCGTGCCAAACGAGCTCGCTTCCCTGGACCGAAGCATTCAGATTGGGGAAGCCCGCCAGGGCCAGGGCCACCGCTTTGACCAGAAAGTCATTGACAGTCAGCTTCTCCTCCTCGGGGAGAAGCTCATTGACCTGGGCACGCAATGACAGGAGGGGGCCCATCTCGAACTCACGGGTGACATAGAAGTGCGGGACCTGCTGCTTGGATTCAGTCATGCGCCGACCAATCGTCTGACGAAGACGCTTCAGCGGCTCCCGCCGCTCCGTTCGAGGCGCCCCGCTTCCCTTCCTCAAGGACGTCAGCCTGACCCTAGAGCCCGCCTCCGCAGAGGCCACGGCCTCCGCCGAAGTCGAACGCACGGCCTGCAGGTCCCTCTTAGTAATTCGGCCACCCGGCCCGGTTCCTTTCAGCCTTCCCAGGTCAATCCCGCTCTCCTCCGCCATCTTCCGCGCCAGGGGGGAAGCGTGAACGAGCCCCACCCGCTGGGGCTCATCGCCTAGCAGAGACGAGGGGGCCGGAGCGGACGTTCTTGCCTCTTGCGTCGGCCTCGCACCGGCCCCGGCCTCCCCAACCTTCTCGGCTCTCCCCACGAGGCTTTCCAGTTCGATTTTCTCGTCCCGGGTGCCGATCACCGCGATGGGAATGCCTACCGGGACGGTGGCCCCCGCCTCCACCAGCAGCTTGCGAACGATTCCCTCCCAAGTCGATTCGACTTCCACCGTCGCCTTGTCCGTTTCGATTTCGGCGAGCGCTTCGCCCTTGCGGATCTCTTCCCCCTCGGCCCGCAGCCAGCGAATCAGCGTGCCCTCGGCCATATCGAAGCCCAGCTTCGGCATAATGACCGTCGCCGCCATCAGAGCACCTCCTTAACCGCCGCAATGACATCCGCCTCCTGCGGCAAGGCGGCCTGCTCCAGCGACCGGTTGTACGGCAAAGGCACCTCCTTCTGGGCCACGCGTCGGATGGGTGCGTCGACGAAATCAAAGGCCTCCTCGTAGATGCGGGTGCTGATCTCCGCCCCCACCCCAAAGGATTTCCAGCCCTCTTCGACCACGACCGCCCGATTGGTCTTCCGAAACGACTCCAGGACCGGTGCCATATCCAAGGGCCGCAAGGTACGCAAGTCGATGACCTCGGCCTCGATTCCCTCCCCAGCCAGCGCTTCCGCGGCCCTCAAGGACGTGTTCAGCATCTTGCTGTAGCTGATGATCGTGACATCTTTTCCCACCCGCTGCACTTTGGAGCTGCCGATTGGAATGGTGTACTCCCCTTCGGGGACTTCGCCTCGCAACTGATAGAGCGTGGCGTGTTCAATAAAGAAGATGGGGTCGTCGGATCGAATCGCCGCCTTCAGCAAGCCCTTGGCGTCTTCCGGGGTTCCGGGTGCGACCACTTTCAGCCCGGGAAAATAGGCGAAGATGACATCCAGGGTCTGCGAATGAGTCGCCGCAAGCTGGCGTCCCCCCCCGCCAACGGTGCGGATGACCAGTGGAAGTTTCATTTGCCCGCCAAACATGTAGTGCAACTTGGCCGCTTGATCGACGATGTGGTCCATAGCCGAAAGGGCAAAATTAATCGTCATGATCTCGGCCACGGGACGCAGGCCCGCCAGGGCCGCCCCAACCGCCGATCCGACGATGGACGCCTCCGAGATCGGCGTATCCCGTACCCGCTCCGGCCCGAAGTGATCGTAAAAGCCCTTCGTCACCGCGTAGGAACCGCCCCAGACGCCGACCTCCTCCCCCTGCAGGAAGACCTTGGGGTCCCGCTCCATTTCCTCCCACAAAGCCTGGGAGATTGCCTCGCGCATCGTGATCCTGGCCATCATTCCCAACCCTCAACGTTGTGGCTCTTCAGGATAAGGGTCCTTCCCGTGCGCATCCAGGACCCTACGCCTCCGCGTAAACGTCGACGAAAAGATCCTCGGGTGCCGGATCAGGGCTGGTCTCCGCGAAGGCCACGGCCTCTTGGAGCTCGGCCTCGGCCTTCCGGTCGTACTCATCCAGCTGCGCTGAGGAGGCCAGTTTCTTGCCTGTCAGGACCTTGCGGAAAACTCCGATCGGGTCATTTTCCTCCCACCGCCTGATTTCCTCAGGCTTGCGGTAGCGTTCGGGATCCCCCATCGAGTGCCCTTTGTATCGGTACGTCACGGCCTCCAGGAATTGTGGTCCGCCCCCCCCACGAATTGCCTTCAGCGCTGACTGAGTCGCTTCATAAACGGCCGTCACGTCCATGCCGTCGACCCTTGCGCTGGGAATATCATAGCCAGCGGCCTTCTGCCGGATCTCAGACACCGCCGAGGCCCTCTCCACCGAGGTCCCCATGCCGTATAGGTTGTTCTCACAAATCCACAATACCGGCAGCGACCAGACCTTCGAGAGATTGAGCGCCTCGTGGAAATATCCAATGTTGGTCGCGCCGTCGCCGAACAGGCAAATCGTGGCGTTGGCCCTCGCGCTGTATTTATCAGCCAGGGCGAGCCCTGCGGCGATCGGCAGATGCGAGCCGACAATGGCATGTCCGCCCCAGAAGTTTTTGCTTACATCCGCCATATGCATCGACCCGCCGCGCCCCTTCGAGCATCCGGTTTTCTTGCCGAGCAGCTCGGCCAGGACGACGCGGCTTTCCAGGCCGCAGGCGATCGCCACCCCGTGGTCACGGTACGCCGTGATGACCCGGTCCCCTTCCTGTCGCGCGGACACTGCCCCAACCCCTACGGCTTCTTGGCCGATGTAGAGGTGCAGGAATCCGCCAATTTTGCCCTCCTGGTAAAGCTCCGCAGCGCGCTCTTCCAGCCGGCGGATCAGCACCATTTGGTAATACATTCTCAAAGAAACATCTTTCTCCATGACTCCTCTGCCTTCAAGAGACCCTTACGTAAGAATGCGGAGATGCCTCGCCATCCATTGAAATTGAGATTGCGCCGCGTTTCCTCCGCTCAATCTAAAGTATACCATGCAGGTCTGCATTTTCCGGTTGACAGAGCCGGCTGGCGAATCCCCTGCGGCAGCACTTTGTCTGCTACCCGGGGGGTGTATGCATGGCCATTCGGCATCACGCTCAGCACTGGGCCCAGCCTCTGGACCCAGCCGATCTCCATGCGCATTAGACCCAGACCGTTGCGGAGGCGAAATTGGTTCGGCCCCTCGGCCCGGGGCGCAAAAGTATTGGGCTTTCCAAGAAGCCATCGGAAGCACTTCATCCCACGGAGGAGCCATGGTGCCATCGTGGTCCGGAGCAAAACCCGCCGAAACGTTGTTCAAGATTCATGCGTCACGCATTGAAACCACGATGGTTGCGGTTCCGGCCGCCAAGGAAGCGCACAGCCTGCTGCCGGCTCGCTCTCCGCAGAGCAGGGACAACGCCAGGAGCCGCTGAATTAAAAATCGCCTTCTGCGAACTCGGTCGGCAGGTTCAGGATACGGTGAAGAGGGGACAGGGCTCAACCAGCATGGCCCGTAAAACAAAAAAGTGGCGGCTCTTCAGCCGCCGATCGATTGGCCCAAGCTTTTCCCCATCCCATTCGCTGAGGATGGGCCGCGCTTTGCGTCCGCAGGGGTGGCTGACGGGGGTTGAACCCGCAACAGCTGGATCCACAGTCCAGTGCTCTGCCAATTGAGCTACAGCCACCAAGCGCGCGACATTTTATCACGCCGACTCGCACCCAGCAAGGCGGCGCTCAACCTCCGCGGGCAATTCCTCCAGTGTTAATTCCACCTGCTCACGAGCCCGCATGTCCTTGAGAGCTACGACTCCTTTGGCTAACTCCTCCGTCCCGAGGATGACGGCCAAAGGGATCCCGCGCTGGTCTGCGTATTTCAATTGCCGCGGCAGCCGGGCCGGTCCCGGGTACCACTCAACCCGCAACCCTCGTTCGCGCAGGATACGGGAGATTCTCAAGGCCTCCTGGACCTGCTCCCCTCCAAAAGTGGTCACGAGCACCTGCGCGGGCTCTAGAATCCTCTGCGGGAGCAATCCCCACTTGCCCAGGACCAGCGCCAACACGATGTCCCCCATGGCGAAGCCCACGCCCGGGAGCTTCACTCCTCCGACGTCCCCCACCAAGTCATCGTATCGTCCCCCTCCCAGGATGGCCCGGAATTCCCCGGCTGAGTCTCGCGCCTCAAACACCGTGCCCGTGTAGTAGTCCAGCCCCCGTACGACTCCAGCGTTGAACACGACGTACTCCGCTGCGCCGAGGGCCGCCACCGCTTCGAGCAGCCGGACCAAGTCGCTCGACTTCCTCCACAGTTCCCGATCGTCGAGAAGTCGGAGCAGATCATCGAGCTGCCCCGGCTGCAGACCCGCCTCGAGGCCGTCGCGCCGCCATTCGGCAGCAGACATCCGCTCGCGGCGATCGATCAGAGGAAGAACTCGCTTTCGGACCTCCTCTCCAATCGCAAGGCGTTCCAACTCCGAATCCATCAGCCCACGATGATTGACTTGAATTCGGACCTGGCTCGAGGACAGCCCCAGAGAGCGGAGAAACTCCGCTGCCATAGCCACCAGCTCGGCATCCGCTTCCGGCGAGGCAACTCCCAAAAGATCCACGTTCCACTGAAAGAACTCTCGTGACCGTCCCTTTTGGGGTTGTTCGTATCTCCAAAAGGGCCCAAAAGACCACCAGCGCAGAGGGATCACGAGCTGGCGCTGCCGCTCGGCCACCATCCGCGCCAGCGAGGGAGTAAGCTCCGGACGCAAAGCCACATCGTCGCCGCCGCGGTCTTTGAACACGAACGCCTGCTCCCTGACCAGTTCCTCTCCCGATTTGGCCGCGTACAGCTGCAGGGTTTCCAGGAACGGTCCGTCGTATTCCGTGTACCCAAAACCCTGCGAGACCCGGCGCATGTGGCCGTACAGCCAATTCCGCAGAGCCATCTGCTCCGGATAAAAGTCGCGAGTCCCTTTGACTGAAGGAATGAGGACTTTCATTGCGGTCTCCGCTGCTTACCAAGAAGGACCAATACCCGAACTCCGCTTGCCCTGACTCGCAGCCCCCCAACGACGCAGACAAGAAAAAGAGCGGCCTCCGCAGCGGGCCGCTCCCAGTCGGGGCGGGCGGATTTGAACCGCCGACCCCCTGCACCCCATGCAGGTGCGCTAGCCGAACTGCGCTACGCCCCGTCTTCGGAAGATTATAGCCCAAGCCGCAGCGAGCGCCCAGAGCACGGGAGCCAGCGCGCCCCCCCGGCCCAGGGTCCCCATCCAGCCGTCGGCTCGACCCCGCCTAAAGAGAGTTGTGCAGCCGAAACCCATGACCCCGGACCGTCAGGATGAATTCTTTGCCGGAAGCGACTTCACCGATCCGTTCGCGCAGCCGGCGCACCAGGGCATCGATTGCTTGCTCCGACACTCCGTCGCTGGTCACTCCGGGCCACACGTTTTCCACCACCTCTTCCCTGGTAACCATCCCCCCGCCTCGTAAGTATAGAAGCTCAAGCAGTCGGTATTGATGAACCGATAAGGGGGGATCGATCTCGCTTTCTTGGACCCAGACCCGGTGCGCCTTAGGATCAATCCTCAAGGGCCCACCTTGAAGCGGCCGCTCTTCACCCGTCAAAGGCGCCGTGGCATCGGAGGCCACATAGGTGGCCTGGACAGCCAGGGCGATCTGCACGGTATCCCCATCTCGCAGGGCCTGGCGCCCCTCCACAGGATTGCCGTTCACGCACGTCCCGTTCTTGCTGCCCAGATCCTCCACCTGGGTGTCGGCTCCATTTCGTATCAGCCGCGCATGGCGACGGGAGACCTTCCGGTCTGAGAGGACAACATCGCACTCCTTTCCCCGCCCGATCAGCAGCCCCTCCGGTGGAATCGGGAACCGCTCTCCCGCCAGAGGACCGGATTGCAGGATCAAAACGGGCAGCTCCTCGTGATTCACCATGGACACCCCTTCGGCATAGGGCACCGAGTCTACTCAGGCGCCCGATCCAAGCAACCCGGGCTTCGTTCTGCGGGCCACCCGCCAATAGACGTGCTGTATAATCCAGATGGGAACGCCTGCTGACACGTCTGGACCTCCCCCGTGGGAGCGGTCCACGCCGAGGCGCGAAATCAACAGGCCCTCGCTCCGAACCTCAGGGGTTGGGGCAGCGCGCCCAGATGCCAAGACGTAAGAAGGGCGCATGGCCAAACCCCTGCCCGCCGACCACTTGTTGCGCAACCGGTACCGCCTGCGTAAAGTTATTGGACACGGAGGCATGGGTGCCATTTATCTCGCGGAGGACGAGCGGCTCACGGGCCGCCTTTGCGCACTGAAAGAAATTGAGCACGACCCGTCCCTGCCCCGGGCCACAACCAAGGAAGCGCACGAACAATTCTACCGTGAGGCCAGTGTTTTGGCCCGCCTGGACCACCCCAACCTCCCCAAGGTCTCCGACTTCTTTTCCACTAATGGCCGGGACTATTTGGTCATGGACTATGTGGCTGGCAAGGATCTCCGGGAGCTGATGAACGAGGCGCGAGCCCAGAATACAACCCTTCCCCTGGAGCAGGTGCTCGGCTGGTTCTCTCAACTCCTGGACGCACTGCAGTACATGCACAACCAGGACCCCCCGATCGTCCATCGCGACATCAAGCCTAGCAACATCAAGGTTACCCCGATCGGGGTTGTGAAGCTGGTTGATTTCGGCCTCGTGAAACTCCTCGTCCCCGACGAGATGACCATCACGGTGGTGCAGGGACGAGGCACCGCCCTCTACACTCCTCTGGAACAATACGGAGCCGACACCGGACATACCGACACGCGCAGCGATATCTATTCTCTCAGCGCCACGCTCTACCATCTGCTGACCAACTCGCCCCCCGCGGAAGCCAAGCAGCGTTTCCTATCCCCCGATGCCCTCGTTCCCCCGCGGCGCCTCAATCCCGATATTCCGGCCAGCGTCGAGCACGCCTTGCTGTGGGGCATGGCCCTGCACCCCGACGACCGGCCCGCCAACATCGATGCGTTTCGTGAGGCCCTATTCCTCGGTGCCGAGATCCCCGCTTCACGATCCAATGACCGCTCCTGGGAGTTCCCGAACCAAGGACTCCAGGCCTGGGATGGCGCCCTGCTTGGTGCGATCGGCCTTCTGTTGCTGCTCGCCATCTTCCGGGCTCTGCTCCCCTAGAAGCCTTCCACTGCATCCGAAACCGCGAGGCCAACCTTGGCCCCCCGACCGCCGTCTCCCCGAAACCCGGTCAGGGCTCCTTGCGCCCCTGGCCGGCCCTGAAGCGGATGATCAGCACTGGCACGACCCACAGCAATCCAAACGCGATGGCGGTTCCCAGGAAGGTCATCAGCACACCCGCCCAGTCCAAGCCCAGTACCTTGGCCCACGGGATCCCCGATAGCCCGAGGGCAACGAAGTCATAGCCGGCCAGACCTCCCAAAATCAGGCCGAGCAGCGATCGGCGCCTGGAGTACCCGGGTCGGACACGGGTCAGAAGCCACATCCCCCCAGCCGAGAGGAACCCCAGGAAAACCAGCGTGCTAATGAGCACCGAGAACGAGATGCCCTGGGGGCCTGCGGCGGCGGGCCTTGGAGTCGGCGTGGGCGCGGCGCGTATGGGTGAAGGGGTAGGCACCGCCGTGATCGTCGCTTCGGGGGTGGGTGCAATTGCCGTCACAAACCCTGGCTTCTCCCCCACCTGAAGATCAATGATCGTTGAGCGCATGGCCGGCTGGCTGGAGGCCCTCATCTCCAAAGCCCCGTTTCGGTCCAACACGTGCGACACCTCGGCCACTCCTTCATGGGTTGTCGCCGTGACCGTCAAGGCGGGGATCCCTGCCGCGGGGTAGGCAAAGCTGAACGTCACCACCGTTCCGTCCGGGACGATATGGTGGTTTTCATCGAGAACGGGGCCGGCTTGCAGGACCAACGTGTCGCCCATCTTGAAACTGGCCGGAGAGGCCGCGGCCGTGGGCGTGGCTGTCCCTTTCCCCGGTCCGGGGGCGACCACGCTCACGGGAAGAATCTGGTTCGGGTCGGGTGAAGTCGCCGCCACCAGGTCGTACCCCAGCCCGTCAATGCTGACTGGGGAATCTCCATAAGGCGTGAGTTCCCCGAACAGTGTTCGGGCGGCGACTTCGATCGCCGCCGGCACCTTGCTGTACAGGGCATAATAGGCGCTGAGCTTGCTGATCTCCGTGGAATCGAGGTAATAGGGGGCATCCATCGCAAACACGACGACCTTCCGGCTTGGAAGCAAATCGGCCCGTTCCGATAACAGGTCGGAGAGGGCAGTGGATCCGGGGGAGGTCTGGCTCGGACTCAGCAGTAGGACCACAATCCAGCTGGAGGCACCCAAATCCGAATCCAGACTCGGATTATTGGTCCCGTTCAGGTAGGCTTCCAGGTCGGCAAAGGAGTAGGAATGGAGGTGGGTCGGATCAATCTGATCGCTGCCGTTCGGGCCGTAAAGCCTGACCACCATGCTCTGCAAAGCATCCACGGGAATGAGCGGGGTCGTCTTGCAAGCGGAACAGGGGTGATAGATCTGGGCGTCGGTGAAGAAAATGATGTGATCCGCCAGGGTCGGCGGCTCCAGAGCGTGCTGACCCGCGCCGGGCTGGGAGGCGGGGCTGAGCAGCGTCGAGGCCGCTTTCTCGATATTGAACGCCACTTGCTCCTGCGTCCCGATTTCCGCCAGCGAGTTCAGCGAGGGCTGTATAGTCGCCAGGGTAAACTGTGGATACAGCCGCGCCTTGAGCGTGAGGATCCGCAGGAGGGCCTGGTTCACATCCTGGGCAAAGGCAGGGTCCGTCTTGTATTTCTGCACAAAGAAACCAATTGTGTCCTCAATAGCCGCGGTTTCGTCCGGCAGCCCCGGGACTTTGTAGTCCCCAAGAAGCAGAAGGTCGTTTCCGGCCAGCAGGGCGTCGCGGGCAACCTGCCTGCCCGGGAAGGTCGTCTCCGTAGGGTCATAGAAGCGCCGAACAGATTCGGCGCCGAGGGAGTCGCTGACGGTGAGCCCGCCCGCCTCCCTCCATGGGGAGATCTGTGGCAAGCCCAGGAGTTGGCCCAGGGCTTGCGGGTCGAGACTCAAGGGAAGGGAGGTTTCTCGCAAGTTCCCCTGCAGTCCCTCATAGCGCAGAGGGGTCACCAGCAGACCATCAGTAACGTCCTCCTGGCCCGGATTGCCGTTGGTCACCGCAAAAAAGGGGGCGAGGTCAATTTGCTCCAATTGGTCGAGCGCCTTCTGAACCGTGGCCACTTCGGCCTCCGGGTCGCGGTCGCTCCCGCCAATCCCCGGAAAATGGGTGGCCACGACCGCCACCTGGTTGCGGCTCCCCTCATGCACTCCTTGAATGTAGGCCGACCCCATTTGCCCCACCCAAAAGGGATCCCCTCCAAACGCGGCGGCTCCCAAATCTCCTGGAGTCCCCGGATTCGGACGTTCGAGCACATCCAGAGACGGTCCCAACAGCAGGTTCACCCCGAGAGCGGCCAGCTCCTTCCCGCAGACCTGTCCGGCGCTCTCTGCCAGCGCGGGATCCCAGGTGGCACCTATTGCCATTTCGGAAGGCAACTGGGTGAGATCGGTAGTCCACTGGCTACCCGGGAATCCATCCCCATCCTGTTGAGCGGCAACGAACAATGGAATGAAGGTGGGGATCTGGGTCCTCCCGCGTTCCGAATCCACAACAATCGGAAACTGCGCGGAGTCGCTCTCCGCTTGCTGCAGGGCGCCGGAAAGCGCCTGCACCTGGGCCGCCTCGCCGACGCCCGGCGTAAAGTTTCCGCTCGCGGCCCGCAGCAAGACTCCGCCCACATGGTAATGGGTGACCAGCTCATAAACCGGCGTCCCCGGGGCCGCTGAACCGCCGTCAAAGGTGACCAGGAACAGCTGTCCAACCCTCTCCTCAGGGGTTAGGCTCCCCAGAATGCTGGCCGGCCGGCTCTCCGTCGGAGGAGGTGCCGCCTCGGCGCGAGGCCCGAAACCGGTAAGCGGCGACAGCAGAACGGGGATGATCAACAGACCGCGAATCCATCTGGATCGGCTGGGGAGATACGTTGTCATTGTGGCGGGCATTCCCCGGGGAGCCGATTGCTATCCCCCATAGCAGATATGCCCCAGCGAGTGCACAGGCGCATGTGCAGACCCGGGTCAATGTTGCCGCCCGTGACCACGGCGATCGCGGGCCGTTCCTTGGATCCCAGGCGCCAAGCGCCCGCAAGGGCTGCGGCTCCCGAACCCTCCACCCTCTCCCCCCAGCGGAGCCAGGCCACGGCCACGGCTTGCTCAATTTCCTCCTCTTCGAGAAGGAGGAAGTCGTCCACGACCTCCTTGACGAGCTCCAAGGTCATGGAACCTTCCTCGACCGGACCCGCAAGCCCGTCGGCCACACTGGGACGCTCCTGCACGTGGTGAAGACCAAGGCCCTTATAGAAACGATAAAGAAAAGGCGAGGCTTGGCTCTGGACGGCGATCACCTTCCACTGGGGCCGAAACATCTTCACGATGCACCCGATCCCGGACGCCAATCCCCCTCCCCCCGCCGGAACGACCACGTTGGCGACCTCTAGATTCTGGAAGTCTGCCAGGATCTCCAGGCCGAGCGTCCCCTGACCGGCGATCACCAAGGCATCGTTGTAGGGAGACACCCAGGCCGCTCCGTGCTCTCGGCCCCATTCCATCGCCGCCACCTCTGCCTCTTGGTAGCCCCCTGCTACCAGGATCACTTCGGCGCCCAGTGCCCTCATGGCCTCGACCTTAAGCGACGAGGCGTTCCCCGAGGCGAAGACCCTTGCCTTGGCGCCGCGCAGCCGACTCGCATAGGCCACACCCTGCCCATGGTTGCCCGCGGAGGCGGTCACCACTCCCTGCCGCAACTCGGCTGTCGACAAGGCCAGTACCCTATTGACCGCACCGCGAAGTTTAAAAGATCCTGTTCTCTGACGGTTTTCCCATTTGACATGCACCCGATCCTGCGGATCCCAGAGGGCAGGGGTCGTCAGGACATGGGGGGCAATCCGCTCCTGGGCGGAAAAAAACAGGTCACCCGGCAGCATGCGCGACGCCAGAACGCCGTCCCCCCAGAAGGGACACCGTCAATCCGGGAACGTCCGTGAGAATCCCGTCCACGCCCAATCCGGCGACCCGCTGAATGTCCTGGGGCTCGTTGGCAACCCAGACACTGACCAACCGCTTTGCCCGGTGGCAAGTATTCATTAGTTTTTCCGAAGCCTGTGCCAGCTCCGGCTCCCGGGACTCGTGCCGCACCAGGGGGCCAAGCCATGCCCTTCGCAACCAGAGGGGCTGCCGGTCCCACGTCAGAATCGCACAGGGGATCTCAGGCGCTCTCCTTCCAACCCGCAGGAGCGTGAGGAGACTGAACGACGAGAAAAGCACGCGCCGGCTCATATTCATGCGATGGACGAGATCGACAACGCGCCCTTCCAAGTCGTCTCCAGGGGTGGTGTAATTCTTCAGCTCCACGTCGATCCAGACCCCAGCCGGGATCTGCTCGAACACCTCCTCCAGCGTCGGGATCCGCTCACCGGAAAATCGACCCGCAAACCCGACCCCCGCGTCCAGTTCCTTGAGGTTCGCAAGCGGCAGGTCGCATACTCTTCCCCGGCCGTTTGTCGTCCGATCCACGGTCGGGTCGTGCATGACGACCGGGACCTTGTCCTTGGAGAGGTTCACGTCCAACTCGATCGCCCCAGCTCCCTGTTGAGCGGCCAGCCGGAAGGCTGCCAGAGTATTTTCGGGCGCTTCGCGGTTCGCCCCGCGGTGGGCAATTACCACCGGACGGACCGCAAACAGGTGTTGGATGTCGGCCATTCGCTTCCATTTCTCTCCCGCGGCAACGCCCCCCTTCCCCCACCACTTATGCAAGTGGCAGGCGCGAGGCCTGCCACTTGCATCCCTCTCGGCATCAACGGAGTCCGCCGGCTCTGGCCTCCCTCAGATGTCTACAAAGAATGACTGAGCCGACCGCTCCATCAAATCTCGGGTCATCGCCGGTTCCACACCCATGTAGCGAGCGATGTCCACGATCTGATCGCACAAGTCTCTGGGATGGGAAGCTCGCAACTTTCGGTTGGGCTTGATGTAATACTCCTGCAGCAAGAAGGCCAGCTCCTCCTCCGAATACGCGACCCCCTTCTGGGTCGCCACCCTCCGAAAGATCTCGCGAAACTCCTCGAAGGAGGGGTCTCCGATCGGAATCTTGTGGCGGAGTCTACGCAAGAACGCCTCGTCCACCAAGTCCTTGGGCGGTAGGTTCGTCGAAAAGACTACGAGGACATCGAATGGAACCTCAACCTTTTGCCCCGTATGCAGGGTCAGGTAGTCGATGCGGCTCTCCAACGGAAGGATCCAGCGGTTGAGCAGGTCCCGCGGCCGGACCTGTTGCCGTCCAAAGTCGTCGATCAACAGGATTCCGCCGTTCGCCTTCACTTGAAATGGTGCTTCATAAAACTTCTGCACGTCGTTGAAGACCAGATCCAAACCGGCCAGAGTCAGCTCGCCCCCGACCATGATGAACGGCCGGCGGATCTTCACCCAGCGCGGATCGCGGCGCACATTGACACGCGCCGCCGGAGCCCCTGCTCCCGCCAGGACATCCTCCTCGGGCGCAAGCTGATGATTCACCGAGTCATACAACTTGACGACATGGCCCTCAAGATCCAGCGCATAAGGAATATACATGTCCTCGCGCAGGATCATTTCCCCGATGGCACGGGCAATGGTCGTTTTGCCGTCGCCCGGCGGGCCATAAAGGAAAATCGACATCCCCGAGTTCACTGCGGGCCCAATTCGCGATACCGTTCGTTCCGAAAGCACAAGCCCCGAGAGAGCTTGCCTCATGACCCGCGGATTGACAACAAGCCGGCCGCGGGCCTGCTTGCGGATGGCCGCGTTGTATTCGGAAAGGGGGACCGGGGCGGGCCCGGCATACTGGCTGCGCTCGAGCGCCTCGCGTGCCCGCACCATGCCCTGCCCAGTAATGGCATACTGGTAGGCCCCTTCCCCAATGCCTACTTGGGCCTTGACCTCGATCAGCTTGTCCCGCTTCAGCGCCTCGAGGACCAGATCCACAATGCCGGTGAAGGGCAGAGTCATCAGTTCGGCAATGCGGATTCCGGTGAGATAGCCTTGAAAGTAGAGGACCTTGAGTGCCAGATCCTGCAGCCACAGCGGCGAGAGACCGGTGTCCTCGACTCGCGTAATCGGAGGCGGAACGAACCGACCTGCCATAATAGTCGCGTCTTGCCCGCGGGTTGCAGAATAGGGAAGACCGGTCAACGCTCACCTCGAGGCGGCGTTACGAAAATCCACTGGGGTCGGTTTGATTATAGCATGGGGACAATTGTCCGGGGGTCGTCGGGCGGGTATACTTCTCTTCATGTCACTCAGCGTAATCATCCCCGTTTTCAACGAGAAAGCCACGCTAGCCGAGATTGTGCGCCGTGTCCGCGCCACCAGGCTGGCTACGGAGATCATCGTCGTGGATGACGGTTCCACGGACGGAACCCGCGAGGTGGTCGCTGAGCTCCAAGCCCGAGGCCTCATTCGCGCCTTCTATCAGCCCAAGAACCAGGGAAAAGGAGCCGCGGTGCGCGCGGGGATCCAGGCCGCGACGGGCGAGTACATCCTGATCCAGGACGCAGACCTCGAATACAACCCCAAGGACTACCCCAACCTGCTGCAACCGATCGAGGACGGCATCGCCGACGCCGTTTACGGTTCCCGCTTCCTGGGAGCACCTCGCCGCGTAACCATGTTCTGGCACTTGCTCGCCAACCGGCTGCTGACTCTCGCCACGAACTTGCTCTACAACAGCATCCTCTCGGACATGGAGACAGGATATAAGGCTTTTCGGGCAAGTGTCGTTCGGCCCATCCACCTGCGCGCGAACCGCTTCGATTTCGAGCCCGAAATCACGGCCAAGCTGCTCAAGCGAGGGGCCCGCCTTTTCGAGGTTCCCATCTCCTTCAACCCGCGGGAATACAGCGAGGGGAAAAAGATCCGCATGCGCGATGCCGTGGCAGCCGTATGGGCCCTGGTCAAATATCGGATCGTGGAATAAGGCACCCTACCCGGCCGCCGGCAGGAGTTCACCCGGGTCGGGCTCACCTAGATCGAGCACGTTCAAACGCAGGCGCCGCACTCCAGCAAATTCGTCTTCTTCCAGCCGGAACGCGACGGCGACCTCGTCAGGCAGCCGGCTGACATCCGGCCCCCGGCCGAAGGCAATAGCATCGAGCGTGGCGTTTCCCTCTCCAAGTCGAAGCATCAAGTGACTGCCGTTGCCGCCCACCGCCCTCTTGGAGACAACCTGTACCCTGGGGGTCACGAATACCGGTTGCGGGTTTCCCTGACCGCAAGGCTCCAACCGTTTTAGCCAACTTGCCAGTTCCTGGAGTTTGGGCAGATGGACAACAACGTCTGCCTTCAGCCGCGGTTCCAGCGCCCGGGGGGCAAGCTCTGCACGGGCCAGCGCCTCCAAGCGGGCCTGCAAAGCCGGAAGGGCTTCCACGCGTGCGGTGAAACCGGCGGCCGCAGCGTGGCCCCCATGCTGAAGAAGCAACTCCTTGCATTGGTCAAAGGCCCGGATCAGCTCAAACTCTGGGATGCTTCGTGCCGAACCTCTGGCTAACCCGCTCTGCAGGTCAACCGCCACCACCGCAACCGGCCGATAGAATTCTTCGCTCAGCCGGGAGGCCGCCAAGCCGATGACTCCGGGGTGGTAGGACGGATCGGAGGCGAAAACAAAGAAGGGGAGCCCGCCCCCCGTTTCGCCCTCGCGCAGGGAGAGGACCTGGTCGCGCGCGCGGGAGGTCACTGTCCGTGTGATCTGCTGTCTCTGGCGGTTCCACGCGGACAGGCGGGCCGCCAGCTCGGTCGCGACTTCGGGAGACTCGGTCACCAGCAGGTCGTAGGAGGACATGGCATGCTCGACGCGCCCGGCGGAATTCAACCGGGGACCGAGCACAAAGCCGATGGACCCTGCTGTGACCTGCCCGGGCCGCAGCGAGGCGTCTTCCATCAGCTTCCTGAGGCCAAGGTTTCGGGGACCGCTCGCTGCGTTCAGCCCGGCCAAGCCGCTCCCCACAAGGAACCGATTCTCTTCCACCAGCGGGGCGAGGTCGGCAACGGTCCCGACCGCAACCAGTTCTAGGTATTCCTCAAGGTTGGCCCCTGCGTTGGTTTGCCCTTGCACCAGGTGCGCCTCGACCGCCTGCGCCAACTTGTAGGCGACCCCCGCGCCAGCCAAACCCTTGTCCGGGTAAGAATCACCCGGGATCTTGGGGTCAATAACGGCCAGCGCGTCCGGTAGCTCCGCCAGGGGTTCATGGTGATCCGTAATGACTAGATCCAGGCCCATCTGGCGAGCCTGTTGTGCTTCCTCGAGCGAGCGAATACCGCAGTCCACCGTGATCACCAGTCCGTACTCTTCTTGCTTCAACATCCTGAGCGCCCCGGGGTTCAGGCCGTACCCCTCATCCAAGCGGCTCGGGATGTAGGGAAAGGCGACGGCGCCGCGACTCCGGAGGTAGCAAACCAGAAGAGCGGTCGCTGTCACTCCGTCGGTGTCGTAGTCCCCGTAAATGGCGATCTTTTCCCCCAATTTCAGCGAACGGAGGATCCGGTCTACGGCAGCCCGGACACCCGTGAGCCGCAACGGGTCGCATTGGGCCGGCGGCTCCATTCGCAAAAAACGATCAGCCTCCTCGGAAGTCGTTACCCCTCTATTCCTCAGAATCTGGGCCAGTTCCGGGGGAAAGAGAGGCGGTCCCAAGGCACCCGTCGCCGGCACCGACGCCTGAATCTCCCATCGCTTTCGCCTCAGCACCTCGGGCCTCCACAACCCGACGCGAATTGGCGCCGGCTGACTTCTACCTGCGGCCCTTGAGCTGCCATTGAGAACCCTCTCTCCGATCGAGATCCAACCCGTGCCCCCGCCCCGGATGCCTGGGCAGGCCCCGGCCTGCAAAAGGCCGAACGAGCCTCAGAGCGATGAATTCGAAATCCACATCCACCGGCAGGCCCGAGAACTGGATCATCACACGCCGGGCACCGGGGATCTGCCCCTTGCAGAGCCTAGGGAGCCCTCCCCTTCGCCCCATGCCCCCGTTCAGAAAAGCTGGTCCTTGCAGGGCATGGCCCCGAAGCCCCGCAACCCTCCCGTTGCCCAAATGGCAGGATGCCCCAGCACCGTCAGAGCCCGCCCCACATAAGGGGGCCCGCCTGCTGGCCCCCCGCAATCCCCCTCGACGAGTATAGCGACCCGAAAGGGCACCTGCAAACTACAGGGCCCGCATGCGCGGGCCCTGCTTTCACCAACCTGGAAGGTACGGCCAGAATCCGACCTACGCCCATCCCTGGTTTTTGACGAAGTTCGTGATTACTGGGATGTTGATCAGGTTGCCCTGATAGGCGCGATAGGTCCAGTAGAGCTCCAGGATCAGCCCCAGCGGCCAAATGCAGAGGCCCACCAAGAAGAAACTGGTGATCACTACGACGATGTAGAACACGACGCCCCATGCGAGAGCCTGACCATTGTGAGCACGAATGAAGGGCCTGTTCTTCTTTTCCTCCATCAGCAGGATAATGATGGGAACGATCGGCGTGAAGATATACGCTAGAGCGGCCCACAGTTTGTCGTCACTGGTCACTTCCATTCCGGGTTGCACGGACATTTCAATCCTCCTCTGGCGGAACCGAATTCTGCGTTGTTTCCTCCCACAACCCCGTAACGTTACAAACCCGGAAAGTCCGCTTCCGGGTTTCCCATGATAACCCCGATCCCCCTGGCAGGTTGCGAGTGCTAGAATTCATCTATGCATGTCCTCTTCATGGGCTCCCCGGCCTTCGCGCTGCCGACGCTACGTGCGCTGGGGGCCGACTACGACGTTCAAGCTGTCGTCACCGTCCCGGACCGGCCCGCCGGCCGCGGGAGGTCGCTCTCCAGGCCGCCCGTCAAAGAGCTTGCGATTCAGCTGGGGATTCCAGTGTTGCAACCGATTCGGTTGAGGGGCGCGGAACCCCTGTCCCAGCTGAAGGCCCTAGAGCCTGACCTCGTCGTTGTCGCCGCCTATGGTCAGATCCTGCCCAGGGAGGTGCTGAACCTCCCACGCTACGGATGCTTGAACCTTCACGCCTCCTTGCTGCCTCGCTACCGTGGGGCGTCTCCCATTTCGGCGGCTATCCTGGCAGGCGACCCGCTGACCGGGGTAACCCTCATGAAGATGGATGTCGGCCTGGATACGGGGCCCATCCTGGCCCAGGAGACCGTTGAAATCCATCCCGATGACGACGCCGGCAGCTTGAGTCAGCGCCTGGCGGAGTTGGCTGCTGCCCTGGTCCGCCGTGAGCTCCCCCGATATCTGCGCGGGGAACTCGCATCTGCGGAACAAGACCCCGACCAAGCCACCTACGCGCCGCTCCTCCGCCCGGAGGATGGAAAACTGAACTTTCAGGATTCGGCCTCGGCCCTTGAGAGAAGAATCCGCGCCGTGAATCCCTGGCCCGGGGCACACTGCCTCTGGGACGAACATCGTCTGAGAGTCATCAAGGCGAAGTCCATTGCCTCCCAGGCGGATACTCCCCTGGCCGAGCCAGGGAGGGTGCTTGACACTCCCAGTGGACCGGCGGTCAGGACGGGAGCGGGGGACCTGCTGCTTTTGGAGGTTCAGCTCCCCGGCCGGCGAGTGCTGCGGGGAGGCGACTTCACCCGCGGAGCTCGGGGCTTCGTGGGGTCCAGACTAGAATAGCGCTTGGCTATGCCTGTCAGGCACCATTTTAAAAAACAGGGCTGACCCATGGAAAACCGAGCCTATCACGGAGACGTTACCCCGAACCTGATGGCCAACGCCCTGATCTCTCACTTCGATCAGGGAAACTTGCGCGCCCAGGCGCTGGGGCAAGGCGACAAAGTGGTTGTCCAGATCGCTACGCGCCATCAGCCACATTCAGGCGGGCAAACGGCTCTTTCGGTCCTGCTGGAGAAAACGGAAGACGGGGTCTTGGTGCAGGTTGGGAATCAAGAGTGGGTGGGCCTGGCCGCAAGCTTCGGGCTCACCGCCCTCACCGCCCTGAGCAACCCCTTCGCCTTGGCCGGACGCTTGAGTGACATCGCGCAGGACATTTCCTCCTTGCAACTTCACGATCAAGTGTGGGCGGTGATCGAGGCCACGGCGGGAGCGACGGGAGCCGGCATGGCGCTCTCCGAGAAACTCCGCCGAGTCAAGTGCGAATACTGTGGAATTGCCGCGCCCGTAGGCGAGCCGGCCTGCCCCGCCTGCGGGGCACCGCTGGGCTCGGCGCAGCCGACGATCTGTCCGCACTGCGGCTTCGCCCTTCCCCCGTCCGCTCACCGATGTCCGAACTGCCAACAGCCGATCTCGGCCTGAAAGCCAAGGCCGCCCGGCCCCCCTTCCGGGCGGGGCTGGCTACCCACGGGTTGTGCTCGCCAGCGCGAAGTTTCCCAGGGTGTCCGGGCCAGTCGGGACAGCGGTGACCTTGTGCGGATGGCAGAAGGTTTTTCCCCCCGCCCAGAGATCCAGAGGCAAACCTGCAATCGAAGCCAATGGCCCAAGGGTATAATGATGTAGGTACCTGCGCGCGGCAGGCCCTGGGTAGTCCCAGGCGCGGGGCTCTAGTGAGAGGCCAAGATGAGTGGACTCGAGCAAGAAATCATTGACCGGTACTTGAAAGGCCATGTCGTCTTGACCGACGCCGGCCACCTGACCGTGAAGGACGTCCGGGTCGTGCGTGACCGAGCCCGGGAATTGGCCAGCCTCTCCGCCCTGGGATCGCCAGCCGAGCAAGCGCAGGCCCGCTGGCTGATTTGGGAGGCTGCCCTTTCGCTGGGCATCCTTCCTGCCTCGATCAACTCGCTTTACATGGCCCGTGGCCGCGGGGAGGTTGCCCCCACGTTCTCCGTTCCTGCCATGAATCTGCGCATGCTCGCTTTCGATGCCGCTCAGGCCGTCTTCCGCGCCGCCAAATCCCGTGAAGCCGGGGCCATCATCTTCGAGATTGCACGTTCGGAGATCGGCTACACGGCCCAGCGCCCGGCCGAGTATGCTGCTTCGGTCCTGGCGGCGGCGCTCGCCGAGGGATGGAGCGGCCCGGTCTTCATCCAGGGGGACCATTTTCAGGTGTCCGCCAAGAAGTATGCCTCGGCGCCCGAGTCGGAGACCGGGGCCATCCGCGATCTGATCCTGGAGGCCCTCGCCGCTGGCTTTTTCAACATTGACATTGACACCTCAACCCTTGTGGACCTGACCCGATCGACCATCCGGGAGCAACAGAAGATCAACGCCAGTTTATGCGCCGAGTTCTCCGCCTTTATTCGTCAGAAACAGCCCAAAGGGGTCGAGATCTCGATCGGCGGAGAAATCGGGGAGGTCGGCGGCCGAAACAGCACAGAGGAGGAACTTCGGGCCTTTCTCGAGTTGTTTGGGGTGGAACTCGACCGCCGCTTCAGCGAGGCGCATGGGCTCAGCAAGATCAGCATTCAAACAGGGACCTCCCACGGCGGAGTGGTACTGCCAGACGGGAGCATCGCCCAGGTCGCTGTGGATTTCAAGACCCTGCAGCATCTCTCCCAGGTGGCCCGCAAGGACTTCGGTCTGGCCGGAGCGGTCCAGCACGGCGCCTCCACACTGCCCGAAGGTGCTTTTCGGAATTTCGTCGAGCACGAGGCCTGCGAGGTGCACCTGGCCACCAATTTCCAGAACATCGCTTTCGATCTCCTCCCGGCCGAGCTTTCCGCGGAGATCTATGCCTGGGCCAAGGAAAACTGCGCGGACGAGCGCAAGCCTAAGGACACGGAGGAACAGTTCCTCTACAAGACGCGCAAGAGGACCATCGGCCCCTTCAAGCAGCGCCTCTGGGACCTGCCCGAAGAGAGCCGTCTGACAATCCGCAACGCCTGGGAAAAGCAATTCGGATTTCTCTTCGATCAACTCTGCGTCCAGGGGACGGTCCCCGTGGTGGCCCAGCATGTTAAGCCTGCAGTGATCCACCGTTCGCCGGCGGACTTTGGCGCCCAGGAGTCCTCGCGCCCGACGGTATCGGGCGACCTCGCTGACTAGCGGGCCCCGCATCCAAGAGGACACCCGCGCGAGCGGAACATCATGGGTCGAGAAGAACAGGGCGTTCGAGGTCGGGAGCGGTACGCGCTGATCCCGCGCACCTTGGTTTTCTTGTTCTGTGGCGATCAGGTTCTCCTTCTGCAAGGAGCCCCGACCAAGAAGATCTGGCCAAGTCGCTACAATGGAATCGGAGGCCACCTGGAGCGCGGGGAAAGCCTGCTGGAGGCCGCTCGTCGGGAGCTACGCGAGGAGGCCGGGCTGGAGCCCGTGGATCTGAGTCTGTGCGGGCTGATCACGGTGGATGTCGAATCCGATCAGGGCGTGCTGGTCGCCGTCTTTCGGGGTGAATTGCCCTCTTGTCTTGCCCCCCAGCCCTCTGCCGAAGGGACGGCCGAGTGGGTTCCTGTTCGCGAGGCTCGCCGTCTCCCTGTGGTTCCCGACCTCGAGCAACTCCTGCCCCGCATTTCCGGCTGGAAGCCCGAAGCACCCGTGTTTCACGCCCATTCTTACTACGATGAGCACGAAACACTCCGGGTGCACATCAGCCCCTGATCCCCCGCGCCCTCAGTTCCCTTCCTTTCGATCGAAAAAGCACAACAAGGTACTCCCATACCGGCGTTGCTCCCTTTCCTGAAGGTTCTTCATAGGGATCGGCCGGTACTCGCGGGGGTCGATCTGAACCACTATCTGTCCTTCGTCATTCAGCCAGCCGGGCGTTTCATCCAGCATCTCAAGCGAGCGAACCCAGAGCCCCACGTACTGAGGAGGAGCTACGTAGATGACCTCAAATCTCTCTGCCGGCCTCCTCGTCAGGAATCGGAAGGCATCGGAGTGGACCACTTGGGCGCGATCGCTCAAACGGGTCAGCTCCAGGTTCTGCCGCACGGTGCGGATGGCCAGGGCATTGTGATCGACGAAGACGACGCGGCGAGCGCCCCGGCTGAGAGCCTCGATGCCCACCGATCCTGTGCCGGCAAACAGGTCCAGCAGGGAGGCTCCGGCCATTTCTGGACCCAACAAATCAAACAGGGCGACCTTCGCCCGATCGGTAATGGGCCGGGTTGCCCCGCCGGGGACCGCTTTGAGTTTTCGCCCTTTGGCTGTTCCAGAGATAACGCGCATGCCTGCTCGCTGCGCCCGCCCCGACAAATCAGTGGATGACCGGGCGCCAGGCGGGGTCAAACTCAACGTGGGAGTCAAGCGTCAGCGGTTGGAGCAGACCTCCTACGACGAGACCGATGTAGAGATTGCGGTTTCCACCGGGTCCTATGGCGTCGGCAACCACCCAGCGGCTGTCCGGCGAAAAGCGAGCCGAGGTTACCGCCCCGCTGGCGAAGACGACCTGTTTCTCGTTGAAACCGTGATTGGCGAACAAGCTGGTGACCACTTGACCATCGAGGGCGGCCCGCACCGCAAGCATCAACTGGCCATTGGGAGACCAGTCGGGACTCGAATACGCGCCCGGCCCTCGGGAATATTGTTGCCGGTTGGTTCCGTCGGCGTCCATAACAAAAACCGTGGGGGTCTGGCCCCCGGAGCTCGAAACAAAGACGATCTGGCCACCGTCCGGAGACCAGCGGGGCTGGCTGTCCACGGCGCCCAGTGGGCTGAGCTGCTTTCGATTCTGCCCATCCGCGTCCATGACAAAGACCTGCGGCTGTCCCCCTTCCAAGGAGGTGAAGGCTATCTGCTTGCCGTCCGGGGACCAGGCCGGGTCATAATCTCCCCCGGGTGCCGTCGAGATCGGGCTGGCATTTGTCCCGTCCCAGTTCATCACAAAGATGGCGGCATTCGGGTAGCTCGATTGAATTCCCGGGCAAGGCGAAGTGAAGGCCAGACGCGTTCCATCCGGCGACCAATCCGGCTGGCAAGCCCCTTCGCTCAGATCAGTTATCTGTTTTGCGACCATCGTGGCCAGACTCTGAGCCGGGTTCAGCAGGAAGATTTGAGGAGTTCCGGTCTGGTCAGAAACGAAAGCGATGAGATCCCCCCCGCCGACCGGGGACGGCTGCGCCTCCGGCGTATCCGACGGCATAAGGGTGGCCGGCAAACGTAGCTCGGTTTGGCTTGGCGCAGACCCGACGGTAGCGGCGGGTGGAGGAGACGAGGTTGCCACCAGTCCGAAGGCCACGCGAGGTGCCGTCGGCGGAGGTGCACTAAGTGCCGCCGTGGTCTCCCCAAGGCCGCCAGGAGCGGCAGATGCGGCCCCGCCCGCAGAGGGGAACACGCGGCGGGTGCTCAACAGCACCCCTCCAAGAATTACGGCCACTCCGGCCACGCCCAACCCGATCCAAAGCCCCCAAGACCGCTGGGCCGGTTTGGCCCACGGTGCCGCCATCACAGGCGGCCTGGGCGCAGTAGGCAGCCCGCCCGCGACCCGGGTCTCGCCTCCGAGGACCGGAACCGGCTTGGTCACCGCCCCCGCCAGAGCGGAACAGAAATCATCAATCGAAGCGTAGCGAGCATCGGCCTGGATTTCCAAGCCTTTCTCCACGACCTTGGCCAGTCCCGAAGAAACGGAAGGTCGGCGTGTCAGGATTGGCGTGAGTTGGGCCCAGCCCATGGCCCGATCCAGGGCGTCCTCGGGGGGAACTCCGGTCAATAGCGCATAAAGCGTGGCCGCGAAGGAATAGATGTCGGCGCGCACATCGACGCGACTATTCCCATACTGCTCAGGAGGGGCAAAGCCGGGTGACATTCCCTTGGCCCCGGTCGTGGCCGTGGCTCCTTCCACTCGAGCCAACCCAAAATCCACCAGGACAGCGCGCCCGTCGGAGGTCAGCCGAATGTTGCTGGGCTTGATATCCCGGTGCAGGATCGGACGCCGTTGATGATGGAGATAGCCAATGGCCTCACAAATCTGCCGTGCCCAACCCACGACTTCATCTTCGGGGATAGGCTCGCCGGGTTCCAAGCGCTGGCGAAGATCCTCCCCGTCGATGTAGTCCATCACCAGATATTGTCCCTGTCCCGGGATCACAAAGTGATCGGTCACTCGCGGCAGGTTGGGGTGACGCAGCCCCGCCAAGATGGTCGCCTCCCGGCGGAACTGGCGAGCATATTCTTCCGTGGTGAATAGATTCTCCTTGACCGCGACCGGCAGGCCAAGGTTTTCGTCAACGGCCGCATAGACCGCGCCCATGCCGCCCTGCCCTAGAACCCGGTCAATTCGGTATCTCCCGTTGAGAAGTGCGCCTGTCTCAAGTGTCATCGAGTCGCCCTCGGGATCGGCAGATTGATATTCGGGTGCCCTCGTGACGGGTCCCTCGTCTTGCCTCTAGGGAGTTTACACTGGAATGCCTGCGGACGTTCCCTGAACAGTGATTTCCCAGCGATGTCCGCATGGAAGGCCATGCCGCCTCCTGGTGCAAATACTGCGCCCAGAGGCGCAGCATCGAGACGCGCACGTCCTTCCCTCGCCACGGCCGCTAGATGTCCAGGTTTCGAACCTCTCGAGCGTGGGTCTGAATAAACCGCTTACGAGGAGGAACCGCCGAGCCCATCAGCATATCAAAGGTTCGATCCGCCTGCGCCGCATCCTCCACCGTGATCAAGAGCAGGGTCCGATGAGCCGGATCCATGGTCGTTTCCCAGAGTTGCTGGGGGTTCATCTCCCCCAGCCCCTTATACCGCTGGATGGCAGCTTTCTCGACCCCGCCCAGCTCCTTCAAGGTCTTGGTCATTTCGGGATCCGAGTAGACGTACCGCACGGTCGGCTTTCCCCCCTTGGCCTTGGTCTCCAAGCGGTAGAGTGGAGGCTGGGCGATGAAAAGATGGCCCTCCTCAATGAGGGCCACCATATAGCGAAAGAAAAACGTGAGCAGCAGCGTGCGGATATGCGACCCGTCGACGTCAGCATCGGTCATGACGATGACGCGTCCATAGCGCAGGTTCGCGACCTCAAAATTGTCCCCGATGCCAGTTCCCAGAGCCGATACCAGCGCTCTGATCTCATTGCTCCCGAGAATCTTGTCCAAGCGGGCCCGCTCGGTGTTCATGATTTTTCCCCGCAGCGGAAGAATCGCCTGGAAATGCCGATCCCGGCCCTGCTTCGCGGAGCCGCCGGCGCTGTCCCCCTCGACGATGTAAAGCTCCGCCCTCTCGGGATCCCGCTCGGAGCAGTCTGCCAGCTTGCCAGGCAGCGTCAAACTCTCCAGGGCGGACTTGCGGATGACGAGATCGCGGGCTTTCTTGGCAGCGTCCCTGGCACGGGCCGAGGTCAAGCACTTCTCCACGATGGCCTTGGCCTCCCTCGGATTCTCTTCAAGAAAGGCGCCAAAGCCTTCGCTGACCACCTGCTGAACGTAGGTCTGAACCTCCGCGTTCATCAGTTTGACCTTGGTCTGAGATTCAAACTGCGGGTCCCGGTGCTTGATGGAAACGATTGCGGTCAGCCCTTCTCGAGTGTCATCACCCGAGAAGTTGGGATCCCCTTCCTTGAGCAGCCCCAATTTGCGCGCATAATCGTTCACGGTCCGCGTGATCGCCGCCCGCAGCCCGGTCAGGTGAGTGCCCCCATCGATCGTGTTGATCGTGTTCGCAAAGGAGTACACCGATTCGGCGTAGGCATCCGTATACTGCACGGCGACTTCGATGCCTACCCCTTCAACCTCCTTGTTGATGTGCACCACCGGATGGAGGACCTCGCGATTGCGGTTGAGGTAGCGCACAAAGGAAAGAAGGCCGCCCTCAAAGTAGAAGGAGCTCTCCTGGTCCTGGCGCTCATCCCGCAGCGTAATGGTCACCCCCCGAGTGACAAAGGCCATCTCTCGAAACCGCTGAGCCAGGGTCTCGAACTTGTAGTCCACATCCTCACGAAAGATCTTCGAGTCGTAGCGGAAGGTCGTTGTCGTGCCGGTTTCCCCCGCTTGGGCCTTCCCGGTCACCTTCACCGGGGTGGTTGGTTTCCCCCGTTCGTAGCGCTGAAAATGTACCTTTTCCTCTCTTCGAACCTCGACCTCGCACCACTCGGACAGGGCGTTTACCGCGCTCACGCCCACCCCGTGCAGGCCGCCTGCGACCTTGTAGCTGTCCCCGCCGAATTTGCCGCCGGCGTGGAGGGTGGTCATGACCACCTCCAGGGCCGATTTCTTCTTCACCGGGTGAAGATCGACTGGGATCCCACGCCCATTGTCCCGAACCGTGACGCTACGATCGGGATGGATGGTGACCTCAATCAGGTCACAGGATCCCGCCAAAGCTTCGTCAATCGAGTTGTCCACAACTTCGAAGACAAGATGGTGGAGCGCCTTCACATCTGTTCCGCCCACGTACATGCCGGGGCGGCGCCGGACGGCCTCCAGCCCCTCGAGAACCTGGATGTCCTTGGCCTCGTATTCCCCAACCCCCGTCAGGGCAACTTTGGCGGTCGAGTTTCTAGGCATTCGCGGTGGGCCCCCCCTCACTGGCTCGGTTTCTTTGCTCCAAGTACTGCCTCATCTCCTCCACCCAGCGCCGCCGATCGCGATAGAAGATCAGGCTGCCTGCCACAAGGGCGGAACTGGTGTAGGCGTTTCCCAGCACGCCAACCAGCCTCGTCCAGGAGTTCTCCGCAGGCAGCGTCCAAATCGAGTTGGTCAGAAGCAGTACGAGCACGGTCAAGAGAACCCAGCTCAGGGCCGAAGCATAAGACCAGCGCACGACTTCGATGCTTTTTCCAACAGCACGCGGAGGGAGATCGCCGGTCAGCACCATGCCGTGAATCGTGAAAACCAGGAAGACCAGCATCCACAGCGCCAGGCCCCCCACTACGACCAAGGCGATCTGCCCAGCGAGAGGCGAAATGGCGTCCGCGATCCCGATCAGCAGGCCCGCAGGAACCGCCAGGGCCGTCAACACGATCGCTGCGGCCACACCCAGAACAATTACCCCGACCGACACCCGCAACCACGCGTACAGACGGTTGCCGACTGCCTCCTTCTCCTGCCGCACCGCATGACCAACGGCTACCCAGTACAGCGATCCCAGGAACAGCCCAGCCAATCCCAGCGCCAAAGCCACCAGCACGTAGAAAGGAATGCTGCTCACCTGCAAGGAGAGCGGTGATCCCATGGGCGAACTGAGGGGAGGTTCCGAGGCCATCAGGCTGGGAGGGAAAAGGGGCAGGAAGGCCAGCAAGGCCACGAGATTCAGATGCTTGCCAATATCAACCAGACCCGCCATGGATTGAGCCGTGTCTTGCGGGCTAAGGCCGCTCAGGCTGGCGTTCCTGGACATGAAGGCCAGGATGGGGTTTACGATCGGCTGAACCGAGAGGTGCGGCCCCAGCCATATCAAGAGATCCACCGCGATGGGGATCAATAGCAAAGCTGGATGGGAGCTTACGGTTTCGGCTCCCATCCACAGTGAACGCAATGCCCCGGTCGGCATCTTGGGGATTGCTGGTTTTGGCTGATTCACGGTAAGGAATTTTACCACAACCCCTCTGGCAGATCGCCTTCAAGTCCTGTTTCCAAGCGCGTTCCCCCTAGTGAACGACCCTTTGCCAAGGGGGCTGATGCCGCCGCCGACCCGGTCAACGAATCCGCCGGCAGTGGCTTTCCCTGAAAAGCGGCGTAGGACGACGACGCGAAGGCTGGCGGCAACATGGGCAACCAAGGTATTGCGAGAGCCCCTGGGGGCGTCCCACCCGGCCGTGTCGCCGTGATTTTTACGGGGTTCTCGCCGCTTGCCTGGCGGGCCCGGACAAGGCTGTCTTCTCTCCCGCGCCCGTCACCGGAGAACGTCTAGACAATCAAACGGCGCCGAGCACAGCACCCGAGCCAATGTTCGGCGCTGCAACACATGGCCCATGACCAAGGTGGGCGGCGAGAGTATCCCCCTAAAGCCCGCCCACTCGAAAGGTTTCGGCACGCCCCAGTTGGCGCCTTACAGAGAAGTCTAAGCATGGGATCAGGTCGACCCGCATCCCCAGGCAGGGCCATCTGGCGTGATACTCGCAGGACGCCAAAGAAGGGGCTTGCGGGCACGCCCGCATCCCGCCGGACATGCCGGCGGGATAAGCAAGTCACTGGCCTTTCCAAGGCACCAAAGCCGAGACGACGCAGCAATGGAACCAGGGTGGCATTGTGACAATCATCGGACGCGCAGACCCCCCTTGGGCTCTGGACTGCCTCCATTATCCTCGGCGCCCCCCGCTGTACTTGATCCGATTTCCAGCCGGGGCCGGCGTTGGATTGAACACAAGAGCCGCGAATTCATCGGCAGAGGCCTCGGCTTCGAGTCGATTTGCACCATCCGCACTCCGTTCGATTTCCTCAAGCAGGAAATCAACCATCGCAACCCAAGCCGCCGAGCGCCCGTCCGGAGCGTACTAGGGCAACCGATCTTAGCCACAACCGCCAGACGCCGGGAGGGGTCAGACCGCGCTCCTTGGAGGCCACGGAATCCCTGGCCGGACAGGCTTCGCGCCGGAGGCTTGTAGGATCCTTCCAACCCCGCTACAATCATTCTGCCGCCAACGACCCGGCCCTCTTGATCCGGGCGGGTTCCACCCCGAGGAGACGGTCAGGGCCCGTCTCGGACGCGAACGGTGCCGCAAGGTCAGCCCGCCCCAGTCCGACTACCAGGAAGCTCGCCCCAGGATAGCCGTTGAAGCCCGCACTGGCTCGAAGGGGCCTGCTCACTTCCGGGGAGGGGCTGGGTTGCCTGCCAAACACGGCATTTCCAGCCATCCTCGCCGTCGAGGAAGACCACATGGACCAACTCATCATTGATGGGCAAGTCCCACTGCATGGAACGGTCAGCCCTTCCGGCAACAAGAATTCGGCCCTGCCGTTGCTTGCGGCATGCCTGCTCACCGACGAACCAGTCGTGCTTAACAATGTGCCCGAGATCCAGGATGTGCACTCGATGATGGCCCTGTTGGGCAGTCTGGGGGCCACGCTGGAAGCCATCGCCCCTCACACTTGGAGAATTTCGACCAAGGACATTCGCGGCAACGAACTGGACCCGGACCTCTGCCGCCAAATCCGCGCCTCGATCCTGCTCGCAGGCCCCCTTCTGGCCCGCCTGGGTCGAGTTCGCCTTCCCCCGCCGGGAGGGGACGTGATCGGGAGACGAAGGATCGATACCCATCTCATGGCCCTGACGGCGCTGGGCGCGCAAGTTCAGCAGGATAGGGTAATCGACATGCAATCCCAGGGACTGCACGGAGCCGAGATTCTCCTGGACGAAGCCAGTGTGACCGCTACGGAAAACACCATCATGGCCGCCGTGCTTGCACAGGGAGAGACGATTCTGCGCAATGCCGCCTCCGAGCCTCATGTTCAAGAGCTCTGTCATTTCCTCAATGAGCTGGGCGGGAGAATTGAGAATATCGGCTCCAACGTCCTGGCCATTGAGGGTGTGCCAGCGCTACACGGCGGGGAGTTCACCCTGGGAGCTGACTACCTCGAGGTGGCCAGCTTCATTGTGGCGGCAGCGGTCACGCATGGGGCAGTCCGCATTGAAAATGCACAGCCGGAATACTTGACCATGACCCGCCTGGTGTTTGGCCGCCTGGGTATTGAGTGGCAGCAGCAGGGAAACGACATCTGGGTCCCGAGCGACCAGCGGCTGAGGATCCAGTCGGATCTGGGAGGGGCCATTCCTGAGATCAGCGTTATGCCCTGGCCGGCCTTTCCCACCGACATGATGAGTATTGCCATTGTGGCGGCAACTCAATCCGACGGGACGGTGCTATTCCACGACTGGATGTACCCGAGCCGCATGTTCTTTATCGATAAACTGGTGTCGATGGGGGCCCGGGTTGTGCTTTGCGATCCGCATCGGGCTCTCGTCCAGGGCCCCAGCCAGCTTTGGGGCGAGCAACTCGAGAGCCCGGATATCCGCGCCGGAATGGCCCTCATTCTGGCCGCTCTGGCTGGGCGGGGAACATCCGTAATCCGCAACATCGCCCAGATCGACCGTGGTTATGAGCGCATCGACGAAAAGATGAGGTTGCTGGGAGCGGCCATCCAACGCAAGAATCCTTAGCCAAAGCGGGCTGAAGCCTTGCCCAAGTCGCTTGCAACTTGCGTTTTGCCCGTAACTGGAATAGCATAGCGTTGGGGTTGTCTTGGCACGGTGACGAGACCATCAGCGGCCAATGCTAGCGGCCAAGCGAAGCAGTCAAATGCGGTTCGCGGCCACTCTACTTGTGGTTGTGTCCTTCCTGGTTGTGGGCGTGTTCCTTGGCCGAGCCGCCGGGCAACAGTGGAGCCCGCTTGCCGCCTCGACCAGCGCCCCACTGTCTCAAACGTACCTGGTGCTCGGCTATGACCAGCTGGCATCGCCCTCCCATCTCCTCGCCGTGTGGATCATTCAGCTGCAAAACAGCGGCCAAGCCACAGCTCTCGGGATTTCTCCGGAAACCATCGTGTTCCTGCCGAACGGGCAACCCGCTGTCCTGGGGGATGTGCTGGCGGACCCCCAATCGGCAAACGCCGACGTCCTGCACAGCTACCTTAAGGCGGCCCCCGATGCGGTCATCGAAATCGACAACCAAGCCTTCGAGACGGTGGCCAATCGCCTCGGAGGGGTCTTCCTGGATGGCCGGACCATCCGCGGTCAGGATGTAGTCGCGGCCGTTCTGAGTGACCAGGGTTCGCCGGTGGCCGCGCTGGCGTATGAAGCGAAAGTATTCCGGGCTCTGGCCCTACGCATTCCTCCCGGCCCGGAGGGATTCATTCTCGACGGTCTGACCCCCGATATCCACTCGACGATTCCCCTGGACCGTCTCCTCGAGGAAGACGAACCTCTTCTACCGACTCTCGACAATCACATACAAATCGAGACCCTGGACAATGTCAGCAGCTTCGGCCTGCCCGGAGGAGGGGTGGGCCTCCTGCCGAATGCTCCATTGCCCAACCCGCTCTGATCACAGGACCGGCTTCCTCCCCAGACCCGGGTCTGTTCGAAGCCCAGGGAGAGCACGGTTCTGCCCTCGGCCTTGCCGCTGGCGGTCTGTCGCCACGTAAGCCGCATGAGGTGGCAAGCTGGGCAAGCCGCACATATCAGACTGCACATCCCTGTCGCCCTAGTCCCCGAAAAAAAAACGGGCACCTGGGCCCACGGGGACGAAAAGACCAAGCCTAGTCCTTGACGGGCGGGTCCCTCGGCTCTTGGCGGGCTCCGTTCTTGACCCCCTTTGCCTGACGGCGCCTGGGGAACCGAGTTCCTGCTCCCGAGGGCCGCGCGCGGTTCCTGATGGAGCGTGCGCTGACCACCCGCGAACGCCAGGGGCCAGGAGGCGATCTGATGGGATTGCCTCAGCGGGGGAAGGGCGCAAGAAAGAGCCGGTCGCGACCATCGATGAATTCTCGGAGAGAACCAGGGACCACCCAGTTGTATTGTCTACCCGCGGCAAAACGGCAAGACATGCCTAAGGCTAGACATCCTCCAGGTCGGGCAGCGGCCGCACTCCCTATGGACACTCGGTCTGCTTCGTGCAGACGGCACGGATCAAGCCCACCAGATCAAGAATTCCCGGGCGGAATCTGCAGAAGGTTGAGCGCTTGTCGAGGCCGTGACCCGATTCCGATTTACGCAGTGAACTTTCTGGCCACTGTTTCCGCCAGCACGCTTCCGAGCCGGCGAATTCCTTCCAGTATCCGATCTTCGCTGGCATAAGAGAAGTTCAGCCTCATGGTGTTCTCCCCCCCACCTTTGGGGAAGAACGGGCCTCCCGGAACGAAAGCCACCTTTTGCTCGAGCGCGGACCGGAGGATATCCGCCGACGACAGACCCTCAGGAAGGACACCCCAGAGGAAAAGGCCGCCCTTCGGTTTGGTCCAGCGAACTCCCTTTGGAAAGTTGCTTTCCATCGCCTGCAACATCACATCCCGCCGACGGCGGTAGACCTGGCGGATCAAGCGAACGTGCCGATCGAGGAAGCCGCCTCGAGCGACCTCATACGCCAAGTACTGGCCGAAGGTGGAACTATGCAAGTCCGCTCCTTGCTTTGCCTGAACCAGCTTTCGCACCACCTCGGCCGGTGCCACCACCCAGGCCAGCCGTAATCCAGGGGCCAGCACCTTGGAAAAGGTGCTCAGATAAATTACATTCCCACGGTAGCAGTGATCCCCGTTGGTGCGGAACTCTCCATCGAGCGTAACCAAGGGGGGCAGATGGTCTCCTTCAAAACGCAGCTGCCCGTAGGGGTCATCCTCAATAATGGGCACCCCGTACTGATCCGCCAGGCGGATAAGCGCGTTGCGCCGCTCGAGTGAGAGCGTCACCCCTGTCGGATTCTGAAAGTTCGGCAACACATAGATGAACTTGGGACCGGCGCGCAACGCCTCTTCCAAGGCGTCCGTGACCATCCCGTCCTCGTCCATCGGCACGGGCACGTACTCTGCGCCGTAAGCACTCCAGGCCTGGAGCGCCCCCAAGTAGGTGGGGGACTCCACCAGGATGCGGTCCCCTCGGTTGATAAAGATCCGTCCCAAGAGGTCCAGAGCCTGCTGAGACCCCGAGGTGATCAGCACATTCTCGGCGGTGCTGTCCAAGCCGTAGCGAGCGGAATGCCGCACGATCATCTCTCGCAAGGGGAGATGGCCCTCCGTGGGACCATACTGCAGGGACTGCGGGCCCGAATCACGAAGCACCCGCTGAGCGGCCTCCCCGATCTCCGCCACTGGGAAGACATCCGGTCCCGGGAGCCCTCCGGCAAAGGAGATCAGGTCAGGTTGCTCGGTCAGCTTGAGCAACTCGCGGATTGCCGAGCTTTCCATCCGTTGGGTGCGCTGTGCGTAGCGCTGCTCCCAAAGAGTTTCCATTCGAAGTCGCCTCCTAACCCGAATTTAGAGGGGAAACCAAGAGCGGATCCCCCCGCCGGCTCGAATGAGCCCGACGGAACTCGTCTCCGAATTGAGCCGGTTGCCGATCTTGTTTTCCGACGGTCCAGCCATGATGCCCGGCGAGCTTCTCAGCGACCTCCACGGCCGCCTGCAGGCCTCCATTGTCCGCCTCCAGAACTGTCCGCGTGCAACGAACCAGCACGTCACTAACGGTCTGGACCATTTCCTCCTCGATGGCTTGGTCCACACAGGCCCAAGGATAGGATGAACCTGGGCTGAGGGGCGCCGCCTGGCCCGGATTCTCAAGCTTCCTCCGGATCACGGCCCAGGAGCAGGCCCGGTACGTCCAAACGAGTTCTGCCATGCGCTGGTCACTCTCTACCTGTTCCCACTCCTCGGACAGGCGATCAACGCGGATGTCCCCTTCCCGAAGAAGGCAGGAGAATTCCTGGGAAAGGTTGGGGGCAGTGGGAGTCGGAAGAGAGACACTCTCGAGAGCAGGCTCAGGAAATTCGTGAGACGGGGGACCGAGATGCGCGGAAAGAAAGGGGCCCAGCCCAGGGTGCTCCTCGGCCGAGTAGGACTCATCGAGCGAACCCCAACCCCACCAGCGCGGCACCGCAGGCACACTTTTATTCTAGCACGCCTGAGCCCATGGGCTCAGGGCAGCGGCAGGCAAGTCGGAGGACGCGCCTCCTAATTCGAAGCGAGCGCTTGCAGCGCTGCTGGTATAATCCAAGGGCTCGCCGGCCAGAAATGTGAGGCCAATTCGCTGGCTGGCCTTTTTTTGCATGCCCCCCGGGGACGAGACACGGCGGGCCCAGCTTGCATGGAGGCAAGTGTTCCCAATGGGTCAACGATACTGGCGCTGGCTGATTGTCATCGCGATCCTCCTGGCCCTCGATCTATGGATCAACTGGCCAGGCACGAGTTCCATTCAAGTAGGCTCATGGTCACAGAACGTGACCCTGCGCGAAGGCCTGGACCTCCAAGGCGGGCTCGAGGTTCTCCTGGAAGCCGCGCTGCCGGCCAATCAGGCTGTGCCGGCAAGCAGCATGGATGCGGTGCGGACCGTGATCGAGGACCGGGTCAATGGCCTTGGGGTAGCCGAACCCGTCGTTCAGGTTTCCGGAAGTCGGCGGATCCTGGTCGAGCTTCCTGGATATGAGAACCCGCAAGATGCCGTCGCCTTGATCAAGCAGACGGGGCTTCTCGAGTTCGTTGACGCGGACAGTACCCCTCTGGTTGAGGGAACCATTGTGCAGACAGACTACGGGCGCACTGGCAGCGGCTCAGCAACCCCCTCCCCTCAACCAAGCCCATCCCTCTCATCGGCGACGCCGGAGGCGACCCCCGTTGCGGCCACGGCCGCTGCAGCCCCGACACCGACCGGGCCGGTGTACCACACCGTAATGACCGGAGCGGACCTCAGTTCGGTGAACGCGGGGGCCAATCAGTTGGGCCAACCCGTGGTGAACTTCGTGCTTGATTCGGCCGGAACCAAGATCTTCTCCGATTACACGACTACCCATGTCGGCCAATACTTGGCCATTGTCCTGGATGACAAGGTGATCTCCTCCCCCGTTGTCCAAACGGCCATCACCAATGGCCAAGGCCAGATCTCGGGGAATTTCACGGTCGACTCCGCCAATGCCCTGGCCATCCAGCTGAGATACGGAGCCCTGCCGATTCCCCTGCAGGTGGCTCAAATTGAGACGGTTGGCCCCTCGCTGGGTCAGGACTCACTTCGACGCAGCCTGGTCGCGGGGGCGGTCGGCATGTCGGTGGTTGTGCTCTTCATGATCCTCTACTACCGGCTTCCCGGGATTCTGGCCGACCTCGCGTTGGCCCTGTATGCCATGACGGCGCTTTCCATTTTCCGTCTCGTCCCGGTCACGTTCACCCTGCCTGGAATCGCAGGGTTTGTTCTCTCGGTGGGCATGGCGGTAGACGCCAACGTGCTCATCTTTGAGCGGCTCAAAGAGGAGCTTCGCAGTGGAAAGCCGCTGCGCGTGGCGGTCGACGCCGGATTCTCTCGCGCCTGGCCCTCGATTCGCGACTCGAACATCTCCACCATCATTACCTGTCTGATCCTGTACTGGTTCGGGGGCGCCTTTGGGGCCAGCTTGGTTAAGGGCTTTGCCCTGACGCTCGCCATCGGCGTCCTGGTCAGCATGTTCACTGCCATCATTGTGACTCGCACCTTCCTGCATGTGGTGCTGGATCGCATGGATTTCTCGAGGCGCCATTCGTGGTTCGGGATCTAGGGCAGGCCTGGGCCCCGCCCCAGGGAATTCGCCTGCATTCAGTTTCCAAGGGATGAAGGAGCAACGGCATGAATATCATGGGGAAGCGCTACTGGTTCTTTGGTCTCTCCCTGGCTATCATCATCCCTGGAATGATCTTCCTGGCCATTGGGGGCTTGCATCCGGCCATTGATTTCACTGGAGGCAGCCTGCTTCAGCTTCAATTCACCTCGGGCCGAGCTCCCCAACCGGCAGCGGTTGAGCAGGCGATGTCCCGCCTGGGAATCGCGGGGTCAACCGTCCAGACCGTAGGAAGTGACTCGATCGCCATCCAGGCACAACAGATGGACACAACGACCAAGGACAAGGTGGTCAAGGCCATCTCCGCCCAGTTCGGCGCGGCGACAGTCTCCCAGTTTCAGAGCGTCGGGCCCGCCCTGGGGTCTGAAGTGGCCCAGCGCGCGGCTGAAGCCGTGGCCCTGGCGGCGGTGGCGATTACCCTTTACATCACCTACGCCTTCCGCCGGGTCGCGAATGCCCAACGATTTGGGATTGCGGCTGTGGTGGCCATGATCCACGATGTCTGTGTTGTCATCGGGGTTGAGGCAATTCTCGGCCACTTCCTCGGATGGCAGGCCGATTCTCTGTTCCTGACGGCGCTGCTCACCGTGATCGGCTTCTCGGTCCATGACACCATTGTCGTTTTCGACCGGATCCGCGAGAACGAACTGACGTACAAACGCGTCCCTTTTGAAACGATTGTCAACCACAGCGTGGTCCAGACCCTTGACCGATCGATCAATACCTCTCTAACGGTGTTGTTGACCTTGCTTGCCCTGGCCCTCTTCGGTGGAGAAACCACGCGCCATTTCGTTCTGATCCTGCTGGTCGGCATGGCTAGCGGGACCTACTCCTCGATTTTCAACGCCGCCGCTATCCTGGTGGTCTGGGAGAATCGAGAGTGGCACACATGGTTTCGCCGGCGGTCAGCACAGCCGGCGGCCTCCTGACGCATCCATCCCGAAATACGTGAGATCAGTGCATGAACCCACAGGGCGCTACTAGGCGCCCAAGTGGGCGCCGAGCGGGACGTCTTTCTCCGGCCCGTGAAGCCTTGGGGCAGGACAGAGCCACAGGAAGCCCGACTTCCGAACGGTCCCACACCATCAACGGGTTCGAGAAAGGCAGCCCTGGGCGACCGCGGAGTCACTACCGCATCGGGATTCCATGGGGGAAGAATGTGGGACCAAAGATGAGGATCGCCAGCGCAGCCACCGCGAGATAAGGCCCGTAAGCCATGGTGATCCCGCCGGTCGGCCTGTGCCGGGCCAGATGCCAGAGCAGGATTGCCCCCCCCGCGGCGCCGGCCAATACGATTGCAAGGAGGAGGGCGGGAAGCACTGCGGGCCATCCGACCGCAAGGCCGACCAGGGCCGCCAGCGAGACGTCCCCCAATCCCAGCGCGGCGGCCAGGTTGGATCCAACGGCATGGGCAAACAGGAGGCCGAACGAGAAGAGGAGGAGAAAGACGCCCCCCCCAGCCAGCAGGCCAACCACGGAGTCCAGCAGGCTCCCACGAAGGGCCGACAGGACCAACAGCAAAAGCGCCCCGCCGAATACCACCTCCATCAAGACCAGGCGGTGCTCAAAATCTAGCACCGTTACCAGCAGGAAAAGAAACACGGCCACAATGCCCTCCAGAAGGGACAAAGCACCGTGCCGCCCCTGCGCCCAGAGCATCGGCAGGAGCAATGTCAAAGCGACCGCTACCCACTCCGCACGGCTCGAGGCGGGGGCCCCGCAGTGGGGGCAACCCGGCCTGCCCGCCAATCTGGCCAGAAGGGCATGAGCGGCCAATCCCCATTGGGGTTCCCCACACCACGCGCAGCGCGGAACGAAAAGGGCCCAGCGGATACCCTTCCCGGCCGTCAGGTCATTCCTCGGCAAGTTGTCCGCCAAGCCATTCAGGATGGGCGCCAGGCACAGTCCGAGGAGGGCCAGCGCCAACAGCGCCAGGGTGTTCTGTAGGGTTTCCTCCACGCTCATCCTGCCCTCAGTCCTGACCAGATGCGATCGATTATACGCGACGAGACGGGCGCGGCGGGCCTGCCGCCAACCGTCTCCAACCTCCCCCGTGATAGAATTCCCGACGTGCCCTCCCAGTCACCACCGCTAGACGTAAAGCGCTTTAGCGTCCTGACCGCAGCCATCATCTTGGCCAGCGGGCTGTCGCGGCTCGTTCGCCTTCCCAGCCGGGAATTCATTGTGACGGTCTTGAACATTCACTGGATTGTGGGGGTGAATGGTCCAATGCTGTTCATGGTCCTTCTGGGAGCCCTGGTTGCCTCCGGTGCCTACTCGATCTTCCGCTCACACTCCACCGGGTCGACACTCCCGGGCGAAAGGGAGGGATTGGGTCTCCACCTCATCATCCCGGCCCTGACAGCGATTGCAGGCGGCGCGGCATTGAGTCTTGTGCCTTCCGGCCCACGCTGGTGGGTTGGCTTGGCCTTGTTGAGCGCGCTGGTCGTCCTGGCGGTGGCAGGTGAGTACCTTGCCCTCGATCGAGACGACCCCCACTATGATCAGGCCGCCCTGGGTCTGGAGATCCTCGCCTATTCTCTCCTGGTCCTGGTTTTTAGCGCCCTCCATGCGGCCGACACCCGTCTGGCGATTGCGCTGCCGCTCGTCGCCCTGTCGACCTCGATCCTCATCCTCCGTGTGTTGGCTCTGGCCGCCCCCCTGAACCCCAGGATGTGGAGCTACATGGCGGGAATCGGCCTTCTGGTCGGTCAGCTCGCCCTTCCACTGGACTTCTGGCCCCTGCCATCGGTCGCCTATGGCCTTGGGCTCACCGTCTCGGCCTATGTCCTGGGAGGGCTGGGCAGCCTTCGCTTGCAATCCAAGCTCCGGCGCGCCTCGCTCGTTGAGTACGGTGTGGTCGCCGGCCTGGCGATGGTTGCCCTGCTGGCTATAACCAAGCGTTGAACAATGACCCGGAGAGGTGTATACTTCCTGCAGACCCCTTTTTGGCCATCTGTCCACGGGAACTAGCTGGGCCGATGCACCCACAGCAATGTGGTAAGGAACGCGTATATTTGAAGGGGCCTCATTCCGCACTCATTCTTGGGAAGAAGGTGATGCGTATCGCCAAGGGCCGTTTCCCTGTTCGCCAATTTGGCACCGTAGCCCAATCAGGAGGAGATCCTTCATGAAACGCAATCTGAACCTCATTTTGAGCGCCGTGGTCCTGGCCAGCTTGATCCTGGTGGGCTGCGCGCCGGCGGCAACGGCCGTGCCAACTGCGGCCCCCGCGCCCACCGAGGCGCCAACCATGGCACCGGCTCCGACGGTTGCCCCCGCCGCGAGCGCTACTTCCGCGACATCCAGCCCGGACACCATCATTATCGGTACTACGGACAAGATTGCCAGCCTCGATCCCGGTGACGCCTATTCCATCCGTGACTGGGAAGTGATCAAGAATATCGACTACGGCCTGATCCGGTGGAAGCCCGGGACCACGGACCTGGAGCCCGGTCTGGCAACTGACATGGGCACCGTCTCCAAGGATGGCCTGACCTGGACCTTTACTCTAAAGGATGGCATCAAATTCGGCGACGGCACCCCGCTGACGGCGACCCTTTACGCGCAGCAGCTCAACCGCCTGCTCACGATCGGGCCCAAGTGCCCGAACGATGTGGCCGATTCCTTGGCCGTGCCCTACGTGAAGAGCATCACAGCACCGGATGACAAGACCCTGGTCTTCACCCTGGTGTCGCCGATCGGGTTCTTCCCCGGGCTGTTGGCCACCTCGCCGTATGTTCCTGCGGACCCGAACAACTTCCCGGTCGACAAGTGCGTAACGAATCCGGTCGCCCCTATCTACGGCGTGGGCCCCTGGTACATCGCCCAATACGACCCGGACACGCAGATGGTCTTCAAGCCCAATCCCTACTACACAGGGGATTTGACGCCGCAGGTCAAGCAGGTCATCGTACGACTGTACTCCTCTCCCACCACGATGGCCCTGGCCGTCCAGAGCGGCGAGATTGACGTCGCTTGGCGGTTGCTTTCTCCCGATCAGCTGACCCAGCTCAAGGGAGTCTCCGGCCTGACGATCGGAACCCTCAGCGGCGGCCGCATTCAGTTCCTGGATCTGAACCATACGATGGCGCCCTTCAACGACCCGAATGTGTGCAAGGCGGTCGCCTCGGCCATCGACCGCAACGCGATTGCCGATACGGTCTACCAGGGCCAGGTCACCCCGCTCTATTCGCAGATCCCGCCAGGTTTCCTGGGAGCCGACCAGGCTTTCGATACCATGTACCAGGCTCCGAACCTGGACGCGGCCAAGGCCTTCCTGGCCAAGTCGGGATACACGGCCTCGAATCCCCTGAAGCTCACGCTCTGGTACCCGCCTGAGCACTACGGCGCCTCGACTGCTCAATGGATGCAGTTGATCAAGACCCAGCTCGAGGCCACGGGCGCCATTCAGGTGACCCTGCAAGCCCAAGAATGGAGCACGTATGTGCCTGCGCTGACGAGCGGCAAAACCTACCCCGCTGGCGTCCTCGGTTGGTTCTTCGACTACCCGGACCCCTCCGACTACATGGATCCGTTCGTCAACAACCGCGGGGAAGGCACCAATGTCACTCTTCCGGCCACGGGCAGCACGACCGGCATCCCGATCAACGCCGAGGCCAAGCAGTTGGTCACACTGCTGCAGCAGGCCGATATCGAAACCGACACGGCCAAGCGAACGGCTGAGTACCAGCAGGCCCAGCAGATCTATGCCGACATGGTCGTGACGCTGCCCATCTTCTTCTCGGCCGAGCACGTGGTCTATCGGAGCAACATCAAAGGCTCGTCCAACTTTGCGACGCCCGAGACCTTGAACATCGGGCCGGACCTCGAGTTCAACTACTCCACGCTCAGCAAGAGCGCACAATAGGCTGTACCCCGATTGGGGCGGGGAAGTCTCCCCGCCCCAATCCCTCTGCCTAATCGGCATAATCCGTGTCCCCGATTGCAATCATCGCACTATTAATTGGCGTCCCCTCTCTCCTCGGGCTGGCCATCGTTTTCCTCCGAGGCTCGCCGGGCCTGCGCCGTTACATCCTCACCCGGATCGTCCTGACCCTGCCGATGGTTTTCATCTTGGGGACGATGGTCTTCATCGTGCTGAGAGTAATGCCGGGGGACCCAGTGACCTCGGCCTTGGGCCCAAAAGGCACCCCACAGCAGATCCAGGACATGCGGGCCGCACTTGGACTCAACGATCCCCTGATCGTGCAATACGGCCGGTTCCTGTGGAGCATGGTCACACTCCGGTTTGGGAATTCGCTCATCGGCGGCCACCGCCCGATCATCGCCGAAATGAGCGAGCGCTTCCCCGCCACGCTGGAGCTCATCGTACCCTCCTCGATTCTGGCCCTCTTGATCGGGATCTTCGGCGGGGCGCTGGCCGCTGCGAACCGCAAGCACGCGACCGATTTTGGGATGCGAATCTATGCGGTGGTGATCTATTCCCTGCCAGTATTCTGGCTGGGCCTAATCCTTCAGCTGTTCTTCGGCATCGTCCTCAAATGGCTTCCGATCTCCGGCCGCATTGACCCCATCATCGGCACGACCCTCAAGACCGTCACCAACATCTACAGCCTGGATGCCCTGATTTCCGGGAACTGGCCCGCGTTCTTCTCCGTTCTCCAGCACCTTGTCTTGCCAACCCTGACCCTGGGACTGATCCTGTCCGGGGTTTTTGTTCGCATGACCCGCATCAATGTCATCGAGACGCTGCACACCGACTACATCGCCGCCGCACGCGCCCGCGGCATCCGGGAACGGGCCGTGGTCTACGGGCACGCTCTGAAAAATGCCATGATCCCCGTGATCACTTTGATTGGCCTGCAGGTCGCCATCCTGCTGGCCGGCGCTGTCCTGACCGAGACGGTGTTCTCGTGGCCGGGCATGGGCAGCTACTTGGTCGAGCGCATATCCGCCCGGGACTACACCGCGGTCCAGAGCGTCATCACCGTATTCGCGCTTCTGGTTGCCCTCATTAGCCTGGCAGTCGATGTGATCTATTCCATCGTTGATCCACGAGTGAAGTACTAGCCGTGCCCAAGAACCCTGTCGAGACTCCCGAGATCTTACCCGAAGGCGCATCCTGGGAGGTGGAACTCAACCGGGTGGGCTTCGTCCGGCGGCTGCTCATGGCTCGCCGCTGGTACGGTGCCGACTGGTGGTTTGTCGCCATCGGAGGGGTTGCGGTGGTCGCCTTCATCATTGTGGCCCTCTTCCCCGGGCTGTTCGCTCCGTACTCCCCCTTTGTTCAGGTCGGGCCGCCCTTCCTTGCGCCGGAGGCCCACGTGGACATGCCGGTCTTGATCGTGCCCAAAAAGTCCTCCGTCAAGAGCCTGCAGGATCTGGCCGTTCCTCCGGATGCGAACCGACCACAGATCAGCGTTGTCGAAGGATATCCGACCGCCGGGGCCCTGAACACAGAATCGCAGAAGATCGACGAGCAGATCAAGGATGAGCCGCGCGGGCTGCGCCTGCGCCCAGTCATTGACCGATATCCTTCCCTCCAAGAGACCCTGCATGCCGTTGTCGACGGCCAGGACAACGCCTCGGTAGTCCAGGAGTCACAATTCAAGAGCGTCGCAGCAAGTTTTCCCTCGCTACGGGAGGCCGCCCCGATCCAGGGAGGGGCCTTTTCTGCAGGCGGATTCATCCTGGGGACCAACGATATCGGTCAGGATGTCTTGAGTCGCTTGTTATGGGGAACGCGAATTGCCCTCACGATTGGATTCAGTTCCTCCATTGTGTCCCTGCTTGTCGGGGTCCCCCTGGGCCTGCTGGCGGGCTTTGGCGGCGGCTTGTTCGACCGGCTGCTAAGCCTCTTGATGGACAGCCTTTACGCCTTCCCGGGCCTGATCCTGGCGATCGCGATCACGGCGGTGCTGGGCCCAAGCATGCTGAACATCATCGTCGCCATCTCCGTGCTGTATGTTCCAACCTACTACCGGATCGTGCGCGGGCAGACTCTTTCCGTCAAGGAGGAGGTCTACGTCGAAGCCGCTCGGAGCATTGGGGCACGGCGCCTAGAAATCTTGAGCCAATATGTCTTCCCGAACGTCATCCAATCCGTCGCCATCATCTTTTCCGTCAACGTGGCGGACGCCATCCTGACCGGCGCTGGCCTGTCCTTCCTGGGCCTGGGTTTGCCGCCGACGATGGCGGACTGGGGGATTGACCTGGCCCGCGGCCAGACGTTCATCCAGACGGCTTGGTGGATGATCACCTTCCCCGGCCTGGCCATCCTGATGGTCGTATTGGCCTTTACCCTAATGGGCGAGGGGCTGATGGAGATCTACAACCCCAAGCTGCGGGAGCGCTGATGCCAGAGGATATCCTCTACTCCATCCGCAATCTCACCGTGGAGTATGGGACCCGGGCGGGTCCTGTGCGCGCCGTCGACAACCTTTCCCTCGACATCCGCCGCGGGGAGATCCTCGGCCTGGTGGGCGAATCGGGCTGCGGCAAATCCACGATTGGCAAAGCGCTGATGCGCCTGCACGAAGTTCCCGCCAGAATCACCGCCGGAGAACTCTGGTTTGACGGGCGCAATCTGATGGAGCTTCCCGCGGGGAAGATGCCGGAGATCCGCGGCGCCGAGATCGGGATGGTCTTCCAGGATCCCATGACCTCGCTGGATCCGGTCGAAAGCATCCTCGACCACCTGACGGAAACGGTTCTCACCCACGAGCCGAAGACCAGCGGGGCGGCGGCCAAGAAGCGGGCCGAAGAACTGGTCGAGCGGCTGGGGATCCGGCGCGAGCGCCTGAAAGAGTACCCGCACCAAATGTCCGGCGGGATGCGCCAGCGGGTGATGATCTCCCTGGCGCTGGCCTTGCGGGCAAAACTGGTCATTGCCGACGAGCCGACCACCTCCCTGGACGTGATCGTCGAAGCGAAGATCCTCGACTTGCTCAAAGAGCTCCAGAAGGAGTTTAACCTGACCATTCTGCTCATCACGCACAATATCGGGGTGGTGGCCGAGGTGGCAGACCGTGTAGCGGTCATGTATGCCGCCAGGCTGGCGGAGGTCGGAACGGCCGAGGAGGTCTTCGCGAACCCGAAACACCCCTACACCCAGGGTCTGCTGAAGTCGGTCCCCAATATCGAACTGAACAGCGCCGAACTGTACAAGATGGGCGGACAGCCCCCCAGCCTTCTGCATCCTCCCAAGGGATGCCGCTTTCACCCCCGCTGCCCCCTGGTCATGGACATCTGTTCCAAGGAAGAACCGGAATTTGAGCCGGTGATCGGCGACCATCTGGCTTCGTGCTGGCTCTACCAGGAGCACGAGGGCCGCGGCTCCAGCGAGAGACACGAGGTGCACAACGCCTAAGCCAGACCCGGTCGCCGACCGCAAAGCGCCCGTGCGCGTCGCCCTAGAGGGCGAGGACATGATCCGTGTCGAGAATCTTCGGAAGTTTTTCCCCGTCCAGAGCGGATTCATTGCCTCGCTGCTCAACCGCGGCAATATCCCCACGGTCAAAGCCGTCGATGACGTCACCTTTTCCATCCGCCGCGGCGAAGTGTTCGGGCTGGCCGGGGAGAGCGGCTCGGGCAAGTCGACGATCGGTCGGCTGGTGTTGCGCCTTTACGACCCGACCTCCGGCCGGGTGGTCTTCGATGGCATTGACCTGGAGAGCCTGTCATCGGAGCAGATGAGGCGCATGCGGTCCCGAATGCAGATCGTCTTCCAGGATCCGCTGGCATCCCTCAACCCCAGAATGACGATTGGCCAAGCCATCGGGCACCCGGCCAGGATCCACATGCCCGAATTGTCTCCCGCGGAACGGCGCAATCACGTCATGGAAATCCTGCAGGCCGTGGGCATGAATCCGCCGGAGGCGTTCTACGACCTGTTCCCGCATCAAATCTCCGGCGGCCAGCGCCAACGCGTGGTCCTGGCACGAGCCCTGGTGACTTCCCCAGAATTCATTGTGGCCGATGAGCCGATTGCCATGGCCGATGTGTCGGTCCGCGCCATCCTGCTCGAGCTGATGATGAAGATGAAGGAAGAGTTCCACCTGACGTACTTGTTCATCACCCACGACCTAGCCACCGCCAAGTACGTCTGCAATCGCATCGCCATCCTGTACCTGGGCAAGCTCTGCGAGCTGGGTCCCATCAACGAGGTCTACAGCCATTACGCCCACCCGTATACCCGGGCCTTGCTGGAAGCGGTTCCGGTCCCTGATCCGCGCCACCGGCGAACCGAGCCCATGCCCTCCGGCGAAATCCCCAATGCCATCAACCCCCCTCCGGGCTGCCACTTCCACCCGCGCTGCCCGATCGCACGGGAAAACTGCTCGATCCAAGAACCTCCGCTGCGGGAGATCCGGCCCGGGCACCTAGTCGCCTGCCACTACGCCGAAGAACTCTTGAAATGAGCCCATCGCAAGAGGGGCTCTTCCGCCACGCCATTGGCCTCGTGCGGAGTGCCGCGCCGCCCTCTCCGCGGGCATGCCCCGCACAGGACCATAAACACGAAGCCCCTCTGTCTTTCCTACGAGAAGACCTCCGGATCACCCTTCTCAGCCTCAACCTGCCGGGCCAGCAATACCCGATGACTTCTCGATACGCCCCTAGCCTAGAAGAGACACGAACCCGCCCGCGGGTTTTTGGGCTTCTTCCCTTGGAACAGCCGCCGGCCTGACGAAATCCACGGCAGGCCGGTCTGTGCCTCAACCGGCCCTGAGCCTCTCGGCCCGGGCGCTTGCACGGGAGAGATCCGGACGGAGGCGTCGCCCCGAATCCGGATCAGAGCCCCAGCGCTGACTTCACCGCCTTCAGGCTGGGCTCAATGACCTTCGCCTCCCCCACCGCTTGCGAGGCCGCTCGAACGTCCTTCAGCCCGCTTCCGGTGATCAGGACCAGGGCACGATCCCCCTCTCCCAACCGGCCCTCCCGGACCGCCTGCCGCAGCCCCGCATAGGCAGCGGCGGCCGCAGGCTCTGCGAAGACCCCTACCCGCCCCAGGTCCACCATGGCCCCCAGGATGTCCGCGTCGCTAACCTTCAGGTAAGCTCCCCCGGATTGGACCACAGCCCGCACGGCGCGCGCGCCGTCGCGAGGCAGATCGACCGAGATGCTGTCCGCCAACGTGGCCGCAGACACGGGGATAATTTCCTCGCTTCCCCTCTGCCAGGCGCTGGCGATCGCGGCGGATCCCTTGGCCTGAACTCCGAACAGACGCGGAACTCGGTCCAGCCAACCGAGGGCGTGGAGATCCTGAAAGCCCTTATAAAGTCCGCTGATGATATTGCCATCGCCCACGGATACCACAACCGCCGGTGGAACTGAGTTCGAGCGCGTCGTGGGGCTGCCCTCCAAAACCTGCTCCCAGATCTCGTAGGCGGCGGTCTTCTTTCCTTCCGCGGTGAATGGGTTGTAACCGGTGTTGCGGCAGTACCATCCGAATTCCTTCGAAGCTTCAATCGAGAGATCGAAGGCCTGGTCGTAGTTCCCGTCCACCAAGAGGACGGCCGCCCCGTAAATCAACAACTGCGCCACTTTGGCCGGCGGAGCGTTTCGCGGGGCCAAGATCACAGACCGCTGGCCGCAGGCAGCCGCCAACCCGGCCAGGGCAGCACCCGCATTTCCGGTGGAGGCCGTAACAATGACCGGAGCGGCAATCTCCTTCGCACGGGCGAGGACTACGGCGCTGGCTCGGTCTTTGAGGGAGCCGGTCGGGTTTCGCCCCTCATCCTTGAGCCACAGCTGCCCAATCCCGAGCTCTCGAGCCAGAGACGGTTCCTCGTAGATCGGCGTCCACCCTACCGCACTCATGGGCGTGCCCTCCGGTCCCGGGGCCTCGGCCGGCAGCAGCTCCTGATACCTCCAAATCGAGTGCCGGGAAGAAGCCCAGAGGGCGTGCGGGTCGACTCGACCCCGAATCTCGCCGTAGTCCAGAACGACATCGAGATTCCCGCCGTCCGCGGGACAAAGGTACGTGGCCTCATCCGGCGAGTACTCTCGCGAGCAGGTCGAACAGCGGTAACCGACGAAGTTCATGCGTTTCCTCTTTTCAAGGGAATGGTCACGAGCGCTCGCCGTGGCCTGGATGGGTCCGCGCCGCGCCTCCGGGTCCCAAGAATGGCCAGCCGCGCGCCCAGGAAAAAGACGCCGCGAGCGCACGGAGCCGCCCTCGGCCGAACGCACGGCCTGGCCCTCAACTGGCAAGATCCTTTTTCACGGCTTGTTGGGTTTTTCGGTCAGCCGGGCACGGGCAGTCCGGCCATCTCCCTCATTCGCTGTCGAAGGGAACGCCCAGCGAGGCCGGCGGTAAGGCGCGCAAAGCCCGCAAGAGGCGGGCTACCAGCCGGCGGGTCCCTTCAGGCAAGGTGGCCAACATGCGATTGACCCATTCGGCATTCCCAATGTTGACCAGCAGCAGGGTCAGGATCATCAGCGGGAAAGGTGCCACCTGCAGCACCTGGGTTGGGATGTTGGGCAGGATAGGCTGCAGCACGAGGCCGAGCCACTGCAGGAAGGAGAACAGGTACACTCCGAAGGCCGCTCGGAATGGATTCCAGCCGCCGAAGATGGTGATCGAAAGGACGATCCAGCCGTAGCCATCCAG